>Ga0066709_100006022_pt1 | contig 10155 bp, 4 predicted proteins | sample GraSoiAngelo_158_FD_79665 | JGI IMG/M metagenome (GOLD analysis project Ga0066709, IMG submission 79665) | Grasslands soil microbial communities from the Angelo Coastal Reserve, California, USA - 14_1009_16_30cm | ecosystem: Environmental > Terrestrial > Soil > Grasslands | place: USA... | reverse complement strand
CTCGTGCTCGGAGCGGCGCTCCTGGTATTCCACGTTCCCTTCGCCGGCAGCTTCCCCCTGTTGCTGTTCGCGGCGATTCTCTTTCTTCTCAGCTCGCTCGGGGCGGGACTATTCATCTCCACCGTTTCCCGAACGCAGCAGCAGGCCATGATGGCTACCTTTCTTTTCTTCCAGCCATTCTTCCTGCTCAGCGGCTTTACATTTCCGATTCGCAACATGCCGGAACCGGTGCAGTGGCTGACCTTCCTTAACCCGGTGCGGTACTTTCTCGAGATCGTGCGGGGCGTTTTTCTGAAAGGATCGGGCGCCGACACCCTGTGGCCGGAACTCGCCGCCCTGGCCCTATTCGGGGTTACGATTCTCTGGCTCAGCGTGCTGCGTTTCCACAAGCACCTCGAGTAGCTATAATCGCAACGTGTTGCGTCTGGCTCTCTTGTATACGGCGTGTGGGTGCGCGTTCGGGCTCGATTTGCGGGAGGCGACCGTGGTCGTGCCGCCGGCGCCATCGCCGCGTGAGCGCGCCGCGGTCACGATGCTGGTGGAGGAGGTCGAAAAGCGGACCCAGATCACCTGGCCCGTGGCCGGCGCCGGGAGCGGCCCACGCATTACCATAAGCCGCGGAAACGGGCCGCCCGAGGGCTACCGGCTCAGCGTGCGGGGAAATGATGTCGAGCTGTCGGGAAACGACGAGCGCGGCATCCTGTTTGCCGCCGGGCGCTTACTTCGGGAGCTCCGCATGGAAAGAGGCCGCGTCGAAATCCCCGGCACACTCGACATTGTCACCGCTCCGAAGTATCCGCTGCGCGGCCACCAACTCGGCTATCGGCCCAAGACCAACTCCTACGATGGCTGGAGCGTGCCCGTTTGGGAGCAGTATATCCGCGATCTGGCGGTTTTCGGCACCAACGCGATCGAGCTGATTCCCCCGCGCTCCGATGATGCCGCGGACAGCCCCCATTTTCCGCTGCCGCCGATGCGGATGATGACGGAGATGTCCCGCCTGGCCGATCGGTACGGCTTGGACGTCTGGATCTGGTATCCGGCGATGGACAAGGATTACAGTGATCCGAAGACGGTTGAGTTCGCGCTGAACGAATGGGCGGACGTATTCCGGAAACTGCCTCGCGTCGACGCCGTGTTCGTGCCGGGAGGCGATCCCGGCCACACGCGCCCGAAAGATCTGATGGCCCTGCTTGAAAGGCAGACGCGCTCGCTGAAGCGATTCCATCCCAAGGCTCAGATGTGGGTTTCGCCGCAGAGTTTTTCAGAGGAGTGGATGAATGAATTCCTCGGCATCCTGCGCAATCAGCAGCCCGAGTGGCTCTCCGGTGTTGTCTTTGGCCCGCAGGTCCGTCTAAGCCTTCCGAAACTGCGCGAGGCTGTGCCGAAAAAATACCCGATCCGGCATTACCCCGACATTACGCACAGCCGGCAGTGCCAGTATCCGGTGCCGGACTGGGATGTCGCCTACGCTGTGACCGAAGGACGCGAGGTGATCAATCCTCGCCCGGAAGATGAAGCGAATATCTTCCGGCTCCTCGAGCCGTATACGATCGGCTTTATCACTTACTCTGAAGGCTGCAACGACGATGTGAACAAGATCGTCTGGAGCGCGCTGGGCTGGGATCCGGATGCCGCCGTGACCGGGATTCTTCGCGAGTACGCACGCTATTTCATCGGAAATGCATATAGTGACGAATTCGCGAACGGCTTGCTCGCGCTGGAGCGCGACTGGCGCGGGCCGCTCGCCACGAACGAAGGCGTTTACAACACGCTCGTCCAGTTTCAGAAGATGGAGCATGCCGCCACGCCGCAGATGCTTGCCACCTGGCGCTTCCAGCAGGCGCTCTATCGGGCCTATTACGACGCTTACACGCGCAAGCGTCTGCTCTATGAGACCGGCGCGGAGCAGAGCGCGATGGATCGCCTCCGCAGCGGGAATGTGGATGAGGCCGAATCGATCCTCGATCGTCCGATGCCGGCCGATCCGTGGCGCGCTCGTTGTTTCGAATTGGCCGAGGCGCTGTTCCAAAGTATCCGGATGCAGCTGAGCGTGGAGCGCTACAAGGCAATCTCGATGGATCGCGGCGCGACTCTCGACACCATTGACTACCCGCTCAACAATCGCGCCTGGTTAAAAGAGCGCTTCACCGAGCTGCGTGCGCTCGCAAGCGATGCCGGGCGGCGCGAGAAAATCAACGAGATCCTCAATTGGACCAATCCCGGCCCCGGCGGGTTCTACGACGGCCTGGGGAATCTGACTGCGCAGCCGCACCTGGTGCGCGGTCCCGGTTTTGAGAAGGACCCGGCATTTCTGGAATCATCGCTTGTCGGATTTGGCGCCCGCGGAACGTATCGTATGAGCGTGTGGACGCATGCGGAATCCCTCGTCGACGCGCCCCTCCAGATGCGATATACAGGCCTTGACCCCAAGGCGCGCTACAAGCTGCGCGTCATCTACGGCGGTGACAGCCCCCGGCGCAAGATTCGGCTGGCCGCAAATGAGAAATTCGAAATTCACCCCCTGATCGCCAAGCCCGTGCCTTATGCGCCACTCGAATTCGATATTCCGGCTGAAGCTACCGCCGGCGGCGAACTGCGCCTCTCCTGGACAGGCGAGCCCGGACTCGGTGGCAACGGCCGAGGCTGCCAGGTCAGCGAGGTGTGGCTGATCAAGAAATGAGTTCTGAAGATGCGCGGCGGTTCAGGGGGTTGCCTTTGGGCCGCCTCTGCTCCTTGAGAGCAAGAGCCCCGCGGAAATCGGGAAATGATCCGACCCTCCAGCGCGCTTGAGCACCCTCGCCCCTTCGATTTCTACCGGACCGTGCACAAGCAACCAGTCGAGACTGCCAATCAACCGGTGGGTGCGCGGTGTCCGGCCGCCAAAGGCGCTGCGCCAGCCGGCTTCACGGAGTTTGGTCTCGAAATTCCCGGCGTTATATTTCGTGTTCAAATCGCCCGTGAGCATGATCGCCGTGTCTGGGGGATAGCGTTTGGTATCGGCAAGGATCTCCTCCAGTTGCAGGGTTTGGATGCGCCCCAAGCTTCGGCTTTCCAGATGCGCGTTGTAGACCAGCACCTTCCCGTGCGCCGTTTCGAGTTCAACCACGAGCGCAATGCGCCCGCCAATCCGCCGCTGCATAAGGGGCCAATTCGGTAGAAGATAGTGCGGCTGCCAGAAGCCGGATTGTGTTCGGAAACGGAGAATGCGAACGCTGCCGATCGGTAGTCGGGTGAGAATCGCTTGTCCCTGGTAGGCAGGCTCGCCGCCGACGCCTTGGCTCAATTCCCGGAACTCCGGCGCGAAAACATAGTTCAGCTTGAGCCGGCGCGCGAGTTCCTGCGCGATGTTCAGATTTCCACTGCGGTGAGCGAACAAATCGGTTTCTTGAAGCAGGCAGAGATCCGGGGCTTCCCTCGCCAACACATAGGCGATTTGGTTCAAGCGCGTGCCGCGATCAATGTTCCAGTCGACCACCTGGATGTGATCGAGCGATTTAGGGACCGTGAAATCACCCTTCCGGATTTCATTGGACGCGTCCCAAATCGGTGCCGCGAATAGTAAAAGAAAACACGGGAACGGCTCAAACCGCGACATCACATCCGCTGAAAACTAAGCCCTGGACTTCGGACTTCGGACCCTTCTCCGGGAGCGTCCCACAAACATTCCGGTTTCAGGATCGAAATTGGCATGCCAGAAGTCCCAGGCTTCCTGCTCGGTGGAGAACCCGTGCGCGTCGTAGATATTGATTCGCCATTCTCCTTTTTTTTCATCAAATCCTATGGAGGCAATCGTACTGCCTTTGGAGTTGGTTATTACCTTCATCAGGCGCAACAAAAGACACCACCTGTCCTTCGGACTGCAATCTAAGGGCCAACGGCTAAAGAGAGCTGATACTCATTCGCGGAATCAGTCCCAGAATAAGTCGAGTCAGTCACTGAATCCTTCCTGCAAGGTTCGCCACAACCTGCACCAGTTCTGCCGGCTCCACCGGTTTGGAAACGTGCCTCTGGAAGCCTGCCGAGAGAGCGCGCAGGCGGTCCTCCACGCCCGCATAGGCTGTCAATGCGATCGCCGGGATGTGTGCTCCTTTTTCGGTCTCGAGATCTCTCAACTTGCGCATCAGGATGTACCCGTCCTCTCCTGGCATCTTGATGTCGCTCAACATCACATCCGGCTGAAAGCGTTCGATCGCTTCCAGCGCTTCCGATGTCGAAGCTACGGCGGAAACATCCGCCCCGCAGTTCCCGAGCGCCACAGTGAGCATATCGCGCGTGTCGGCCTCATCATCCACTACGAGCACGCGCAACGCCTTGAGATCCGGGACGTGCGCGAGCCGGTCTTCCACTCCGCGCGAATGGCGCGCGTCCGTATTACCGCCCCTCAGTCTTTTCAACGACTCTGCTTCCATGAGCGGTAGCGTCACCGAGAACGTTGCGCCCTTGCCCTCGCCGGGGCTCTCCGCACGGACCGAACCGCCGTGAAGCTCCACTATATGGCGGGCAATTGCAAGACCGAGTCCGAGCCCGCCGTTGGTCTGCGTGTTGGAAGTGTCAGCCTGGCGGAAGCGCTCGAAGACATGAGGCAGGAACTCGCCGCTGATCCCCCTGCCTGTGTCGCTCACGGAGATCTCCAGATGGGAGTTGAGACGCGCCAGGCGAACGGATACGTCGCCACCCGCAGGCGTGAACTTGAGCGCGTTAGACACCAGGTTCCAGACAACCTGCTGGAGCCGATCCGGATCTCCTCTGACCAGGCCTGCTGCGGGGTCGAGCGTCGAGTTCAACCTGATCCCACTCGATTCGGCGGTTGGCCGAACCGCATCGAGCGCTGCTTCAATGACTGCCGTAAGGCCGACCGGGTGTAGATCCAGGCGCAACTTACCGCTGATGATGCGTGAGATATCCAGCAGTTCCTCGACGAGCTGGGACTGGAGCTTCGTGTTGCGTTCTATCGTGTCGAGGGCGCGCAGGGCGGTGTCTTCATCGAGATTGCCTCCACGCAGAAGCCGGCACCACCCCAATATTCCGGTCAGCGGCGTGCGGAGTTCGTGCGAAACAGCAGCCAGGAATCGGTCTTTGGCACGGTTTGCTTCTTCCGCCTCGGTGCGCGCCGCCTGCTCGCTGCGCGTCCGCTGAGCAAGTTCCTGGATAAGTCCCTCCAGGTTATGGCCTGTTGTCTCGAGTTCTCGCTGGAGTGCCTCCCGGGCCCGTTTTACGGTCACCAGGTTGCTCACCCGTGCCAGCAACTCTTCGATTGAGAACGGTTTCAGCAAATAGTCCTGGGCGCCTTCCTTTAACAGCTTGGTGCGTAGTGACCCATCGGCTACAGCCGTTAGCAGCATAACGGGAACGCCGTCGAGTTCCGGACGGGCCCGTAGCTCGCGGACCATTTCCTCGCCGCTCTTCGGAGCCATCAGGATATCGCTCAGGATTAAATCGGGACGCAGCGCCAGCGCTTTTTGCAGGCCTTCTTCGCCATCCAAGGCGGCCTCGGTCCGGTACTCGGCAGCCAGGCTCTCTGTAATGAAACGCAGCATTTCAGGATTGTCTTCAGTCACCAGGACCAGCGGCGCGTCTTTCATCTCCGGCCGGTCCGGCCCCCGGTCAACCTTGACCGATGGCGAAGGCCGCAGCTCTTCGACGGCGAGCGGAGCGGCCGCACTTGCTGCCTCTGATCTGGAGTGGGCGCTCCCTACTACAGCTCCGGCCGGCGCCATGATCGGCAATTCGACAGTGAAGAGCGCGCCGCCCTCGCGCGCATCCTCAACTTTGATTGCTCCGCCGTGCAACTCGATGAACTCTTTTGCGATCGCCAGGCCCAAGCCCGTGCCGCCGAAGCGTCCGCTTCCGCTGCTCGTTCCCCGCCAAAATCGGTCGAAGATGGTCCGGCGCATCGAGAGCGGCACGCCCGGACCGCTATCCTGCACAGAGATACTGGCACGCTCCTCAGCGGCTTTCACTTCACAATGTACGACGCCCCCGTCCGGCGTAAACTTAAACGCATTTGAAATGAGGTTCCGCAAGACGGCCTCGATTTTTTCCACGTCCACTTGGGCCGGCACGGACGGCGGGCACTCGGCCGAAATATGGATTCGGCGTTCTTCAGCCACGATCTCAAACTCGGCGGCTGCGGAACGTACCAGCTGGGTGAGATCGCATTCCTGATAATCAAGCTCGACCTTTGCCGCTTCCAGCTTCGAAATCGTAAGCAGGTCGTCGACATGCTTCAGCAGAATTCGGCTATTGCGGGCAACTACTTCGATCTCCCTTTTTTGCTTCTCGTTTAGCCCGTTCTCACCTAGCAGTTTCTCCAACGGTCCCAACACCAATGCCAAGGGCGTGCGCAGCTCGTGGCTGACGTTAGCGACGAACCGCGTTCTCATCTCGTCCAGTTGTTTGACCTTCTCGTAGAGCGTGCCAAGTTCCCTGCTTTTCCGCTGCAAAGCTTCCGCGTTTCTCTTCAAAAGCTGGTTTTTCCGGTACAGCTCAACAAAGATCGAAACCTTTGACCTCAACACCTCGGGCACTACGGGCCGGAAGAGGTAGTCGACCGCACCCGCGTAATAACCCCGGTACAGATCTTCCTCGTTTCTGAAACCTGTAAGGAAGATTATAGGCGTGTGTTTTGTCTTGTCGCGCTTCCGGAGAAGCTCGGCCGTCTCGAAGCCGTCCATTTCCGGCATTCTGACGTCCATCAGGATGACGGCAAACTCGTCCGTCAGAATGTGCTTCAAGGCCTCCGCTCCGGAATGAACCTTTACCAGTTCGAGCGTCGGAGCATCCAGGACGGCCTCCAGGGTCAGCAGGTTCTCTGGCCGGTCATCCACCAGCAGAACTTTGATCTTCTCGTCATTCTCCATCTGCCAACCTCAATCGGCCATTCATAGCTTAATCGAATCCGGGGCTCACGCGGCCTAATTTTTCAGTCCATGAATGCCCCGGCAATTGTTGCGGTGCGCTCGTGAACTCGGGAAGGCAGCCACACGCGCAGCAACGAAAGCAACTCGTCCGGATCCACAGGTTTTGTTATGTAGTCTGAGGCGCCGGCCTCCAGGCACTTGTCACGGTCCCCCTTCATGGCCTTGGCTGTCACCGCAATGATCGGCAGATTGCTGAACCGCGGGTTCTGCCGAATCGCGCGCATCGTCTCGTATCCATCCATTTCCGGCATCATTACATCCATCAACACGCAGTCGATATCGGGCGTGTTTTCGAGCCGCTGAATGCCCGCACTGCCGCACTCCGCGTGCACAACTTCCAGCTTGTGCCGCTCCAGGACCGTAGTTAGGGCAAATATGTTTCGCACATCATCGTCGATGATAAGAATCACGGCTCCGGCGGTTACCGGTTCCTTCTGACGGAGCTCTGCCAGGATTTGCCTCGTCTCTGCCGGGAGGTCCGTGTCCGCCATGTGAAGAACCAGTGTTGTTTCCTCCAGCAGCCGCTCCAACGAATGAACTCTCTTGACCACACAGTTCTGAGCCAGGCGCCTCAGCGCAAGATCGTCTTCTCCGGTGAAATCCGAGCCAACGTACACAATGATTGGAAGTTGACGGTACTCGGGCAGAGATTGGATCTTCTCGATAGTCTCGTGCACGGGCCGGTCCCGCAGACTCGAGTCGAGCACAACACAGTCAAAACGCGCGGTTTGTAACGACGCGAGGGCCTCCTGGACCGTCGCGCACGAAACGGTCCGGACGCCGTGGCCTCCGATCAGCCCCAACCTGCGATCACCCCGCTTCTCTTCGGGTTCGACTAGCAACAAGTCCTTGGAGCGGCGCTCCACCGATCTCGTAATCGTAGCCAGAGCTTCCGCAAAATCCTCTTTCATTGCCGATTTGACGAAATGGGAGGCCGCGCCTAGCAAAAGACTGTGGCGCCAATCCCAATCGTTGGAAATTACATGCACCGGGATGTGCCGGAGGCTTGGCTCGCGTTTGATTTGGTCGAGAATGGTCCAGCCTGCGATGTCAGGGAGCTGGGTGTTGAGAGTAATGGCAGCGGGCTGAAGCTGTCGAACCAGCGCCATGCCCAGGTCGCCCCGCAGGGCGATCCGGCCCTTGAACCCGCCGTCATGGGCCAGATTCAGCAAGGTCTGAGCGAAAGCGGCATCGTTGTCGATGCAAACCAGGACCCGATCGCCCGGGCGGATGGAGACCCGGTCATCTTCCACCTGGACTTCCACCTGGGAGACCGGCTCGGCACCCGCGGCAGTCCGGCTGCGGTCCGCAGCGCGGGCAGTTGCGAAGCCGGCCGTCTCATCCACAACCGCCGGGGCCAAGGATTCGCGATTCACCGGTATAGATGCGGGTCCAACAAAGTTTTGAGGCAGATAGAGGTTGAAAGTGCTGCCGCGCCCTGGCGCGCTTTGGACCCGGATTTCGCCCCCGAGCATGCCGGCGATCTCGCGGCTGATCCACAACCCGAGTCCGGTCCCGCCGAACTTGCGGCTGGTGGTGCCGTCCGCTTGGCAGAATGCGTCGAAAATGATTTTCTGTTTGTCCTCGGGGATGCCAATTCCGGTGTCAATCACGGAAAAGACGGCCACGCTCTCCGCACCACTCAGCACGCCGTTGTCCGCGGCCCAGCCCTCAGACGCTTTCCCCATCCGCAGGATCACCTTGCCTCTCTCAGTGAACTTGATCGCATTGGATAGGAGATTTTTCAAAATCTGCTTGAGTCGCTTGGCATCTGTCCAAATCGACCTGGCAAGATTGGGATCCACCTCCACGGTAAACGTGAGCCCCTTCTCTTCTGCAACGTGCCGGAAAATTCGAACTACGTAATCCCGCAGATCAGCAAACTGAACATCTTCCAACTCCACCGACATCATCCCCGATTCGATCTTCGACAGATCCAGGGTATCGCTGATCAGCGCGAGCAGATCGGTTCCCGAGGAGTGAATCGTTTCTGCAAATTTGATCTCCTTGGGTGTCAGGTGGCCCTCCGCGTTTTCGGCCAGCACTTTGGCCAGGAGTAACAGGTTGTTCAGAGGTGTCCGGAGCTCGTGGGACATATTGGCCAGAAACTCCGACTTATACTTCGATGCCAGGGCCAGTTGTTCCGCCTTTTCCTCGAGCGCTTTCTTGGCCTGTTCAACCTCAAGATTCTTCTGCTCGACTTTTTCCTTCTGTTCAGCCAGGAGCCGGGCTTTTTCTTGCAGTTCCTCGTTGGTTTGACGCAACTGCTCCTGCTGCTCCTTCAGACGCTGCTCGGAAGATTGCAGCGACCGCGCCTGTTGCTCCAGGATTTGATTGGTCGCCGTCAGCTCCTCCTGCCGGTTCTGCAATTCTGCAGCGAGAGCCTGTGACTGCTTCAACAGTTCCTCGGTGCGCATCGTTGCCGCGATCGTATTCAACACCACGCCCATGAGCTCCACCAACTGATCCAGAAACGCCAGGCGGACCTCGCTGAACCTGTTAAACGACGCCAGCTCTACTACTGCCTTGACCGTTCCCTGGAACAAGACCGGTAGCACCACGATGTTAAAAGGAGCGCTCTCACCGAGTCCGGATGTGATCCGGATATAATCCGGCGGAGCGTTAGTGATCAAAATGCGTTGCTTGTCAGCGGCGCATTGTCCCACCAACCCTTCCCCGATCTTGAATCTTGAGGCCGCATGTTTCCGCCCGTTCGAGGCGTAGCTCGCCCGCATCTCCAGAACGGTCTCGTCTCCTTGGGTTTCAGAGATGTAGAACGAGCCGTGCTGGGCGCCGACGAGGGGCGCCAGTTCGGAAAGAACCAGCTTCGATACGGCCTGCAAGTCCCTTTGGCCCTGCAATATTCTGGAGAACCTTGCGAGGTTGGTCTTTAACCAGTCCTGCCCGGTGTTTTTTTGTGTGGTTTCTCGGAGGTTCAAAATCATTTCGTTGATGTTGTCTTTCAAGGCGGCCAATTCGCCCTGTGCTTCAACCGAAATGGAGCGCGTGAGGTCGCCTTTGGCTACGGCTGTAGCCACTTCTGCGATGGCGCGCACTTGAACCGTCAGAGTGGCGGCGAGCTGGTTAAGGTTGCTGGTGAGATCTCTCCAGATGCCTGCTGCCCCCGGCACGCGGGCCTGGCCGCCCAGCTTGCCCTCGACGCCAACCTCGCGGGCGACGGCGGTCACCTGATCCGCGAATACAGCCAGCGTGTCGATCATTTCGTTGATCG
>Ga0066709_100006021_pt1 | contig 10155 bp, 14 predicted proteins | sample GraSoiAngelo_158_FD_79665 | JGI IMG/M metagenome (GOLD analysis project Ga0066709, IMG submission 79665) | Grasslands soil microbial communities from the Angelo Coastal Reserve, California, USA - 14_1009_16_30cm | ecosystem: Environmental > Terrestrial > Soil > Grasslands | place: USA... | reverse complement strand
TGGTCAAGCACCGGGAACGATTGGCCGCCATCCACGAGACCACCTCCGAGAATCCTCGAGCCGTACTCCCCACGATATCGAAGTCTGCCGGTGGCGTGGAACACCGCGTTGGCGGCGGTTGACCTGGCCAGCCGACCAGTACCAGATCCGTCCAAAGTCCCAGACGCGAATCCGCTATGTGCTCGAGGTCGAGCGGCTGCCCAGCCCTCATGCTGGTTATGGATGTGCGGCGATGGCCTGGGACGTGCGCGAAATCGTCAAGTCGGCCACTGCTCGGTCCCGTCGGGGCCGCGTTAGACGCGCCCCTTTGAGCTTCGCGGACGATGCACGCCGCGCAGGCGCACTCGCGCGGCGGCTACCCAGGACGATGACCGTTGACGTCGCACAGGTGGTTGGCAGCGTTGGTCGGTCGCACGAGCTGGGTCCTGACTTCCGCCCGAGCACACGCCATGGGCGGATTGACGACGCCGAGCGCTACAGTCGCGTTCGGACCGCGATGTGGCGCCACAGGCCGCTGCCGCCGGTCGAGCTGTACAAGCTCGGCTCCGCGTACTACGTCCTGGACGGCCACCACCGCGTCGCGGCCGCGCTGGACCTTGGCCAGCTTGCCATCGACGCGCGTGTGATAGAGCACGTCCCTGGTGCAGCCAATGGCCCCGGCTGAGCGGCTCCGCACCGGATCGTGGTCACCTGGCTGACCGGCTAAGCTTGCCGCGATGGTGATCGTCGACGCTCACTGCCACGCATCGCTGGACTGGTACGAGCCAATCGAAACGCTGCTGTTCGAGATGGACCGCAACGGCGTCGATCAAGCCGTACTCATTCAGATCAATGGCCAGTTCGACAACAGCTACCAGGCGGAGGCGGTGCGGCGTTATCCTGGCCGCTTCTGCTCGGTGGTGCTTGTCGATCCACTCCAGCCGGACGCCCCGAAGACACTGGAGCGACTGGTGGATGGGGGCGCGAGCGGTGTGCGCCTGGGTCCTCGCGTGCGCTCGCCGGGCGAGGACCCGCTGGCGCTCTGGCGGGCGGCTGTGCGACTCGGCCTGGCCATCAGCTGCGGAGGCAGCAGCGCTGATTTTGCACAGGCGGACTTTGCCGCTCTCGTCCAGGCGCTGCCTGAGGCCCGCATCGTCCTGGAGCACCTCGGAGGCCTCAGTCGCCCAGACGACAACCAGCGGCGGTCACGCGTGTTCGAGCTGGCACGTTTTCCGAACGTGTTCATCAAGGTGACCGGACTCGGCGAGTTCGCCACACGCGCGATGCCAGTCAGGGCGCCTTTTCCGTTCGAGGAGCCGGTACCGGACTACCTCGAGCAGGCGTACGAAACGTTCGGACCCAGGCGGATGATGTGGGGCAGCGACTTCCCGCCCGTCGCTGCGCGCGAGGGCTATGGGCGTGCGCTAAAGGGCTGCCAGGAGCAGTTGGCCGCCAAGCCAGCCGCCGCCCAGGAGCTGATCTTCGGCGGGACGGCGCGATCGGTATTCCCGATCCGCGGCTAGAGGGGCGGTCAATGCCAGAAGACCTTTTCGGCTGCCCCTCTAGAGTCCAGCGCCGGCAGCGCGCGGGGCGAGTGCGTGCGGAAGTAGGCTCTGGCTGAATGGTGTCGATCCTGCTCGCCGTCGCGGCCAGCGTGTCGTGGGGCTTCAGCGATTTCCTGGGTGGCCTGACGAGCCGGCGGCTGTCGCTGCTCTCCGTGCTGCTCATCTCACAGTCCGTCGGACTCGTGATGGTGGTGCCGGCGGTGCTGATGTCGGATCAGGCGCCGGTCGACGGACCGGCGCGGCTGTCGGCGATCGGTGGCAGCCTGGCCGGCCTGGTCGGGATAGCGGCGCTCTATCGCGCCATCGCGATCGGTGTCGTCAGCATCGCCGCACCCATCTCCGCTACTGGCGCAGTTATCCCGGTGGCCGTCGGCGCGCTGCGTGGCGAAACGACGAGCGGCTGGCAGGAGATCGGCATGGTGCTCGCCATCCTGGGCGTTGTGCTCGCGGCGTGGACCGCCGGCGATCCGATGCACACCAGCGCAACCAGCCACCAGGGGCGCGCGGGCACCGGCTTTGCCCTGCTCGCGGCGGCGGGGTTTGGCGGCTTTTTTGTGCTGCTGCACGATGCCAGCACGTACAGCGTGGTGTGGGCCACCTTTGTCCAGCGCCTGACGTCGGTCAGTGTCCTGCTCGTCGCCAGCCTCATCGTTCGCCCGTCGCTGGCGGTCGGCTGGCGCCGAACACCGCAACTGCTGGCGATTGGGGTGCTCGATCAGGGTGCCAACCTGTTGTACGGCTTCGCCAGCACGGTCGGTCTGGTGAGCCTCGCCGCCGTTCTGGCGTCTCTGTTCCCCGTGGTGACCGTGGTCCTGGCGCGCGCGATCCTGCACGAGCGCCTGTCGCGAACGCAACAAACGGGCGTCGCGTGTGCGCTGGCTGGCGTGGCGCTCATCGCCGGCGGCTAGCCGAGTCAGGTCATCGGCACCTGCAGGCCGTCGTTCATCCTGTTGGTCCAGTTGGCGGTGGCGATCGCCATCGTCAGCTCGATCACCTGCTCCTCGTTGAAGTGCTCCGCCAGCGCATCCAGGTCGGTCTGATCCATGTTGCCGGGGTAGCTGGTCAGCAGGTCCGTAAACCGCAGCACTGTTCGTTCCTCTGCGCTGAAAAGCTCCGTGTTGCGGCGGCCGCCTGGCTCCTTCAGTGCAGCGATCTGCGCGTCGGTAATCCCCTGTCGCTTTCCCGAAGCGGCGTGTGACCTCGTTCAATATGCGCACCCGTTGATGATCGACGTGCGCAGGTAGGCGAGCTCCTTCAGCTTGAGCGGCAATGTCCCGTCCGCCATGACCGCGTTGAACAACTGCAAGAACGACCGCAACGCGTCAGGCTTGTGGGCCAGCACCTTGTAGAAGTTGCCGACCGGCCGCCCGGCATGCTCGAGGCCCTCGTACACGCGGCGGACGGTGTCGGGGGCGGTTTCCTTCTCGACCAGGCTGATACGCATGCGCACAGCCTACGCCCCGGCTGCACCCGATCGGGCGCGCCTTCCCGCCCGAGGCGAGCATGTGCCCGACCACGGCGTGATGATCCGCCACCTCGAGAGCTCACTGCCGCGCCTGGGCGAGCTCGCGGCCGCCTCGCAATCCATGGTCGCACGGGAGGGACCGCGTCGGAAGCTCGCGTAGGAATAGCCCTGGGTTGCCCGCGCGAGCAAACGCTGGACCACCTGCCCGACTCAGGCTGCGAGACCACGAACGCGGGGATCGTCTGATTCGTTGGAGCCAGAGGCAGCGAAGGGAGGATACTGGCGGGTGGCCGCCGATTTTGCGTTTAGCGCCGACCTTCGCGCCCGGATCACTGGCAATCTGGCCCGTTTTCAGCCCAGGCTGTTGGGCGCCGATGGATTGCGGCATGCCGCTGTCGGCGTGGTATTGCTACCGGATGCGGGCGATCGGACCTGTTTCGTGCTGACGCGGCGACAGCCCACGCTTCGCCGCCACGCCGGGCAGTGGGCGCTGCCTGGCGGCCGGCGCGAGCCAGGCGAGACCTCGGAAGCGGCTGCGCTGCGGGAGATCCACGAGGAGATCAGTCTCGATCTCCGGCCGGAGGCGGTGCTTGGACGGCTGGACGACTTTGTCACACGCTCTGGCCACCTGATCTCCCCATTTGTCCTGTGGGTGTCGGGCCAGGCGGCGTTAGCCGCCAGCCCGGATGAAGTGGAGGCTGCGTTCCGTGTCCCCTTGAGCGAGCTGGACCACCCCGAAGCGCTTCGTCTGCGCCCGCTGCTGCACTTTGTGATACCCAGTCTCGAGACCACCGTCCACGCCCCGACGGCGGCCCTCCTGTACCAGTTTCGCGAAGTCGCGCTGCACGGTCGCGAGGTCCGCGTCGCCGATGTGGAGCAGCCATTCTTTACCTGGCATTAACTGAAAACCGCCGCATGGTCATCCGCTACGGGGCCCCACGTTTATGCTGATGCCCTGTATGGCTGAATTGAGCGGGAAAGTGGCATGGGTGACCGGGTCGTCGCGAGGGCTGGGACGGGCAATCGCCGCTCATCTGGCCAGCCTTGGCGCAGATGTCGTGGTGCATGGCACGACACCTACCTCGACGCGCGCGTTCGGCGAAGCGGATTCGCTGGCGACCGTTGCGACAGAAATCGCGGAGGAGCATCACGTTGAAACACTGGCCGTGCACGGTGACCTGAGTGAACCAGCTAGCGTGGACGCCATCCTCAGCCAGATCCACATTCGCTTCCCGGCTATCGATATCCTCGTGCACGCCGCGGGCGGTGACATCGGTGCCGGCGGGACATCCGCGCCGAACGCCGGCAAACCTGACCCGAACGACGCGGTGTTTGTCTCTCTGCAGGATATCCAGGCCGTCCTCGGTCGCAATTTGCTTTCGGGCATCCTGGCGTGCCGCGCCGTCGCGCCCGAGATGATGCGGCGACGCACTGGCCACATGGTGATCATCAGCAGCGTCGATGCGCTGCATGGCACGGCTACCAGCGCAATGTACGCGACGGCGAAGGCGGGCCTGACGGAGTACTCGCGCTGCCTGGCGGTCCAGCTACGCGAGTTCAACATCCGCGTGAATGTGATCGCACCAGCTGCCATTCTGACGCCGCGTTTTCGTGCCAGTCGGGAGCTCGATCCGCGGCGGCTCGTGGCGGACGGAACATTGCTCCGCTACGGGATGCCCATCGAAGTGGCACGCGCCGTCGCGTTCATGGTCGGCGACGATGCGTCGTTCATCACCGGCCAGGTGCTGCGGGTTGACGGAGGTCTGCAAGTTTGGCCTGCTTGAATCTCGGCGCTGTGGCTGAGCAGGCGCAGCGCGAGGAGCCATGCGTCAGCCGGGCATCGGCGTAGATGCGGCCCCTGCGCACGCTACCGGGAATAATTCTCGGGCCCGAACGTTTCAGTGGTTGTCCCCGCTGACAACCACCAGGCTGGACTCGGCTCAGGGCGGGACGACCAATTTGTGCCCCCAGCCAGCGACCCGAAGCTCTTCGTAGCTTTGGGTCGTTTTTTCATGACCTCTGGTTTGCCCGCGCCCTGACTCGGTATCCACAAAGGCAGTCCCACAGCCCGAGGCTTCGTCTATGATCGCCTACCCATGGCCCTGTCACCCAACGGCCTGGCCCGCTCAGACAATGCCCACGCGATCGAGGCTGAGCAGCTGGTCAAAACCTATCGGTCCCGCGCAGGCGCGGTGAAGGCCCTCGATGGGCTGAACCTGACCGTAGCGCAGGGTAGTGTCCTGGGGCTGCTCGGTCCGAACGGCGCCGGCAAAACGACCACCGTGCGCATTCTGGCGACCCTGCTGCGACCGGACGCCGGCCGCGCGACCGTAGCCGGGTTCGACGTCGTACGCCAGTCCCAGCAGGTGCGGTCACTCATTGGTCTTTCAGGCCAATACGCGGCCGTCGACGAGAACCTGACCGGCCGCGAGAACCTGGTCATGTTCGGGCGCCTGTACCAGCTACCCAGTACCGAGGCGCAGCGGCGCGCTGACGAGCTGCTCGAGCAGTTCGTGCTGACGGAGGCTGCCAACCGCATCGTCAAAACGTACTCCGGAGGCATGCGTCGTCGGCTTGACCTGGCCAGTGCGCTGAGCGGCCGGCCACAGGTGCTGTTCCTCGACGAGCCGACCACAGGACTCGACCCGCGCAGTCGGCTCGGGATGTGGGACGTGATCCGCGAGCTGGTGCGTGGTGGCACGACGCTGCTACTCACGACACAGTACCTGGAGGAAGCGGACGAGCTGGCGCACAGCATTGCGGTCGTAGACGCTGGCCGTATCATCGCCCGCGGCACGGCCGATGAGCTGAAGTCGCAGGTGGGCGGCGAACGCATCGAAGTCGTCATCCATGAGCGCTCCAGCATGGCGCGTGCACGCGAAATTCTCGCCCGAGATGGTGACGGTCCGTGCACCGTCGACGAGCACACGCGACGGCTCACCGTGCCCGTTAGAGGTGGTGCGCAGCGCCTCGTCCAGGTCGTCCGCGATCTCGACGAGGCCGCCATTGCCATCGATGACATCGGCTTGCGGCGACCCACGCTGGACGACGTCTTCCTGGCGTTGACAGGACACGCGGCCGAGCAACGAGCCAACGACACGGAAGCTGCGCCCGCCGTTGCCAGGAGTGTTGGATGACCGTCAAGCTTGTTGCCATGTCTGCGCCGACCCCGAGTGGCGGCGTGCGGCAGGCCGTCGCGGACGCGCTGGTCATCACCTGGCGGAACCTCAAGCGCATTCCACGCATCCCCGAGCTCGCCATCTTCGCCATCCTGCAGTCGATCATTTTCGTGCTGCTCTTTGCGTTCGTCTTCGGCGGCGCCATTCCTCTACCGGACGGTGGCTCGTACCGCGAGTTCCTGCTGCCAGGCATTTTCGCGCAGACCGTGGCTTTTGCCTCAGTGACCACCGCCATCGGCATGTGCGACGACCTCAACAAAGGCATCATTGATCGCTTCCGATCACTGCCCATGGCGCGTTCGGCGGTGCTCAGTGGGCGCACCCTGTCCGATGTCGTCTACAACGCCGGCATCCTGGTCGTGCTCATGGTCTCGGGGGTCGCCGTCGGGTGGCGCGTGCACACCAGCGTTGGCGAGTTTCTCGCCGGCGTGGGCTTGCTGCTCCTGTTCATCTACGTGATGTCGTGGGTGGGCGTATTCATGGGGCTGTCGGTGCCGACGGTTGAAGTGGCCAACCAGGTGGGCTTCACCGTCGTCTTTCCGCTGACCTTTCTGTCCAACGTGTTCGTACCGCCCCAGACATTGCCAACCTGGCTGCGCCCGATTGCTGAGTGGAACCCGGTCAGCGCGCTGACCGCTTCAATTCGCCAGCTATGGGGCAACCCGAACCCGTTCACCGCCGCCGGCTTTCCGGCCGAGCACCCAATCCTGCTGACGCTGATGTGGGTCGCCGTCCTGGTCGCGGTGTTCGCGCCACTTGGGGTTTGGCGCTACCGCGCCATGAGTCGCTGACCGAGCTGTATTGAGGACGGATTCTGGCCTGATGGCCCTTTACCGTTCTTGCGTGCCATCAATCGACGAGAAGGTGCAAGCCATCATGCTCGAGCGAACCCGATATCCAGCCGGCGTCCCGTGTTGGGTCGACACGGCGCAGCGCGACCCGCGGGCCGCGGTGGCTTTCTACGGCGGGCTCTTCGGATGGGAGTTCGAGGACAGCATGCCCCCTGATTCGCCCGTTCGGTATTTGCTGGCCCGACTGCGTGGTCGCGACGTCGCCGCGGTCGGTTCGGCGACCGATCTCGGCCCGCCGACGCCGGTCTGGAACACCTACATCTCGGTCGAGAGCGCCGATGAAACGGCCACCAGGGTGACCCGGGCTGGCTGTGGCGCGTCCCTGGTTACGGGGACTTCCTCGAGGGGAATGATCCAGGCGTGCGCCAGCGTCATCGCGAAGCTGGCGCACCCGGAGGGTTCACCGACGCGATCGGCTGGCTGCAACTGATGACCAGCAACCAGTTCCGCGATGAAGTGCCGCCGCACTGGAGTATCACGTTCTCGGTCGACGACACCGACGCCATCGCCGAACGCACCAAGCAGTTGGGTGGCATCGTGACAGTGCCACCATTTGATGTCGCGGGGCGGCCAAATCATCGAGATCCGCCCGGGTGAGGTGATCTACACGCCGCCAGGTGAGTGGCACTGGCACGGCGCGGCACCCGACCAGTTCATGTCGCACCTCGCCATGTGGGAGGTCGATGACGAAGGTAGCAGCGCGACCGGGGTGCGCTCGTCACCGATCAGGAGTACCGCGGCCACGCTCAGCGTTGAGTCAGCGAGCCATAGCCATGCGCGAAACCTATCGAGGCCATTCAACAGCGAGTCGAGGCGCGAAAATGGGTCAACAGGTCGATGGCGCGCGAGTCGCGATCAGAAGCCGAGGGGGATAGCTCCATGGCAGCCAGATCGGTCTACGAGTCCGAATCGACACACGAGCCGCACGGACAGAAGACACCCCTTAAAGCTTCGCTCGCCAGCTGGATTGGCCGAAGTTGTGAACGGTTTCCTGACGAAGGAGGCTGAGCCGATCGAGCGGCGGTCCTCGAGGCGCCAGGGCGCCTGGTGGTTCAAGATATGGATGAGCCCAGCCCGTCGTGAGCTGCACGAGAGCCTCGTTCGGAGCGAGCACGTGGTGCTCGATGGTGCGAGCCATCTGTCCAACATCGAGCGACCAGATGGCTTCAGCGCGGTGGTCGTCGACTTTTTGGCCCGTTTCAGTGAGGAGTATCAAGCCCATGCAGCAGCGTGAAGCAGTGATCGTCGGCTACGTGCGTTCGCCGGTGGGCCGCTATGGTGGCGCGCTGGCTATGCTTCGGCCTGACAGTCTGGCCGCGCATGTGTTGCGAGTCCTCGTCGAGCGCACAGGAATCGATCCTGCCGACGTGGACGACGTGATTCTCGGTTGCGCCAACCAGGCCGGCGAGGACAATCGCAACGTCGCCCGCATGGCCCTGCTGCTTGCCGACTTCGCGGTCGACGTGCCTGGCCAGACGGTCAACCGCCTGTGCGGCTCGGGGCTTCAGGCCCTGAACAGCGCCGCGCAGGCCATCTGGGGCAATCAGGGCGACCTGTTCGTCGCCGGCGGAGTCGAAAGCATGTCCCGCGCGCCGGTGGTCATGCTCAAGGCGGAGCACGCGTTTGCCCGTGGCGTGCCTGACATGGCTGACTCCACGCTCGGCTGGCGCTTTCCACATCCGGACCTGGTGGCGGACGGCCATACCGCCACCCTGGGCGAGACCGCCGAGAATGTTGCCGAGCGGCGCGGCGTCTCACGCCAGGAGCAGGACGAATTTGCCCTCCTCAGTCAGCTGAAAGCAGCGCGGGCGCAGCAAAACGGGCACCTGGCCGAGGAGATCGTTCCGACGCCGGTGCCAGCGCGTAAAGCAGAGCTGGTCGAAGTGATGGAGGACGAGCATCCTCGCCCCAATACGACCATGGAGGCGCTGGCCAAGCTCAGGCCGGCCTTCGCCAAAGACGGGAGCGTCACGGCCGGCAACAGCTCGGGTATCAACGACGGCGCCGCCATGTTGCTGGTCGCCTCGGCCGAACGGGCCCGCGATCTCGGGCTCGAGCCACTCGCGCGCGTGGTTAGCACGGCGGTGGCAGGTGTACGGCCAGATGAGATGGGCCTGGGGCCGATCCCGGCTTCGCGCAAGGCGCTGCAGCGCGCAGGACTCGCCATCGACGACATGCAAATCATCGAGCTCAATGAGGCATTCGCCAGCCAGGCGATTGCGTGTATGGATGACCTGGGCGTCGATTGGCGCGACGAGTCGCGCGTCAATCCGAACGGTGGGGCCATTGCTCTGGGACATCCGCTCGGGGCCAGCGGTGTCCGGCTGGCCGGCACCGGCACACTCGAGCTCCGCCGACAGGACAAGCGCTACGCCCTGGTGAGCATGTGCATCGGCGTCGGCCAGGGCATCGCCACCGTGTTGGAGCGAGCAGGAGCCTGAGGCCCGCATGCTGCGGTCGATCGCGATAGTCTCGGTCAGCGGAACGCTGGACGAGAAACTCAAAGCGATTGCCGCGGCGCATTTCACTGCGATCGAGCTGTTCGTGACCGACCTGATCAATTTCAACGAGACACCTCGGCAGGTCCGGCTGCTCGCCAGCGACCTGGGATTGGCCATCGACCTGTATCAGCCGTTCCGCGACTTCGAGGCCGTTTCGGACGACGCCTTTCGCCGCAACCTGGACCGCGCCGAGCGCAAGTTTGACGTCATGGGCGAGCTTGGCTCACCGATGATGCTCGTCTGCTCCAACGTCTCGCCGCTGGCTATCGACGATGACGAGCGTGCCGCGTCGCAGTAGCACGAACTGGCGGAGCGGGCCGCTACCGTTGCTTCGGTCTCGGGCCGCGGAGCGTTCTCGAGATCCCGGATCCGTACGGCTTGATTCGTAGCCGGGCACTCGTGAACGCCAGCCGCTCGGTGCGGATCAAGCTCAACGTCGCCCAGGGTCGCAACACGGTCATGGCGCGGTCGGGTTCGGTCGTTCACCACATCGCCTTCTTCTGATCGGACATCTTTCCCACCGTGCCGCGGCTCGTAGCGGCGGGGGTGTCGTTCCTGCCCATTCCCGATATCCAGTACCTCGATCTGGCGGTCCGTTTCGGCCTCACTGTCGTG
>Ga0066709_100006018_pt1 | contig 10158 bp, 7 predicted proteins | sample GraSoiAngelo_158_FD_79665 | JGI IMG/M metagenome (GOLD analysis project Ga0066709, IMG submission 79665) | Grasslands soil microbial communities from the Angelo Coastal Reserve, California, USA - 14_1009_16_30cm | ecosystem: Environmental > Terrestrial > Soil > Grasslands | place: USA... | reverse complement strand
TTGCCGTCGACGTTGGGACGCTGGGTTTCGTGACAGCGGAACGCCGCGATCTTCTTGTCGATCGTCTCGGTGATGTCGACGACGCGGTTGACCTCGGGATGCGCCATGACCCAGACCTCGGCGACCGTCCAGGGCTCGAGTCCCTCCTTGACCAGCTCGTCGTGGGAGAAGGGGTTCCGAGCGTCGGGATACACCGCGGCCAGCGCTGCTTCACCCGCGGCGCGATGGTCGGGATGCGACGCGTAGATGCGATCCCACAGGATCTCGGGTGACTGGCACAACACGCGCTGCGGACGGACCTGCCGGATGACGCGCGCGAGGTCACAGCGGAGTTCGAGGGTGGATTCGAGCCGCCCGTCGGGGTAGCCGAGGAAGCGGACGTCGTCGACGCCGACCGTGGCCGCGGCCGCGCGCTGCTCGCGTTCACGGACCGCGGCAAGCACGCCGCGCGCGATCGATGGGTCCTGACTTCCCGCCGCGCCGTCGGTGACGATGCAGTACGCCACGTCGACGCCGGCAGAGGTCCAGGCCGCCACGCTCCCGGCGGCGCCGAAATCGACGTCGTCGGGATGGGCGGTGATCACCAGCGCCCGCTTCACCGGGTCGCCGTCGAGCGTCGTCAGGTCGTCGACCAGGATCTCGGTCATGACGGGAGCCGTTCGTCGAGCAACTGGTTCAGGGTCTTCGGATCGCCCTGGCCCTTCAGCGCCTTCATCGCCTCACCCATGAGGAAGTTGCGCTTCTTCTTGCGCACCTTGTCGTCGCCCGTCCGGTAGTCCTCCACGTCGTCGGGGTGGGCGCGGAGCACCTCGTCGACGACCTGCGCCAACGTTCCCTCGTCGCTGACCTGCTCGAGGCCGCGCTCCGCGACGATCTGCTTGGGACGCTTCGGCTCGTGAAGCGCCTCATCGAGGACGTCCTTGGCCTGCGCCCGCGAGATCGTCCCGGTCGCGACCAGGTCGACGAGCTCGGCCAACCCGTCGGGTGCGAGCGGCAGCACCTCCGGTGAGAGCCCTGTCTCGTTCAGGTACGCCATCACGTCACCGATGCACCAGTTCGTGACGTCCTTGGCGGTGCCCTCGCGGAGGGCGACGACCGCGAGCTCGGCATACTCGGCGAGGTCCGGAACTTCGACCAGGACGCGGGCCGCGTCCGCGGTGATGGACCATTCGCGCTCCAGCCGCTCCCGCTTCGCCGCCGGTAGCTCGGGCAGCGACTCCGCCGCCGCGGCCCGCATCTCGGGCGTCGGCGCCACCGGCACCAAGTCGGGCTCGGGGAAGTACCGGTAGTCGCTGGAACCTTCCTTGGTCCGCATGCTGTGGGTGCGGCCGTCGGCCTCGTCCCAATGGCGCGTCTCCTGGACGACCCGCTCGCCCGCTTCGATGGCCGCGATTTGGCGCTCGATCTCGTACTCGATCGCGCGCCCGAGCGAGCGCAGCGAGTTCATGTTCTTGATCTCGACCTTCGTGCCGAGCTCTTGCGCCCCGCGCTGCCGGACCGAAACGTTGGCGTCGACGCGCAGCGACCCTTCTTCCATCTTCACGTCGGACACGCCGACGGAACGCAGCACGCCCCGCAGCTCGTTCAGATACGCGCGCGCCTGATCGGAACTACGGAGGTCAGGACGGCTGACGATCTCCATCAACGGAACGCCGGCACGGTTGTAGTCGACGAGCGAGTACGCGGCCTCGTGGATCCGGCCGCCGCCACCGACGTGGACGGTCTTGCCCGTGTCTTCCTCGAGGTGCGCGCGCTCGATGCCGACGCGCGCACCGTCGAGCTCGAGCCATCCGTCGCGCAGGATCGGCGCTTCGTACTGACTGATCTGATAGTCCTTCGGCATGTCCGGATAGAAGTAGTTCTTGCGGGCGAAGATCGAGCGTTCCGGAACTTCGAAGTGCAAGGCAGCCGCGAAGCGGAGCGCGAACTCCACCGCCTGCTCGTTGAGCACGGGCAGCGAGCCGGGGAGACCGAGACACGTGGCGCATATGTTCGTGTTCGGCTCCGCGCCGAACTCGTTGGGGCAGCCGCAGAACAACTTCGTCATCGTCGCCAGCTCGCAATGGACCTCGAGGCCCACCACGACTTCCATATCTCGCTCGCTCCCTGCAGGCCGGGATACCCGGCCCGCGGGCATTCGCTCGCTGGGCGAGCTCCCTCCGCTCGCTCCGCTCGCTCTGGTCGCCGCGCTCATCTGGCATCCTCCAGAGCTTTGGCTACCCGGAACATGATCGGTTCGCCGAGCGCGGGCGCGAGTACTTGCACGCCGACCGGGAGGCCGGCCTCGCCGGTACCGAAGGGCACGCTGATCGCGGGATGCCCTGCGAGGTTCGTCGCGATCGTGCAGACGTCCGACAGGTACATCGCGAGCGGTTCTCCAGTCTTGGCACCGAGCTTGAACGCGACCGTCGGCGACGTGGGCGACAACAGCACGTCGCACTCGCGGTACACGCGCTCGAAATCACGGATGATGAGGGTACGGACTCGCTGGGCCTGTCCGTAGTACGCGTCGTAATACCCGGCCGACAGCGCGTAGGTCCCGAGCATGATCCGTCGCTTCACCTCGGGCCCGAACCCCGCGTCGCGAGTCCGCGCGTTCATCGACGCGACGTCGTCGCCGTCGACTCGTAGGCCGTAGCGCACGCCGTCATAGCGCGCCAGGTTCGAGGACGCCTCGGCCGGCGCGATCAGGTAGTACGCGGCGAGCCCGTAGGTCGCGCTCGGCACGCTGACCCGTTCGACCGCGGCTCCGGCGTCCTTGAGCGCGGCGCCGGCGCGCTCGACGGCCGCATGCACTTCGGGTTGCACGCCGTCGACGTCCATGAGCTCTTCGATGATCCCGACGCGCAGCCCGGCAACGCCATCGTCGAGAACGGGCAACACCGGCTCGGGCACGTCGACGATCGACGTGGAATCGAGCGGATCGGGTCCGGCGATCACGTCGAAGACCAACGCAGCATCGGCCACGCTGTTCGCAAAGGGCCCGATCTGATCGAGTGACGACGCGAATGCGACGAGGCCGTAGCGCGACACGCGCCCGTATGTGGGCTTCACGCCCACGACGCCGCACAGCGCGGCGGGCTGGCGGATCGAACCTCCGGTGTCGGAGCCGAGCGCAACCGGCGCGAACCCGGCCGCCACGGCCGCGGCCGATCCGCCGCTCGAGCCGCCGGGGACCCGGTCGAGATCGTGCGGGTTCCGCGTGGGACCGAACGCCGAATTCTCGGTCGACGAGCCCATCGCGAACTCGTCGAGGTTCGTCTTGCCGATGACGACCGCCCCCGCGGCGACGACCCGATCCACCACCGTGGCCGAGTACGGCGGCCGCCAACCATCGAGAATGCGTGACGAGCACGTCGTGGGAACGCCTCGCGTGCACAGGTTGTCCTTCAGCGCGATCGGCACGCCGGCGAGGGGACCAGGATCTTCGCCGCGCTGTACGGCGGCGTCGATCGCGTCGGCCGCGGCCATCGCCTCGTCGCGGAGCACGAGGGTGAACGCATGCACGTCAGGTTCGCGGTTCTCGATCGCGCGCAGTGACTCTTCCACCACTTCGCGAGCGCGCCGCGCTCCTGACCGGACGTCCGTCGCAATCTCGAGCGCGGCCCTCATTGTCGAACCCTCACGGGGCGTCGAGAATGCGCGGAACCCGAAAACGACCGTCCTCGACATCCGGCGCCTGCGCGAGCACTTCGGCACGGTCGAGCGGCGGTCGCACGACGTCCGCGCGCAGGACATTGACGAGCGGAAGCGGATGCGCGGTGGGCGGAACACCCGCGAGGTCCAAGGTCGAGACGGCGGCGGCGTGCTCGAGAATCGTCTCGAGTTCGCCGGTCAGTTGCTCGATCTCTTCCTCAGTCAGCGCGAGGCGAGCGAGACGCGCCACGTGCTCGACGTCGGCACGCGTGATCCGAACGGGCATCCGACGAGTCTACGGAGCCGGCCGCCGGGTTTGAGCGCCGAAAACCCACGGTACGATGCCGCGACCTCGCGACCGAACCGTCATCTCACGCGCGGAGGCTCCGTGACGACGCACTCGTTCCTTTCCGACGAATGGTTCGCCGCGGCACAGCGGCTGCTGGAGGAACACGGGATCGAGACGCCGGTCCACGCCGATCTGGTGATCAACGTGATCGTCACGGATACACCGTTCGGCGGCGACCGCACGCTGCACCTCGGCGCTCGGAACGGGCAGGGAAGCTTCGGTCACGGGCACGTCGACGACGCAGACCTGACCCTCACGACTGACTACGACACCGCGAAGGAGATCTTCGTCGCGGGCGATCCGGGCGCCGGCATGCAGGCGTTCCTGGTGGGCAAGGTGAAGATCCAGGGCGACTTCGCCAAGGTGGTGGCTGCCGGGACCGCCGGGCCGATCGGCAACCCCGAGCTCGCCGAAGCCCTCCAGGCCATCACGTCTTAATTTCGCTCGCTTACTGCGGCGCAGGTTACCTACACGATGCCGCGGCGCCGAGTGCACCACGAACCATCTCGATGAACTTCTCGGGATGGTCGTTGATGAGGTCCCACGTCACGGGGATGATGCGCCAGTCATGACCGACGAGGTCAGCAAGTCGCTGGCGATCGTGTGAAAACGCACGGCGGCCGCCGTGACTCGCATAGCCGTCCGCCTCGATGCCGACGCGCAAGGCGGGCCACGCGAAGTCGAGCCGGTAGGCCTGGTCGCCGTACCGGACTCGGTATTGGCGCACCGGCCGCAAGCCGACGCGGCGAAGAAGCTGCCACACTCGGACCTCCAAGCGAGATTCGAGTGCGGCGCCGTCACCTCGTGAGGCGAGCACGGCGCGCAGCCGACCTGAGCCCAACCGGCCCTTGCCGCCTATCGCGGCGAGGCGCCGTTCTATTGCTGCGGGGGTCGTGAGGCCGCGGTACAGCGCATCCTCCACGAGTGCCTCGAGCTGCTCTTCGCTGACCGTGCCGGCGACGTCGATGAGTGTCCTGGGCACGCTCGTAACGCGAATGCCGTCGACGACGCGGATGTCGGCTTGTTCGATATCGCCCTGCCGAACTTTCACGTTTTCGTGCCGCAAACGCCGCGGCGTCCACAAATGCACAACCGGATCGCCCGGGACGTCGAATCTCCACAGATCTAATGCCGAGAAGTCCGAAATCACAGCTTCATCTCCTGCCCACAAGATTGCTGCGAGCAGGCGTTGGCGCAATGTGGGTTCGGCATCGGCGGCACGGTGAACGCCGGGAAAGACAGTGACCCATTCCCCGGAACGCGTCCGACGTGAAACGGCCGCGTACGACAGTCTCGCCTCGAGCGCCTGCGCAGTGGTTACCAAGCCGTATTGCCGAGCTCGGAGCCAACGCAACTGTGCTTCTTTCGACTTACGCTTTCGATTTTCGAAAGTCATGGTCGAATGGAACCACGGCCGTGTGACAGCTACGGCGGCCGCCTCGCCTACGCCGCGGCGGAGGTGACGCGTAGCGCCGGTCGACGCAGGGTTGAGTGCACGCGTCCCGAGCCGTAGATGCTCGTGACGGCGACGACGGCGCCCACGCCGTACGCGAGGGCGAACGCGCTCGCACTGGTCGACCCGCCGAGAATGGCGGACAGCGCTTGAATGCCGAAGATCGCTCCGATCTGCGAGACCGTCTGTTGCGCGGCGTTCGCGATGCCGAGACGTTGCGGTTCCACTGCGTTCGCGGCCACGGTGATCAATGGCGGTCCGGTCAAACCCGCGCCGACACCTGACAACACGAGCCCGACAAACACGATCCCCACCGCGTCGAGCTGCGCCGCGGCAATGAAACATCCCATCGATACCATGACGACCACTGCGCCGATCACGCTCACGCGCCGCTCTCCGACCCGCAGTGCGAAGTAGCCGCCGATCGGCGAGACGACGCCATTCACGATCGGTCGCAGCGCCATCGCCAAAGACGCCGCGGCAACCGTGAATCCAAACTGCTCGCGCACAAGAACGGGTGTGATGATGAAGCCGCCCATATACGCAAAGTTCGAGCCGAACTGACCGATCAGCGACATCCGGAAGTTGTGGCGTCGGAACAAGTCGAGGGGCACCAGCGGATGCCGCGCCCGGAGCTCGACGCGGACGAACGACCAGAGCGCGACGAGCGCAGCCACCGCGAGACCGATCACGACGGGATTCGTCCAACCGAGGTCACCGGTGAGGCTCAACGCGAGCAACAACATGAACGACGCCGCCGCGAGGCTTCCCGCGCCCGCCCAGTCGATCGGCTCGGCCGGCGCGCGCGGTGTCTCTCGTACAACCATCACGGCGACCGCGAGGCCGAGGAGCGCCAAGGGTGCCTGCACGATGAAGACCCATCGCCACCCGAGCGCATCAACGAGCGGACCGCCGGCGATCAGACCCGTGACGGGCCCGGCTGCGCCGACGAACGACCACCAGCTCATGGCCTTCACCCGGTCGCGCCCCGGAAACGCCCGCATGATGATCGCCATCGACGCCGGTCCGACCGCCGCTGCCGGAATGCCGCCGAGCACGCGAAAGGCGATGAGCGACGGACCGCTCCACGCGAACGCGGTCAGGACCGTTGCGATCGTGAAGCCGCTCAGCCCGAGGAGATAGAGGCGGCGATGACCGTAGAGGTCACCGAGCTTGCCGAAGAGCGGCATGCACATCGCTAGTGCGAGAAATGGGCCGGTGATCGTCCACGTGAGGGCCGATTTGCTCGAGCCGAGATCGCGCGCGATGTCTCCGAGGGAGACGGCCAGGATCGTGATCGAGAAGCTCGTGGCGAAGAGACCACCGAGCACTGCCCAGAGCACGACGCGCGGGGACAGGCCCTCGGGCGTGCCGCGACGCTGCGCAAGACGATCCCGCCACCACAGCGGCCAGGCAACGATCGGCTCTTCGCCGACCAGATCGACAACGAGCGGTTGCTCGGTTCCGTCGCGCCGCGTGTCGGAGGCGTGCGCGCGGAGAGGACGTCGTTGAGGCGTGCGGGCAGCCTACCCGGACGCCGGCGACTCCATCCGAGGCGATGCGTCATTGCTCCGACGTCGTCGGGCGTCGCTCGCCGCTCGTCCATTGAGCAACGCGCGTTCGCGCGTCGCGCACGGACCGACGACACCAGGCTTTCGTCCGTAGCCGTTGCCCGGTCTCGTCAGTGGTGGTCGCGTCGTTGCCCCGTGCGGCAGCCGTCGCATTCGCCCCTCCTCCGCTTCGCCGGGGTAACGGTATCCCCGTCTCTGTTCGACTCCGTGGACAGAGACGCTCGCCACGATCGTTCGTGACGCGCCGCGCGCGCGGCGGTGCTTACGACCGGTGACCGAGCTTGGAGACTGGTTCGTCCTCACCGGGCGCGAGCTTGAGGCCTTCGTCGATGAGCTCGGCGACGGCCCAGCGCGCGTCGCCCTTGTCGATGGTCTCAGCAAACTGCCAGGAGCGATAGCGCGTCACCCGGCCGGCCTGCACGAGGAACGTTTCGCCTGTAAACGGACAATCGGCAGTGCTCAGGTACGCAACCATCGGCGACACGTGACCCGGGTCCCATCGGTCGAATTCGGCCCCTTCGCCTGGAGGTTTCACGATGTCGGCGAGGCCAGGCGTCGATTCCGTCAAGCGCGTGCGCGCCATGGGCGTGATCGCGTTCGAGCGCACGCCGTAGCGGCCCAGCTCCTTCGCGCAGATTTGCGAGAAGGTCGCAATGCCGGACTTCGCCGCGCCGTAGTTCGTCTGACCCACGTTGGAGAGCAGGCCGGAGGTCGAGGAGGTGTGCACGATCGCGGCTTTCACCTCCTTGCCCTCCTTCGACTGCTCACGCCAGTACACGGCGGCGTGTCGCGTCGGACAGAAGTGGCCCTTGAGGTGAACCTGGATGACCGCATCCCATTCGGCTTCGGTCATGTTTACGAGCATCTTGTCGCGCAAGATGCCGGCGTTGTTAACGAGCACGTGGAGATCTCCGAACTTGTCGACGGCTTGCCGGATCATGCGCTCGGCCGCGTCGAAATCGGTGACGTCATCGGTGTTCGCGATCGCCTCACCGCCCATGGCGGTGATCTCGTCGACGACAATCTGGGCGGGCGCGCGGTCAGCACCTTCGCCGTGGATGTCACCGCCCAAGTCGTTGACGACGACCTTGGCGCCCTCCGCCGCGAACAGCAGTGCGTGCTCGCGTCCGAGGCCCCGCCCCGCGCCGGTAATGATCGCAACGCGACCATCCAATGTTCCCATTGGTAGTCCTCCCGAGGTTCGGGAGGATCGTACTCATTACAAGAACAAAGCGACCGTGTCGCCGCGCAAGAGCGTCGTGCGCGGCGTCGGATCCTGGGCCCGCACCTTCTTGCCGGGCGCGTAACCGTGCACCTCGACATTCAGGCCGATTTCCTGCAGCCGCGCAGTGGCCTCTTCGACGGTCAGGCCCACGACATTGGGAACGGTCACGGGCTCCGGCCCGTTGCTGACAATCACGGTCACCGTCGACCCACGCGGCGCGAGCACGCCGGCGTCCGGATCGGTCCCGATGACATCGCCTTCGCCGACGGTGTCGGAGTAGTCGTGGCTCACCTGGACGGAGAACCCTTTCGCGCGGAGTTGGGCGATCGCGTCATCGGCGGCGCGTCCGGTGACGTTCGGCACTCCGACCGGCGCCGGGCCCTTGCTCACGATCAACTTGACAGCCGAGTCGCGTGGCGCCTGCGCGTCGGCCGCAGGGTCGGTACGGACGACATTGCCCGCGGCAACGTTCTCGTCGTACACGGTGTCACCGTCGATCGGTGTCAGCCCCGCGTCGTACAGCCGCTTACTGGCATCGCCCTTGGGCACGCCCGTGACGTCGGGCACCCCGACCGGCGGCGGCCCGCGCGACACGATCAAGCGCACCTGGTCGCCTTTGGCGACAAACTCCCCGGCCCCCGGGCGCTGATCGATGATCGTGCCCTTCGGGTCATCCGTGTCCCGGCGTTCGATCCGCAACAAGACGCCGGTCTGACCTGCCTTGGCCGCCGCTTGCTCCTCCGACAGTCCGATGAAGTTCGGGATCGACTCCGATGGCGGACCACCGCCGGCAACTGCCAACAGCGCGGCCACTCCACCGACGAGCGCGAGGACGACCGCGAGACCGACCACGAAGGGCACGCGCGAATACGAACCGGGAGGCCGTGTGGCGCGGCGGGACGGAACGACCACCGGCCGCCGGTCGGGTTCGACGACGATTTGGGGTTTGTCGGTGGCGTCTTGGTCGAAGAGCGTGGTCGAGGCGCGCAGGCGCGTCGGCTCGGCATCGACGTGCGGCGCGTCAATCCCGGGCAGCGACAGCGGAGTCGGCGCCGGCAGCTGGAGCATCGCCTCGGCGAGCGCGTCGCCCATCGCCGCCGCGTCGCGGAACCGCTGCGCAGGCACCGGCATGCCCGCCCGCGCGACGACGGGCGCGAGTGGACCGAGCTCCGGCGGCACCTCGAGCGGTGCGGCACTCCGCGCCGCGAGCGTGCCGACCGGCGTGTCGGCAAGGTTGGGGACGTTGCCGGTAACAGCCTCGATGAGCACGACCGCGAGCGCGTACAAGTCGGCGCGCCCATCAAGTGGGGTCGTCGACGCCTGTTCGGGCGCCGCGTAGCGCGCGGTCCCGATCACGCCGCCCGCCGCGGGCTCGGTCCAGCTCGCCTCCGCGAGGACCTTCGCCAAGCCGAAGTCGGCGACGTGCGCGAAGCCGTGCTCGTCGAAGAGAAGGTTCGCCGGCTTGATATCGCGGTGAATCAGTCCGCGCGCGTGCGCGTACTGCAGCGCGCTCGTGACCTGACGGCCGAGCGCAACGGCTTGCGCCGGAGTTAGGCGGTTGCCGCGATCGAGCATCGCTCGCAGGCTGCCGCCGGCGAGCAGCTCGTTGACCATGAACGCGACGCCGTCGTTTTCGCCCCAGTCGTACACCGCGAGCACATTCGGGTGGTTCAGCGACGCTGCGGCTCGAGCCTCCGCGCGAAACCGGCGCAGGAACACGGCATCGTCGGCAAGACCGTCGTAAAGCCCCTTGACGGCAACTCGACGCCGGAGCCGGACGTCCTCCGCGATGTAGACGCGTCCACCCGAGCCCGCGCCGATCGGGGCCAGCAAGCGGTATCGACCCGCCAAACGACCGCCGAACAGGTCCGCCAAAGGCCCGAACGCGACGGATTGACAGTTCCGGCCGCACGCCTCGCCCCCG
>Ga0066709_100006016_pt1 | contig 10158 bp, 10 predicted proteins | sample GraSoiAngelo_158_FD_79665 | JGI IMG/M metagenome (GOLD analysis project Ga0066709, IMG submission 79665) | Grasslands soil microbial communities from the Angelo Coastal Reserve, California, USA - 14_1009_16_30cm | ecosystem: Environmental > Terrestrial > Soil > Grasslands | place: USA... | reverse complement strand
GACCTGACCTTCAGTGTCGCGAAGAGCTATCTCTCGATCCTTGCCGGCCTCGCCTTTGACCGTGGCTTGATCAGCGACGTTCATGAGCCGGTGCGGCGCACGGTCGACGATGGCGGCTTCGATCCGCCGCACAACGATGCGATCACCTGGCATCACCTCTTGCAGCAGACCTCCGAATGGGAAGGCGAGCTCTGGGGCAAGCCCGATCTGATCGACCGCAACCGCAGTGTCGGCGGCCGGCCGACTGCCGGTAAGAAGGGAACACACCGCGACCTGCAGCCGCCCGGGATGTTCTGGGAATACAACGACGTCCGCGTCAACCGACTGAGCCTGGCATTGTTGCGGTTGTGGCGACGGCCGTTGCCACAGGTCTTCCGGGAACTCGTCATGGAGCCGATCGGCGCCTCGCCCGATTGGGAATGGCACGGCTACCGCAACTCCTACGTCGAGATCGACGGCAATCGGATGCAGTCGGTATCCGGCGGTTCGCATTGGGGCGGCGGCGTTTTCATCCATGCCCGCGACCAGGCGCGGATTGGCCTGTTGATGTTGTGTGGCGGCGAATGGAATGGGCGCCGTATCCTGTCTCGGGATTGGATCGATCGCGTGCGGGAGCCCTGTCGGCTCAATCCGCAATACGGCTATCTGTGGTGGCTCAACACCGATCGGAGCCTGTTTCCAAGCGCTCCGGCAAGCAATTATTCCGCGAGCGGCGCCGGCGGCAACCTGACCTGGATCGATCCCGAAAACGACATCGTCGCGGTGCTGCGCTGGATTGACCCGGCAGCTCGCGACGGCTTCATCCGGGTCGTGATGACGGCGATTCGGCAATGAGCTTCGCCAATGCGAGCGGTGGATTGCGGCCGGACAGCGCAGGCCACCTGCTCCCGGAAACTCATTGCGGCTGGGTGGATTTGGCGCTAACCCGTCGCAGTCGAACCTCTTAGCAGTGGCGCCGATTTTCGCATGGCGGGCAATCTCGTTCAGGGCGCGCTTTTCACGGTGATGGTGGTGCGCGCGGGGATGCTGCGGGATACTGCCTTCGACCGGGAATTAGAACAGCAGATCGGGCGAAGTCCGCGGTTTTTTCTCAACGCGCCCGTCGTCCTCGACCTAAAGGACACCGAAGGGTTCACCACCGAGGACGAATTTTTGGACATCGGGGAGGTGCTGCGCCGGCACACGCTCGCTCTTGTCGGCGTCCAGAATGCCTTGCCGGAACAAATGACAGCCGCCGCCGCGGCCGGCCTTGCGAGCTTTGCCCCAAATGCGACGCAGCCGAGCCGGCGGGCAGCCGAGACGGCTGCAGCGGCTCCGGCGGTCCGCACCACAAACCGGACCACAGCCCGTCTCGTTACCGAGCCAGTGCGGTCGGGGACCCAGATTTATGCCCGTGGCACCGACCTCGTCGTCACCGCGGCGGTCAGTCCGGGCGCCGAACTTGTCGCGGACGGCAATATCCACGTCTATGGCGCGTTACGTGGGAGGGCGCTGGCCGGCGCCAGCGGCGATGTCGAGGCGCGAATCTTTTGCTCGCGACTCGAAGCCGAGCTGGTCAGCATCGCCGGACGCTATCTCGTCAGCGAGCAATTGCCGCCGGAACAGCATGGTTTGGCGGTGCAGATCGCTCTGGTCGATGACCAGTTGACGGTAACAAAAAACTAACGCTCATGATCGGCATGGGGGTTGCGCGCATGGATTGGGGGGCCGGAGAATGACCAAGCCGGGTACGGCGAGGGGGAGGGAGAATTTGGTGGCTAAGGTCGTGGCGATTACATCCGGCAAAGGGGGCGTCGGGAAGACCACCACCGCCGCGGCTTTTGCTGCCGGGCTGGCCCTACGCGGTCATAAGACGGTGGTAATCGATTTCGATGTAGGCTTGCGCAACCTCGACCTCGTCATGGGCTGCGAGCGCCGTGTCGTGTTCGACTTCATCAATGTCATCAATGGCGATGCCAACCTCAACCAGGCGCTAATCAAGGACAAGCGTGTCGACAATCTCTATATCTTTCCAACCTCGCAGACCCGCGACAAGGACGCCTTGAAGCGCGAGGGAGTCGAGCGGGTGCTCGAGGAATTGAAGCAGCAATTCGATTTTATCATCTGCGACAGCCCGGCGGGGATAGAGCACGGCGCCGTCACCGCGCTCTACTTCGCCGACAGCGCGATCATCGTAACCAATCCGGAAGTCTCCTCGGTACGCGACAGCGACCGCATCATCGGCATTCTTGCCTCGCGCTCGCGCCGCGCCGAGCGCAATGAGCCGGCGGTCGAGACCAATTTGCTGCTGACGCGCTACGATCCGAGCCGGGTCGCCAAAGGCGAGATGCTGACCGTCGAAGACGTTCAGGAAATCCTGTCGGTCCCATTGCTCGGCGTCATTCCCGAGTCGGAGTCGGTGTTGCGCGCCTCGAATACCGGGACGCCGGTTGCCTTCGACGAGGACAGCCCGGCCGGGCGGGCCTATCTCGACGCTGTCGCGCGCTTTCTCGGCGAGCAGCGCGAGATGCGCTTCGTTCAGCCGGAGCGCCGAGGCTTCTTCCGCGTTTTGTTCGGCAGGGCGTGATGCGTTTCCTCAACTATTTCTTCCCGCCGCACCCAAAAAGCGCCGCGATCGCCAAGGAGCGGCTCAAGATCGTGCTAGCGCATGAGCGTGCGGGCAGCCATGCGCCCGATTTTCTGCCGCGATTGCAGAAAGAGCTGATCGACGTGGTCGGCCGCTATGTCGACATTCGTGATGACATGATCCGCGTCAATCTCGGCAAAGCTGGTGAAACCTCGCTGCTCGAGATCAATATCGAAATCGAGGGAGCCAAGACGAAGGCGAAACTCGGCTCCGCGGTGCCGGCCTGACCGGCACAGCGAAACCTGCTCGCGCCGGCACGCGTTTTCAAAGCATGAAGCGACGCCTGATCAACGCCGATACCGGCGCCGCCTTTGGGCTGATCGCCGGTATCATATTCGGCTCGCTGCTGCTGAACCTGATGAGTTGAGCAGCGGGTTACCGCTGCGATTAGTCTGCCGCGGCGGGTACGTCAGCTGCTGCGACCGGCTGCGTAGTGGCCAGCCAGCGATAGGCCGCCCCTCCCAGGATCCCGCCCAGAATCGGGGCGAGCCAGAACAGCCAAAGCTGTGACAACGCCCAACCGCCGACCAGCAGAGCCGGACCGGTGCTGCGCGCCGGATTCACCGACGTATTGGTGATCGGAATGCTGATCAGATGGATCAAGGTCAGCGCCAGACCGATCGCGAGCGGCGCGAAACCGGACGGCGCTCGGCTATCGGTCGCGCCCATGATTACAAAGAGAAACCCGGCGGTCAGCACCAACTCTGTGACGAAGCCCGCCACCAGCGTATAGCCGCCCGGCGAGTGCTCGCCGTAGCCGTTGCTGGCAAACCCGCCGGCAAGGTCGAAACCGGCCTTGCCGCTGGCAATCACGTACAGCACCAAGGCGGCGACAATCGCGCCGGCAAGCTGCGCCAGGATGTAAGGCAACAGTTCTCCGGTCGGGGTGCGGCCACCGGCGAACAGGCCGATCGTCACCGCGGGGTTGAAATGGCCGCCGGAGATGTGGCCGACCGCATAGGCCATCGTCACGACGGTCAAGCCGAACGCCAGAGCGACGCCGACCAGGCCGATGCCAATCTCGGGGAATTTGGCGGCCAATATGGCGCTGCCGCAGCCGCCCAGGACCAGCCAGAAGGTCCCGATGAACTCGGCTCCGAGTTTTTTGGATAGCGGCATGGGTGAACCCCCGGTTGACGCGTGGCGACCATCTGTAACATCCGCCATTCCAGAGAGTTCCAATGTCAAATTTGGGACGACTAGCGCTTGCCGGCGAAGCGCTGCAGGGTCGAAAGGAGGAACAGTGGCACCACGACAACCGCGCCTAATAGAATGTATGGCACCGCCCATTGCATCCAGTCGGCCAGCAACACAAACACCGACAGGATTGTCACCCAGGTGTCGGTCAGAATACCGCGCGCGGTGATGCCGAGCCGGCTCAGCAACAGACCCACGAGAAAGCACAGCACGATCAGACCGATCGCGCGGCCGACCATGGTCATCACAGGGCGGCCGGCAAGGCCAGAAGCTGCCATTCGGCCCTGACCTCGGGGTCGGGCTCGGCGGCGAGCCGGGCTTCCGCCTCGACTGCGACCTGCCCGGCCTCGGCAAGCCGGCCGAGAGCCCACACCGCGGCACCGCGCACCAGCGGCGAGGGGTCATCGAGGAGTCGCCGCACCGCTTCGACGAGCGTCGGCTCCGGCTCAGGCGCGTTGCCGATTGCGGTCAAGACATTGCGCAGAAAACGGTCGCGGCCGGTGCGCTTGACCGAAGTGCCGGCGAACAAGGCACGGAATCCGGCATCGTCCAGCCCGGCAAGCTCGGCCAAGCGGGGCGCGGTCAGCGCCTCGCGCGGCAGGAAGGCCGGCTCATGGCCCGTCTGCGCGAACTTGTTCCACGGGCAGACCGCGAGGCAATCGTAGCAGCCGAAAATGCGGTAACCGATCAGCGGGCGCAGCTCGTGCGGGATCGAGCCCTTATGCTCGATCGTTAAGTAGGAAATGCAGCGCCGCGCATCGAGCCGGTAGGGCGCCGGGAAGGCATGGGTCGGGCAGGCATCGAGACAGCGCCGGCAAACGCCGCAATGATCCTCTTCGGGCATATCGGGCTCAAGCGCCAGGCTCAGATAAATCTCGCCGAGGAACAGCCAGGAGCCGAAGTCGCGCGACACCAGGTTGGTGTGCTTTCCCTGCCACCCGATCCCGGCCTGCTGCGCCAGCGGTTTTTCCATGACCGGCGCGGTATCGACAAACACCTTCAATTCGCCTGGCCAATGCGCCGCGATCCAGCGCGCCAGGGTCTTGAGCCGCTTCTTGACCGTGTCGTGGTAATCCTGGCCGCGGGCATAGACCGAGATCGCGCCACCCTCGGGATCAGCTGTCGCGGCGAGGGGATCTTCGTCTCCGGCGTAATTGAGACCGAGCACGACCACCGTCCGCGCCTCGGGCCACAGCACCCGCGGGTCGCCGCGCCGCGTGGCGGTATGCGCAAGCCAGCCCATATCGCCGTGATAGCCGCGGTCGATGTACTCGGCGAGACCGGCACGGGCCTCTTCGGCGAGCCGCGCTTCGGCAAATCCCACCGCATCGAAGCCCATCGCAAGCGCCTGCCCGCGGATCGCCTCGCGGATCGCGGCAGTCATGGGTTCAGCCGCGGCCGCGATAGGGCGCGACGCCGGGATCGGGCAGCCACAACCCCGCAGGCGGCTCGCCGGTCTGGTAGAAAATATCGATCGGGATACCGCCGCGCGGATACCAGTAGCCGCCGATGCGCAGCCAGCGTGGCGCCAACGCGGCGACCAGTCGCCGTGCGATCGTTAGCGTGCAGTCCTCGTGAAACGCGGCGTGATTGCGGAACGAGCCGAGGAACAATTTCAGCGACTTGCTTTCGAGGATCACCGCCTCGGGGACGTAATCGATCACGAAATGCGCGAAATCGGGTTGCCCCGTGATCGGGCAGAGCGCGGTGAATTCCGGGCAGGTGAAGCGGACGAGATAGACCAGGCCGGGATGCGGGTTCGGCGCCGTGTCGAGCACCGCCTCCTCGGGCGAGGCCGGCAACGGCGCCAGCCGCCCGAGCACCGGTTTGCTGGTCATGGCACGGCTCCACCGAACGCGAAATCGGCGAGGCGGCCCTCGCTGATGGCTCTGCGCAGTGCCAGCATCAGATCGGCGTAATAGGTCAGATTGTGCGCGGTCAGCAACATACTCGCCAGGATCTCGCCCGATTTGGTGAGATGGTGGAGATAGGCGCGGCTGAAGCCGGTGCAAGCCGGGCACCGGCATTCTGGGTCGAGCGGCGCCGGGTCGTCGGCATGGCGGGCATTGCGCAGATTGAGCGTACCGTCGTGGGTGAAGGCCTGGGCGGTGCGGCCGGAGCGGGTCGGCAACACGCAATCGAACATGTCGATTCCGCGCCTGACCGCGCCGACCAGGTCGGCGGGCTTGCCGACGCCCATCAGGTAGCGGGGACGGTCCTCCGGCAGCGCCGGCGCGGTCGCATCGACCATCGCGAAGGTGGTGTCCTGACCCTCGCCGATGGCCAGCCCGCCGATCGCATAGCCGTCAAAGCCGATCTCGACAAGCCGCGCCGCCGAGCGTTGCCGCAGATCGGCGTGAACCCCGCCCTGCACGATGCCGAAAATGCCATGTCCCGGCCGCGGCATGAAGGCGCAGCGCGACCGCTCGGCCCAGCGCATCGACAATTCCATCGAGACTTCCACCGCGCCGCGCTCGGCGGGGTAGGGGGTGCATTCGTCGAACGCCATCGTGATGTCGGTCCCGAGCAGGTGCTGGATCTCGACCGACCGTTCCGGGCTCAGCAGATGCCGGCTGCCGTCGAGATGCGAGCGGAACTCGACCCCGCCCTCGCCGATCTTTCGCAATGTCGCCAGCGACATGACCTGAAAGCCGCCGGAATCGGTCAGGATCGCATGCGGCCAGTTCATGAAGCGGTGCAGCCCGCCAAGCGCGGCGATCCGTTCGGCGCCGGGCCGCAGCATCAGGTGATAGGTGTTGGCGAGCACGATGCGCGCGCCGGTCACGGCAACGGCCTCCGGGGTCATCGCTTTCACCGTCGCGGCGGTGCCGACCGGCATGAATGCCGGCGTATCGATGACGCCATGCGCGGTCGAGAGGCGCCCCAGCCGCGCCACGCCGTCGCGCGCCAGGACCTCGAAACCAATACCGGTCACCGCCTCATCCTATTTGCCGGCGAGCTGCGCGACCACCGGCGCGAAATGGTCGAGATAGGGCTCGTGGATAACGTAGTAGGAAATCCCCCAGCGCTGCCGCCGCGCCCGTAAATCTTCCACCATCTGTTCCACGGTCCCGACCAGCAGGTACGGGCTCTGAAGGATCTCGTCCCCGCTCAGCGCGGGCCACCGGCGCGCCAGCTCCTCCGCCGCGGCATCGCGATCCTCGGTCACGATCACCCGCTGCACCAGCGCATTGAGATCGAGATGAGCGAACCGTTCCTCGCCGGCGGCCTCGCGCACCAGCCGCACACGTTCGTCTACAGCAGGCGCGCGCCACGCCGAAACATCCGGCGGCGAGGCACCGCCATCGCGGAACGTAATTCCCGAAAAACCCACGATATCGGCCTCGCGCGCGGCGAGAACTAAAAGCCGTGGACCATTGCCGCCGATCAGGATCGGCGGATGGGGCTTCTGGACGGGTAGTGGGGCGATGGTATGGCCGGCAACCTGATAATGCCGGCCCGAGAAAGTCACCTTTTCTCCTTTGAGCAGCCCTTTGATGACGACCACGGCCTCCGCGAGCCGTTCGACCCGAACCCGTCCCGCCTCGAAGCGCAACCCGGCTTCGTCATATTCGGATTTGATGCTGCCGGCGCCGAGCCCGAGCTGAAACCGGCCGTCGGTCAGCAGATCGACTGCCGCCGCTTCGCGCGCGACCAGCACGGGGTGGCGGAGATCGTTGTTCAGCACGTTCGTACCGACCCGCAGGTGCTGCGTCGCCTCCGCAGCGCTCACCAAGGCCGGCATCGGCGCGATACGGTCGGTCAGGTGATCCGGAAAGTTCAGCGTGTCATAGCCGAGCGCCTCGATCTTCTTCGCCTTATCGGCAAGCTCGGCCCGCGACCCGACATGCCCGATGCCGACGCCAAACCGGAACGGTTTCATGCTGGATCCGCCTTTCCAAAGGATTTATCGGGGCGCCGCTCGATCAGGCAGGCGTCGCCATAGGAGAAGAAGCGATAGTGTTCGGCGACCGCGTGCGCGTAGGCGGATTTGATCCGTTCCAGACCGGCAAGCGCGGCGACCAGCATCAGCAAGGTCGAGCGCGGCAGGTGGAAATTGGTCAGCAGCAAGTCTACAGCCCGAAAACGATAGCCTGGCAGGATGAACAGCCGCGTCTCGCCGGCAAACTCCCGGATCTCACCGTTCTCAGCCGCGGCGCTTTCGAGGAGGCGCAGGCTGGTCGTGCCGATGGCGACGACGCGGCCGCCCTGCGCCCGTGCCGCATTGATGCGGTGCGCCGCCTCGGCGCTGACCAAACCCCATTCGGCGTGCATCCGGTGCTCGCGCGGGTCATCCACCTTAACCGGCAGAAAGGTACCCGGCCCGACATGCAGCGTCACGGTCACCCATTCGATGCCGCAGGCGGCGAGTGCGTCGAGCAGGGCAGGGGTGAAATGCAGCCCGGCGGTCGGGGCGGCAACGGCGCCTTCCACGCGCGCAAAGATCGTCTGGTAATCGGCGCGGTCACGCGAGTCACCGCCACGTGGCCGCTTGATATAGGGCGGCAAGGGCATCGCGCCGTAACGGGCGAGCGCCTCGCGAAACGCCTTGCCCTCCCGGTCGAAGCGCAAACTGACCTCGCCGTCCGGGCTCTTCTCGACGATCTCGGCGGCGAGATCGCCGGCGAAATCGATGCGATCGCCCGGATGCAGGCGGCGCGCTCCTTTGGCATAGGCGTGCCAGGCGCCGCCGCCGAGATCGCGGGACAAGGTGATCTCCACGGTAGCGAGGCCTCGCCTGCCGACGAGGCGGGCGGGGATCACCTTCGTGTCGTTGAAGACCAGGAGATCGCCTGGCCGCAGCAGTTGCGGCAAATCGGCGATATGCCGGTCGGCGATCTCGCCCTTGGCTGGTAGGACCACGAGCCGTGCGCTCTCCCGCGGCTCGGCCGGCCGGTCCGCGATCAGTTCGCGCGGCAGATCGAAGTCGAAATCGGCAAGCTGCATGACCGACGCTATACGGGCGGAGGTTGGGCCGCCTGCGATCGGACATATGGGCGTGGGCGCGGTTCTTGCTATGCTCAGCCCAACGACAGACCGAGCAGAGGAGGCCACCATGTCCCGCAAACTGACCCGCCGCGATTTCGGCAAGACGGCGGCTGCCGCCGCGCTCGCCGCTTCGGTGCCGGGTTCAGCCCGCGCCGCGGACGACAAGAAGACGTTGCGCTTTATCGCGCAATCGGATCTGCGCGTGCTCGATCCGGTTTGGACGACGGCCTACATCACCCGCAACCACGGCTATTGCGTGTTCGATACGCTGTTCGCGATCGACGCCGAATTCGCGCCTCACCCACAAATGGTCGGCGAACACGCCATTTCGGCGGACAAGCTCATCTACAACTTCAAGCTGCGCGATGGGCTAGGCTTTCACGACGGCTCGCCGGTCCGCGGCGCCGATTGCGTCGCCTCGATCAAGCGCTGGATGGCGCGCGACGGCCACGGCCAAGCGCTCGCGACGGTGCTCGACGAAATGAAGGCCGATGGGGATAAGGGCTTCACGATCAAGGTGAAGGAGCCGTTCTCACTGTTGCTCGACGGACTCGGCAAGGTGTCGAGCCTGGCGTTGTTTGTGATGCCGGAGCGGCTCGCAAACACCGACCCGTTCCAGCAAGTCACCGAGATGATCGGCTCCGGCCCGTTCAAATTCATCAAGGAGGAGTTCGAGCCGGGCCACCGCGTCGTCTACGTCAAGAACAAGGATTACGTGCCGCGCAAGGAACCGCCCTCCTGGGCCTCGGGCGGCAAGGTCGTCAAGGTCGACCGGGTGGAGTGGCTCTACATCCCCGACGCGATGACCAAAGTGGCGGCCCTGAACAACGGCGAGGCCGATTGGTGGGAGAACCCGCCCGCCGATGTCTGGCCGGTCCTCGCCGCCAACCCCGACGTGCAACTCGCGCGGGTCGACCCGCTGGCGAGCCCGATCATGACGCGCTTCAACCACACGCTGCCGCCTTTCGACAATGCGAAGGCGCGCCAGGCCGTGCTCTCGGTCGTCGACCAGGCGGATTTCCTCGCGGCGCTCGCCGGCGACAAGGCCAATTGGGAGATCTGCGGCTCTTTCTTCACCTGCGGCACGCCGATGGCGAGCGATGCCGGCAACGCGCTGCTGACCGGCAAGCGCGATTACGACAAAGCAAAGCAGATGCTCGCCGAGGCCGGCTACAAGGGCGAGAAGGTCGTCGTGATGGACGCGGTCGATCAGCCGGTGGCACATACCCAGGCGCTGGTCATTACTGAGGTGCTCAAGAAGCTCGGCATGAATGTCGATCTGCAGGCGATGGATTGGGGCACGCTGGTCACCCGCCGCGCTTCCAAGGAGCCGATCGATAAGGGCG
>Ga0066709_100006015_pt1 | contig 10158 bp, 7 predicted proteins | sample GraSoiAngelo_158_FD_79665 | JGI IMG/M metagenome (GOLD analysis project Ga0066709, IMG submission 79665) | Grasslands soil microbial communities from the Angelo Coastal Reserve, California, USA - 14_1009_16_30cm | ecosystem: Environmental > Terrestrial > Soil > Grasslands | place: USA... | reverse complement strand
CAGTAGCGCGGGCCCAAACACGATGGTCAGCACGGCCACGCTCCCGGCGGTGACGGCCGCGTGCACCGAGATCTTCCAGAACAGCGTGATGGAAATGGCTACCGCCAGGCCGATCGCGCCGGCGCCGACGAGTGCCACGATGTCACGTGGCGCGCCGCTGATCACCAGCAGCGCCAGCCCAACCAGCACCGAGCCAGCGGCAACCGGACCGACCTCAGCAAGACGGGCCCTGGCGCCGCTCTTCTCTAGGCGCGCCTCGATTTCCGCGATTCCAAGGGCCAGTTCCCCGTGGCGCTTTTGGCGGCGAGCCCGTTCCGCTTCGTTCTTTGGCGGATTTTTGCGCGAGTTAGGCGATATGGCTTCGCGTTCGGCCTTCAATTTGCCCAGCTCGCGGATATGGCCGAGGACGGGGGAAGAAACGAGTTCGTCCAGTGAGTTGTGCACTTGAGCGAGTTGCCAGGCAGTCTGCTCGCCGACATCGGGGATTGCTAGCGCGTGGAGCCAACGATGGAGCGGCAGGGTGCGGGCCCGCTCGAGCGCCTCGATGACCTTGGCCGCGTTTTTCTCGCCGAAAACGCGCGGCTCGTCCTCGGTGCCGAGGTTGAGCCTGGCGAGCTGTTCCTGGCTGAGGTCGAACAGGTCGAGCGGTTCCTTGACCAGCCCGCGTTCGACCAGCTTCTCGGCCACGATGCCGCCCAGCGACTCGATGTCGAGGGCCTTGCGCTGCGCGAAGTACTCGACGCGGCGGGTGAGCTGCGCCGGGCAGCCCGCCACATTCTGGCAGCGCCAGGCGACTTGCTCGGCCTTGCCATCGGAGACTTTTTCCCGGGCGATCGGCCCGCCACAGGCGGGGCACTTGCCGCCGATGTGAGCGACGAAATCAAACGCTTTTGCGTCCTTGGGCCGTTTCGATTTCAGGACCTCGACGACCTCGGGAATCACCATGCCGGCCTTGCGGATGACGACAGTGTCGCCGATGCGGATGTCTTTGCGTCGAATTTCGTCTTCGTTGTGGAGTGTGGCGCGCGAGATGGTCGAGCCTTGCACGAAGACCGGTTCAAGCTCGGCCACGGGCGTCAACACACCTGTGCGCCCGACTTGGATAGTGATCGCTTTGAGCACTGTCTCGGCAGGCGTGATCCAAGGAATGGGCTTATGGACGATGGCGTATCCGGGCGCGCGGGTTTTCGCCGGGATGCGCGCCCAGTCGGCGAGCCGATTTACCTTGAGCACAATGCCGTCGATTTCGTAAGGCAGTCTGCTGCGGAGATCGCCTTTTTCATCGTACTGCGCCACGACCTTGTCCGCGTAACAGATCAAGACTTCGTCTATGCCGCGGCAAAGCCACCAAAGGGGTTGGGTAGGCAGGCCGCATTGCTGGAGGGACTCCAAGACCTCAGCGTGCGTTTCGAAATGGATTCCTTCGCTGGCACCGACGGCATAGAAAACAGCGTTGATTGGCCGTTGGGCAACGAGGCGGGGGTCGAGTTGCTTCAGGGTGCCGGCGGTGGCATTGCGCGCATTGGGGAACGGCAGTTCGCCTGATGCCTGTAGTTTCGCGTTCAGAGCTTCGAAGTCTTTCAAGGGAATGTAGGCTTCACCGCGCGCTTCGATCAGTGGCGGCGGGGACTTCAACTTGAGCTCAAGCGGAATGGCGCGAATCTTTCGGATGTTCGCCGTGATGTCATCGCCGGTTCTTCCGTCGCCACGGGTCAAACCCAGCGCGAGTTTGCCTTGTCGATAGCGGACGCTGATGGACACGCCATCAACCTTGGGCTCGACCACGTATTCGATGAGCGGCTTGCCGAGTTGTTTCCTGAGTGTTGCATCGAAACGTTTAAGTTCCTCCAGGGTTTTTTGGTCTTGTTGCTGCCTGCGCTTTTCGTCGTCGGGTTCTTCGTCTTTCGTCGGGTGAGCAGCCGCTTGTATCTTGTCCAGGGAGAGCATCGGCACAAGATGGTCGCGTCTCTCAAATTTCGTCAGGGGTTCGCTTCGTATTTGCTTGCTGGGGGAGTCGGCCGTCGCGAGCTTGGGATGTTCTTCCTCCAAATCCAGGAGTTCTCGCTCGAGCAAGTCATACTCATAATCAGTGATGGTCGGACGACCCTCGTCGTACGCGCGGTCGTGCCGACGGATTTGCTCGACGAGTTCGGCGTGACGTGTTTTGGCTTGAGCGAAAGTCATGGAACACGAATTACACAAATTTTCAGCAACGGAAACAAGCCTGGTTTGTGAGGGGGAACCTTTGGGTTTCAGGCTTGAGGCTCGGCGCTCGCGTCTTGTCGGGGCCGAGAACTCCTCGAAGCAAACGTCACCGGATTCACGTTCAGGACCACTTAACGTCGCGCAAACTCCTCATAAAGCTTCGCGTAGTGACCGCCGCGGGCAAGGAGATCGTGGTGGGTGCCGCGTTCGACGATTTCGCCCTGCTCGAGCACCAGAATCAGGTGGGCGTGACGAACGGTGGAAAGCCGGTGAGCGATGACGAAACATGTCCGGCGTTCGAACAACTTCTCCAGCGCACGTTGAATGAGGGTTTCGGTATGCGGGTCCACGGCGCTGGTGGCTTCGTCGAGAATAAGGATTCGTGGCCGGGCGACCATCGCGCGGACGAAACAGATGAGCTGTCGTTCACCGGCGCTGAAATTGGAACCGCGCTCGGCCACCGGGGTTTCGTAGCCTTTGGCGAAGCGCGTGATGATGTCGTGCGCGCCGAGCGTTTCGGCCGCTTCGATGACTTCGACATCCGTTGCCTCGGTCCGGCCGAATTTGATGTTCTCCATGACGGTGCCGGTGAAAAGGAAGTTATCCTGGGTCACGATGCCGATCTGTTGGTGGAGCGAATTGATGGTGGCGGTCTGAAGGTCGCTGCCATCCATGGTGATACGGCCTTGCTGCGGTTCGTAAAAGCGGGCCAGGAGGCTGATGATGCTGGTCTTGCCCGAGCCGGTGGCGCCGACCAGCGCCACGGTCTCGCCGGGCTTGGCCTCGAAGCTGAGGTCGTGGAGAATCCAGGTGTCGGACGGCGTGGTGTCGTAGCGGAACCAAACGTGATGGAAGATGATATGGCCGCGCACTGGAGGCAAAGGGGTGGCGTCGGGCCGGTCATGGATTTGCGGTTGGGTATCGAGCAATTGGAAGATGCGCTCGGCGCTGGCGGCGGTTGAAAGCACGGCGTTGTAGAGGTCGCCCATCGTTTGGATGGGGCCGAAGAACATGCCGAGGTAAAGAACGAAGGCGGCGAATTCCCCGACCGTCACCTGCCGCTGCAGGACCAGCGAGCCGCCGTAGCCAAGGATGATGGCCGTGCCCAATCCCGACACCAGGGCCACAAATGGCATGTAGGTGTGGAAAAGGCGCGCGGCCGCCAGGAACCGGTCAAAATAGACCCCTTGCAGTTGCTGGAAGCGGACCAGGTTTTCCTCTTCGCGGGCGAAGGCCTGGGCGACTCGCACGCCGGCGATGTTTTCGGCCATGGCCCCGGTGATGCGCGAACTTTGGGCGCGCAGTTCGCGATAGGCACGCATGCCGCGCTTGTGAAAAACCCTGGTGGCGACGGCCAGGGGCGGGATCACAACGCTTACGGCAAGGCACAAGCGCCAGTCGTATTGCGACATGAGAACCGCGACTCCAAGGAGGGTGAGCGCGCTGGCGAGCAACTGGTTGGCGCCCCAGGTCAAAACACGGTCGAGCGAATCGATATCGGTGTCCGCGCGGCTGATGATGCGGCCCTGGTGGGTTTTGTCGAAATAATTGAGGGAAAGCCGTTGGATGTGCTGGAAGACAGCCAGACGCAGATCGTTCATCGCTCCCTGTCCGACCGCGATGGCGCTTTTGACCTGGGCGGCGGAGAGGAACCAACCGATCAACAAATTGCCAAGGTAAATCAGGCTCAGGACAAGGATGCCGCGGAAGGCGACGGCCGTGCTGGAGAAATTGGTCAGGTAACGGTCGATGCCGAGCTGGACGAATTTGGGGCCGAGCAATTGCGAAACGGTAGCCAGCAGCGTGAAGAGCAGGTTGAGCTGAAAGGCTCGCTTGTAGGGCAGAAGGTAGCCCCGCAAGCGAAGGAAGGTGGCCTTGCTCATCGGTTTCTGTTCAAAGGCTTCTTCCAACAAGATGTCGTCTTTCATCACTTGATCTGCCGCTCGAAAATCTCGCTGTAAAACCCTCCGCGGCCGATCAGTTGGGCGTGCGTGCCGCGTTCGACGATCCGGCCTTCCTTCAAAACCAAAATCTGATCGGCGTGTTGCACGGTGGAAAACCGGTGCGCGATCACAAAAGTCGTGCGCCCGACGCTCAGTCGCCGCATGGCCTCTTGAATCAGCCGCTCGGTCGCCGAGTCCACGCTGGCGGTGGCGTCGTCGAGTATCAAAATGCGCGGGTTCATCAGGAAGGCGCGAGCGATGGCAATGCGCTGCTTCTGACCGCCGCTGAGCGTTACGCCCCGTTCGCCCACGAGAGCGTCGTAGCCGTCCTCGAGTTTGCCGATGAACTCGTGCGCCTGGGCTGCGCGGGCGGCCCCTTCGATTTCCTCGCGGGAGGCACTGGGCCGGCCGTAGGCGATGTTCTCCGCCACGGTCGCGCTGAAGAGGAACGTCTCCTGAAAGATGACACTGACACTGCGTCGGAGCTGCTCGAGCTTCAATTCGCGAACATCCAGGTCGTCCACCAGCACCCGGCCGCCGGAGACGTCGTAAAAGCGCGGGATCAGGTTGACCAGGGTGGTTTTGCCCGAGGCGGTTGGTCCGACGATGGCGAGGGTTTGGCCCGGCCCGGCTTCGAAACTCACGTCGGCCAGCGATGCTCTGCCGTTGTGGTAATTGAAACTGACATGGTCGAACTGGACGCAGCCGAAACGTTTCGGCGGCACGCCCCGCGCACCTTCCAGGAGAGCCGGCCGCGAACTTTTGGTGTGCATCGCACCCTTTAACCCACGCCCGACCCCTCCCAGGAGTGGAACTGGCCGATCGGCGCTCCTCCCCTCCTGGGAGGGGTCAGGGGTGGGTTGGCCTGCGGCAGGTTCATGCGCGGGAGAGCGAGCGTTTGCCGGGTTCAGCCCGGTCCCTTGCCCGGCAGGGGTCAGGAACGGGTCGGACGACAAGGACGGTCCAGGCAGATCGCGCTTGCCGTTGCGGAGGATTTGCGGTTCGTGGAGGATTTCGAGAATGCGCTCAGCGCTGGCGCTGGCGTTCTGGAGAATATTGGTGAACTGACCGACCATGCCGACCCGGTGGCCGATCGCCATCAGATAGAAGACCACCTTCGCCAGATCGCCGATATCCAGATCGCCCCTGATAACCTGTCGGCCGCCGACCCACAGGGTGAGTGGGAGACCCAGGCCGAAAATGAATTGGGCGAAGGGCACGCGGGCGGCCCAGTAGTTCACAGTATTGAGCAGTGTTGCGAGAAACAGTTCCTTCCGGCCGCGAATCTTTTCGATCTGCGCCGCTTCTTTCGAGAAGGCCTTGACCACGCGAACGCCGGCGATGTTCTCCTGGATGACGGTTGTCATGGCGCTATGGAGGTCGTGCACCCTGCGCCATTGCGGTTGCAGTTTGCCGGCGAAGAAGGCAATGAGCGCGATGGTGGGCAGCAGCGTCAACAAGGTCACGGCACCCAACAGCGCGCTGGTCGCAAAGATGAGGGCAACCGTGGCCGCGAGCGCCACCACGATGTCCAAGCTCAGGAAGAGGCAGGCGAAGAAGAAATCCTGCAACCGCCAGATATCGGTGGTCGAGCGGGAGATGAGCTCGCCGGTGTTGGAGCGGTCGTGGTAATGGAAGGCGAGCCGCTGGATGGCGTCGTAAATGGCGGCCCGGATATCGCCCAGGCTGCGCTGGACGAGTCGATTACGGATCGGGCCGAGGAGGAAGGCGAGGCCGGAGCGGACCAGGACCAGGGCGACGAGCAGGAGCACGAAAGCCGGCAGATCGAGTGTGGCGCCCCACTGGCTGTGCCAACGCAACCCGGTGATCGCGCTGCCAAGGATTTGAGGCAGCGCCATTTCGATGGCGATGTTGACCAGCAGCAACGCCACCGAAAGCGTGACTTGTGCCGGGTATGGGCGCAAAAACCTGAGGACACCGAGCAGGTTGCGCGGCTGAACGCGCCCTCGCGATGGTTCTGGTTCCCTCATGTAATGCAGGACGGCGGCTCCGTCCTTACCGGGCGCGAGAGTTTTTCGCAATTCGAACCTTTTGCCACCAAAATCTTTACCCGCCGTCCGTCCGCGGCTAGACTGCGGGAAATGAATATGCCGGCCTACACCGTGCGCCGCGCCACTGTGGACGATTTGGGCGGGCTGAAACTGCTTTGGGAACGGGCGCGATTCCAGGTGCTTGACCTGGAAAGACGGCTCACGGACTTTCAACTGATCGTCAGCGATGCCGGTGATCTAATCGGCGCCATAGGACTCCAGATCGAGGGCAAGCAGGGTAAACTCGACAGCGGCGCCTTTACACAGCCGGAACTGGGCGAGCAGTTTCGTCCCCGGCTGTGGGAACGAATTCAAACCGTCGCGCGCAATCATGGACTGGTCCGGCTGTGGACGCAGGAAGGCGGCCCGTTTTGGCAAGAGGCGGGCTTTACCGAGACCTCGCCGGAGGCGCTCAAGAAACTGCCGGCGAATTTCGGGGGCGCGCCGGCTCGCTGGCTGACTCTTCAACTAAAGGACGAACACGCCGCGGCGCTTTCGGTCGAACATGAATTCGAGCTGTTCCAGACGGCGCAAAAGGAAGAAACGGAAAAATTGATGCGGCTGGGGCGGACGATGAAATTCACGGTGTTCGCTGCGCTGGGAATCGCCGTGGCCATAGGGCTGGTGCTGGTGGTGAAACTCGCGTTCAAAAATCCGTCGATGCTGTTTCCGGGCCAGCACTAAGCGCTCGTGCAAAAATAACTTCCGGGTTTTCAAAATCGTTCCGCAGAGGGATCGTGACCTTGCTCAAAATCCGAAATTCGAAACTCGAAATCCGAAACAAAGCCGAAGGACCGAAATCCGAATCGCAAAACCAGACCGCCGCGCGCCGTTTTCAGCCTTGGAGCTTTTTCGGATTTTGAATTTGTTTCGGATTTCGGGCTTCGGATTTGTCGGGCGTCAAATGCCGGGTGGCCCGGTGTTAGAATTCCGCCCGAAACTCGGATTTTGTTTTGGCACAGACCCTAAGCCCGCCCGTTTTGAACAAACAGTTGCCGTGAGGCGCGACCTCCTTCATTGTGTGCGCGTATGGATCTGGCTGCGTTTCATAGCCACCGGCTGGCGCCGTCGCCGAACTACGCCGCCCGAGCGCTGGCTTTGTCGCTGGCCATCCACGTGATGGTTTTCGGCACGCTGGAGTTGAGCCGCCACCTGCGCTTGCATTTGCCGGAATGGTTGAAAGCCATGTTGACGCCGCCCGCGGCCCGCATGGAAGAACGGAAGCATCCATTGGTCAGCCAGGAAGCTCCGCTGTTATTTGTGGAGGTCGATCCGTCGCAAGCGGCGCCGGAGCCGCCCCAGGACACAAAAAATTATTCCGTCGTCAACTCGCAGGCATCCAATCCCGACGTTGCGACAGAATCCAATCGGCCGAAACTCGACGGCACTCAGGACAAGGTGCCCAAAGTGTTGGACGCGTTGCGTCCGGCGCCGCTCCAGCCGCTGACCCCGTTGGTGCCGGAGCCGAAACCCTTCCAGCCGGAACCTGAAACCAGCCCCGAGCGGAAGTCCGGCGACCTCGCCCTGGCCAAACCGGCGGAGACAAAACCGAAGGAGGAGGAAAAACCCAAGCGCCCGCGTACGCTGGCTGAGGCGAAGTTGCAGAAGGGACTGCTGGCGGGCCAAAAGATGAAACAGGAAGGCGGCGTGAAACGGCACGGTTCCGTCTATGCGTTCGACGCCAAAGGAACCGCCGTCGGGGTGTACGACGCGGAATTGATCCAGGCTGTGCAGCAGTGTTGGTACAACCTCCTTGATGAGACGACCAGTCCCACGCGGCCGGGCAAGGTGGTGGTGGAATTCCAGTTGCACTCGGATGGGTACGTGACGGACGTCAAGGTGATGGAATCTGACGTGGGCGAATTGCATTCCCTCTTTTGCCAAACAGCCATTCAGAAACCCGCGCCCTTTAAGCGGTGGCCGGACGGGATGCGGAAGGAAATCGGGCGGGATTACCGGCAGCTCAAGTTCACGTTTTTCTACGAGTACTAGCGCCAGGAAAAAATAATTGGTGCGGAATCGCCGTCTGCGTTATGACGGAACAAAAACATGTGGGAATTCCTTAAAGCTGGCGGGCCGTTCATGGGTCTGCTGGTGACGACCTCAATCGTCGGCCTGACGTTCATCATCGAGCGCGGCCTGGCGTTGCGCTGGAAAAAAGTCATCCCGCCGGAAGTCGAGGAGGCGGTTGACCGGTGCCGCTCCAAAGAGGATCTGGACGGATTGCATGTCATTTGCGACCGCCAACCGTCGGCATTGAGCCGGTTGCTGACGGTCGCCGCGGAGCACTTGAACTGGCCCAAGGGCGAAAACGTGAACGCCATTCAAACGCGGGCGCGGCATGAGGTTGCCCAGTTGGAGCGCGGCCTGGTGATATTGGAGATCGTCGTGGGCATCGCGCCCTTGCTGGGCCTGGTCGGCACGATCCAGGGGTTGATCACGTTGTTCGGCGATCTCGGTCGCACGGGAATGAACGACAACGCGGCGCTGGCGCGCGGCATTGCCATCGCCTTGAACACCACCCTGGCCGGTTTGCTGACGGCCATTCCCTCGCTGATCGCCTGGAGTTACTACAACAAGAAGGTCGAAACGCTGGCCATCGAGATGGAGACGTTGTGCGACGAATTTCTGCGGCGTTTCTACCGCTACGACCAGAACGATTGAGGGATGCGATTCACCACCCGAAAACGGCGTCAGACTCCGCCGATCATCATCATTTCGTTGATTGATATTCTGATCGTGCTACTGATTTTTTTGATGGTCACCACGACCTTTAAACAGCAGCCGGCCTTGAAACTGGCCCTGCCTGAGTCGAAGCAGACGGCCAAACCGGGTGCCAGCGACAATAACGTGGTCATCACCATTGCCCGGCAGGAGCCCTACCTTTACCTGGGACCGAGGCCGGTGACTTATGACAAGCTGGAGGAGGAATTGAAGGTCAGCGCCGCCAAAAATCCGCAAGTCAGCGTGTCCATCCGAGCCGACTCCGCCGCGCCGGTCGGGCAGTTGGTCAAGGTCATGGACGCGGCAAGATTGGCCGGGATCAAAGCAGCCGTAAGTATGTTCACCAAGCCCGCCGGGCAGCCTCCATAGGCTGGATTGGCGGGAAGGTTTTTTTGCGGGAACCAATACGGGACTCAACCGTCGTAGGGAAGCGACCCAAAATTCGTGCGGCGCATTGACAACGAGACGGCGCCGGGTGTATCACAACGCAAGACAACCAAAGTTTATGAAAAACGTATTGCTTCCCTTCATTACTGTGGGCTGGGTGGTTCTCGCTCCGACCTCGTTCGCGGCGTTGGAAGACTTCAGGGTCAGTCTGGATGCCGCTCAAGACGGTGGCGCCGGAAGACAGGGTTCGGGATTCGGGACGGTGACCCTGGATACGGTCGCGAACACGATCACATTGAACAACATTACTTATTCGGGTTTGTCGGCAAACTCGACGTTGGCCCACTTCCATGGTCCGGCGGCCGCCGGAGCGAATGCGAGTGTGCTTTATGATCTGGCGGGTTTCACCACGCTTGGCGGCACGTCCGGCACCTTCTCCGGCACGTTCAGTCTAACGGCTGGCACCGGGGGCTTCAGCATCGCGCAGCAAGTCTCCCAACTGGAAGGGGGATTGTGGTATTTGAACGTTCATTCCGCTACTTTTGGCGGCGGCGAGATTCGCGGCCAGGTTCTCCCGATACCGGAACCGTCGACACTTGGCTTCCTGGGCTTGGGAGTGGGCGCACTGGCTTGGCGGTTGAGCAAGAGGAACTGAATTGTTTCCGTTAGATAAACGCCAGCTCCGTTGAGCCGGCGTTTTCAACCGGGGGGAATTGAGCCAGAGCCTCAGGGCTTCTTTTTGCCGAAGATGTTTGACCAGACGGACTTGGATTCGACCTGCCGCTGCTGGACCTTGAGTTGGCCGAGGATTGACTGCAAACCAATGTAAATCTTGTGCCATTGGTTCT
>Ga0066709_100006013_pt1 | contig 10159 bp, 11 predicted proteins | sample GraSoiAngelo_158_FD_79665 | JGI IMG/M metagenome (GOLD analysis project Ga0066709, IMG submission 79665) | Grasslands soil microbial communities from the Angelo Coastal Reserve, California, USA - 14_1009_16_30cm | ecosystem: Environmental > Terrestrial > Soil > Grasslands | place: USA... | reverse complement strand
CTGTCTGCGGAGAATACTAGATGTTGGCTAAGAAACCACCAGACCCTCACGTAGCACCGGATTTTAAGTCAGGCGCGTATGCCAATTCCACCACTTCGGACAGGACGGATGGTAGACGGCGGCGGGACTTGGTAGGACTACCGGCTTGGCGCGCATCGGCATCCTCACAGGCGGCGGGGACTGCCCCGGTCTCAACGCGGTCATCCGGGCGGCGACGCGCCGTTCACTGCAACGCGGCCACGAGGTGGTCGGCGTCCGCGACGGCTGGCGCGGGATGGTCGAGGGCCTGTTCGTGCCGCTCGGGCCGCGCGAGATCTCGGGAATCCTCCCCCGCGGCGGGACGATCATCGGCACCACCCGCACGAATCCGTACAAGGTCGAGGGCGGCGTCGAGAAGGTGCTCTCGCGCTTCGGCGGCGACGGCGGCGGGCTCGACGCGCTGATCGCGATCGGCGGCGAGGACACGCTCGGCGTCGCGGCGCGCCTCTACCGCGAGAACGGGACCCCCGTCGTCGGCGTCCCGAAGACGATCGACAACGACCTCTCCGGCACCGACTACACCTTCGGCTTCGACACGGCCGTCTCGATCGCGACCGAGGCGATCGACCGGCTCCACACGACGGCCGAGTCGCACAACCGCGTCATGGTGGTCGAGGTGATGGGCCGCCACGCGGGCTGGATCGCCGTCCACTCCGGGATCGCCGGCGGCGCGGACGTGATCCTCATTCCCGAGCAGCCGATCACCGTCGAGGACACGGGCCGGCTGCTGCAGAAGCGGCACGCCGGCGGCAAGAGCTTCTCGATCGTCGTCGTCAGCGAGGGCTACGAGCTCACCTGGGAGAGCGGCGAGCACCAGGCCGTCGCCGGCGAGGCGCGGGCGACCGACCAGTTCGGACACGTCGTGCTGGGCGGAGTCGGCGACGCCCTCGCGCGCGAGGTCGAGCGCCTGACCGGCTACGAGACGCGCGTCACCGTGCTCGGGCACGTGCAGCGCGGGGGCACGCCGACGGCGCGCGACCGCGTGCTCGCGACGCGGTACGGGCTCAAGGCGGCCGACCTCGTCGAGTCGGGATCGTTCGGCCGGATGGCCGCACTGCACGGGGACGCGATCGTCGACATCTCGCTCGACGAGGCGACGGCGGAGTTGAAGACGGTGCCGCCCGAGTGGTACGACGTCGCGAAGGCCTTTTTCGGCTAGGCCCATTCGGGGGGAGAGGGAGTCTTCCATGAGGGTGAATCGCATCGTTGTTCTCGCGGCGGCGGCCATCGCGTTCGTCGTGACCGGCAGCGCGCTCGCGGCCACGGCCACGCCGGTCATGACCGGTCTCGACAATCCACGCGGGCTCGCGTTCGGCCAGGACGGCGCGCTCTACGTGGCGCAGTCGGGCAAGGGCGGGGAAGGCCCGTGCCAGGTCCTCCGCGGCGAGCTGCAGTGCTACGGCCCGTCGGGCAGGGTCTCGAGGCTCTGGCGGGGCGTCCAGTCCGACGTCGTCACGGGGCTGCCGTCGTACGCGACCGTCGCAGGAATGGACGCCGGGACCGCGACCGGCCCGCACGACCTCGCAGTGCGCGGCCGCCAAGCCGTGCTCACGATCGGCTGGGGCGAGGATCCGGCGCTGCGGAACACGCCCCCGAGCGCGGTCTGGCAGCAGTTCGGCCACCTGGCATTCGCCAAGCTGAACGCGAACGGGCGCTGGCGGCTCGGGCACGACATCTCGGCGTACGAGGCGGCGGCGAATCCCGACAACGGCCCCGTCGACTCGAACCCGTACGGGCTGCTGGCCTCGGTCAAGCACGGGATCGTCCTCACCGATGCCGGCGGAAACGACCTGCTCCGCGTCGCCGGCGGCGGCAACGACGACGAGGCAGAAGCGGAAGACGACGGCGCGAACGCGAGTATCTCGACGATCGCGGTCTTCCCCTCGCGGTCGACCGTCCCGCCGCATCCGTCCTGTGTCTTTCCCGGCTTCCCGCCGTTCACCGACTCGGTGCCGACCTCGGTCACCGTCGGTCTGGACGGGGCGTACTACGTCGGCGAGCTGACGGGCGCGCCGTTCTGCGCCGGCAACGCCAACGTCTACCGCGTCGTGCCGGGGCAGTCGCCGACGATCCATTGCGGCGGCTTCACGACGATCATCGACCTCACCTGGGGGCCCGACGGCAACCTCTACGTCCTCCAGCACTCGAACGGGCCGGTGTTCTTCGCGACGCCGGGCGACGTCGTGCGTGTGGGCGCGGGTTGCAGCAAGACCGTGGTCTCGCCGCCGCTGAACGCGCCTGGCTCGCTCGCCTTCGGCCCGGACGGGAAGCTCTACGTCTCGATCAATGCGGACCAGATCGGGACGGGACAGGTGGTGCGGATCGACCCGTAGCTACCGCCGCACGGCGACGATCGCCGTCATCTCGGGGACGACCTGAACCTCCGCCGCCACGAGCCGCGGGTGGCCGAAGAGGGCCTCCCGCACCGGATCGGGCCCTGGGCGGCCGGGGGTCAGGTCGTCCTTGGCGAGGAAGCCGCCCGGCTCGAGCAGCGAGACGACGGTGTCGAGGTCGTCGAGCGGGCCGAAGAAGATCAGCCCGAACGGGCCGCGGCCTGCGAGCTCGTCGTGCCAGTCGCCGATCAGCAGCTCGACGTTCGTCGCCTCGACGAGCCGTCGCACCCTCGCCGAACGCCGTTCCGATCTCCGCGCACCAGCGCCCCGACCCGAGCACCGCCAGCAGCCGCTGGACGGGCTCGATCGACGAGCCGCCCCGGGTCATGTCACAGCTCGGCGAGCGGGAACGAGCGGTGCCGCCGAGGCGGCACGAGGAAGTTCTGGCGGTGCGTCGTCGTCAGCACCGAGTTGATCCCCTGCGCGCGGCCGCGCGGCGGCAGCTCGAGCTTCGTCCCGTCCGGCAGGTGCCCGTCCATCGCAAGGCGGTTGCGCGCGAAGTCGTCGCTCGAGGGGTTGAAGACGACGAAGTGCACGCCGGCGGCCGCCTCCGCCTTGAACTTGTCGCGCCCCGGCGTCGCCGTCCACGCGAACGGGTTGTCCAGCGTGTTGAAGTCCGCGCGCTGCGGGATCGCCGTCCCCTTCGGGTAGACGGATCCGTCGGTCGCGACGAAGTCCTGCAGGAGGCGCGACGTCGACTGGATCGACGCGCTGTGGCCGAAGCGCCCCGTCGTCCGGAACTGATGCTTCACCTGGTGCTCGGTCGACACGTGCTCTGGGCCCTGCGGAACCGTCTGCGTCCCCTGCCGCACGTTCGTCATCCCCGGGCGGAAGACTGTCAGCACCCGCTCGTCGAAGTCGAAGTTCAGGTACCAGGCCTCGAGATCCTCGGCGATGTGCGAGAGGTGCATGTGCGTCCCGTGCCGGAAGTAGCCGCCGCGCACGTCGACGTAGCCGAGCGTCTCGTGGTTCGCGATCAGCCGCGGCCCGAGCCCCGACTTCTGCGTCGACGTGAAGCCGAGGAAGAGCTCCGAGCCGTCCGGGATCAGGTCGGCGCCCGGGACGCCCGCGGCGACGGCCATCTGCTTCGGCAGCCCCTGCCCGCCCTCGAAGCCGCCGCCGGCGAACCCGCGCCGGATGCTCGTCGTCTTCAGGAAGCCGAGCCCATCGAAGAGGAGCTTTCGCGCGTCGTCGATGTGCGCGCGCGAGTCGCTCCGCAGGAAGATCGCGACGTCGTTCGACTCGAGGATCGTGTCGTGCGGATCGCTCGGAAAGCGCCGCGGCGGCAGGAGCGCGGAGGCATCCGCGCGCCGGTCGTGGGGCCGGTGGGCCTGCCACTGCGCCGGCACGTAGCGCTCGAAGTACGGCAGTCCCCACGCGACCGTGACGGCGAGGCCGGCAGGATTCGGCGCGAAGCGCCCGTCGAGCTCGCGCAGCGCGTCCTCGAGATCGCGCTGCGCGCGGCGGAGATCCGCGACGTCGAGCTTCGCCGTCACGACCTCGCTGTGCAGCGGCGGCACGATCACCTCGACGCCCTCGCTGTGCACGGTCCGCAGGTCGATCACGTGCTGCTCCGCCGCGAGACCTGCAGGCGGCGGGGCCGCAAGAGGACGCTTCGGCGCCTGGGTCAGGCGGTCGACGAGCTCGTAGAGGCCCGCGCCGCCGAGCGCGCCGGCCACCGCGCCGCCAAGGAACCCGCGCCGCGTGATCTGCATCAGCGGGCGGGCTGGACGAGCACGAGGCTCGCCAGCAGGCGGTCGAGATTCCTGACGACCTGCCTGTAGGTGTACGGCCTGATCACGTGCTCGCTGACGGTGTAGAGCGAGCCGTCGTGGCGCCACGCGTAGAGGACGTGCCACTGGTCTGCATCCTGGTTCACCGTGTACACCGTCGCTACGATCCCGCCCGCCTTGCGGGTCCCGCCCGCGTCGGCGAAGCACGGCGTCGTCCCGCGCCGCGTCTTCGTCCCATTGACGCTGATGATCGTCTTACAGCGCGGGATCGCCATCTGCCCGGGGTAGCCGCGGAAGTTGACGTGCACGTCGCCGGTGCCCTGGTCGCCGTGGTAGAGGAAGCTGACGAGGTAGCTCCGGTCCTTGTCGATCGAGTAGATGTCCTGCCATTCGCCGCCGATCCGCGCGTCGAGCGGGTTCGGCATCCAGGCCGGGCAGTACACGGGGGCGTTGACCTTGTTCGCGAGCTGCTGCCAGCCGGAGACCCACGCCTTGGGGCAGCGCTGCTCCTTCGCCCCGCCCGCCGGCGCGAGCGCGCCGAACGCCAGCGCGGCCGCCACCGCCACGATCGTCGCCCTCATGGGCGGAAGGGTAGCGCCCTAAACCACGGGTGGTGGCCCGCCGGCCAGGGCCGAGATGTCGCGAGCGGAGACGATCACCGCGTCGAAGCCAGCCTGCTCGAGGTGAGCGATCTCCTCTGCCGTCGTCAGCGGCAGGTCGGCGATCGCAAGCTTCCCGGCGGGGACGCTCGGCAGGAGGTCGAGCACGTGCTCGAGCGGACCGTCGTCGCCGTCGGCGTCGCGCGGCGAGAGCAGGAAGATCTCCGGGTCGGCGACGTCGAGTGCCTCCTCCAGCTCCTCCTCGTTCCGGACGTCGACGACGCAGTCGAGCCCGAGGTCGAGCGCCTGCCGGTGCAGCTCCTCCAGCCGCTCCTCGTCGAGCGACTCGTAGACGAGCAGGTACGCGTCGGCGACCTGGGACGCCTCCTCGAGTGAGACGTCCGCGCGCCAGAGGATCGGCAGGGCGGTCGCGTCCCGCACCGCCCGCGGGTCGCTCCGGACGACGAGCGCCTCCGCGCGCTGCGCCTCCGCCGCACGTGCTGCGTCTGCATCCTCCACGGCGGCGATCACCGAGATCCCGTCCCCCTCGGAGATCGCCTGACTGAATCGGCGGTGCGGCATGCCCCTGATCGGGAAGCCTACTGCCCGATCGGGTGCCAGACGGTCTTGAGCTCCAAAAAGCTCGCGATCTCCCACGGGCTCTGGACGTCGGCGCGGCCGTGCACGACACGCTTGACGTTCTCCGCGGCCAGCCGCTCGAGCTCCGGCGAGTCGCCGTCGGCGCCCGCGAGGTCGAGCGCGTTCACGTCCATGTGCGACGCGAGCACGGGCCCGAGCTCCCTGCGGTAGCCGGTGAGGATGTTGATCACGCCGCCCGCGACGTCCGAGGTCGCGACGGCCTCGGCGAGCTCGATCGCCGCGAGCGGGCGTGTCTCGGAGGCGACGGCGACCACCGAGTTGCCGCCGACGACGGGCGGGATCAGGCGGCTGACGAGGCCGAGGAGCGGCGGCTCCTCCGGCGCCAGCACCGCGACGACACCCGTCGGCTCCGGCACCGTGAAATTGAAGTACGGGCCGGCGACCGGGTTCGAGGAGCCGATCACCTGCGCGAGCTTGTCGGCCCAGCCCGCGTACCAGACGATCCGGTCGATCGCGCGCTCCACCTCCTCCCGGCCGGTCGAGAGCTCGGCGAACTCGCCCGCGCGGGCCTCGACCATCTCCGCGAGCCGGTACAGCACCTGGCCGCGGTTGTACGCGGTCGCGCCGGCCCACTTGGGCTGCGCGGCGCGCGCCGCCTTGACCGCGTCGCGCACGTCTTTCCGCGAGGCACGGGCGACGTTCTGTCCCTCCGCCTCGTACGTGCGCCCAGACTCGCTGCGCGGGAACTCGCCGCCGACGAACAGCTTGTATGTCTTCTTGACGGGGAGCCGTGTCACTCGTCGAACCTCAGGTACGGCTCGAGTCCGTGCAGCCCGCCCTCGCGGCCGAAGCCGGACTCCTTGTAGCCGCCGAACGGTGACGTCGGGTCGAAGCGGTTGAACGTGTTCGCCCACACGACGCCGGCGCGCAGCCGCTGGGCCATCCAGAGGATGCGCGATCCCTTCTCCGTCCACACGCCCGCCGAGAGGCCGTACGGCGTGTTGTTCGCCTTCTCGAGCGCCTCCTCGGGGGTGCGGAACGTCAGCACCGAGAGCACCGGCCCGAAGATCTCCTCCTGCGCGATCCGGTAACTCTGCGCGACCTCGGTGAAGACCGTCGGCACGAACCAGTAGCCCTTCTCGGGCAGGCGGCACGGCGGCTGGTAGATCTGCGCGCCCTCCTCCTCCCCGCTCGCGACGAGCTCGCGGATCTTCGCGAGCTGCTGCGCCGAGTTGATCGCGCCGACGTCCGTGTTCTTGTCGAGCGGGTCGCCGACGCGCAGCGTCTCGAGCCGCCGCCGCAGCTTCTCGACGAGCGGCTCGTAGATCGACTCCTGCACGAAGAGGCGCGAGCCGGCGCAGCACACATGGCCCTGGTTGAAGTAGATCCCGTTGACGATTCCCTCGACCGCCTGGTCGAGCGCCGCGTCGTCGAAGACGATGTTCGCCGCCTTGCCGCCGAGCTCGAGCGTCAGCCTCTTGCCGGAGCCGGCGAGCTGCCGCTGGATCGCCTTGCCGACTTCCGTCGAGCCGGTGAACGCGATCTTGTCGACGCCCGGGTGCTCGACGAGCGCCGCGCCCGTGCGGCCGTCGCCGGTGAGAAGGTTGACGACGCCCGCCGGCAGCTCCGCCTGGCGCAGCACGTCGGCGAAGAGCAGCGCCGTCAGCGGCGTCGTCTCGGCGGGCTTGAGCACGACCGTGTTGCCCGCGGCCAGGGCCGGCGCGATCTTCCACGCGAGCATGAGCAGCGGGAAGTTCCACGGGATGATCTGCCCCGCGACGCCGATCGGGTGCGGGCGGCGGTTCGGGAACGCGTACTCGAGCTTGTCCGCCCAGCCCGCGTAGTAGAAGAAGTGCGCGGCGGCGAGCGGCAGGTCGACGTCGCGCGACTCCTTGATCGGCTTGCCGCCGTTCAGGGACTCGAGCACGGCGAACTCGCGCGCGCGCTCCTGCAGGATGCGCGCGATGCGGAAGAGGTACTTCGCGCGCTCCGATGCGGCGAGTCCGCTCCAGCCGTTCTCGAACGCGGCGCGCGCGGCGGCAACCGCGCGGTCGACCTCCTCCGGCGTCGCCTGGCCGACCTCTGCGAGCGGCTCCTCGGTCGCCGGCGAGATCGTCGTGTACGTCTCCGCCGGCTCGAGCCAGTCGCCGCCGACGAAGTGCCCGTAGCGCTCCTGCAGGCGGACGATGTCGCGCGACTCGGGCGCCGGCGCGTACGCCCAGTCGGCGGGGACGGGAACGCCGATCTGCTTCTTGTCGAGTTCAGTCAAGCGTGAAGTAGTCCGGGGACTGGTAGGCGCCCGTCTTCTCCTTGCGGAGCTGCATCAGGATGTCGTTCAGCAGCGACGATGCGCCGATGCGGTAGAGCTCGGGCGTCAGCCAGTCGGGGCCGACGGTCTCGTTGACCAGGACGAGATGCTGGATCGCCTGCTTCGCTGCGCGGACGCCGCCGGCGGGCTTGAAGCCGACGAGGCGTCCCGTCTCCTCGTGCACGTCGCGGATCGCCTCGAGCATGCAGAGCGCGACGGGCAGCGTTGCGGCCGGGTTGACCTTGCCGGTCGACGTCTTGATGAAGTCGGCGCCGGCGGCCATCGCGAGCAGCGACGCGCGGCGCACGTTGTCGTACGTGCCGAGCTCGCCGGTCTCGAGGATCACCTTCAGGTGGGCGTCGCCGACGGCCTCCTTGACCTTGACGATCTCGTCGTAGACCTTGGCGTAGCGGCCGGAGAGGAATGCGCCGCGGTCGATCACCATGTCGATCTCGTCGGCGCCGGCCTCGACGGCGCGCCGCGCGTCGGCGATCTTGATGTCGGTCGGGTACTGGCCCGACGGGAAGCCGGTCGCGACCGAGGCGACGTGGATCCCGGTCCCGCGCAGCCGGTCGACGGCGACGGGGACGAGGTTCGGGTAGACGCAGACGGCCGCGACGGAGGGGACGTGCGCGTCGCTCGGGTCGGGCCGGATCGCCTTGGAGCACAGCGCGGCGACCTTGCCCGGGGTGTCGGCGCCCTCGAGCGTCGTCAGGTCGGTGCAGCGGATCGCGAGCTGGAGCGCCCAGACCTTCGCGTCCTTCTTGATCGAGCGCTTCGCGAGGCTCGCGGCGCGCTCCTCGAGCGCGACGGCGTCCACGGAGCCGATCCGCGGGAGGCGTGGCTCGAGCGGGAGCTCGAAGCCGCCGGGCAGTGCAGGCGCCTGCGCCATGCTTTGAGTCTAGCCCCGGCGGGTCAGCTCGACGGCGCGCCGTGCCTCCTCCTCGTACGGATTCGTCGCGTAGCCGCGGACAAGGTACGAGAGCGGCATCGCGAGCGGCTGGTGCTGCATCTGCCAGACGTGGCAGAGCTCGTGCGTCAGCAGGTCGTCGTCGTATGGGCCGAGCGGCCGGCGCAGCAGAATCGTCCCGTGCGCGGAGTAGCCGTCGAAGCGGCGGAACCACGGCAGCCGGAAGAGCCACGGCACGACGAGGACGCGGAGGTACCGCGTGCCGACCGGCCGCGGATAGAGGTCGAGCCGGTCGAGCCGCCGCCGCGCGCGGGCGACCGCTTCCCGCGTCTCCCGGTCCACGGCCGGACGCTAGCCTGCCGCGGTGAAGTCGCGCCTCCTTCGCCTGCTGCAGCAGCTCGGCCTGCTCGGCGGCGCGTACCGCACGTACGAGCGGCTGCAGGCGCTGAGCCCGCTCGGCCGGGAGGCGGCTGCGGACGACGGCCTGCCCGTGCCGCCGGCGCGGCTGCGCGTGCGCGTCGCCGGAACGGCGGATCGCGACTGGTTCCTCGAAGGTGGACGCCGCGCCGAGGAGAGCATCCGCGCCGCGCTCGCCCGCCACGGTGCTGCCGTCGAGGAGCTCGGGGCGCTGCTCGACTTCGGCTGCGGCTGCGGCCGTGTCACTCGCCGCTGGCGCAGACTCGACGGCGTCCACGGCAGCGACATGAACGAGGAGGCGGTCGCCTGGTGCCGCGCCAACCTTCCGTTCGGCCGCTTCGAGACGAACGGGCTGGCGCCGCCGCTCGCGTTCGCCGGCGACTCGTTCGATCTCGTCTACGCGCTGTCGGTCTTCACACACCTGACCGTCGACCTCCAGCACGTGTGGCTGCGCGAGCTCCGCCGCGTCCTGCGTCCGGGCGGGCTGCTCCTGCTGACAACGCACGGCCGCGCGTACCTCGACGGTCTCTCGCCCGAGGAGCGCGAGATGTTCGACGGCGGCGAGGTCGTCGTCCGCTGGGAGGACGTCGCCGGCACGAACCTCTGCAGCGCCTACCACCCCGAATCGGCGCTCCGCGGCCCGCTCGGCGCGGGCTTCACGTTTCTCGAGCTCGTGCCCGAGGGAGCAACGGGCAATCCGCACCAGGATCTGTCCGTGCTCCGAAAGGACTGAGTTGAAGGAGTACCGCGTTGAGAGCTGGCTCCAGTTGCAGGACGTCCTGTTCGCGGACTCCTGGAACGAGGAGCTCGGCCTGTGGCGTTCGAACTTCGCCTACCGCGGCCATTCGGACGCGTCGGTCGACCTGAGCACGTCGCTCGTCCGCCTCGGCGGCGATCCAGGCGAGCTCGAGGGCCAGGTCATGCGCGCGTTCCGCAAGTACGCGGCCGCGGACGCAGTCGCGCACGACACCCCGTGGGACTGGCTCGCGCTCGGCCAGCACCACGGTCTGCCGACGCGCCTGCTCGACTGGACGTACTCGCCGTATGTCGCGCTGCACTTCGTCACGCAGAGCCTCGAGCGCTACGACCGGGACGGCGTCGTCTGGTGCCTCGACTACGTGCGCGCGCACGAACTGCTGCCGCAGCGGCTGCGCAAGCTG
>Ga0066709_100006012_pt1 | contig 10159 bp, 9 predicted proteins | sample GraSoiAngelo_158_FD_79665 | JGI IMG/M metagenome (GOLD analysis project Ga0066709, IMG submission 79665) | Grasslands soil microbial communities from the Angelo Coastal Reserve, California, USA - 14_1009_16_30cm | ecosystem: Environmental > Terrestrial > Soil > Grasslands | place: USA... | reverse complement strand
TGCTGGCGCGCTCAGATGCGCAGCCGCGTCGCGAGGTCTCACTCCGCGGGGTCGACGCCATAATTACCAAGCCGGCGTACGGCATTGTCGCCGACGTGATCTCCCATCACGTACGAGCCCTCTACACTGACCGCGGCGAATTCCCTGAATATCCGAGACTCGTGGAGGCGCTACAGGATTGCGCTACCGCGAAATATATTCCTCAGAGTGAGTTACTGGCCGGCAATGTTGGATCTTACCTAGAGCGACTGCTGTCGAAAGAGCCCAATTGGCCCAGTATCCCACTCGACGGTGCAGACGTGGCAGCACAAGAGATCCTGCGGCTGTTGGATGGCAATCGCGCCATAGTTGACAGCCCCTAACGATTCATCCAGACTTAAACTCGATTCTATGGCCGTCGAAAAAGTCATTCTAGCAAAGCCGCGCGGGTTTTGCGCCGGTGTCGAGATGGCAACCGAAACCGTTGAGCGCGCGCTGCAGAAGCATGGCGCTCCGCTCTATGTGTTCCATGAGATCGTTCATAATCAGCATGTGGTCTGGGGGTTCACCAACCGCGGCGTAAGATTCGTGCAATCTATTGATGAGGTGCCCAGCGGAGCCAAGTTAGTTTTCAGCGCCCATGGCGTCTCGCCTGCAGTTTGGCAACAAGCGCGGCAAAAACAGCTCGAACTCCTCGTCGACGCGACCTGCCCGCTGGTCGATAAAGTCCATCGCGAAGTGCGCAAGTTCGTGGATCGAGGTTATTGGATCGTGCTCATTGGCCATCGCGAGCACGACGAGATCGTCGGCACGGGCGGCGAGGCGCCCGATCGCACACGGGTCGTCGGTAGTGTGAGCGAAGCCAAGACCGTCGACGTTCCTGACCCACAAAAAGTCGTCGTGTTGACTCAAACGACGCTAAGCGTGGACGATACTCGGGAGATTATGGATGCTCTCAAGCAACGATTTCCTCAGATGATCACGCCGGCGAAGGAAGACATTTGCTACGCAACGCAAAACCGCCAGGACGCGGTGAAACAGCTGGCCAGAGAGGTTGACTTGGTTTTAGTCGTCGGCTCGCGCAACAGCGAGAACTCAAACCAACTCGTCAGGGTCGCCGTTTCGTTGGGAAAGCCGGCCTATCTCATCGACGATCAGCGCGCGATCAGACCGGAGTGGCTCCGCGGAATTACGTGCGTCGGAATCACATCCGGCGCGTCGGTCCCGGATCAGTTGGTCCAAGAAACGGTGGAATATTTCACACGGCAGGGCGCTGAAGTCCATCAAGTCGGGCTGGTGGAAGAAAACGTCCATTTTGCTTTACCGGACGAAATCACCGCTATACCGTAACGCGGCGAACGATCTAACGAAAATTGCCGGAGGTTTTATGGCTCGCATCGTCCATATCGCATTAAAGGTAGAAGATTTGGAGAGAACCACCCAGTTTTACGAGAATGTATTCGGCTTCAAAGAGATGGAAACCGCGCAAGTGAGGGACCATACCTCGCGGCACTTAAGCGACGGCGCCATCGACTTGGCGCTGATCAAGTATGATGCCGAAGAATCGAAGGAATCGCTGGCGGCGGGACAGGGTCCGTGTATTCATCACTTCGCCATCGAAGTCGAAGACATCGAGAAGTATGCAGCTGAGATCGCCAAGTTCGGCTGCGAGATTATCAGCGATCCCGGTGTCATCCCGGTAAAATTCCGCGCTCCCGGCGGCACCGTGGCGGAAATCGTTCCGCAGGCTCGATACAAGAAACCCGCTGAGTAAGGCTGCCCCAAAACCTACCCTAACGAGCCTGTCAGGATTCGATTCTCAATCGCTGGCGGCATCGCGATAATCCCGCGTCTGCGTGAACGCTCCGGCTCCGTTTTCGATCCACCGCTCAAAAAAAGAATCTTTCGGGGATTCCTATGCCTACAGAGTTATGCTAGAAGAAGGCGCCGATAATTTTTTATAAGGAGCGTGTGCCATGTCGTTGCACGTAAAAGACGCCGATGTGCCCAAACGCCAAGTGGTTCGCACGGGAGTAGAAGGCGAAGGCGCGATGGTTGTCAGACGGGGTTACGGCAACGAGTGCAGCCTCATGCACGCTATTAGAGCATCGGGCTATCACACCACGCCACATGCGCACGAGGCGGAGCAGATCAACTACGTGCTCGAAGGCGAAATCTGGTTTTTTGTCGAGGAGCGCGGCTTCCTTTGTAAAGCAGAAGATTTCCACCGCATTCCTTCCCAGAAAATTCACTGGGGGTGGAACCGATCCGACACCGATGCCATTGTAGTCGAGGCTCATTCTCCAGCGCTGGTCGCGGGCAAGCTCCAACAGACTTCTATCGGCCTATTCGATGAAGCTGAAAATCCCCAGATGAGGCCGCCGAGCGAAAATAATTTCGTGCCCTACGATTGGCAGAGCGTGGAGCGAAAGATCTTTGGCTAGCCTTCGGTCGGATATCAACAGCCTGATGCTTTTGCCCATTGAACCTCGCCGGGTCCGCGTCCACGAAATTCGAATCTACACTTGAGAGTAGCTAGCAAGCTTTCCGATATCTAAAAAATTACCTCCCGTAGCATCAGTGCTCTTGCAAGCATCTCCGATAGGATTTATGCACATGACTCGCATCCGAGGATTTTGTAGCGCGAGATAAAGGTAATCTAATTTCCGGGGCTTGTCTCGCCACTTTCGGGATCTATGTGATCTCGGTGGCGTCCAAACTACCCTATGTCTCTGAGGTCGGTCCGGGATCCGGATTTTTTCCGCTCTGGCTTGGCATCGGGCTGGTGCTTTTTGCGTCAGGTTTAATGTTCGCATCCTTCGCGTCTTCCGGGAACCGAGCCAAGAATGAATCACAATCGTGGAAAACATCCGCCCGAGCCTTGGCCGGCTGGTTGGCAATGATGATTGCGATCGCACTGCTCGGCCGAATCGGGTTTGCTTTGAGCTTCGTTATTCTAACGATGTTCTTGATTGTTGCTTTGGACCGCCGCTCGGCTAGGCTCGCCGTTGCCGTCGGCATCGGTCTCGCCGTGGCATTCCATCTGATTTTTGTCATCGCCCTTGATGTTTCTTTACCCGTGGGCCCATGGGGATTTTGAGTTGATGCAAGATAACTGAAGACATGGACGCCTTGGGAAATCTCCTGCTCGGCTTTTCCGTCGCGCTAACTCCAGTTAATCTATTTTGGTGTTTGGTCGGCGTGGTTCTCGGGACTGTCGTCGGCGTGTTGCCGGGGTTGGGGCCGGCGGCCACGATCGCGATGTTGCTTCCGCTCACGCTCAAGATGGATCACACCACAGCGATTATCGCGCTAGCCGGGATTTTTTATGGAGCGCGATACGGGGGCTCAACTACCTCGATTCTCCTCAACATACCTGGGGAGTCATCCTCAGTGGTTACCTGCCTGGACGGCTATCAGATGGCGCGCCAAGGGAGGGCGGGAGCGGCGTTGGGAATTTCGGCAATTTCTTCCTTTATCGCTGGTACCGTGGGGTGGTTGGGATCGATGCCTATAGCGCGGACGTTGGCTCGATTCGCATTGCGCTTTGCTCCGCCAGAATATTTCGCCTTCATGGTTTTGGGCCTTGCCATGGTGGTTTTTCTGGCGGGCGAATCTATGGTCAAAGCCATCCTCGCCATGCTCGTCGGTCTATGGATCGCAAGCATCGGCACTGATCTCTTTACCGCCGAATCACGGTTTACGTTCGGCCAGATGAAGCTGCTTGGCGGCGTCGATTTTATCGCTGCGACTGTCGGAATCTTTGCGATCGGCGAGGTCTTGGTTAACCTGGAGTCACAAGGGGGCGCTGAGATTTTCAAACTCTCAAAAGGTTTGAGAAACCTTTTCCCGACGCTGCAAGATCTGAAAGATTGCCGCTTTGCTTTCTTGAATGGCTCCGTCATCGGTTTCCTTATCGGCGCACTTCCCGGCGCCGGGGCTACCGTCGCGTCGTTCTTATCCTACGGTCTCGAAAAGGCGGTCTCGCGACACCCGGAAAAATTTGGCACCGGCGTGATCGAGGGCGTGGCCGCGCCCGAAGGCGCGAACAATGCCGATGCCGGCGGGGCATTGGTGCCGCTTTTGACTCTCGGCATCCCCGGCGGCAACACCACCGCGATTCTCCTGGGCGGCTTGATTCTATGGGGATATAAGCCGGGTCCACTGCTCATCCAAGAGCACCTTGAGCTTTTTTGGGGCTTGGTGGCGAGCATGTACATCGGCAATGTCTTGCTGCTGGTTTTGAATCTACCTTTGGTTCCGTTGTTCGCGCAGATCTTGCGTCTTCCCTATTATGTTCTCTATCCGCTCATCATCGGGATATCTATTGTCGGCGTTTACAGCGTCAACAACAGCCTATTCGACGTGTGGATGATGGGGCTTTTCGGTTTGCTCGGGTATCTCATGCGCAAACTCGATTTCCCCGCCGCGGCGCTGATCTTGGGAATGGTGCTGGGGGACGGGCTCGAACGAGCGCTACGTCAATCGTTGATGATGTCACAGGGCGACATTCTGATCCTCGCCACACGTCCGATTTCTGGAACCTTGCTCTTAATCGCAGCGACGATCTTGTGTCTGCCGGCAATCCGTAAAGTCCGTTTCTGGCGAGTTGCTGCGGTTGAGCGTGAAGGCTGAAGATGATAGTTGCGGCTGATACATTCATGGCCAAAATATTCTGGGAGGCTTGATATATGAAGCATAGAGCCAGGTTGTTTTCGATTATCGTCGTTGTGATCACGGCGGTGCCCTTGGGTTTCGCCGGGAGCCAGGAATTTAAGCCCAGCAAGCAGATCGAAGCCGTTGTTCATACCGGTCCCGGAGGAGGATCGGATCTGCTGGCGCGGGCAATCGCCGAACTGCTGCAAAAAGAAAAGCTCATCACGCAGCGCATGCAGGTGGTCAATAAGCCCGGCGGTGGCCCTGCCGTCGCGATGTCCTACCTCGCGGAAAAAAAGGGTGAGACCCACACCATCGGTTTTTTCACCGGTGTGTGGGTGACCAATCCGTTGACCACTGCCGAGGCGACGGTCACCGTAAAGGATTTGACTCCGATTGTCCGTCTAGTTTTGGAGCCGGCGGTCATCGCGGTCAAGGCGGATTCGCCTTACAAAAACATGAAAGACTTCATCGACGCGGCCAAGAAAAATCCAAAACAACTTGCCCAGTCCGGCGGCACGATAACTTCGCGGGATAATCTGATGCGCCTTTTGATTCAAAAAGTCACCGGCGCCCAGTGGAATTTCATTTCTTTTCCGAGCGGCGGCGAGCGAATCTCCAATCTTCTCGGCGGTCACGTGCAAATAATGGTGATCGAACCGCAAGAGGCCGGCGAGCAGATTCGCGCGGGGAATTTGCGGGTGATCGCTTCTCTGACTGAAAAGCGGCTCGCGTCATTGCCCAATGTCCCGACCATCAAGGAACAGGGCATCGATGTTCCGCTCATTCCGCAGGCCCGGGGTGTCGTGGCGCCGCCGGGAGTATCGCGGGAAGTGGTTCAATACTGGGAAGGAGTTTTGGACCGCTTTGAGAAAACCGCGACGTGGAAGCAGTACTTGGAGCAAAATCAGTTTGAGGACGGTTATCTCAAGGGACCGCCGCTCAGCAAGTTTTTCGACGATCTGACGGTTCAGATGCGTGACGTGCTCAAAGAGGCCGGCGCCAAGGTCGTGCGCTAATTTTTTATGAACTCTACGCGACGCCTCGCCCGTTTTGCGCTCGAGCTGAATTATCGGCAGATCCCCGCAGCGGTGATCGATCGAGCCAAGAGCTGTATCTTAGATACTCTGGCGGTTTGCTTATATGGATCGACGAAGCCGTGGAGCAAAACCGTTAGTGAATTTGTTCGCGACTCGGCTCTTCGCGGCCGTTCTACGGTTGTGGGAGAAAGCTGGATGGCGCAGCCGGCGCAAGCGACACTGGCAAACGGCGTGATGGCGCACGCGTTCGAGCTCGACAATGTGCGCCAACCGGGAGCGGGCGTTCATCCTGGAGCAACGGCTTTCGTCCCCGCCTTCGCAATGGCGGAAGAAAAGCAAGTCGATGGTAGATCGTTGCTGACCGCGTTCGTCGCCGCCTGCGAGGTGATGTCGCGCATCGGCGTCGCCGCGGGGAATTCCCTTGAGAAGCGAGGTTTTCACGCGCCCGGGTTGACCGGTACTTTTGGCGCTGCGGTCGCCGCAGGTAGGCTTTTGGGTCTCAACGAGCGCAAGATGGTCAACGCCCTGGGCATCGCCGGCTCGTACTCCGGTGGGCTGATCGAGTTTTCCCGTTGCCAAGAGGGAGCCATGATCAAACGGCTCCATCTCGGTAAAGCAGCGGAAGGAGGTGTGACAGCGGCACTGCTGGCCAGCAGAGGCTTCGCCGGACCGGAAACCGTTCTCGAAGGAAAGTTTGGATTCTGCCAGACATATTCCGATGCGCCCAAGCTTTCCTATCTCACATACCGCCTGGGACGCGAATTCGAGAGCATGAATATTTGTATCAAGCGTTGCGCCTGCCACATTAACGCCCATGCGCCGATCGAAGCGCTGCAAAAATTGCGGCAACAGATAAATTTCGATCCGGAAGATGTTCAGGAAATCGTCATCGGCGGGATCGAAAAATTAATCACCCATCACGCCATCTATCAGCCCAAAGATTTGATGATGGCGCAGTACAGCATCCCCTTTTGCGTCGCGCTGAGTCTTTATTTTGATCCGACCGATCCGGAGTCGTTTGACGAGAAGAAGCTCAAGGATAAAAAGATTCTTGCGATGATGCGTAAGGTTCGGCTCAAAGTCGACCATGAGATCGAACAGAAAGGTTGGGACCGCGCCGCGCGCGTGACCGTCGGTCTCGGAAAGAAGCAGCGCCACTCGGCACTGGTTGTCCATTTCAAAGGGACGCCGAAAAACCCCATGAGTCCGTTAGAAGTCGAAGACAAGGCACGCAAATTGACCCGCGCGATTTTGTCCGGGTGGCAGCTGGAGCGTTTGGTCGAGTCCGTCGAGAATTTAGAGAAAATCGGCGATGTCTCGCGCATCGGGGAATTCCTCCGACGTGAATGATGAAAATCGTCGCTATTGATACCTATCCACTGATACTGCCAGTCAAAGAAATTTACGGCGGCGCCGCGGGCTTCCTCGAGGATTGTCGTTCTTTGATCGTTCGGGTGGAAATGGAGAATGGCATCGAAGGTTGGGGCGAGGGCACCCAGGGGCGGCCGGGCAATACTTACGAGACCTTGGAAACGATGGAGATCATGGCGCAAAATTATTTCGCGCCCGCGCTCATCGGTATGGACCTCGAAGAAACCGGCACTGTTCTGAGTAAACTTCATCGAGTTCGTTACGGCCACCCGATCGCAAAAGCGGCCATTGAGACGGCACTCTTCGATGCCTTGGGCAAATTGTATCGGGTGCCGCTTTGTCGCTTTTTCGGCGGACCCTATCGACGCGAGATTGAGCTTGTGGGTGGATTAGGGATCGATCTAGGTCCGGAAACGATCGGCCCACGCGCCGGTCAACTCAAGCAAGAGGGCTTTCAGGCTTTCAAGATTAAAATCGGCCAGGAAGATCATCAAAAAGATATCGAACGAGTCCGCGCCGTCCGCCAAGCAGTCGGTGCTGCAGCGTCAATCCGAGTCGACGGCAATGCTTCGTATTCTTTCACTGACGCTCGTTGGATCTTGAACGAACTGAGTCAATTTCACATCACCGATGCTGAGCAGCCGCTCGCACGAGGCGATCTCCGAAGCCTCGCCGAACTGCGTCGCACGGTCGGTATTCCCATCGCTGCGCAGGAAAGCGTGAGCTCGCCGGAAGAGGCGCTGGCCGTGCTGGAAGAGCAAGCCGCGGATCTTTTGAAGATCAAGCTCACGCATATCGGAGGATTTCAAAGGGGGTTCGAGGTGGCGGCGGTCGTCGGCGCCAAGGGACTTCCGGTTGTCATCGGCCAAGGCAGCGCGTGCACGACGATACTTTCCGCCGCCGAAATGCAGCTTCACTGCGCATTAAAGAATGGCCAACCGGGCGGCGAAATGACCGGGTTCATGCGGCTCGGCGAGCAAAATGTTTTTAGTCCCATCTCCATGACTCGCAGTAAAGCGTATCCGTCTATGACGGCGGGGCATGGGATCGAAGTCGACAAGGAAAAGCTCAAACGTTTGGCAAAACGAACCTAATGACTCAATTTATTCGCCGGGGATCGATCTGCATAATAATTATGCGATTGCCTAATCTTGAGGCGTTATAATTTATAAAGATTTCCTATTCTTCAAGTTAACTATCGAAAAATTCTAAGATTAAAAGTGCGCTGTACGGTGGCATATACGTTGCTCTAACCTGCGCAGACTACCTTAAATTCCACTTAACTGCTTAATTATTGCGCAGATGGAAGGAGCAATGTTGTGAAGAACCAAGGAACGAAAACCTGCCTGATGCTCTTTTTGGTCTTATTTTTATTTTGGTTGTCAATCCCACCGGGCACGTTTGCTCAGGGTGTTACCGAAACCACGCCCACGGCACCTACCGTCACGCCGCCGCCGAGCGGGGTGCCAAGCCCAGCCCCACCTGTAGCTCCGGCTCAACCCAAAATTGACAAAGGCGACACTGCGTGGATGCTCACGTCGTCGGCACTGGTGCTGATGATGACCATTCCTGGACTGTTTCTTTTTTACGGTGGTTTGGTCCGACGAAGAAACGTCCTGGGAACAATCATGCACAGCTTCATTATTGTCGCTGTGATCACGATACAGTGGGCGTTGTGGGGCTACAGCCTTGCATTCGGGCCAGACATCGGCGGTGGGTGGATCGGAAGCCTGGATTGGATTGGACTAAACGGAGTCGGTCCGGAGCCCAATGCTGATTACGCTGCGACCATCCCGCACGCGGCTTTTATGATCTACCAGATGATGTTTGCAATAATTACTCCGGCTTTGATCACAGGTGCATTTGCGGAGCGTATAAAATTCAGTTCCTTTTTGCTTTTCATAATTCTTTGGGCAACGTTTATATACGATCCACTCGCCCACTGGGTGTGGGGAGTCAAGGGTTTACTGCGAGAAATGGGCGCGTTGGATTTTGCCGGCGGCACGGTCGTCCACATCAGTTCAGGAGCCTCCGCTCTTGTGGCAGCAATTATGTTTGGCAAGCGGATGGGCTATGGCCAGGAGGCGATGCCGCCACACAATCTGCCGTTTAGCGTGATCGGTGCTGCTCTTTTGTGGGTCGGCTGGTTTGGTTTCAACGCCGGCAGCGCCCTGGCGGCGGATGGCTTGGCGACATCGGCATTCGTGTCTACTCATGTCGCGACCGCAGCAGCCGTCTTGGCTTGGCTTGCGATGGATTGGATTCTCAGGGGGAAGCCGACAGTTCTGGGCGCCGCCAGCGGCGCGGTAGCGGGGCTTGTTGCGATTACTCCAGCAGCGGGATTCGTCGGACCGATTTCGGCCATCTGGATCGGCATCGGTGGTGGAATTTTCTGTTCCATCGCGTGTGGTTTGAAACCGAAACTCGGTTACGATGATTCCTTGGACGTTGTCGGCGTGCATGGCGTAGGCGGAACGTGGGGAGCGCTGGCGACTGGCTTGTTTGCCTCCAAGGCAGTAAACGCAGCAGGCAACGATGGTCTCTTCTTCGGCAATCCAGGGCAGCTTTGGACACAATTGGTCGCAGTCGTTTTCACCTTGATACTGGCGATTGTAGGGACGTTCATCATTCTTTCCATCGTGAAGGCCATGATGGGATTGAGAGTCGCTGACGAAGAGGAGCAAATGGGCTTGGACCTGAGCCAGCACAACGAACGTGCGTACGAATAGTTCACAGTCGGGGTGGTTGTCCACGAAAGAATGTGATAACAAAATTCAGTTTCCGATTTACTTTCACCAAATAAGAGAGGAGCAGTTAGATGAGCGTCAAAGACGCCTTAGAAATGGCGAAGAAGAACAAAGCGGAGATCGTGGATTTAAAGTTTATTGATGTGCCGGGGTTGTGGCAGCATTTTTCGATACCGGCCACGGAGCTATCAGGCGAGATCTTCGAAGAGGGGCTAGGATTTGACGGGTCCAGCATCCGAGGATTTCAATCGATCGACGAATCCGACATAACTCTTCTTCCCGATCCCGACACCGCGATGATGGACCCGTTCAGCGAGGACCTGACCGTAAGCTCGGTGTGTAACGTCGTAGATGCGGTCACCCGCG
>Ga0066709_100006011_pt1 | contig 10160 bp, 9 predicted proteins | sample GraSoiAngelo_158_FD_79665 | JGI IMG/M metagenome (GOLD analysis project Ga0066709, IMG submission 79665) | Grasslands soil microbial communities from the Angelo Coastal Reserve, California, USA - 14_1009_16_30cm | ecosystem: Environmental > Terrestrial > Soil > Grasslands | place: USA... | reverse complement strand
TCTGGCGGTACCACGCGGCAATTCTGGAACGCTTTCTGCCCCCATTTGAGAAAGACGTATCGTTCACGGTTCCGCTCCAACTCTCGATCGGCGTTGAAGGCAAAAGCCGTGGAAGTACCGTATTGATCGACCTGAACGGAATGGTCGATGACCAGATCGACCTGCTGAAGCGGATTAATCCGCTTCGGGTCGCCACCCATGCGCCTGATGACGTCACGCATCGTCGCCAAATCGACAATCGCGGGAACACCTGTGAAGTCTTGCATCAGCACACGCGCTGGACGGAATGCAATTTCCTTTTCAAGGCGCTTCGCCGTGGGTGAGGATACAAGGGTAGGTACGTCATCGGCCGAAACCGTTTGCCCATCTTCGAAGCGGAGCAGATTCTCCAACATCACTTTTAGTGAAAATGGGAGTTTCGAAACGGAACCAGCGCCGGATTTCTCCGCCTTTTCCAGAGAGAAGTACTCGTATTCCGCGCTGCCTACTTTCAACGTCGACTGCGAATTAAACGTGTTCATAAGATTAAAATTCTAACATCACGATCAGAATCCCAATCCAAAGTGCATACCGAAGGTGACAGGTGTCGTAGCGGGCGTATTCGTCGGCCGATTGAAGCGGACCGGCAGCACGGCCTCGACGAAAAACGCCTTGAAGAAGGTGTCGTTAATTGGCCAACTGTGGTTCACCAGGGGCGTGAATCCCCATTGCTGAGAATTGATGTCAAACGCCGCGCGCATGCCAACGCCGAAGCTGTGCCCGGCATCCCACACCAAACCCGGATGAACGGTGAACGTAGTCAGCCGCGGGGTCCCTTGAACGCCAGGCACCAGTTCCAAATCGTACGCCATGCGACCTTTCCCCTTGAAGGTAACTCCAAGCGGAAAACCAATGGAGAAGTTATCCGCGATATTCGTCGTCTGGCCTGCAGCATGCGTGACCAGTGGTAGCACAAAACCGACGTGGCCGCCTACGGTTGTCTGACCTTCTGCTGCAGGAATACCGGATAGAACCCCAATCACAACGAGGAATACGCCAGAAAGCACCAGTTGATCAGTTTTGAGCTTCATCGAGTTCCTCCTTTCGAAAAATTCGAACATGTTCTACGACGCGACTGAAATGCCGAGAACTTTGCCGATAAAGTACGTCAGGGCGGCCGCTATGGACCCGATGCCGAGCATGCGGAATCCGCTGAAGAACAGACTGCGGCCGGTGAAGATCGAAACGATGCCACCCAGGATGAACAGACCAGCGCCGCACACAATGGCGCTTGTGATGAACGCCGCATTCCCCGAAAGCAGAAGGTAAGGAATGACCGGGACGACGGCGCCTGTGGCAAACGCGACAAATGAGCTTGCAGCCGCGATCCAGGGAGATCCTAACGCCGCGGGATCCAGTCCGAGCTCCTCGCGCGCGAGCGTCTCGATGGCCGAGCTCGGATTCGACAAAATACGCTCGGCCAGCTCTTCCGCCTGGCCGCTCGGAATCCCCTTGGCTTGATAAATCAACGAGAGTTCTTCTTTTTCTTCTTCAGGCGACATCTCCAGCTCTTGGCGCTCGACGGCGATCTGCTGTTCGTAAAGCTCCCGCTGCGATTGTACCGAGACATATTCGCCGGCGGCCATGGAGGAAGCGCCCGCCAGCAGGCCCGCGATTCCGGCCAGCAGCACGAACCGCGGTTCGGAGGTTGCGCCCGCAATTCCCATGACGAGGCTGAAGTTGGAAAGCAACCCATCATTGGCGCCGAACACAGCAGCGCGCAATCCGCCGCCGTAGATCGTGCGATGCCATCCTTCTAGATCGAGTATCGATTCCGGCCGATCCTCGCCGCGCCGCTGCATGGCGCGCAGTGTACGCATGTGACTGCGCTCTTCGGCGGGAAGGCCGCGGGCTTCAATCTGGCCGCGATAGACGTCCTGGTCCCGAGATTCGAGGCCTGTCACGACGGGCAATATGTGCTGAGTTCCGAACCGCCTCGAAAGCCAGCCCAACAAAAGAATGCGCCAGCCGGGCGTGTATACGGGCAGGGCAGCACTATTGCTTTGCAATAACCGCGCCCACCGTGCCGCGTGCCGTTCTTCCGCCTTCGCAAGCTTCTCGAAAATTTCGGCGCGCCCGGGATCTTTTTCAGCTTTCGCCAGCGCGCGATACAGAGCTATCCCATCCTGTTCGCGCAGAAAATTGTCCTGGTAACGTTGAAGGTCTTGCGGTGAAGGGTTCACAAGGGAAGTCTATGAGAGTGCAAGCTTAACGCGGCGATTCAGCTCCGCGTCGGACTTCGATAACGTCAGACTCCTGGGTAGTGGTATGTGTTGGAGACCAAATTGTGCTTCGCGCAGCCCTTCGTAGGCGGAAACACAGTCCAACCGGACGCGGCTGATGCCGCCAGACATTGGATGTAATCTCTTTGCCGTTGAAAATCGCGTGAAGAGCGGATGTCCGAGATAGGCCAGGAAACCGCCGATAGCTTCGCGCCGGAAGCCTTGAATCGCGGTACGCAGGATATAACCCGCATTATAAAAATAACGATAGCACCGGAACAGGAGATCCTGTAGCTCAGGCCAGCTCAGATTGGGGTGGTGCCATGTTGTTGTGGTGCCATCGAAGCGGTCGAGATTCTGCTCTGTAATCCAACCTCTGTCGAAGAAATCGTCGTATTGCTCGGTTCCGGGGATCGGGGTGAGGATATAAAACGACGCAACGTGCGGCCGAAGACTGCGGAGCACACCTAGGTGTTCACGAACCGTGCGTGCCGAATCTTCCGGGAATCCGATGATGTTCGAGAAATGTGTCAGAACGCCGTGTTTGTGGCACAGCCTCACAATGTCGCCGTACGTGGATGGATGATTTTGCGTCTTGTGCACCGCCAATAATGTTTGCCGGTTGAAGGATTCCACGCCAACAAACATTTCAAAGCAGCCAGCCTTTCCGAGCAGGCTCACCAGTTCTTCTTGCTTCGCGATCTGCGTATCGCATTGTACAAAGAACGGAATGTCGATCTTTTCGGCAATCATTTGCTGTAGCAGCTCATGAGCCTCTGCGTATTTATTGAAATTGTCGGATGTGAACATCACCATGCGAACGCCGGCAGCCTTCGCCCGCCTCAAGCTTTCCATGGTCGTTTCGATGGACTGGCTACGGACCTGGCGGCCCGCGATTTTGATGACCGAGCAAAAATTACAAGTGAAGGGACAGCCTCGCGCGGGATAAATCCCGAGCATGGGTACGATGTACCGCTGCAGATCCCGTTTCGATGGCGGAATCACCACCGGCGACTGTAGCTCCGGAGCCCAACGCCGATTAGCGCCGTAAACCGGCTCGAGCTCGCCTCGGATCGCGTCCTCCAAGATTTGCAACCAGATCGTTTCGGCTTCGGCTAAAGCGAAACTCACGCCGCGGTTTTGGAGCATGCTGGTATCGCATGTCATGGGATGCGGTCCGCCGATTACACAATGCCGAACCCCATGGGCTCGCGCGAAGGCAGCCAAATCCAGACTGCGCCGGAACTGATGCGACTGCACGCCCACCAACGCCAGCAGGGTGGGTTGCTCCGGCTTGCGCAGGAGATCAAGATAACTCAGATCCGTTTGAACGTATTCGTCAATCGCATGTGTCTCGATCTTCACACCCTCTATTGACGCCGGCGTCATGCTCCGAATATACGGGACCGTACTGTTCGGCATGAAACCGCGCCGGAACCGCTCGACGTAACCGCTTAAACCGTATTTACTCGGCTTGATGATGACGACGCGAAGCATCGTGACATGATAGGGGACGCCGATTGCGTAAAGAAAGGTAATTCTGTTAGCGTTGAGACTTTATCTGGAGAGCGGTGGATGCTGCATGAGTACAGGGGAAAGTGGCCAAAACTTGGGACGCGAGTCTACATCGCCGAAGGCGCTCAAATCGTGGGTGACGTCGAGATCGGCGACCATTCGAGCGTTTGGTACAACTGCGTCATTCGAGGCGACGTTCACTACGTCCGCATCGGCCAGCATACGAACATTCAGGACGGTTCGATCGGCCACGTCATGAGAGACACGTGCCCGTTGATTCTCAAAGATTACGTGACCATCGGCCATGGCGTGACCATGCATGGCTGTACCATCGAGTCTCATTGCCTGATCGGAATGCGCGCCACCCTCCTTAATGACGTCGTCGTTGGCGAGTATTCGATTGTCGGTGCTGGTGCATTGATAACGGAGCGAACGGTGATTCCGCCGCGGAGTCTCGTTCTCGGCCTCCCAGCGAGAGTCGAACGCGCGCTGACAGATCAGGAGGTCGCAAGTATCGACGAGTACGCCCGGCGGTATTACGAGTACAAGGAAACGTACCTGGCGATGAAAGCGAAGTAGGTCCCGATGATTCACGCAATACGAGGCACCTACGACGTTCTTCCGTCCGAAATCGGGATCTGGCACGCTCTTGAAGATCGCTTGCGGCAGACATTTCACCGGTACGGTTTCGGAGAAATCCGCACGCCCATATTTGAAGCCACAGACCTTTTTGTTCGAGGTGTCGGCGAAGAGACCGATATCGTTTCGAAGGAAATGTATACGTTCACGGATCGCGACGAGACGAAGTCGCTGACGTTGCGCCCCGAGGGTACCGCGCCCGTGATGCGCGCGTATATCGAGCATCAGCTCGAGAATGAAGCCCGATTGCTGAAGCTGTATTACATCGCTCCGATGTTCAGGCGAGAACGTCCTCAGAAAGGCCGGTACCGGCAACACGCGCAAGCCGGGGCCGAAGTGCTTTCGAGCACCGACAATCCCGGAATTGAAGCCGAGGTGCTCGAAATGCTGACCGATTTTCTCAAGGGTATCGGTATTCCGGATTTGGAAGTGAACATCAATTCGGTAGGCGACCGGGAATGCCGTCCCTCTTATGTACAGTTGCTGAAGACCGCGATTGCGGCTCGCGCGGAACGCCTGTGCGAAGACTGTCGCCGGCGGGGGGAAAGGAACCCCTTGCGAGTCTTCGACTGCAAAGTCCCTTCGTGCCAGCCGGTAATTGCCGAATTGCCGACGATCACGGAACATCTTTGCGAAGGTTGCCGGCAACATTTCGACCAGTTCAAATCGTATTTGGCAGCGCGTGGAATCCATTTCCGGCTGAACCCTCGGCTCGTCCGGGGACTCGACTACTACACACGCACCACCTTTGAGATCACGTCGGGACGGCTGGGTTCGCAGAATACGGTTGCAGGTGGCGGTCGGTACGACGGACTTTCCGAAGATCTGGATGGACCACCAACCAAGGGATTCGGATTCGGCATGGGTCTGGAACGATTGATCCTCTCCATTCCGGACACATCCAAAATCATTCCGGATTACACGCCCGAGTATTTCCTTGCGCCGTTGGGGGACGAAGCTTTCAATCGGGCGACATTGCTTGCTCGAAAACTTCGCACGGCGGGCAAGCGCGTCTATCTGGACTTCGATACACGCAGTCTCAAGAGCCAAATGCGGTTGGCCGACAAATTACAGGCGAAGTCGGTGATTATCATCGGGGAGGAAGAATTGAAATCCGGCACGTTCGTGGTGCGCGACATGTCGACGAAAGAGCAGCGAAATATCCGGGAAGAAGAACTGTAATGGAAGAGTTGCAAAGAACACATACCTGCGGCGCACTCACGGCGGCGAATCAGGGACTAGAGGTGCTGCTCATGGGTTGGGTGAATCGATGGCGCGATCACGGGCAACTTTTATTTGTCGATCTGCGTGACCGCGACGGCGTCACTCAAATCGTATTCAATGCCGAGAACAACGCCGATCTGCACCGGTGGGCCAAAACGTTGCGATCCGAATTCGTCATTGCCGCCCGCGGGAAGGTTCGTGTGCGCGACAAAGGCCTGGAGAATCCGAATCTGAAGACGGGCGAAATCGAGGTAGTGGCAAGCCAGCTTTGGATTTTGAGCGAAGCGAAAACGACCCCGTTTCCGATCGAAGACGAAATTACGACTTCCGAAGACCTGCGCCTGAAGTACCGATACCTCGACTTGCGCCGGCCCAAAATGCAGGAAAATTTCCGCACGCGCCATCGCATCACGATGACGGTCCGCGACTACATGGATCGGCAGGGATTCTGGGAAGTTGAAACACCAATCCTGACCAAGTCGACCCCGGAGGGCGCAAGAGATTACCTGGTGCCAAGCCGTCTTCATCATGGCAGCTTCTATGCATTGCCTCAGTCGCCACAGTTGTTCAAACAGATCCTAATGATCTCGGGCTTCGACAAATATTTCCAGATTGTGAAATGTTTCCGCGATGAAGATCTGCGAGCGGACCGGCAGCCGGAGTTTACCCAAATCGATATCGAGATGTCGTTTCCTTCGCGCGAATCGTTATTCGCCCTCATCGAAGGGTTGATGGCCGAAGTATTTTTATTGAATGGGATCACTATTCCGCGGCCTCTTCCGCGGATGAGCTTTCAGGAAGCCATGGACCGTTACGGAAGCGATAAGCCGGATACGCGTTTCGATGTTTTTCTTCAAGATTTCACCGGCATTTTCAAGACAGCCGATGCCAGCGTATTTCGAGAATTGGCCGAGACGGGCCAAACCGTCCGCGGCTTCGTCGCACCCCAAACGGCGTATTCGCGAAAGGTACTCGACGACATCTCGCTTTTTGTGAAACAACTGGGCGGCGCGGGTGTAGCTTGGATCAGGCTGGGTGACGAAGGGATTACTTCCGCTCCCATCGTCAAGAACGCAGGCCCGGCCGCTGTCGACGCTGTTATCAAAAAGTCGGGGGCTGCAAAGAGCGACACGATTTTCTTGATGGCTGGTCCGACGGAAGCGACGTTGAATCTCCTCGGGTCTCTCCGTATCGAGTTGGCGAGAAGAGAGAATTGGATTCCGGCCGATAAATGGAACATGTTGTGGGTCGTTGATTTTCCGTTGTTGGAATTTGATGCGGCGGAAAACCGATGGGTGTCACGGCATCATCCATTTACTTCGCCGGCGGATGAAGATCTTCCGATGCTGGAGACTCATCCTGGACAGGTAAGAGCAAAAGCGTATGACCTCGTGCTGAACGGCACGGAGATCGGTGGCGGCTCGATCCGAATCCATCGAAGCGATATCCAGTCCCGTGTTTTCAAAGTTCTCGGGTTATCAGAGCAGGAAGCCCGTGAGAAGTTCGGCTTCTTTCTCGAGGCGCTCGAGTTCGGCACGCCGCCCCACGGAGGCATCGCACTGGGGGTCGATCGGATGGTGATGATCCTGACGGGACAATCTTCCATTCGTGACGTCATCGCTTTTCCGAAAACCGCGCGTGCTGTCGATTTGATGAGCGGATCGCCCTCGCCGGTTTCCGATCAGCAGTTGAGGGAACTCGGCGTTCAGGTAAGGAAAACTTAAGCCACAGAAAAGCACAAAAGACACAAAAGGTTTTGTGAGTGTTGTGCCTCTTTGTGGCTAAATCCTCGTATGAAAATTCGAACGCTCCCCGACGACATCGCCAATCGCATTGCTGCGGGTGAAGTCGTCGAGCGCCCGGCATCGGTCGTCAAAGAACTGATGGAGAACTCCCTCGATGCCGGCGCCGGAAAGATCGCGGTTGACGTGGAGGAAGGCGGCCGGAAACGAATTCGCGTCACCGACGATGGCGAAGGAATGTCGCCGGAAGACGCTCGAGCCTGTTTTGGCCGGCATGCGACGAGTAAATTGTACGAACCTGAGGACCTGTTCTCGATCAAGACCCTTGGCTTCCGCGGCGAGGCGCTTCCGTCGATCGCGTCGGTCTCCCGTCTGGTCTTGGAAACCCAGGCCGATGGTTCCACCGGCACAGCGATCGAAATCGCCGGAGGAAAGCTCGTCTCGGAGCGAGAACACGCTTTTCCGCGCGGAACCCAAATCACAGTCGAAGATTTGTTTTTCAATGTCCCGGCGCGGCGGAAGTTTCTGCGTTCCGAATCCTACGAGCTTAGCCAGATCACAACCTACTGCACTCACTATGCGCTGGCATTTCCGGAAATCCACTTTGTACTAAACAGCGCGGGTTTCGAGATTCTTGCTGCGCCCGTGACAACCGGCTTTCGGGATCGGATATTTCAGATTTTCGGCAAAGATCTTCTCGACCAGTTGGTGGAGTATCAGAAGGATTACGGACGGTCCGGCGTGAAAATTCATTTGTTCACGTCAAGGCCGCATGTTCAGAAATACAACCGCAACTCGATGTTCTTCTTTATCAACCGTCGCCTTGTGCGCGACAAAATTCTTCTTCACGCGATCAGCGAGGCGTACCGGAACATCCTGCCGGCCGGAACGTTTCCTGTCGTGACTTTGTTCGTCAGCATTCCATATGAAGACGTCGATGTGAACGTGCATCCGGCAAAAACGGAGGTCCGGTTCAAGCACCAATCGTTCGTGCACGACGCGATTCGGGATGCAATTCTATCGGGCCTGACGCACGACAAAACGATCGTGCCAATGGAAAACGACGCCGCTCCCATGTCGCCATTTACTGCTCCGGCGCCGCAGCCGCGTTTACCCGATTCGTGGGCCTCGGATAATCCGATTGCGAAGGAATCTTTCGCACTCCAACCTGGGATACGCGCCGTGGCTGATCAAGCCATCCCGTTGGGCTTGAACTTCAGATCTACCGAAACCAAGACAGATGGTTGTGAAGACGCGGGTGAACCACCTGCGTATCCGGAATTCGATCGCGTCAGGCAGGAGGTGCAACCGCTGGGACAGCTCCGGGACAGTTTCATTGTGGCCGTGGATTCTTCCGGCCTGATCGTCATCGACCAGCACGTTGCTCACGAGCGGGTCCTATTCGAGGCATACCTGCGACAAAAGCTTGCAGGAAAGCTCGACATCCAGCGATTATTAATGCCCCTCATTGTTCAATTGCCTCCGCGGCAGCTTGTGATTCTCGACAGTATCATCCCCGAGCTGTCGCGGAATGGTTTCGAGGTTGAGCCGTTTGGCCCGAAGACGATCGCAATCAAAACGGCTCCCGCGATGTTGAAGGCGGCGGCGGTGGAGAAGCTGCTGGTGGAGTTACTCGATGGTTTGGAACGAGAAACCCAGGTGATCAACATCGAGGCACTGAAGAAGAAAATTGCCGCCACGGTCTCGTGTCATGCAGCAATCAAGATCAATACGCCACTGGAGGAAACCAAGATGCGCTGGTTGATTTCGGAGTTGATGAAAACCGATGTCCCGACGGTTTGCCCTCATGGCCGGCCAATCATCTTGCGCTACGATCTGAGAGAAATTCAGAAGGCTTTCAAGCGAGCTTAGCTTGACAGAACAGGTGTCTCACTCTAAGGTTCTAAAGCTGGTTTGTGTTTCGGTGGCCTTCATCGAAAACATTTTGAGGAGAAATCGGGAAGTTGTGAATATTAAAGGAGGAATTTGATGGCAAAGATGACCCAAACGCAGATCATCAGTGAGATGTCGACGAAGACGGGCGTCGCAAAGAAACAGGTCAAAGATTTCTTGGCTGCGTACGTTGATCTGGCATACCGCGAAGCGAAGAAGGGCGAGTTCCCTTTCCACGGCCTGGGAAAACTCGTGAAGCAGAAAAGAAAGGCACGCATCGGCCGTAATCCTGCCACTGGAGAAGAAATCAAGATCCCAGCAAAGACGGTTTTGAAATTCCGCGTCGCGAAAGCGGCGAAAGACGCTGTCCTCGGCGCCGCGCCAAAGAAGTAAGCATCAGCCACAAGAAGGCACAAAGTTCGCAGAAGGATTTTGTGTTTCTTGTGCCTCTTTGTGGCTAGACACGAACAGCCAACGCGCGAAGTCGAGCCTTTCTTTCATAGGCTCGACTGTGTGTGTTATGGATTTCCGCAACGTCGAGGAAGGCACCGGAGAGCGCGTTCCGATTGGGCGGAAAAGTAACTCGAAGGGGAACTTCGTTACACACCACGCAGGTGCATCTACCACGTGCGTGGATGCCCTAGGCAGGCCGCCTTGTCTTCTTGCTGGACTCCCAACTAGAAAAGTCGCGACCGAGAATGAAGAATTTCCTGCCAATCTGAACGATCGGAATGCGGTCTTCTTCAATGATTCTGCGGAAATGCCGGATCGAAAACCCTGCGAGTTCGGCGGCAGTAGGAATATCCAAAAACATTTTCGTTCGGGCCGGATTGGCGGTGGCGGTCTCAGTCAACATCAGTCTTTCTCCTTCCTTTCGACGTGTTTT
>Ga0066709_100006010_pt1 | contig 10160 bp, 7 predicted proteins | sample GraSoiAngelo_158_FD_79665 | JGI IMG/M metagenome (GOLD analysis project Ga0066709, IMG submission 79665) | Grasslands soil microbial communities from the Angelo Coastal Reserve, California, USA - 14_1009_16_30cm | ecosystem: Environmental > Terrestrial > Soil > Grasslands | place: USA... | reverse complement strand
CGCGTCCGCGTCGGTGAGCGACCTCATCCAGCAGACCACTACCGGTCTCGCCGAGTACAACCAGTTGACCGACACCGCGTCGTTCACCGACGGTTGGCGACACTGGGCACTGACGCCGCGCGGCTTTCTCAGCTGGGAGGGCACCCAGTCCGATCCGCCGGCGGGCTAACGGCCTAGCAGAAGCGCGACGACGAGCAGGGCGGCCCACACGGCCAGATTGAGTTCCGAGTTGTAACGGTTCAGACGGTCCATGTTGGGCTCTCTGCATGGATAACGGGCCGGCCTCGGTGCCAGAGACACCCCGGGCGGGGGGTTAATCGACGCGTAACTGTTCGACGACGATGACGACTGCTTCGGGCAGGTTGACCTCGAGCGTGTAGAGCCCCGGCCGCAGATCAGCGAGCTCGAAGTTGCCCAATTCATCCAGGGTTGTCTCGATCGGTCGTCCTCGCGCGGCAGGAGGTGTGCTCGGCAAGAAAACAAGAACGAAATGTGACAGCCGTCGAGGTCGCTGTTATCCTGGCCGGTTAACACCTTTTCAGGGGGAGTCGATCAGAGATGCTTGCGTCCCCGCTCAGCCGCCGCCAATTCCTGGGTCTGGCCGGCCTGACCGCCGGTATGGGCCTCCTGGCCGCCTGCGGCCCAGCAGCACCGGCTCCCGCGCCGACCGCCCCTGCCGCCGCTCCGAAGCCGACCACCGCCCCAGCCGCGGCGCCAACGACCGCGACCGCCGCCGCGCCCACTACCGCACCAGCGGCCGCGGCAACGACGGCGCCAGCCACCAAGCCCGCGGCCACCGCGGCGAACACGCTGACGTTTCTGTTCGCTGGCGATACCAATCGCCTCGACCCGCCTGCGATGGACGCGCAAGAGGGCTTCATCGCCACCACCGCGATCTACGAAGGCCTGGTGCGCTACAAGTCTGGCAGCACCGACGTGGAGCCAGCCCTGGCCGAGAAGTGGGATGTCTCGTCCGACGGCACCCAGTACATCTTCCATCTGAAGCCCGGCGTGAAATTCCACGACGGCTCGCCGCTCAATGCTCAGGCGGTCGCGTTCACCTTCGATCGCGAAGTCAACAAAGACAATCCGCTGTACCAGGATGCCCAGGGTGACTACGGCGGCTTCCCGTTCATCGGCGACTACATCGCGAATGTCGTGACGAAGGTGGAAGCTGTCGGCGACCTCGACGTCAAATTCACGCTCAACCGCAAGTTTTCGCCGTTGCTGTCCAATCTGGCGATCCCGCCCGGTTTCGTCATCTCGATGGAAGCGCTCAAGAAGTTCGGCAAGGGCATCAACGAGAACCCGGTTGGTACTGGCCCGTTCAAGTTCGTCGAGTGGAAGAAGGACGACCACATCACCGTCGAAGCCTTCGACGGCTACTGGGGCAACAAAGCCAAGCTTCAACGCATCGTCTTCCAGCCGGTCCCCGAGGCCTCAGTGCGCGCGCTGAAGATTCAGAACGGCGAAGCCGACGTGACCTGGTCGATCGATCCCAAGGACGTTCCGTCGCTCAAGGGTCAGGCTGACACGGATGTGCTGGAGCAGCCCGGTCTGAACGTCAACATGGCCGAGTTCAACCTGACCAAACCCGAGAACCAGAACAAGGCGTTGCGTCAGGCGATGAACTATGCGATCAACAAGGAAGAGCTCGCCGACAAGCTGTACTCGGGCGCTGGAACACCCGCGACTGGTGTTCTGCCGGCCACTTCCTGGGGGTACAACGCGGACATCAAAGGCTATCCCTATGACCCGGACAAAGCCACCGCGTTACTCAAGGATGCCAGCTACACCGGTCAGACATTGACGCTCAATACCTACACCATTCCACGCGGCTACAACCCACAGGGTAGCAAGCTGGCCGAAGCCGTGCAGCAGTATCTCGACGCGGTGGGTATCAAGACCGAGATCCAGACCGGCGAATGGACGCAGTACCGCGCGGATCGGCGCGCGTCCAAGCTCAATATCGCCTTCGGCGGCTGGCAAGCAGACACCGGCGATCCCGAGAACTTCCTGGGTGTGTTCTTCAACAGCGCCAACAAAGGCGGCGTGAACACCTCGTTCTACGGTACACCCGAGGTCGACCTATTGCTCAACCAGGCCAACGAAGAGACGGAACAGGCCAAGCGCAAGGACCTCTTCAATCAAGCCGAGCGAAAGATCGTGGACGACGCGCCGTGGCTGTTCGTCGGCCACATGAAGCAGCAAGCCGCCATTCGCAAACGCGTTCAGGGCTTCGTCCAGCAGCCGACGTACATCTACTATTTCAACAACGTCAGTCTGGCGTAGTCGCGCGGTCGTGAGCCGAGAGTCGTGGTGTTCCACAAAGACTCATGACTCACGACTCATGACTCACGACTGATGCGCACCTACATACTTCGGCGCGTCGCGGCGACCCTGCCGGTGCTGGTGGGAGTGGCGACCGTGGTGTTCCTGGCGCTGCGGCTCATCCCGGGCGATCCGGCCATTGCGCTGGCGGGCGAGAAGGCCAGCGCGGCGGAGGTGGAGCACTTGCGTGAGGAGCTGGGGCTCAATCGTCCGCTGCCCGTGCAGTACGTGGAGTTCTTGACCCACACGTTCACCTTGCAGCTCGGTCGCTCCATCCGCACTGGTGGCGACGTCAGCACCGAGCTCGCCACCAACTTTGCGCCCACCATTGAGCTGAGCATCGCCGCATTGTTCGTCGCATTGCTCGTCGGTTTGCCCGCGGGCATTCTGGCTGCCATCCGCCGCCGATCGATCGTCGAGTACACCACGATGATCTTCTCGTTGGTGGGTATTTCGATGCCCGTGTTCTGGATCGGGCTCATGCTTATTTACTGGCTCGGTGCGCGCGCAGGCTGGTTCCCGCTGTCTGGCACGGTCAGCAACACGGTGGATATCCCCACGGTGACGCACTTCTACACCATCGACAGCCTGCTCACCGGCGACGCGCGCGCGTTCCGCGATGTGCTCTGGCATCTGGTGCTGCCAGCCATCACGCTGAGCACCATCACCATGGCGATCGTGTCGCGCATGTCGCGCTCCAGCATGCTGGAAGTGCTGAGCAGCGATTACCTGACGACGGCGCGCGCCAAAGGGCTGCGTGAGTCCACCATCGTGGCGCGACACGCGCTGAAGAACGCGCTCATTCCCGTGGTCACGGTCATCGGACTGCAGCTCGGCGCGCTGCTCAGCGGCGCAGTGCTGACCGAGACGGTCTTTGGGCGCGTGGGGGTCGGACGCTACATCGTCACGGCCATCACCGCGCGCGACTACCCGGTCGTCCAGGGAACGGTGCTGATCGTCGCCGTCTTCGTTGTGTCCATCAACCTGATCGTGGACGTGATGTACGCGGCGCTCGACCCGCGGATTCGGTACAGCTAAAGGTGGCTGTCTCATCCGAGCCGCTGAGCGTTCCGCTTCGGCCCGACCAGGTGCCGGCCCGCGCTGCCCCGCGGCCGTCGGCCACGCCGTGGTCGGCCGCGCGGCGGCGGTTCCTGCACTCCAGGACGGGCGTCGCTGGCGCCATCGTGCTACTCGTGGTGATCACCGCGGCGCTGTTCGCTGGCCAGGTCAGTCCGTACAGCCCGATCAAGCAGGACTTCCGCATCCAGGGCCAGCCGCCCAGCCTCGCGCACCTGATGGGCACCGACGAGTTCGGGCGCGACGTATTCAGCCGGGTGATCTGGGGTGCTCAGGCCTCCCTGCAAGCCGGCGCCACCGCGGCAAGCATTGCGCTCGTCGCCGGGCTGATCCTGGGCATGCTGGCCGCGTACTACGGCGGTCGCACGGACAGCCTGATCATGCGCTGCATGGACGTGGTGCTGGCCTTCCCGTACATCCTGCTGGCGATCGCGGTCGTGGCGATCCTTGGGCCCGGGTTACGCAACGCGATGATCGCCATCGCCATCGTGTACGTCCCGCACTACGCCCGTGTGGTGCGCGGGTCGGTGCTCTCGGTGCGCGCCCGCGACTTTGTCGAAGCTGCGCGAGCGATCGGCGCGCGCGACGGGCGAGTGATGTGGCAACACGTCTTGCCGAACACGCTCGCGCCGGTGATCGTCCAGACCACGCTGAACGTGGGCAGTGCGATCATCGACACCGCCGGCTTGAGCTTCCTGGGACTCGGCACGCAACCGCCGACGCCGGACTGGGGCAACATGCTCTCCGCCGGGCGGAACTACGTGATCGATTCCCCGTGGATCGCCACCTTTCCTGGCCTGGCGATCCTCGCCACCGTGCTCGCGTTCAACCTGATGGGCGATGCGTTGAGAGACGCGTTCGATCCGCGCCTGCGTTAGCGCGTTCCGCGTTCCGGGTTCCGCGTTCGATCACTCAGACGCTTGGACGGTGCGAGACGTCCCTGAAGACAGAACTTGAAACGAGGACGACCAACGCGGAACCCGGAACGCGGAACCCGGAACGATTAGCGCGGCAGGGTGATCGCGATGCACGTGCCGCCGTCGTCGGGAAACTCGGCCCTGATCGTACCGCCGTGCAGCTCGATGATCTGGCGGCTGATGTACAGCCCGAGGCCCATGCCGGCCATGCTCGTCAGTGCGCCGCCCGCGTGGGCCTGGTAGAAGCGATCGAAGATGTTCGCGCGGTGCTCAACCGGCACGCCCACGCCGCGATCGCGCACCGCGAGCTTCACCGTCTGATCGTCGGCATCGCAAGCCAGCATTACGTCGATCTGGCCGCCGTCTGGGCTGTACTTGATGGCGTTGTCGATCAGATTGGTAACCACCTGCTCCATCCGCAGAGGATCGATCGGTACCCACAGCTCGCTCGGCAGGCGCGCGACGATCGTGTGCTCCCGGAGCTGCGTACGCGCCGCGTCGACCACCTCGCGCACCAGGCCACTCAGATCCGAGGGCTTGCGCTCGATCGCCAGCTTGCCCGATTGAATGCGCGATACGTCCAGCAGCTGAGCGACCAACCGAGCCAGCTTGTCCGACTGCACCTGAATCGTCGTAGCGGCGCGGCGCGCGCGTTCGGGATTGGCAACCTGGCCCTTGTCGAATTCGCGCGCGAGGAGCTGGGCGTAGCCGCGCAGGCTGGTCATCGGCGTCTTGAGCTCGTGGGCCGCCACGGACAGGAACTCGTCCCGAATGCTCACCGCCGTGCGCGCTTCACGATACAGACGCGAATTGTCGATGGCGAGCGCGCAGCGGCGGGCGACGTGCTGGGCCAGCTCCAGTTCCTGCACACCGAAGAAGGGTCGATCCCGTGAAGCCAGCCAGGTGAGTACGCCGGTGATGCCAGCCTGGGTGACGAGCGGCACGGCCAGAACACTAGGCTCCAATCGCGGCTGACCGATACGCATGACGGTCGCGGTCAGCGGCTCGGCAACGCTTTCGGAACTCACGTGCAAAATGGCGCCTCCCCTGGAGGACGAGGCGATGCGCCGGGTTGAGCCGTCGGGCTCACGGATGTCCACGAAGCAGGAGTCCGCCATGCCCGAGACGATCAGATCGGCGACGCCTTGCAAGCTCGTCTCGTAATCCAGCGACGCCGCCAGGATCTGGCTCGCCTCGGCCAGGAACCCGAGACGCCGCTGCGCCGCCTCAGCTTCGACCCGTGCCGATTGCTCACGGACGAGCTCCAGGCGTTCGGCTTCGGCACGTCGGCGCAGAATCGCAGCGCCCAGCGTGCCAGCGGCGGTTTTGAGGACCTCGACCGCGCTCGGCGGCCAGATGCGCTCTTCCGCGCAATCGTCGAAGCCGATGAATCCCCACCACGCCGATCCGGCGAAGATGGGCACCACCACCACCGACCACACGCCCTGGGCAGCGAGCGTCACCTGCTCGTCGGACGGAAAGCTGCCCAGCGTGCCTTCGACGATGCCACCCGCCTTCAAGATCGCCTCCCAGCGGCCGAGCCCCAGACCCTCCAGGTAGGATCCGCTCGCGGGCAGGTCAGCACGCGAGGCGACGCCGGATGCGGTCCACTCGTGCGGGCTCGCCTCGCCAGCTCCGGATCGGTTGGCACCCGAGGGCACGATGTACACCCGGCTGACACCTGTGGCAGCGCCAAGTTGGCGGAGCACGGCATCGATGCTCTGCTCCCACTCGGGCGTGCTCAGCAGCTTTTCGGCCGCGAACGCGACCGCCTCGAGGATCGCGTCGCGCCGACGCAACGCGTCGGCCCGCTGCTCGGCCTCGCGTGCGAGCCGCTCCACCGCGGCGCGTGTGCGGGCGTTGCTCACCGCGACAGCCACGGCATTGGCGAGGCTGACGAGTAGCTGTTCCTCGACGTCGCTGAAGCGATTGCCGGCCTGGCGCATCACCTCGAGGACACCAAGTGACTCTCCCGCGCGCCAAAGACCGGCGCCCAGATAGGCTCCGAGCCCCGTCCGTTCGCCGAACTCGCGGTTGAAGGTCCAGCTCATCTCAGCCGGCGCGTTGGCCAGGTTCACCACTTGCTGTTGAGCGACATGGCCGGATGTGCTGTGCATGGACAGCCGGCGGTTGAGCGTCTCCTCGTGGACGTAGCCTTCCGCCGCGGCGCAGGTCAGCTGGCCGTCGGGTTCGAGCAGCCAGATGCGCGCATATGGCGACCTGAACAGTTGCGAGCTGTAGTAGACGGCGAGATCGAGCACCTGGCGTTCGTCCAGGTTTTCGGCTAGCGCCTGGGTGATCTCGCGCAGCGCCCGCTCGTGCTCGCGCTGCAGCGTGGTGGCGGCGTACAGGCGAGCCGCCTCGAGCGCCGGTGCGGCCTGGGCTGCCAGCAGCGCGAGCATGCGCTCGTCTTCCGGACCGTGCTCGGGTCGTGCTGAGTAGAAGCGCACGACCAGCACCCCGATTGGTCGATCGCGCAACAGCAGTGGCACCGCTTCGACTGACTTCAGCTTGCGCGCCACAGCCCATGCCACGGCGTGCTCGTAGCCGTCGTATTCGTCGACCACGACCGACTGCCGACGCAAAATAGCCTGTCCCGCGGCGCCCTCACCCGCGCGCAGCGGCTGATCGTCCAACGGCTGCCGCGGATCGTTGCTGAAGACGGGGTTGAGCTGGCCAGCCGCTTCGTCCCACAGGTACAGCGCGACGGCGTCGCCATGCAGCAGCTCGCCCGCTTGTTCGGCGACGAGCTTCACCAGCTCGGCCGGATCGAGGCTGCGGCCTGCCGACGTCGAGAGCTGATCCAGCGCGCGCAGCGTGCGTGCCTGCCCCTCCCGGAGGTCGGGTCGATTGCCATTCATGGAGATAGGAGCGTGCAACGGCCTCGGGCGGCTGCGGCTGCGGCACTGTAAACCGTTTAGCGCTCCCGAAGTCTATCTCAGCGGACGCATGATCCCATCACGCGGGACGAGCGTGAGCAGCGGCCTTCTACTACCGATCCATGGCCGCTACCGACCAGTGGCGCTCGCGCTCAGCCACGCTCAGGCTGGTCTGTGCCAGCTGGATGATGGTGCCGAACGCGCTGCGGGGTGAGATGAACGCCTCCTGCCAGCGCGGGTCGCGGTAGTCCTCGTCGACGACGCGTAGCCCGGCGGCTCTGGCTCGTTCGACGGCGCGCCTGAGGTCGCCGACGATGAAGGTCATGTGGTGCACGCCTTCCCCGTACCGGTCCAGGAAGCTTTTGACGAAGCCACCGTCATCAATCGGCTGCAGGAGCTCAATCTGGCTGCCGTTGGGATAGCGCAGTGTGAGCCACATGAAGCTCCTTTGTGACAGGCGTTCGAACCCGTTGGGGACGCCACCCAACAGGTCGCGATACAGCGGCAGGGCCGACGTGATGTCGCGCACCGCGATCGCCGTGTGGTCCAAAGCTTCGACGCCGAGTTCGCCCGCGAGCTGGTCCACGGCTAACGCAAGCGCAGCAACAGCTCGAGGGGCTGCTCGATGAAGCGTTTCAGCGCGGACATGAAGCGTCCGGCGCCCTCGCCGTCGAGCACACGATGATCGAACGTGAATGACACGCCGATCGACTGGCGCGGGACCACCTGTCCGTCGACGACTCTGGGCTGGAGGTCGATGCGACCCAGGCCAAGGATCGCCACTTCGGGATAGTTCACGATCGGCGTGGCGAACAGCGGACTACCTGGCAGCCCGCCGAAGCTGGTGATGGTGAACGTGCTGCCAGTCTGATCGGCCGGCGCGCCGTGCCGCTCCCGCGCCGCCGAGACCAGGCGCTCGATCTCGCTGGCGATCTCGATCAGCGTCCGCCGATCGGCGTGGCGGACGACCGGCACCACGAGCCCGCCGGGCACGGCCGTGGCGATGCCGATGTGGTACTCCTGCTTGAGCACGATCGCCTGCCGCTCGTCGTCCACGACCGCGTTCGCCTCGGGCACCGCTCGCAGCGCCTCCACCGCGGCCTTCACAAAGAAGGGCAGGTACGTGAGCTTCACCCCTTCGGCTGCAGCGGCCGGCGAGAGCACGTCGCGCACCCGCACCAGCTCGGTGGCGTCGAGCAGGTCCATGGAGGTGACCTGCGGCGCGTTGCGCCAGGCCTGCACCATGTGGTCGGCGATCGACTTGCGCAAGCCGCGCAGTGGGACCACTGCCTCGGCGTGGGTCTCCACGTTCGCTGCTGCTTGCACGTGGGCCTCCACGTCCGCGATGCGCACTCGGCCTTGCGGTCCTGATCCGGTGACCTCCTCCAGCCGCACGCCGCGCTCACGCGCCAGCTTCCTGACGAAGGGTGCCGCGCGCAGCTTGTTTCCCAACGAACCAGGCATCGGCGAGGCATCGGACTGCAGCGGGGTGGTCGCAACCCTCGGCTGTGGGGTGGGCGGTGGCGCGGGAGGCTTCGAGGCGACCGGCTGGCTGCCCACGATCCCGAACCATTCACCATCGCCACCGGTGTCGATGGTCACCAGGACGTCGCCGACGCGCGCCGTCTCGCCTTCAGAAAAACGTGTATCGACGACGCGGCCCGCTACGGGGGCTGTCAACTCAACCGCCGCCTTGGCGGATTCCACCTCGCACAGCGGTTCAAACGCGGCGATCTGCTGGCCCGGCCGAACCTTCCAGGCCAGCAGCTGAGCCTCGCGGATGCCCTCGCCGAGATCGGGCAGTTTGAACTCGAATGACACCTACTCTTCCATGCTCGCGCGCAGCGCCGCGGCGATTCGCCGCGCATCCGGCAGATAGTCATCCTCCAGCAGCTGCGGCGGGTACACCACGTCCACGCCCGCCACGCGCCGCGGCGGGCTGCGCAGCGCGTAAAAGCAGCGCTCGACCAGGCTGGCCACCAGCTCACCCCCCGGTCCGCCGGTGCGCGGCGCCTCGTGTGCCACTACCAGCCGTCCGGTCTTCTCGACTGATGCGCCCAACGTATCCCAATCCAGAGGCGACAGGGTGCGCGGATCAACCACCTCGACGTCGATGCCTTCGGAGGCGACCGCTTGGGCGGCATCCAACGCCGAGGGCACTACCGCGCCCCAGGCGACGAGCGTCACGTCCTGGCCCGCGCGGCGTATCCGCGCGGTGCCGAGCGGCACGGGTTGAAGCCGCTCAGGCAGCTCCTCGCGGACGCCGCGGTACAGCCGAATCGGTTCCATCATGACCACCGGGTCGGGATCGGCGATAGCCGACAGCAGCAGGCCGGCGGCGTCCAGGGCGGTGCTGGGCACGACCACCTTGACGCCCGGGCTGCCCATCAGCAGCCCTTCCAGGCTGTCCGAGTGGTGCTCGGGCGTGCGCACCCCGCCGCCATACGGCGTGCGCACCACCAGTGGCGCCGTAGCTTTGCCCCAGGTGCGAGCACGGATCTGGCCAGCCTGGGCTACGAGCTGATCGGCGCACTTGTACATGAAGCCCATGAACTGGATCTCAGCCACTGGCCGAAGCCCGGTGAGCGCCATGCCAAATGCCGTGCCGACGATTGCCGATTCAGCAAGTGGCGTGTCGAACACGCGCTGTGGTCCGAAGCGGGCCTGAAGACCGTCGGTGGCTCTGAAGACGCCACCCAGCTTGCCGACGTCCTGGCCTATCACCAGCACACGCTCGTCGGCCCCGAGCGCCTGCTCCAGCGCCCGATTGATGGCCTGGAGCATCACGACTTCGGCCATCAAGAAGGTCTCCCTCTCCCTCTGGGAGAGGGCTGGGCCTGCCCCGTGGAGCGCAGCGGAGCGCGGGCCTGCCCCGTGGAGCGCAGCGGAGCGCGGGCCTGCCCCGTGGAGCGCAGCGGAGCGCGGGCCTGCCCCGTGGAGCGCAGCGGAGCGCGGG
>Ga0066709_100006009_pt1 | contig 10160 bp, 8 predicted proteins | sample GraSoiAngelo_158_FD_79665 | JGI IMG/M metagenome (GOLD analysis project Ga0066709, IMG submission 79665) | Grasslands soil microbial communities from the Angelo Coastal Reserve, California, USA - 14_1009_16_30cm | ecosystem: Environmental > Terrestrial > Soil > Grasslands | place: USA... | reverse complement strand
TCGCCGTCGGCGGCCGGCCCGACGACTACGCCGCGGTCGACCGGCCGTTCGCGCGGCGCGGCCGGCTGATGGACGAGACGCTCGACCTGCTGACCCGGGCCTGGGCCGGGGAGAACGTCACCGGCGACGATTTCCCGGTCACCCCTGATGTGCCCGGATCCCGGGTACCCATTCTCATCGGCGGCACCACCGACGCGGCGGTGCGTCGCGTCGTGGCCTACGGCGACGGCTGGACCGCGGGTGGCGGCGGCCCGGCGATGGCCGCACCGCTGGTCGACAAGGTCCGGCAGGCCTGGCAGGAGGCGGGCCGCGAGGGCGAACCGCGGATCGCCGCGCTGGTCTACTACGGGCTCGGCGACACGGAGGCCTCGCAGGCGTCGCTGCTGCGGTACTACGGCTTCCTCGGCGACTGGGCGAAGGCGATCTCCGATGGTGCGGTGCGTACCCCGCAGGCCGCCAAGGACATCGCCCGCGACTTCGCCGGCATCGGCATGACCGAGGTGCACTTCATCCCGACGGTCGCCGACATTGACGAGGTGGACCGGCTCGCCGACGCGGTGCGGTAGGCGCGGGCGCGCCGGCTGCCGCGATCACGGCCGCGAAGGCCGGTCCGTGCCAGGCGGCGAGCAGGTGCAGGGTGAGGTCGATGCCGCTGGCGATGCCGGCCGAGGTGACCACCCGGCCGTCGACGACGTAGAGCGTGTCGCGCAGTACCGTCGCCGCCGGGTACCGCCGCGCCAGCGCGTCCTGCAGCGTGTGGTGGGTGGTGCACCGGCGCCCGTCGAGCAGGCCGGCCCGGGCCAGCGCGAAGGCACCGGAGCAGACGCTCGCGACGGTACCCCTTGTGCGGTTTGGATTTCCTCCCGCTCGCCCACGTAGTGCAGTGCGTAGTCCGCGCCCAGGTCGATCGCGGTGGAGAACGCCTGCGCCGGCCCGGCCAGATCGAGCAGGTGCAGCCGCGGCGCGAGCAGGAAGACGACGGCCGTCACCCGGCGGTCAGGTCCTCGACGGTGGCGATCGTGGCGAACCGGCCGGCGAGCGCGTACTCGGTGCGCGCGATGACCTGATCGGCGGGCAGCGTGCGCGGGTCGGCGAGGATCTCCTCGACCGGGCGGCCGGGTGGCGCGTCGCGGTGCTCGATCGGGTTGGTCGCGGTCGCGTCGGTCACGAACACCACCTGGTACCCGAGGTCGGACGCGAGCCGCGCGGTGGTCTCCACACACTGCTCGGTGCGCATGCCGCACAGCACGACCTCGCCGATCCCTTGCTGGGTAAGCAGTTGCTGGAGGTTCGTGGTGGTGAAGGCGTTGTGCGAGGTCTTGTACAGCACCGGTTCGCCGGGGGCGGCCGCGAGCCCGTCCATGAGCCGCACGAAGCCCCAGGCCGGGTCGAAGACGCTGGCGGAACCCGGCTCGCTGTGCAGTACCCACACCACGGGATCGCCTGCGGAGCGGAACGCTTCGGTCAGCCGGTGCACGCTCTTCGCGATGTCCGGATCGGAGATGGCGGCCCAGATCGGCCGCTGCCGGAAGGACTCCTGGACGTCGATGACAACGAGGGCGCGCTTCATGACACCGATCGTGACTCGCGACGGTACAACGTCGCCAGTCACGATCGGGCCGGGATGCGGAACGATCCGGTCACGGCTCCCAGATGACCGGGCAGAACTCGGGATCGGCGTAGTCGGGCCGGCCGTCCGGGGTGCGCCGGACGAGGACGTCGTGGTTGTAGCTGGCGTTGCTGCCGTCGGACAGCGGGTGTTCCCGGTACCGGTTGCCGCCGTCCTGCAGGTGCAGCGAGATGGCCCGGCGCGGCCGGCCGCTCACGTTGGCGCCGCTGCCGTGGTAGATCCGGCAGTGGTGGAAGCTCATGTGCCCCTTGGGAATGAGCATCGGCACCTTCGTCACGGTGGAGTTGTTGTATGCCGCGTTCTCCACGAGCAGCTGCTCAAGCTGGGCGCGGTCGCGGTCGGCGAAGTGCCGCACCGTGCTGTCGTCGCCGCCGGTCTCCTTCCACAGGTGGCTTCCGTCGACCATCGTGATGGTGCCCATGTCCTCGCCGCAGTCGTGGAACGGGATGAACGCGGTGAGCATCCGTTCCGACGACGAACTGGCCCAGTAGTGCTTGTCGAAGTGCCACGGCACCAGGTTGGTCACCTCGTCCGGGCGCTGCGGCTTGAGGATGAGCGTGGACTGGAAGATGCGGATCCGGTCGGCCTGCGCGAGGCGGGCGGCCACGGCACCGATGAGCGGCTTTCGCAGGACCTTCGCCAGCGCGTCGCTCTCGTAGTGCACGTAGTCGTTGTGCCGCTGGACCGGGCCGTCCCCGGGTGTCCAGTACGCCAGGCGCGGCGGGCGTACCGGCAGCCGCCGGTCCCGCTCCCCGTCGTAGTACCGCTCGCTGGCGGCGATCAGCTCGTCCACCTCGTCGTCGGTGAGCAGCTTCTTCGACAGGTACCAGCCGTGCTCGGCGTAGGCTTCGACATCGGCGTCCGAGGGCAGTAACTCGCACTCCTGGTCGGTCAGCTTCATGCAGCCGCCTCCTCGGTGACGGCGGACAGTTCGCGCTCCTTGGCTTCGTAGAGCGCGCGGATGTTGCCGCTGCCGAAGGTCAGCGCGCCGCGCCGCTCGATGATCTCCAGGAAGAGCGTGCGCCGCACGTGCACGGACTCGGTGAAGATCTGGAACAGGTGGCCCCAGTGGTCGCGGTCGGCAAGGATGCTCAGCCGGCGCAGGTCCTCGACCGGTACCTCGACGCCGAGACGGTCCCGCAGGGTGTCGTAGTAGCTGGCCGGGGTGCCGAGGAAGCGCACGCCGCGCTCGGCGAGGGTACCCACGGCCTCGACGATGTCGTTGACCCCGAACGCCAGATGCTGTACCCCCGCACCGGCGTGCCACTGGAGGAAGTCGTTGATCTGGCCGGGTCGCCGGGTCGGGTCCGGCTCGATCAGCGTGAAGGTGACGCCGCGGGACGGGCTCTGCACCACCGCCGAGTCCATCCCCTGCCCGCCGACCTCGATGTACTCCTCGAAGGTCTGCGCGAACCCGAACACGTCCTGGTAGTACCGTGACGTCGCGGCGAGCTGGCCGGCCGGTACGCAGATCGCCAGGTGGTCGATGGTGCGCAGCAGCTCGCCGTTTCCGTCGGGATGCGGGCCGGGGACCGGTACCAGGCCGGGCAGTAACCCGTCCGCCGGACCGTGCCGCTCGACCAGCCGGTGTACCACGTCGCCGAAGCCGGACACGACGGCGCTGGATAATCGCCCGCCGTGCGTCCCGGGTGGCGCCACCATCGGCGAGGCCACCGTCGGCGGCGCCACCGACGCGGCACCGGCGGCGACCAGCTCGCCGTGTGCCCCGGTCGCGTCGTCGACGGCGAGACCCACCACCGCGACGCCGTCGCCGTGCCGCCGGACGTACTCGGTCGCGGGGTGTTCCGGGGTGAGCCCGGAGGTCAGGACGAGGCTGATGTCGCCCTGGCGGAGCAGTAGCGAACGCTGGTCGACCAGGCCGGTCTCCGGGCCGCCCTGCGCACACACGTGGAACCCGTAGGCGGTGCAGAAGTAGAAGCCGGCCTGCCGGGCATCGCCCACGTAGAACTCCACATGGTCGATTCCTGAGATGTTCATTTCCGCCTTCCGAAGTGCGGTTTCCTTGGCGCCGCCAGGCCGCACGGATCGGATTCCGAATGGGTTCACGTCGTGCATGGCGGTAACGCCCCGCGAGCCACCGCTTGCGATAACCCGTTCAGGAACGACGCGAGCCTATACCACGCAGCGGAGACTGCCACCTGGCAAAGAGGACACCGACCGGTAAGTCACGGTCAGGGGCGGATGAGCAGCTTCAGATGATTGTCCGGCTGACGCAGCTGCTCGAAGGCGGTCCCGAAATCCTCCAGATTCACCACACCGCTGATGAATGTGCCCGCGTCGATTTCCTGGCGGGCCACCAGGTCGAGGGTACGGGCGAACTCCTCGGGACGGTACGCGAACGCGAACGTGATGGACAGTTCCTTACTGATCGCGACCGAGGGGACGATGGGCTCCGGATCGTGACACACACCGACACACACGATCCGCGCGTGGCCGGGTGCGGATTCGATGATCTGCCGGAGCATGCCGGGCCGGCCGACGCACTCGAACAGCACCGCGTTGCTGCGCCGCACATCCGGGGTCAAAGCCGGCGAGTAGGGCAGGTCCTGCGCGCCCAGTTCGCGCCACCGGTCCACCGGCGACTCCACCCGGGAATCCACCACGCGGTCGGCGCCGAGCAGGCGGGCCACCTCCCGCCGCGACGGCGCGGGATCGGCGGCCACCACGGGTACCCCGAGGCGCTTGAGCGCGACGACGACCGCGCAGCCGACCGGGCCGCAGCCGAGCACCAGAGCCACGTCGCCGGGCGCCAGGTCGGCCGCGGCCACCGCACGCTGCCCGACCGCCAGCGGCTCCACCAGCGCGGCGTGCTCGCTGGGCACATGCGCCGGTACCGGCAGCAGCAGCCGCTCGGCCAGCAGCATCCGGTCGGAGAAGCCGCCCGGCACGCTCGCCGACAGGCCGATGGTCTCGGTGGCCTGCCCGGTGTCGAGCAGCGGCATGGACACCACCCGCGAGCCGACCGGGTACCGGTGTTCGGTCTGCGGTCCGTAGTCGACGATCTCCGCGCAGAACTCGTGCCCGAGCATCAGGCGGGTACCGGTGTCGCCGCGGCGCGCGAAGATCTCCGGCACGTGCAGGTCGATGCCGCACACTCCGCACGCCAACGGCTTCGCGAGCACCTGGCCGGGCCCGGGTACCGGCTCGGGGATCTCCGCCAGCGCCACGCCGGAACTGCCTGCCCGTACTGTCCGCATGATCCAGCGGCTCCCGTTTCATAGATCACTGTGGGGATTGATGCCGCTGTATGCATGCTACCGGCACAGGTCCGGTACCGCGCGCTGAAGACGTATGCTCGGCGGCGTGCCGCTCGATCCGCAGGTTGCCGCGATGCGCGAGCGCCGCATGGCCGCGGCCACCCCGCAGCTGTACACCCTCACGCTGGCCGAGGCGCGCGCCGCCGACCTGGCCGACATCCGGGCCGCCGCCGGTACCGGCGAACCGGTCCACTCGGTGACCGAGCACCAGATCCCCGGCCCGCTCACGCTGCGGATCTACCGTCCGGAGGGCGACCGGCCGCAGCCGGCACTGGTGTACTTCTTCGGCGGCGGCTGGACCCTCGGCGCCATCGACACCGCCGACGCCATCTGCCGGACGCTGGCCAACGCGGTGCCGTGCACCGCCGCCGTCGTCGGGTACCGGCTGGCTCCGGAGCACAGGTTCCCGGCCGCGGTCGAGGACTGCCATGCGGCGACCCGCTGGGTGGCGGAGCATGCGACGCAGATCGGTGTCGATCCGACCCGGATCGCGGTGGGTGGTGACAGTGCCGGCGGCAACCTCGCCGCGGTGGTGAGTGTGTTGTGTCGCGACGCGGGCGGGCCGGCGCTGGCCGGGCAACTACTGGTGTATCCCAACACTTTGCACGGTGCGGACACACCATCGATGCGCGACAATGCCGACCCGTGGCTGTTCAATCACCACTCGGTCGACTGGTACTGGCGGCACTACCTCGCCCGGCCGGAAGACGGTGCGAACCCGCTCGCCTCGCCGCTGCGCACCGACGACCTGTCCGGGCTGCCACCGGCGCTGGTCATCACGGCGGAGTACGACCCGCTGCGCGACGAGGGCGAGCGCTATGCGGCACGGCTGCGCGCGGCCGGGGTACCCGTTGAGCGCAGCCGGTACGACGGCATGGTGCACGGTTTCTTCGCCATGGCCGGGATCCTCGACGGCGGAAAGCGCGCGCTCGCCGAGGCCGCTGAGTTCCTCCGCGCCCGCTTCAAGCCGTGAAGCGATGAAGCGATGAAGCGATGACGATCCTCACCGTCGACGGGTACCGGCCGCTGGCGAAGGCGCGGCTCGATCCGCACGTGTGGGACTACGTCGACGGCGGCGCCGACCGGGAACAGACGCTCGCCGACTGCGCGGCCTCCTTCGACGGGTACCGGCTGCGGCCGCGCTTCCTCGTCGACGTCTCCCGGATCGACTGCGCCACAACGCTTCTCGGCACGCCGCTCGCCGGACCGGTCGGGGTCGCCCCGCTGGCGTACCACCGCCTGGTGCATCCCGACGGCGAGGTCGCCACGGCCACCGGTACCGCCGGTGCGCTGTTCGTGGTGAGCATCTTCGCCAGCCGCACGATCGAGGACATCGCGCAGGCGGCGACCGGCCCGCTGTGGCTGCAGCTGTACTGGTTGCGGCGCAAGGAGATCCTCGCCGATCTCGCCACCCGCGCGGAAGCCGCCGGGTACCGTGCCCTGGTCCTCACCGTCGACACGCCGCGGCTGGGCAAGCGGCTGCGCGACATGCGCAACGGCTTCGCCATCGACCCGGCCATCTCCGCGGCCAACCTCGACGCGGAAGTGATGGCGCTGACCCGGGACGCACCGCCCGGCCAGTCGGCGATCGCCGCGCACGCGCTGGCCAACTTCGACCAGTCGGTCACCTGGTCCGACCTCGCCTGGCTGCGCTCGCTGACCCGGTTGCCGATCCTCGTCAAGGGACTGCTCACCGCCGAAGACGCCCGGCTGGCGATGGCGCACGGCGCGGCCGGCGTGGTGGTGTCCAACCATGGTGGGCGCCAGCTCGATGCCGCGGTACCGGCGCTGCACGCGCTGCCCGAGGTCGTGGACGCGGTCGGGGGTACCGGTGTGGTGCTGCTGGATGGCGGCGTCCGGCGCGGTACCGACGTGTTCACCGCGCTGGCCCTCGGCGCGGACGCGGTGCTCGTCGGCCGGCCGGTGCTGTGGGGTCTGGCCGCCGGGGGCGGCCCGGCGGTGGCCCACGTGCTCGCGTTGCTGCGCGAGGAGCTGGCGCAGACGATGGCCCTGGCCGGCCGCCCGGACCTGGCGTCGATCGACCGGACGGCGGTCCTGCGGTGGAGCTGAAGAAGGACAGCCTGCACCGCTCGGTCACCGGCCCGGCATCGACGTCGATGAACTTCCTCAACGAGGTGGCGAACCGGTTCCCCGACGCGATCTCGCTCGCCGCCGGCCGGCCCTACGAAGGCTTCCACCGGATCGAGGACATCGCCCGCCACCTCTCGACGTATGCCGAACACCTTGCCGCGCAAGGGATGCCGGCCGAGCAGGTGCGGCGGGTGTTCATGCAGTACGGCCGGACCAACGGCACCATCCACCACCTGATCGCCCGGCTGCTGGCCACCGACGAGGGCATCGAGGTACCGGCCGACGCCGTCGCGGTGACCGCCGGCGCGCAGGAGGCGATGGTGGTGGTGCTGCGCGGGCTGTGCGCCGAACCGGGCGACGTGCTGCTCACCCCGGACCCGTGCTACGTCGGCATCATGGGCGCGGCCGGGCTGCTCGACGTGCCGGTGGTACCGGTACCGGAGACCGGCGCCGGCATCGTCCCGGCCGAGGTGGCCCGGGTGGCGGCGCAGGTGCGCGCGCAGGGACGGCGGCCGCGGGCGCTGTACCTCGTGCCGAACTTCGCCAACCCGTCCGGGGTGAGCCTTTCCACGACGGCCCGCCACGAACTGCTCGCCGTCGCGGCCGAGCAGGACCTGCTGATCCTGGAGGACGACCCGTACGGCCTGTTCCCGCTCGCCGCCGAAGGCCGGCCCAGCCTCAAGGCGCTGGACACCCGGCAGCAGGTCGTCTACATCGGCTCGTTCGCCAAGTCGGTGTTCCCCGGCGCGCGGGTCGGTTTCCTGGTCGCCGACCAGACCGTGGTCGACGCCGACGGCCGGCGCACGCTGCTCGCCGAGGAACTGTCCACGGTCAAGAGCATGCTCACCGTCAACACCTCGCCGATCGCGCAGGCGGTGATCGGCGGCTTCCTGGTGTCCTGCGGGTGCAGCCTGCGCGCGGCGAACCAGGAGAAGATCGGGTTCTACCGGCGCAACCTGCGGGCGCTGCTGTCAAGCCTGGATCGGGAATTCGGCGGCATTCCCGAAGTCACCTGGAACACTCCGGATGGCGGCTTCTTCGCGGTGCTCGACACACCGGTCGTCGCCGACGCGGCACTGCTGGAACTGTCCGCCCGCGAGTACGGCGTGCTGTGGACGCCGATGAGCATGTTCTACCTCGGCACCGGCGGCGAACGGCAGCTGCGCCTGTCGGCCAGCTACCTGCAACCGGACGAGATCGAGGAGGGTGTTCGACGGATCGCCCGGCTCCTCGCCGAGCGGTATCCTCCTGCGACATGACCGGCAACTACGCACGGCGCGCGCTGGAGGTCTTCGCCTCCTACGGAGACACCGAGGCACTCGTGGCCGCGGACGGCCGCCGGTTCACCTTCGGCGACATGCACGACGCGATCCGCGACACGGCCGCCGCCCTGTGGCAGCACGGGATCCGGCCGGGTACCACGATCGGGCTGCTGGTCACCAACTCGCCGGAGTCGTTCTTCGTGCAGTTGGCCGCGCACCTGATCGGCTGCCGCACGGTGTTCATGGTGACCAACACGCCGTGGGTGTTCCTGCGCGAGGTGCTGCCCTTCGTCGAGGCCGACGCGCTGGTCTACGAGGCCGACACGGTCGGGCAGCTGGGTCGCGACCTCGCCGCGCTCGATCCGTCGATGCGGGTGTTCAGCATCGGCGCCGGCGGCCTCGGGCCGGACCTGCGCGACCTGCCGGCCGTCGACCAGCTGCCGTTCCGGCCGGAGGACATCACCACCGAACCGGCGTCGCTGTTCCAGACCAGCGGCACGACCGGTACCCCGAAGCTGCTGCAGCACGGCCGCGGCTTCTTCGCCACGGTGCCGTACGTGGCCGACTTCTACCGGCCGGCCGACCAGCCGCGCATCCGGCACCTGTCACTGTCCGGCGGGTTCCGGTCCGGCGGGCAGTCGGCGGCGCTGATGACCTGGTTCGCCGGTGGCGACTTCGTCCTGCAGGCGGGCATGGACATCGGCGCGATCCTCGACACCATCGGCCGGGAACGCATCACCAGCATCCACATCTCGCCGCCGCTGCTGTACCAGCTGCTCGACGACCCGCGGCTGGCCGACGCCGACCTGAGCACCCTGCGGTCGCTGACGATCTGCTGCGCCGCCGCGTCACCGGCACGCCTGGCCGAGGCGGCGAAGTGGTTCGGCCGCTCCCTCAACGTGGTGTACGGCATGAGCGAGCACCCGATGATCAGTACCTTTCCGGACATCGGCGCCGACCCGGCCCGGCTGGCATCGTGCGGGCTCCCCTGGCACGACACCCGCGTCGAGATCCGCGACGCCGACCGCAAGGCGTTGCCGGCCGGGCGGGCCGGCGAGATCTGGGTGTCCGGCACGATGGTCACCGAAGGGTACTGGAAGCGGCCCGACCTCAACGCGGAGAACCTCGTCGACGGCTGGCTGCGCACCGGCGACGTCGGCCGGTTCGACGCCGAGGGGTACCTGTACATCCTCGACCGGATCACCGACATGGTGGTCACCCAGATCGCCGGCACGATGGTCTACTGCCGCCCGCTGGAAGACGTGCTGACCGGGCATCCGGACGTGCGGCAGGCCGCGGTCGTCGGGGTACCGGACGAGCTGTTCGGTGAGGCGCCGCACGCCTACGTGGTACCGGCGCCGGGCGCCACGGTCACCACCGACGAGCTCCGGCAACTGGTCGTCGACCAGCTCAGCGCCGAATGGGCACCGCGCGAGGTGGAGTTCATCGACGCGCTGCCGCTGACCGGGGCCGGGAAGGTCGACAAGAAAGCGCTGCGGGCCCGGTACCTGTCATGACGGTCGCGGTCGCGGAGCGACACCCGCAGACGCCGCGGGCGTGGCGGGCAACCGAGGCGATCTCGGCGCTCGGCACCCGGATGTCGTTCGTCGCGGCCGCGTGGCTGGTGCTCGCGCAGTCGCCGAACCTGGCGTGGCTGGGCCTGGTGGTCGGGGTGCAGGCACTGGCCTACCTGCTCGCCGGGCCGGCCGCGGTCTGGCTGCTGCACCGGCTGGACCACCCGCGGATGTCGTTCGTCGTCGATCTGGCCAGCGCCGTGGTGGTCACCGTCATGGCGGTGGTCACGACCAACCTGGCCGCGTTCACCGTCCTGGCCGGCGTGGTCGGCGCGCTGCGGGCGGTCAGCGACCTGGCCAAGAACCTGCTGTCCGCGGCGGCGTC
>Ga0066709_100006006_pt1 | contig 10163 bp, 10 predicted proteins | sample GraSoiAngelo_158_FD_79665 | JGI IMG/M metagenome (GOLD analysis project Ga0066709, IMG submission 79665) | Grasslands soil microbial communities from the Angelo Coastal Reserve, California, USA - 14_1009_16_30cm | ecosystem: Environmental > Terrestrial > Soil > Grasslands | place: USA... | reverse complement strand
TCGTGTCGTGTGCGACTACATCGCCGGCATGACCGACTCCTACTTGCTGGAGCAGCGCCGCAAGCTCCTCGGTTCTTGATTCGGCCCGCCCGGCGTCGGCTCCCTCTGTCGCGCTGGAGACTTCAGACGGCCCGACTTCCTTGCTTGTGACATAGTTCCTCCCATAAGGACCTGTCGAGGCAAGAGTTCTATTCGACCCGACGAGGCCGGCCAACAGCGCCGAGAGCGCGAAACGGAATGTGATAGATTTAAAGGACCGAGGGCAACGCGAAACATTGCCCACATGGAAGGAGACAAAGAGTTGCGAAATCGGGCGAAAGCGACGGATGCGGGGATCGGCGCCGGAACGATCGTCGTACTTATTCTGCTTCTCGTCAGTCTTATCGTGTTGGTCGTGGCGCTGGCGCGGAACCCGGCGCCCGCGATTCGAATCAAAGGGCAAATCAAAGGCTTGGGCGCGGAGACGAAGGTGGCGTTTGAAGTGAGCGACCCCGGCCACCGCATCCGCCGGGTTGATGTGAGTGTCTGGCAGGAGGGCCACTCGTTCGCAGTTCCTCATGAAGAAGCGCAGTTCGGCGAGGGGCCGAGGCCCTGGTGGAAGTTTTGGGCGCCGCGCGGAGAAAACAGCCTGAGCGTTGTGGCGATGGCGGGGCGCAAGACCTTGCCTGAGCTTCACGAAGGCCGAGCTACACTCGTTATCGAAGCGACGAACGATTCTTGGGGGCGCTTCTTTCGTGGTGGGCGCTCGCAGGTTCTTCTCGACCTTCCGGTGCGCTTCACCCCGCCGCGCGCGGACGTGCTTTCCATTCATCATTACATCAATCAGGGCGGCGCCGAGCTGGTCGTCTTCCGTGTTTCGCCTGGAACCATCGAATCAGGCGTGGAAGTGGGAAGGCTCACCTTCCCGAGCTGGCCTGTGAAGGAATCCACGCCCGAGATCCGCTTCGCGCTCTTTGCCCTTCCTTACGATTCCAGCCCTGCGGCGCCCATTCGCATCGTGGCCGGCGACGAAGTTGGAAACCGAACCCTGGCGGATTTCCAGTACCGGATTTTCCCGAGGCAATTCCATAAGGACACGATTCAAGTAACCGACGAGTTCATGAACCGCGTCGTCCCGCCCATCATGAGCCAGACGCCCGGGCTCGAGGACCAAGGGAGCCTGGTCAAGAATTTCTTGCTGGTCAATGGCCACCTGCGCGCCGCGCAAGCGGAAAAGCTCGTCGAGCTGTCGCACCAGACGCACCCGCAGTTCCTGTGGACCGAACCCTTCATCGAGCTGCCCTCGAAGGTTGAGGCGGCATTCGCCGACTACCGGACCTACGTTTACAACGGTCAGGCGATTGACCACCAGACGCACCTCGGGTTCGACCTCGCTGGGTTCGAGCACATGCCCGTCCGGGCGGCGAACGACGGCGCAGTCGTCTTGGCGGACTTCTTTGGAATCTTCGGGAACGCCGTCCTCCTAGACCACGGCTGCGGATTGCAGACGCTCTACGGGCACCTGAGCTCCATCGAAGTGAAGGCTGGCGAAAGCGTCCGTCGGGGGCAAGAGATCGGCAAGAGCGGCCAAACGGGCCTTGCCGGCGGCGACCATCTCCACTTCACGGTGCTGCTCGACGGGATTCCTATCAATCCCACCGAATGGTGGGACCCGCACTGGATTCACGACCGCATCGAAGCGAAGCTTGCGCCGTACAAGTAGCCGCGCGTTTGCTCCGGGACGCCGTGCCGCGAGTTTCGCACACTGCCCTTTACAATTAACGTTCGGGGGCCACTCGGCCCAGAAAGAAATCGAAAAACCGTTTAGGATCGTTCCGGAGCGCCACGGTGGCATTGGCGGATTGGCCTGGGAGAGCGAGGGTCATCCCGCGCGAGTTCACTGCGATGTGAAGCCGCTCGGTTTCCGACAGTCTGGGCTCAATGAGCAAAGATACGGCCATGGGGTCGAAGAGGGTGGGCGTTTCTTGACCCCAAAGCGCATAGAGCGCGCCAAGTGCCCGCGAGGGCGAATCGGCGCGGGAGAATATCCTTTCGCGGGCGGGCCGGTCGAGTTGAAGCATCGCGGTTACGTCGAGCGGGGCCATCAGGATGGGAATACCGGAGGAGAATACCGCCTGCGCCGCAGGAATGTCGGCGGCGATGTTGTACTCGGGCTCGGGATTGGAGCCGGGTCGGTAGCCCCGACGGATCGAGCCGCCCATCATCATTATGCGCTGGATTTTTTTCGCGACCGATGGGTCCTTCTTCAGCAGTGCCCGAACGTTCGTGAGCGGGCCGATGGTCACCAAGGTGATCTCACCCGGCCGGCGATTGAATGATGCGTCGAGGAATTCGACGGCGCCGCCGTTGTGAGGTTGGTGCGATTGAAAGCCTTCCGCCCAACGGCATTGCACGCACGGCAAAGGTTTGCCCGGAACGCCGGCATAAACGGGGATGTTTCCCCGCCCGCCTTCGCGGAGCATCTTGGCGGCAAGGGCAGCGCGCGCTTCGGTATCGCCGCTTACGGTGGTGACACCGAGCAGGTCCAGTTCCGGCGAGTCGAGCACCAGCGCCAGCGCGAAGGCATCGTCAATGTCCGTGCCGATGTCGGTGTCGAGGATGATGTGAATCGGCTTTGGGGCCTCTGAAATCGAATGGCCAGGCGCCGCTACGATCATCGCAACCATCGCCAGTCCGCGCCCCATTGCCGTAAGAAGGCCGAGCAAACACGCCAAGGCGGGAACGCTGCGAGGTTTGACCGCGTGCCGCTCGTCTTGCCACTGGGCCCCCGTTCGATTCATTCGACCACCGGCGCAAAGGCAATAGAAACGAGGCCGAAGACGAAGAAAACGAACATCAGCGCCAGGTAGCGCTTGGCGTCGGGGCCGGCGTCTCGGAATTCCTTCCACACAAACACCCCCCAGATAGCCGAGACCATCGTTGCGCCCTGCCCGAGGGCGTAGGAAGCCGCCGGCCCCACGATCGGCGCGTACGAAGTGACAAAATTGAAATTCGTTCCCACGCCCCAGATCACTCCGCCGAGGATTCCCCAAAGGTGTAATTTTCCCGCGCCGGCTGCGTAGTCGGCAAGGCCCACCGGCGTTCCGCTCAAGGGCCGCCGCATCAGAGCGTAGTTCGCCGGAATCGTGCAGATCAGAATACCCACGGCGAACATGAAGAAAACAGTGTAGGGGCCCAAGTGGCGGCCCGAGGAAATCGCCTTGGCGATGAGAGGGTAAAACACGCCGATGCCGATGCCCGAAAGCACGCTCAGCACAATGCCGCGCGCCGTGACTTTCGTGTCCTTGGAGATTTTTCGGTAGGCCAGCGCGTCGAAGACGATGGCGAGCGAGACCAGGGCGATGCCGCCGAAAAGGAGCCACGCGTTGCCTTTGGGCGTCACCAGATAATTGAGCACCGCTCCTATTACCAGAGCCAGCCCGATGCCGACCGGGAACGCCACAGCCAGCCCCGCCGCTTCGATCGCCGCAACCAGAAGAATGTTGCCGACGTTGAAGATCATGCCCCCCGCGAGCGCATAAGCCAGATTCCGCTCATCGGCCCATGCGAGGTTGACGAAAAAGCTGTCCGGGCTCGCGGCGTCTGTGCGGCCGAGCGTCAGCCCGAGGACGACAGCGGTGAGGAGAATTCCCCAAACATAGTCCCAATAAAAAAGCTCGAACCGCCAGCCCTTGGCGAGCTTCTGAGTGTTCGCCCAGCTTCCCCAGCACAGCATGCTGACGATCATCATCGCGAGCGCAATCGGGTAAACATTGGGGATAAGCACGGAGAAGCCTCTCGCCAGCCTCTTATTTCGACAGGATCATCTTCAGCGCGATCAGGAGCAGGGCTACGCCAAAAACTTTTTCCAGCATCGCGTTCGAGAGCGAGGTCGCCACCTTGGCCCCGAGCAGTCCGCCGATGACGAATCCGGCGCAAATGAGCGCCGCGACCTTCAGATCCACGTAGCCTTGACGATAATAGGCCCACGCCGCGAGAATCCCGATGGGCGGCACCAGCAGCGCCAGCGTGGTCCCCTGCGCGCGGTGCTGGGAGAAATGGAAAAGAAAGACCAGGGTTGGGACAATGACGATGCCTCCGCCGATGCCAATCAGCCCGCTGATAATGCCCGCGAACAACCCTAGCGCCAGGAACCCGATGATTTGCGCCATAGCTCAGCCTCCTCGCCTAGGGCCCGAAAGGTCCCACGGCTCGGTCGTTGCCCTTCGAAATTTCGCCGACTCGCGAGGGACAGTCTAGCCATTTGGGGGAGGCAGAGCAAAGCAATTTGGGAGAGCCCCGCGCCAAGTGCCGATGCTCTTATCCGGTATCGCAGCGCCCCGCAGGGTTGATGGTCAAAGTAGCACGAAGGGGGCGCCCCTCCGGCGCGGCCCCTCGGAGGCTCAGGGAAGGCCGAAGATCGAGAGGTTATGGCCGTCGGGGTCGTGGAAGTTCGCGGCCCAGAATTGAGCGGCTACGTTGCGAGGCTCGATGAAAAATTCCACACTGCGCTCGCCGAGGGCTTGGCGGGCGGCTCGGACGCCTTCGACGGAGAAAACGACTTCGGTCGCCCCACTCAGGGTTTCGCTTGCACGGCCGAGCGGCAGGCTTAGCATCAGCATCACGCCGCCGCCGTCGAGAAACGCAAAGTTTGGCGTTTGATCTTTCACGATCATTCCCAGCTTGTCGCGATAGAATTCCACGGAGCGCTCGAGGTCTCGGACGCCGAGCATGACAGCGTGGATTTGCCGAAGTTTGAGGTCTGGCATATGTCCTCCTCAATCGGCCCCGGTAGAAAGCCCTGCGCGGTAAAAATCCATTCTGCAGCCTACTCTTCCTCTACTTCCTTGCCGACGCCCGCGGCCTTCGAAGCGCTGATGATCTTGTCCGCGATGTGTTGCGGCACGATGTCGTAGTGGGAGAACTCCATCGAGTAGGTGCCGCGCCCCTGGGTCATCGAAGTGAGGTCCGAGGCGTAGGTGAGCATCTCGGAGAGCGGCACCTGCCCCTTGATGATGGCTGACCCGCTTCTGTTATCCATCCCCTGGATGCGCCCGCGGCGGCCGTTAAGATTGCCCATGATGTCCCCGGAATTTGTTTCGGGCACCGTAATTTCGACGTTCATGATGGGCTCGAGCAGACAAGGCTTCGCCTGCTCCATGCAGGCTTTGAAGCCCTTCGACCCGGCCAGCTTAAAGGCGATTTCCGAAGAGTCCACGTCGTGGTAGGAGCCATCGTAGAGGATGACGCGGAAGTCCACGACCGGGTAGCCCGCCAGATACCCCCTCGCCGCCGCCTCGACAATGCCTTTTTCGACCGCGGGGATGAAGTTCTTGGGGATGGCGCCGCCGAAGATGTCGTTGACGAACTCGAAGCCCGCCCCGCGCGGGAGCGGCTCCAACTTGATTTTGCAATCGCCGTACTGGCCGTGGCCGCCCGTCTGTTTCTTGTGCCTGCCCTGGGCGTCGGCCTTCCCTCGGATCGTCTCGCGGTAAGGGACTTTCGGTGCCTTGAGCGTCACTTCCACGTTGAACCGCTTCTTGAGCTTCGAGACCGCGACCTCCACGTGCTGCTGGCCCGCGCCCGCGATCAGGAACTCTTTCGTCTGCCCGTCGCGCGAGAAGCGCAGGAGCGAGTCTTCCTCGAGCATGCGGTGGATGGCCGTGGAAAGCTTGTCTTCATCGCCGCGCGATTTCGGTTCAATCGCGAAAGAGATCGCGGGCTCGGCGAGTTTCAGTTTCGGGTAATGAATGGGCGCGCCTTTTTCTCCCAGCGTGTCGCCGGTAAGGGTGTCCCTGAGTTTTGCGACCGCGCCGATGTCCCCCGCGCGCAACTCGGCGACGGGCGCCAGCGCCTTGCCCTGGACGAGGGAAATGTGGGACAGCCGCTCCGTGCCGCCACGTGAGAAATTCACCAAGTTCGCCTCGTTCTTGACCACTCCCGACATGACGCGGAAATAGCTGAGGCGCCCGGCGAAGGGGTCGGCGACCGTCTTGAAGACAAACGCCGAAACGGGCTGGTCGTCGGCGATCTTGCGCTTCACCGGCTCGCCGCCCTCGCTCGCGAACCCCTCCGCTTCTCCGCGCTCGGCCGGAGAGGGCAGGAAGTCCACAATAAAGTTAAGCAGGTTCTCGCTTCCCACATTTGCCAGGCCCGACGCGGCGAGCATCGGGATCACGCGCTGGTCGCCGACCGCCTGCCGCAGGCCCGGCACCAGGTCCTCGGGCGGGATCGTGCCCTTCTCGAAAAATTCCTCCATCAGCTTGTCGTTGCCTTCGGCCACCATTTCGACCAGCGCTTCGTGGGCCTTGTCAGCCGCGGTGCGAAGCTCCGCCGGGATCTCGCCCTCCTTGGCCTTGCCCGAACCGTTCGCGTCGTCGAGGAAGGCCTTCATACGCACCAGGTCCACCACGCCTTTGAAGTTTTTTTCTTCGCCCAACGGCAACTGGACGGGCACGACGGCGCGTCCGAAAGCCGCTCTGGCGGCTTCGAGCGCGCGCTCGAAGCTCGCGCGGTCGCGGTCCATCTGGCTGACGATGACTGCGCGCGGCAGGCGGTGCCTTTCTGCGAGCTCCCAGGCCTTCTCCGTCTGGACTTCCAGTCCCGCCACCCCGTGGACCAGGATCAGGGCGGCGTCCGCCGCCACTATCGCTCCTTCGGCCTCGTGAAAGAAAATGTTGTACCCGGGCGTGTCCACGAAATTGATCTTCGCCTTGCCCCACTCGGCGTGGGCGAGCGCGGCGCTGATCGAGAATTTGCGCTGGATTTCTTCTTCGTCGTAGTCGGTGATAGAGGTTCCCTCATCCACCTTGCCGAGCCGGTTGACCACGCCGGCCGTGAAAAGCAGCGCCGAGACCAGTTGCGTCTTGCCCGTGTGGCCGTGTCCGACCAGCGCGACGTTGCGGATGGCAGTCCCGTCGTAGATTTTCACCCGAAGCTCCTTCGAATGGCCGAATCGCCCCGTTTCGACAGGCCCCGCGCCGAGGGTGCGAGGCCAGGCAGGCCCCCTGCGGACAACTTCCGTGACGAACGGAACCCGCATCCTAACATAGGCTCGGACAGGCCATCAATCACGGTGCGCGTCCCGGGCGCTTATTGAGGCAGGGAGCGCCAAACTGCCGAGCGGCGAAAGGGCGCTTCCGCTCCAAGAGCCGCAAGCGAGCCGATGGGGTGGACCCGACGGGCTCATACTTTATTCCATAAAGTACTTGACACGGTTCTTCAAATAAGCTAAAGTAGGGGCCATGGCTGCCGGATCACCCATGCGCCCGCGCCCCGTCGAATCGCCGGCGGTGGACACCTACGCCATCGAAAACCTACGCTTTATCCGCGAGACCATGGAGCGCTCGGCGGCGTTTACTGCGGTTCCTGGCTGGGGTGGCGTGCTGATCGGAGTGACAGCAATCGTCGCCGCCGGAGTGGCGGCCGGGCAATCAAGTCCCCGCGCGTGGCTCGCCGTCTGGCTGGCCGAAGCGGCAACCGCCATTATCGTTGGGAGTCTGGCGGTGGCGCGCAAGGCGAGGGCCGCGAACCTGCGGCTCTTCTCCGGCCCCTCTCGCAAATTTGCCCTGAGCCTTTCGCCGCCGCTGGTCGCTGGCGCGCTCCTCACGGTGGTCCTCTACCGGGCGGGCCTCGCGAGCTTCCTGCCTGGCCTTTGGCTGCTCCTCTACGGCGCTGGCGTGGTTACCGGAGGCGCATTTTCGGTGCGCATCGTGCCGGTGATGGGCATTTGTTTCATGCTCGTGGGTACTGCGGCGCTTTTCTCACCAGCGGCCTGGGGAGATTGGCTTTTGGGCGCCGGGTTTGGCGGTCTGCACGTGATCTTCGGAGGGGTCATTGCCAGGAGGTACGGTGGCTAAACAGCGAGAAGCCGTCAAAGAGTCCGAGAGCGGCTACAAAGGAGATTCGAAAGGGGTGCGCAGCGTGCTCTCTCGGTGGCTTGACCGAAAACCGCCGGAGTTCGACCGCCTGATTCACGAGCGGATGCGCCTTGGCATTCTCAGCGCTCTGGCCGTCAACGATTCGTTGACTTTCAACGATTTGAAGGGTTTGTTGCAAACCACGGACGGGAACCTGAGCGTTCACGCGCGAAAGCTCGAAGAGGCGCAATATATCACTTGCGCTAAGTATTTCGATGGGCGCCTCCCCAAGACCGAATTTCGTCTGGCTAGCAGTGGCCGGCGGGCGCTCGAGCGCTATCTCGACCAAATGGAGGCGCTGATTCGGGCGACGCGGGAAAAGTAGCGCGCGCTCAAATTTTTTTCTCGGGGTGCTTTATGGGACAAAGTGCTTCACGCAATCCAGACCCTTCAGACCTTCACGTCGGCATCATCATGGACGGCAACGGCCGCTGGGCCGCGCGGCAAGGCCTCGCCCGAGTCCAGGGCCACCGCGCCGGGGCGCTCGCTGTCCACCGCTCGCTGGCGGCGGCTTATTGCTTTGGCGTGGATGTGCTCACATTGTTCGCCTTCTCAGAAGACAATTGGCATCGCCCTCCGCGCGAGGTCGCCACGCTGCTCGAAATCTTCGAGGGCTTCCTTCGAGACGAAGCGGCTTGGCTCCGCTCTTCGGGCATCCGGCAGAGCGTCATCGGACGGCGGGACCGCTTGCCGCGCTCGCTCCTTGAGGCGATCGAGCAGGCTGAAGGATCAACGGCGGCTGGTCGGGCAATGGATTTTCGCCTGGCCATTGATTATTCCGGCCGCGAGGCAATCCTGGGGGCGGCGCGGCTGGTTTCCAAGGGCTCACTTGTGCCGGAGGAGGAGTTCGCGCGCCTTCTTGCCGCTGCGACTCACGCGCCGTCGTCTTCGCCCGAAATCGATCTCTTGATTCGGACCGGCGGCGAGCAGCGGCTGAGCGACCTCCCGCTTTGGGAAATCGCTTACGCCGAGCTTTACTTCACCGACCGGATGTGGCCGGATTTTGATGCCGCAGATCTCGCCGCAGCGCTCGACAGCTTCCGCCGGCGAGATCGCCGGTTCGGCCGAATTCTGGAACTCGCGGTCAGTTGAATCGCGGGGAAGCGTGTAAAGACCCAGTGGGCTTACGATGGAGGATGGCGCGATGAGAAACCAATGGTTCGAGAAGTGGGGCTGGGTCTACCGCCCGATCGCATGGCCGGGATGGCTCTCGGTCATCTTGACGCTGGCGTTCTCGGCGCAAGTGTTCGTGGCCGTGGATCGCCACTCGCACTCTGTTTCCGACACGCTCTACGGCATTTTTCCGTACTGGGTCCCGGCCTTCGGGATTCTCAATTGGGTAGCATCGAAGACTTCGGCCAAATTGGCGTAGGGGCAGTCCGTCGGCTGACGGACTACCCGGGGCGGACATACGGGTCTGCCCCTGCTGTCGGCGGTGGCAAAGGAGTGACAAACGTGGACGAGGGAACTCGCGACAAATGGGCGCTTGTGACCGCGCCGGTGATTCTTGGCATTCTGGCCGACGCTTTGTTACGCGCTCTGCCGTGGGGGCTGAACGTTTTCATCTGGGTCTCCCTGCTCGCCGGTTTCATAATCTGGGCCACGCACGACAAGACGGAGCTTTGGACGAAAGGCGGCGGCTGGTTGGTTCTGCCGAGCGTTTTTTTCGCAGCCGGTTTTCTCTGGCGCGACTCGCAGACGCTGGGTGCCGCCAGCCTGTTTGCGTTGTGGGTGACGGCGTCGCTGGCCGTATTCCGGGCTCAAGGCGGACGAATCTTCGCCGCAGGGCTGTGCCATTACGCCCTGGGCGCCATCCTCGGGGCTGGTAATGCTTTCTTGGGTGTGCCCTTACTCGTCTTCAAGGATATTTCATGGGAAGCCATGTTGCCTGGGCGATGGCAGGGCAGAGCGCCGGCCGGGGCGCGAGGCTTGCTCCTGGCCGTTCCACCTGTGGTTGTCTTCGCTCTTCTGTGCGCGAGCGCAGACGCGGTCTTTGCGGCGTACCTCCGCGAAATCTTCCATTTCAATCTCCTTACACTTCTGTCGCACCTCTTCGTTTTCAGTTTTTTCGCCTGGACATCCGCAGGGCTCCTCAGGGGCCTGCTGGTTGGAAACGAGCTTTCCTGGACAGCAAAAGTTCAACCGCCGCAATTAAGGCTCGGCGTGGTCGAGATTGGCGTGATGCTTGGAGCCGTCAACCTGACATTTCTCGCCTTCGTCATTGTGCAATTTCGATACTTCTTCGGCGGAGCGGGTCTCGTTCAG
>Ga0066709_100006005_pt1 | contig 10164 bp, 9 predicted proteins | sample GraSoiAngelo_158_FD_79665 | JGI IMG/M metagenome (GOLD analysis project Ga0066709, IMG submission 79665) | Grasslands soil microbial communities from the Angelo Coastal Reserve, California, USA - 14_1009_16_30cm | ecosystem: Environmental > Terrestrial > Soil > Grasslands | place: USA... | reverse complement strand
GAGGTCGCGTTCGCGGTCGCGGTGCCCCTTCAGGCAGTGGGGCGCAGCAACTTGCGTGAAGGTCCTGGGGGCGCGTTTCGCGTCCTCGTCACGGTCGACCCGGGAACACCCCTCACCGGCTACTCCTATCTCGATCAGTGGGTGCGGGTGGCCGACGAGAACGGGCACACCGGTTGGATGTTCATGACGCGTGTTGGGCGTCGCGCCGCGAGCAGCGGGGGCGGGGGAAGCGGAGGCGGGGGGGACCGCTAGGGGGCGGCGCGCACGATACGGTCTCGTCCGTCGCGCTTCGCCTGGTAGAGCGCCGCGTCCGCGCGCGCGAGCAGCGCTTCAGGAGTTTCGCCGTCAGCCGGAAACTGTGCGACCCCGAGGCTGATGGTCAATTTCTTGCCGATCACGGCGTCGTCCGCCAGACGGGCCCGGATACGCTCCGCCATCTCGACCGCGCCCTTCATCTCCGTCTCTGGCATCAGCACCACGAACTCTTCGCCGCCATACCGCGCGGCACAATCCACGTCACGGCTGGTGTCCCTGAGAATGGCGCCAATCCGCGCGAGGGCCCTGTCACCCTCGAGGTGGCCATGGGCGTCGTTGTACGGCTTGAAGTTGTCCACGTCGGCCATGAGCACGGCGAACGGGTGGTTCATGCGGCGCGAGCGGCGGATCTCGAGCGCCAGCATGTCCATCAGGTAGCGGCGGTTGAAGAGTCCGGTGAGGTCATCGGTGATCGAGAGCCGCTCGAGCTCCCGGCGGCCGTCACGCAGCCGCGCGGTCATGTCATTGAACACTTCTGTCACGTACCCGAGCTCCCCCCCACTCACGATCGGCAGGACCACCGCCAGGTCGCCCCCCGCGACCTTCGCCGCTCCCTCCCGCAACCGGTCGAGCGGGCGCGAGATGAGGAGCCCAAGGAAGTAGGCGAGCAACCCCACGCCGACGAACAGTGCCGCCACGATCAGCGCGGTGACGTTGCGCAACCGTGTCACCTGCCGGAACGCCTCGCTCGCCGGCACTTCGGCGAGGACCGCCCAATCGAGCTGCGGCACACGCGTCAGGGCCCCGACGACGCGCTCGCCCGCCCCGTTGCCGCCGAGCCCCGCGTACTCCACCACGCTGCCCTCGCGCGCGAGCAGGCGGCTTGTGCTGGCCGCGTCCAGGCTGCGGCGCGTGAGCTCGGCCGGCCCCGAGCGCGAGCCCACCAGCGCGCGGCCGTCGCCCGTGATGAGAAACAACCGGCTCGAATCCCCGGCGGTGAAGCGCCGCAGCAGCCGGTACACCGCCGCGAGGTCGACCTTGGCCGTCAGTGCGCCGAGCAGGCGGCCGCCCGGCTGATAGATGGGTACCGCGAACACCACGACGCCTTTCTTAAGGGCGTCGTCCCAGTAGGCGTCGCCCACCACGGCGTTGTCGGCGCGGATCGTCCGGGTCCAGCCGCTCGGCAGGTGCGCTGGGGTGGGCGCGGCCGCGGAGCTCGCCACCGCTCCCCCCTCGCTATCGACGACGAGCAGCTCCTGATAATCGGTGAACCGCTCGCGCACCGAGCGCAGATAGTCCTGCAGTCGACCCCGGGGCTGCTCGCCGCCCTTGCGCCCGCCGCGGGCCATCCGGTCGAGATTCTCCGATACCTCGTAGGAGCTCGCGAACACCCGCAGCTCGTACAGGCGCTCCTTGATCCACAGGTCCATCTCGCGGGCCGACTGGGCGCTCACGCTCTGCAGCTCGCGCGTCACCTTCTCCGTGAGCGAGCGCTTGTTCTGCTGGTAGGAGATCCAGGCGGTGGTGAACGACGGAATCAGCGTGGCGAGAAGTGCAAAGACAAGCAGCTTGCTGCGGATGCTGTCGAGCCGCAACGCGCGCAGCAGCCGCGAGACCGCCTGCTCCCAGGAGGGCACGCGCCGCCGCTAGAAGTTGGGCTCGTCCGCGGTGGGACCGTACACCGCGGGGACGGAGGCGCCGTTGAGCCGCAGGTAGACCGTGAGCTGCCCGCGGTGGTGTGCCAGATGGTTGAGCACGGTCCGGCGGTACACCGTGTACTTCGGATCGGTGCTGACGGTCCGGCCCCCCACCTTGAAGGCCCAAGGCTTCTTGAACTCGGCGTCGGAGGCCTTGGCGAGGGCGGTGCGCGCGGCCGTGGCGTTCTTGTCAAAGCGCGCGAGGATCTTCGCCCTGCTTTCGAGCGCCTCGAACTTGGGAGGTGGCCCGCCGGGCGGCATGATGTCGAGCTCGTCAAGGGTCAGGGCGTTGACCACCCAGCCTGGCAGCTCGGCCACGAGCGTCGCGAGCCGGCCGAGCGTCATCGACTTGGCATGCGGTTTCCAAGAGCCCTTCCCGTCGGGCACCCGTTCAAGCACCCGCCGCGTGGCGGCCATCTCGGCATCGAACTCCGGGAGCAGCAGCTCGGCGAGCGGCATCCGCGTGCCTCCATTTGCGGGGACAGGTGGCGAAGGTAGTCAGGCGTCTGGGCGTGTGCAAGAATGCGTGGGCTCGGCCGCGCTTTGACGGCGCGGCGGGCGGCGTATAGCGTTGTCGCGGGCCTTCGGCGGGAGCGAGAACGGTGAGCGACGAGCGCAGGGCGACATGGTATCGATGGGAGGACATTCCGCGCGAGGAGTTGAACGAGCGGCTGGCGCGGCGCCTGATCACGGGCGACCGCGTGATGCTCGCGCACGTCTACCTGAAAAAAGGGTGCGTGGTCCCGCGACACTCGCACGAGAACGAGCAGTTCACGTACATCCTGGAAGGGGCACTCCAGTTCCTTGTAGGTGCGGACGGAGCCGAGGAGGTCGTGGTTCGCGCGGGCGAGGTGTTGCACCTGCCGGGCCATGTGCCGCACGAGGCCCGCGCGCTCGAGGATACCCTCGACGTGGACGTGTTCTACCCACCACGGGAAGACTGGCTGAACAAGACCGACGCCTATCTCCGCAAGAAGTAGCAGCGCGCCTTCAGGCCTTGTGCCGGCGCTTCGGCGCCCGCCGCTCACCCTCCGCGGGGGTCGCCGCGATCGGACGGGCTCGCGGCGGGCGGTGCGCGTCGCAATAGTAGCGCACGCCGTGAAGGGCTTGCCCGAAGCTCTGGTGTGTCACCCAGGTGGCGGGCTCGGCGCAGCGGTGATGCGTGCCCCAGTCATAGAAGTCGCACGATGGTATCGCCATATCAGCCTCTCTCGCATATGAGCCCTATAAACGGCAGCGCGCGGCGGGTTCCACGCTGCTACGGCGGAGAGGCGGATTCGGATTGCTCGCGAGACAGGTTACGGGGGGATTCGGCGCGGACCGTCCGTCAGCGTTGGTATCCCAGCGCGCGGAGGAACTCCCGGTCCCAGGCCGCTGAAATGCCCTCACGCGGGGAATAGGGGCCCGGCTCGTACGCGCGGGACGCGATCCCCGCGTGCGAGCGCTCGGTGATGTTCCAGTCCTGGCGGTTGGTCTCGTCCCAGAACCGGACGGCATCGTCCGGATCGAAGCCCGGCTGTCCAAACGCATCCGGGTGGAACAACCACTCGCAGGTAATCGCGGTGTGCGCGGGCCCGTCCGGCCAGAGCGTGTGGAACATCACGTAGTCCGGATGCAGCGACAGCAGCAGATTCGGAAAGATCGTGTAGAAGTACACGCGCTGGTGATCTTCCGCCGGCAGCGAGCCCACCGCCGGCCCGCACGCCCGCCCGCTCATCGTCAGGCTGCCGCCGGGCTGCGTGATCACCATGTAGCCGCCCAGGTAGGGTCCCTCGAACAGGTCGTTCTCGCCGCTCGTGTACGGCGTCAGCTTGGCGAGCCCCGGATGGATGATGGGGCAGTGCAGACACTCGGAATAATTCTGGAAGACGAGCTTCCAGTTGGCGTGCACGTCGTAGTCGATGCGTCGCCCGGAGCGAAGCCGCGCCAGGTTGAAGCGACTGAAGCGGGTGAGGAGCGGCGCGAACGCTCGCGCGAAGGGCTCCGGCTCCCGCGTGAGATTGACGAAGAGAAAGCCCTCCCACGTCTCGAGCGCCACGGCGTGCAGCGGGTAATCGCGCTTGTCGAACCCCGCCACCTCGTTCATGTGCGGCGCGCCGATCAACGCGCCGTCGAGCGTATATGTCCAGGCGTGGTAGGGACACTGGATCGTCTCTGAGAGGTGCCCGTGGCTGTCGTCGCATAGACGCGTGCCACGGTGGCGGCACACGTTGTAGAACGCCCGCACGGTTCCGTCCTGCCCCCGCACCACAATGATGCTCTCGCCCGCGACGAGGCGCTGGACGTAGTCGCCCGGGTTCGCGAGCTCGGACATGCGCCCCACGCACACCCACCGCCGCGCGAAGATCCGTTCCTGCTCCTCGGCGAAGACATCGGGCGCCGTGTAATAGCGCCCGGGCAGCGTGCGCTGGCCCTGCTGATACGCTTGCGTGGCTTTCACGAAGGTGGGCATGGACATGAACGCTAGGGGGCGCCGCGTCCGAACGCCACTCCCCGGCGCTCGGGCCCGAGCCCGGCCACCAGGCCGCCCAGCACGAACACGGTCGCCGCGGACAGGGCCATGGCCCACGGGTAGCTCAGGTGCCCGGCGAGCCGCGCTTCGATGTACGGCACCGCGCCGGCGAGCGCCGCGCCGCACTGGTAGCCGAAGCCCGGCAGGAAGCCGCGCACCGAGTTGGGCGCGAGCTCCGTGATGTGCGCCGGGATCACACCCCACGCCCCCTGCACGAAGAACTGCATGACGAACGCTCCGGCCACGAGCACCGGGAGCGACGGGGCGAACGCCCACAGGGGAATGACGACGAACGCACCCGTGAGGGCCAGAACGATCGTCCGGCGGCGGCCCAGCCGGTTCGACCACAATCCGAACAGGACGCCACCGGTCAGCGCGCCCACCATGGAGAAGGCGGTGAGCGCGACCTTGTGCCCCGTTGCAAAGCCCCAGTGCCGCTCCAGGAACGTTGGATAGAGGTCCTGCGTCCCGTGCGAGACCAGGTTCATCATCCACATCAGCGCGGTGATATAAAGGAAGGTCTTCGCGTTCCGGCGGATCGCCCGGCCCAGCCCGCTCCAGCTCTCCTCACGGGTTTCCCGCCAGGCCTCGGACTCGCTGACACGCGCGCGCACGAACAGCGCGAGCAGGGCGGGTAGCCCACCGAGGAAGAAGAGCGGCCGCCAGCCCCAATGGGGGTACACGAAGAAATAGCACAGAGCCGCGAGCAGGTAGCCAGCGGCGTAGCCCTGCTGGAGTATGCCGGAGACGACTCCCCGAAGCCGGGGTGACACCTTTTCCATCACCAGCGACGCACCCACGCCCCACTCCGCTCCCATCCCGATGCCGAACAGGGCGCGGAGCACGAGAAAGGTGGTGAAATTCGGCGCCAGACCCGACAGGACCTCGATGACCGAGTAGAACACCAGGTCGAGCATCAGCGGGAGCTTACGGCCGTAGCGATCGGCCAGGAGGCCGAAGATGAGCGCGCCGACGGGGCGGAAGAGGAGTGTGAGCAGCAGCGAGAAGGCCACGCCAGCGTCCGACGTCCCGAACTCCCGCGCGATCGCGGTGAGCGTCATGACCACGAGAAAGAAGTCGAACGCGTCGAGCGTCCAGCCGAGGAAGCCGGCGAGGACGGCGGCGCGCTGATCGCTCGCGATGGCACGATCCGAGCTCATTGGTGTCGGGGTCGAGGGACCTCTAGATTACACCCCCTCGATGGATCCCACGACCCGAAGGTTCGCCGTGCGCCTGGCCGCCGTTCCGCTCGCATCCCTCTTCATCTGCCCGGCCGCCCCCGGCCAGAGCGGGGCTCCTCGCCCCGCCGTCGCAGTGTTGAACCTCCGGTTCGATGGAGAGCACGCCAACGTCCTCCAAGCCGGTGACACGGCCATTGTCGCGGCCGCGACGAGCAAGCTGTTGGCGACGCTCGCCGCATCGGACCGCGTGGCGCTCGTCGATTCGACCGCCGTCGCGGCCGCGGTGGGCGTCGCGGAGGCAAGCGGCAACCCGTGCGACAACGCGTGCGCCGTGGCGGTGGCACGCACGGTGGGCGCCCGCTGGGTCGCCAAGGGCACAATCTCGAACCTGTCCAACCTCGTGTGGCTTCTCACGGCGGAGCTGTTCGACGCGACGACCGGGAGACCGGTGCTCGCAGACAGCTACGAGATCAAGGGCGATGCGGCGCGGATGGCCCCGGCCGCGGCGCACGTGTGGGCTCAACGCGTGGAGAAAACGATCGTGGAGAAGGGGTCCCGATGATCGGCACGAAACGCTCGAGCCTTGGCGTCTGGGTGCTCGCGACCAGCCTGGTTGCCGGACAGGGCCTCGCCGCTCAGGCGGACACGACCCGGCACGCGCAGGTGCTGGTGCGTGCTGGTCGGCTCGTGGCCACGCGCACGGGGACGGTCCTGGCGAATCAGGCCATCCTGATCGAGGGTGACCGCATCAAGGAAGTGGGCCCGGCCGACGCGGTGGCCGGGCACGCGTCGCGCGACGTCCGGGTGATCGACCTCAAGAACGCCACCGTGCTCCCCGGTCTGATCGACTGTCACACCCACATCACGGCCGACCCGGGCGACTACTATCGGCAGCTCTTCCGCCTGAGCCCGATCGACGAGGCGGTGCGCGCGCACATCTACGCCAAGCGGACCCTGGACGCCGGCTTCACCACGGTGCGGAACGTCGGGGCGGGGGAGTTCATCGACGTGGCGCTCCGCAACGCCATCAACGACGGTGCCGTCCCGGGGCCCCGCATGCTCGTCTCCACCATGCCACTCTCGGCGACGGGCGGGCACGGGGACGTAAACGGGATGTCGCCCTATCTCCACTTCGAGGGCTTTTCGGGGATCGCCAACGGCGTCGATCAAATCCGCGAGAGGATCCGGTTCGAGGTGAAATACGGGGCGGACCTGATCAAAGTGCTCGCGAGCGCCGGCGTCCTCTCGGAGGAGGAGTCCGTCGGGGCGCCCCAGTACTCGCAGGAAGAGCTGAACGCGATCGTCGAAGAAGCCGCCATGTGGGGTCGCAAGGTGGCCGCGCACGCCCACGGGGCCGAGGCGATCAAGCGCGCAGTGCGCGCGGGCGTGGCGTCGATCGAGCACGGGAGCCTGATCGACGACGAGGGCATCCGCCTGATGAAAGAGCGCGGCACGTATCTCGTGGCCGACATTTACAACGACGATTACATCCTCGCCGAGTACACCCGGCTCGGCTACCCGCAGAAGATCATCGACAAGGAGCGCCTGGTGGGCCGCCAGCAGCGCGAGAACTTCAAGAAGGCCGTGCAGGCGGGCGTGAAGATCGCGTACGGGACGGACGCGGGCGTCTACCCGCACGGTTGGAACGCCAAGCAGTTCGCGCACATGGTCCGCTGGGGGACGACGCCGATGCAGGCGATCCAGGCCGCGACCGTGAACGCCACCGACCTGCTCGGCTGGGCCGATCGCGTCGGCGCGCTCGAGCCCGGGAAGTACGCGGACGTGATCGCCGTTCAAGGTGATCCGCTGCAGGACGTCACCCTGCTCGAGCACGTCGCGTTCGTCATGAAGGGCGGCGAGGTCGTGAAGGACAGTCTCACTGGGGGGGCGAAGGCGGCCCGGTAGGGCTGCGCCTGGATTCCGTCCTTTTGCGGAACGGTCGTTTGCGCGCTATCTCAGTGTCGTCAATTTGATCCCCGCTGGAGGTTCCATGCGCCCCTACTTGTCACGCTCGTTCGCCTGCCTTGCGGCACTCGCCCTCCTGCCGGCTGCGGCCGTTCGCGCCCAGGAAACCGGCTCCGACACCCTGCTCACCGTCGACCACTATCTCGACTGGGAACAGGTGAACGATCCGCAGCTGTCGCCGGACGGCGCGCAGGTGATCTACACGCGCCGCTGGGTGAATAAGATCGAAGACAAGTGGGAGTCGGCGCTGTGGATCATGGACGCCGATGGGTCGCATAATCGCTTCCTCGTGAAGGGCTCCGACGCGCGCTGGTCCCCGGACGGGAGCCGCATTCTCTACCTGGCGGACGGCGAGCCGAAGGGCACGCAAATCTTCGTGCGCTGGATGGATGCGGAGGGCGCATCATCGCAGGTGACCCGCGTGACCGAGACGCCGACCGATCCGCGCTGGGCGCCGAACGGTAAGGCGATCTCCTTTGCCATGCTCGTGCCGGATTCGACGCTCTGGACGATCTCGATGCCGAAGCCGCCCGAAGGCGCGAAGTGGACGCCCGCGCCCCGGGTGGTGGATGATCTGCATTATCGCCAGGACCGTGTGGGCTACATGACGCAGGGCTTCACGCATCTCTTCCTCGTGCCGGCGGACGGCGGCACCGCACGGCAGCTCACCAGCGGGCACTGGAACGTGGGGGCCCGGTTCGACGGCCTGTGGTTCGGGGCGGGCTACGATTGGACCCCGGACGGGCGCACGATCGTGTTCGACGGCCTGCGCGACTCGACCTGGGATCGTCAGTACCACGTGTCGCGCCTCTACGCGCTGGACGTCGCGAGTGGCGCGATTCGGACCCTCGTTGCCCGGCCGGGCAATTGGGCGAACCCTGCCGTGTCGCCGGATGGGCGGAGCGTCGCATTCACCGGCTACGATTCGACCGGGCATACGCATGGAACGTCCGATCTCTACGTGATGGGGATCGACGGCGGGGGGATGCGCGACGTCTCCAAAGCCTTCGACCGCGATCCCGAGGAACTGCGCTGGGCGCCGGACGGCAAGGGCGTCTACTTCCAGGCTGGCGATCGCGGCTCGATCAACGTGCACTACGCCGACCTCGCCGGCGGCGTGCGCGACGTCACCACGGGCGCGCAGGTCGTGTCCCTGGCGTCCCTGTCGCGCACCCTCGTGGCGGTGGGGGTGCGGAGCGATCCACAGCATCCGGCGGACGTGGTCCGCATCGACCTGAGAAAGACGCAAGCCCCGACGCGTCTCACGGAGGTGAACGACGACGTGGTGGGGAACAAGCGGCTCGCGTCGGTCGACGAGATCTCGTACGGGTCGAGCGGCGGGGCGCGCGTGCAGGGCTGGATCGTCAAGCCCCCCACGTTCGAGGCGGCCAAGAAGTATCCGCTCATTCTCGAGATTCACGGCGGGCCGTTCGCGATGTACAACGTGGGCTTCAGCTACATGTTCCAGAACTTCGCGGCCAACGGCTATGTGGTGCTCTACGTGAACCCGCGGGGCAGCACCGGATACGGCGACGCGTTCTCGAACGCGATCGATCACGACTATCCCGGACCGGACTACGACGACCTCATGGCTGGCGTGGATGCCGTGATCGGCAAGGGGTTCGTGGATACGACCCGGATGTACGTGTCGGGCTGCTCAGGAGGCGGTGTGCTCTCGAGCTGGGTGATCGGGCACACGAATCGGTTCGCCGCCGCCGCCGTGCGCTGCCCGGTGATCGACTGGATCAGCATGGCCGGGCAGACGGACATCCCGCTCTTCACGTTCAGCTTTTTTCATCAGGCGTTCTGGGACAAGCCCGACGAGTGGCTGGCGCACTCATCGCTCATGTACGCCGGGCACGTGACCACGCCCACGCTGCTCATGACGGGCGAGCTGGACCGGCGCACGCCCATCCCGCAGACCGAAGAGTTCTTCGCGGCGCTCAAGATCCGCAACGTGCCGACCATGATGCTCCGCTTCAACAATGAGTACCACGGCACGGGCTCGAAGCCGTCGAACTTCATGCGGACCCAGCTCTACATGATGAGCTGGTTCCAGAAGTACCACCGCGCGGGGAATGAGCCGGCGACCGGCGCCGGCAACCGTTAGCGCGGAGCCTTCCGCAGCCGGGCGAGCCACCCGCCTTCCTTCGTCGCCTCGTCGCGTGTGTGCTGGACCCACGCGGCGAGGATCGCCTCGCGGTCCAGGTACCCGATGACCTGGGTGGGATCGTCGGCCTTGGCGACGGGCAGCACTTCCGCCTCGTGCTCGAGCATCTTCCGCATGGCGGTCTCGAGCAGCTCGTCGGGGTACGCGACCACCGGACCCTCTCCGACGCCGGCCGCGGCCCTGGTGATTGGCGGCTCCATCACATCCTCCACCCGCAGCACGTGGAGCGGGTTGACGCCGTACTCGCGGGTCAGATGGCGTCCGCGGCGAGCCAGCTTCTCCGTCAGGATGGAGCGCCGCATGAAGAGGACCGTGATGGCCGCGGACGTCACGCAGGCGATGAGCAGCGCGGGGAGGACGGCCAGGTCGCCCGTGAGCTCGACG
>Ga0066709_100006002_pt1 | contig 10168 bp, 10 predicted proteins | sample GraSoiAngelo_158_FD_79665 | JGI IMG/M metagenome (GOLD analysis project Ga0066709, IMG submission 79665) | Grasslands soil microbial communities from the Angelo Coastal Reserve, California, USA - 14_1009_16_30cm | ecosystem: Environmental > Terrestrial > Soil > Grasslands | place: USA... | reverse complement strand
TAGCGAGACCCTTCAGCCCTGTTCGTCGATCCCGTCTGGGTCGTCGTCGGACGGATCATCCGATCCCCGGTCCGGCGGCCGGTCGGCACGCGTGTAGGCGAGGAGCCGCGAGACAAATGTCCCCGCGCCCTCGTCCGTCTGGGGCTCTGACGGGGCACCGCCCGTAGCGGGCCCCGCTCCCGGTGCGTCGGTTCCGGGCGAGGAGCCCTCGCTCGCACCGCGAGACCTGCCCTCGCGCTCTGCACGACGTCGCGCTTCCTCGAGTGCGTGCCAGGCCTCCTCTGCACGCCGCTGAGCCTCTTCCTGGGCACGGCGGCGCACGTCCTCGGCCTGCTGCGCCGGCTCGTCCTCTTCGCGCCGGCGCGAACCTTCCTCGGCCGCCTGCCGGGCCTGTTCTGCGGCTTGCAGGCGTGCCCGTTCCTCGGCCCGGCGCCGTTCGATGTCGGCCTGCACGCGGGCTTCTTCCTCCGCCTGCAGACGGGCTTCGTGCTCGGCACGGTCGATCGCTTCCTGTTCTGCCTGCCGGCGGGCCTCCTCGGTGGCGCGGCGCTGCTCCTCCTCGGCGCGGGCACGAGCTTCCCGAAGCGCCACCCAGCGATCTTCTTCCTCGACTCGGCGTCGTTCCTCGTTCGCGTCCTGCCGGGCTTCCTCCTCGGCCCGGAGGCGCGCGGCTTCCTCCGCTCGCCGACGGGCCTCCTCCGCGCGTGCACGCGCATCCTCCTCCGCGCGCCGCCGGGCATCTTCCTGTGCTTGTCGCAGCGCCGCTTCCTCCTCGAGGCGGCGACGGGCCTCTTCCTCCGCCCTCAGGCGCGCTTCGGCTTCGGCCCGTTCTCGTGCCTCGTCCTCCGCCCGGCCGCGGGCATCTTCTTCCGCAGCACGACGGCGGGCCTCTTCCTCCGCCGCCTGCTGGCGGGCCTCTTCCTCTGCGAGCCGCGCTTCTTCGTCTGTGCGCCGGGCTTCTTCCTCGGCGCGCCGCCGCGCTTCCTCCTCGGCTCGCAAACGAGCGTCCTCCTCGGCGCGCCGCTCCTCCTCGATCGCGCGAGCTCGCTCCTCCTGCTCCGAGTCGGGCCCGGCCTCGACCACTTCCCATGCACCCGTCTCGACTCGCTCCTCGGCCTCGGCCCACGGCGGCGCTTCCACGACCTCGAGAGGGCTGACGGGCGCGATACCCGCTCGTTGCTCCTCGAGCTGGCGCAACTCGACACGGCGGATCTTGCCGCTCCGCGTCTTCGGGAGCTCGTCGACGAACTCGACCTCTCGGGGGTACTTGTACGGTGCCGTGACCGCGCGGCAGTGCTCCTGGAGGACGCCCGCGAGCTCGTTGTTCGGCTCGAAGCCCGGTTGCAGGACGACGAACGCCTTGACGATCTGACCCCGGTCGGGGTCCGGCTTGCCAACCACGGCGCTTTCCGCAACCGCGGGGTGCTCGAGCAGGGCGCTCTCCACCTCGAACGGCCCGATGCGGTACGCAGCCGACAGGATGACGTCGTCGGCACGTCCGGTGAACCAGAAGTAGCCGTCTTCGTCCCGACGGGCGCGGTCACCCGTGACGTACCAATCGCCACGGAAGACGGCAGCGGTCTCGGCCGGCTGATCCCAGTAGCCTGCGAAGAGCGTCGGCGGCTTCCCACGCAGCGCGACGTCCCCTTCGACGTCCGGCCCGACCGGGTCACCGGCATCGTCGATCACCTGCACGTCGTGGCCGGGCGTCGGCAGCCCCATCGATCCCGGACGGACCTCCGCCCCGACGCCGTTTGCGACGAGCAGCGTGTTCTCGGTCTGGCCGTAGCCGTCGTAGATGGTGACTCCGAACGTCTCGCGGAAGACCTTGATCACCTCGGGGTTGAGCGGCTCTCCCGCGGCGACGGCATGGCGGAGTTGCGAGAGGTCATGCTGCTCGAGCTCGTCGAGCTTGGCCATCAGCCGATACTCCGTCGGCGCCTGGCACAGCACCTTCACGCGCAGCCGGTCGATCAGCTCGAACCGCTCCCGTGGGTCGAACGGCCCCTCGTGCAGAACGATCTCCGCACCGCAGCTCCAGGGCCCGAGGAGGATGTTCCAGACCGACTTCGCCCACCCCGTCCCCGCGGTGCACCAGACGAGGTCACCTGGATGCGCGTCGAGCCAGTACTCGGCCTGCATCCGCTTGGCAAACGTGTAGCCGTGCGTGTGCACGACGCCCTTGGGGTCCTTCGTCGTGCCCGACGTGTAGAGGATGAATGCCGGCTCGTCCGCCGCGGTGTCCGCAAATGGGGCCCGCGGCGGGTAGTCGTGCAGGTGGAACTTGGCGTCGTCCAGATAGATCACGAGTGGCCGCCGGCCGAGACCGACCAGCATGGCCTCCGCCTCCGCCTCGCAGCTCCGGTCGGCGATCACGAGCTTCGCGCCGGAATGACTTGCCCGAAACGCGAGATCCTTCGCGCGCAGCATCTCCGAGCACGGCACCGCGATCGCGCCCAGGCGCAGGGCGCCGAGGAGAATCCCGTGCCAGTCCGGCGTCTTGCCGACGAGGACGAGGACGCGATCTCCCCGTTCGACGCCGACGTCGCGAAGCAGGTTTGCCCAGTGCGCAGAAGCGATCGCCACGTCGGCGAACGACATGCGGTGCACGACGCCGGATCGGTCGACGAAGGCGAGCGCTCGTTGGTCGGGATTCTCGGTGGCTGTCGCCTCGATCACGTCCCGTGAGAAGTTGAACCGTGCGGGCACATCCCACGTGCCGTCCGCGAAGGCCGGTCTCATCCAGCCTCCTGCCAGCGCTTCGCGTAGTCCTCGCGGACGGGAGAGAAGACGTCGAGCACCAGCGCGCCGTCGGGGCCGCAATAGGCGGAGTGCTCGACGCCACCGGGCAGGACGTAACCTTCCATGGGCTGGAGCTCGCGCGCGACTCCGTCGACCACGAGCGCTTGCATGCCCCGCAACACGATCCCCAGCTGCTCGTGCGGGTGGCTGTGCAGAGGCACGACCGCACCGGGCTCGAACTCGATCAGGTTCAGCATCCCGCGCTCGCCGAACAGTGGCCGGCCGGAGACGCCCTCCGCGAGCGCGAACGAACGCACGTCCTCGAAGCGGATGAACTGAGGTTCCACGGCGCCTGGATTATCGCGCCCGCGCGAAGAGCGTGGGAACTCTACGCCACGGGGTCTGGCCGCAGACGTGCATCCTCTATCGTCTTCCCGGTGACTCGGCGATCGGAGGCCCTGGGGGCGCCGTTGTGATCCTCGAACAGCGTGACTACCACGTCTACACGGGCAAGCTCGCCGAGCTCGTGCGTTTGTACGAGACGGAGGGCATCCCGATCCAGCGGGAGGTGCTCGGGGGTTTCGTCGGCGCGTTCACGGTCGATGTCGGGGACCTCTCGACCTATAGCCACTTCTGGCGCTATGACAGCTACGACCAGCGTGCGGAGCGGCGTGCCGCCCTGCAGGCCCGCGACGACTGGCAGGCGTTCCTCGCAAAGGTCCAGCCGCTGATCCACACGCAACGCAGCCGCATCCTCGTGCCGACGCCGTTCTCGCCCCTGCGCTGATGGCCTCGCTCGACGGGAAGGTCGCGGTCGTCACGGGCGGCGCCCAGGGCATCGGACGTGCGATCGCCGACGGCCTCGCCGCCGACGGGGCACGTGTCGTCATCGCCGACCTCCGGGGCGCCGAGGACGCGGCCGCGGCTTATCCGGGCGGAGTCGGGCTCACTGTCGACGTCGCCGACGAGGAGGCCGTGCAAAAGCTGCTGGACGAGACGGTCGAGCGGTGCGGCACCGTCGACGTGCTCGTCAACAACGCCGGGCTCTACGCGTCCCTGGCGATGCGCTCGTTCACGGAGATCCCGCTCGAGGAGTGGCGCCGGGTGATGGACGTGAACGTCGCGTCGATGTTCTTGACCTGCCGCGCTGTCGTGCCGGTGATGCGGGGACGAGGCGGCGGGGCGATCGTCAACATCTCCTCGGGGACGCCCTTTCGCGGCGTGCCGTTCCTGCTCCACTACGTGACGAGCAAGGGAGCGATCGTCGCCTTCACCCGCGCGCTCGCGAAGGAGCTCGGCAAGGACGGCGTGCGCGTCAACTGCGTCGCTCCCGGCTTCACCATGTCCGAGGGAGTCAAACAGCACCCGGAGGTCGTCGAGAAGCTGCGTGACGTCTCGATCGCCGCCCGCACGATCCAGCGCGACCAGGAGCCGGAGGACGTCGTCGGCGCCGTCGTCTACCTCGCCGGGCCATCCTCTGCCTTCGTCACCGGCCAGACCATCGTCATCGACGGCGGCCAGTACTTCCACTGACGCGTCTGGCCGCCGCGGCCGAGCCGTTCGGAGCGCATCTGGGAGGTCGAGGGATAGGCTGGGCGCCTCGATGAGGTTATCCCTTCACGAGCGCCCGAACGGGGTCCTCACCGAATCGGGCCCGCGCGTCGTCTACGACATCGAGGCGGACGAGGCCCACTTCGGCGCGGCGCGCGTCGACGGGCCCGCGGTCGTCTGGGAGCTGGACGGCGACTCCGCTGAAGCGGCGCTTGCTGCCGAGCTCGAGCTCGACCCGGCCGCGGACTGGATCGTGCGCTGCGACCGCATCGACTTCCCGCCCGGCGGCGTCGCGCACCGGCACACGCATCCCGGCGCGGGAATCAGGCGCGTCCTCTTCGGGTCGATCCACATCGACGCCGACGAGCACGGCGCGCACTACGGACCGGGCGACGCATGGTTCGAGAGCGCCGACTACCCCGTGCTCGCGACCGCAGCCGAGACGGAGCCGACCGCGTTCGTGCGCGTGATGGTGCTGCCGGCGGAGTGGGAAGGGAGGCGCACGATCCGCTACATCGACCCCGCCGACGCCGAGAAGCCGAAGCTTCAGCGAGCGACCGTCTTCTTCGACCGGCGCCTCTCATGACACGTGCCGGCGGTCGGATCCTTGTCGACCAGCTCGAGCTGCACGGCGTCGACCTCGCGTTCGGGGTTCCGGGGGAGAGCTACATCGCCGTCCTCGACGCGCTCGTCGACTCGCCGATCCGGTACATCACCACGCGCCACGAGGTCGGGGCCGCGAACATGGCGGAGGCATACGGGAAGCTCACGGGCCGGCCGGGTATCTGCTTCGTCACCCGAGGCCCGGGCGCCACGCACGCCAGCGGCGGCATCCACACCGCCTTCCAGGACTCGACCCCGCTGATCCTGCTGATCGGTCAGGTCGCGCGCGACGACATGGGACGGGAGGCGTTCCAGGAGATCGACTACCGGCAGATGTTCGGGCCGATGGCGAAGTGGGTCGCGCAGATCGACGACGCGGCGCGGATCCCGGAGCTCGTAGCACGTGCGTTCCACGTCGCGACGTCCGGGCGGCCGGGGCCGGTCGTGCTCGCGCTGCCCGAGGACATGCTCAGCGACCCGGTCGACGTCGCCGACGCGACGCGCTATGCGCCGGCCCAGGCGAGCCCGACGGAGGACGACCTCTCTCGCATCCGCGACACGCTTGCCGCAGCCGTGCGTCCGCTCGTCGTGGTCGGCGGCAGTCCGTGGAGCGAGGAGGCGCACGACGCGGTCAGGCGGTGGGCGGAGGCCAGCCTGCTGCCGCTGGCGACCGGATGGCGGTGCGAGGGGCACGTCGACAACACGTCGCCGGTCTACGCGGGCCATCTCGGTCTCGGTCCTGACCCGCGTCTCGCGAAGCGAGTGCGAGAGGCAGACGTGCTCTTCGCGCTCGGCGCGAGGCTGGGCGACATCGAGACGGGTGGCTACTCCTATCTCGGCATTCCGAAGCCGCGCCAGCGGCTGATCCAGGTACTTCCCGACCCCGACGAGCTGGGGCGCGTCTTCCAGCACGACGTTGCCGTGGTCGCGTCGCCGGCCCGGACGGCGGTTGCCCTCGGTTCGCTCGATCCTCTCGACTCCTCAGCGTGGAGCGACGAGACGGAACGAGCGCGTGCCGACTACGTCGACAACCTGCGCCACGTGCCCTGGGCGGGCGAGGGCGTCGACATGGGCGAGGTGATGGCGTGGCTCCGGGCCCGGCTACCCGAGGACGCGACGATCACCAACGGCGCCGGCAACTTCTCCGTGTGGGCGCACCGCTTCTACGAGTTCCGTCGCTACGGGACGCAGCTCGCACCTCAGAGTGGGGCGATGGGCTACGGCATCGCCTCTGCGGTGGCCGCGAAGCTCGTGCATCCCGGGCGGATCGTCGTCTGCATCGCGGGTGACGGCGATTTTTCGATGAGCGTCCAGGAGCTGGCCACCGCAGTCCAGTACGAGGCTCCGATCGTCGTCCTCGTAGTCGACAACGGCATGTTGGGGACGATCCGGATGCACCAGGAGCGGCAGTACCCGGGACGCGTGAGCGCGACCGAGCTCGTCAATCCCGACTTCGCCGCGCTGGGGACGGCGTACGGCGGGTACGGCGAAAGAGTCGAGCGGACGGAGGACTTCGCAGCAGCGTTCGAGCGCGTCCTCGACTCCCGGCTCCCGGCCGTTCTCCACCTCGTGGTCGATCCTGAGGCGATCACACCGAGACAGACCCTGTCGCAAATCCGCGAATCCGCGCGCCGTCGATAGTGGAATCGATCGGGCGTTCCCGATCGATTCCACTAGGCTGGGCCGCGTGGCTGATCGGCGAGTAGAGTATCGGGTTGCCGGCCAGGCCGAGCCGATCTCGCACTTCACGGACGCGGTGGCAGCGCGAGGTCTTCTGTTCGTGAGCGGCATCGTCTCCGTGGGCGAGAACCGCGAGCTCGTGGGCGGCGACGACGTCGTGGCACAGGCCCGGAAGGTGTTCGAGAACATGGCCGACGTCCTCTCGGCGGCGGGATGCTCTTTCGCGGACGTCGTCAAGGTGACGCTGTTCCTGACCGACGTCGCCGACCGCCCTCTGATCAACCCGGTGCGCCAGGAGGTCTTCGGCGAGGCGCGCCCGGCATCGACGCTCGTCGAGGTGTCTGCTCTGGTCATCCCCGGCGCGCGGATCGAAGTCGACTGCGTCGCGGTGCTGCCGTGACGGACGACCTCAACGCCGCGATCACCTGGCTCGAGGAGCCGCTCGCCGGGACGCCGGGCGGCGTTCTCGACGGTCGCACGATCTTCGTCAAGGATCTGATCGATACGGCCGGCATCCGCACGACGTACGGCTCACGGATCTATGCAGACAACGTCCCCGCCCGGCACGCAACGGTGGTGCAGCGCGTGCTCGACGCAGGTGTGACCGTGGTCGGCAAGGCCAACCTCCCGGAGTTCGCCTGGAGCGTTCTCGGCCAGAACCCCTGGTACGGGACCGTTCGCAATCCGACCCACCCGGGCAAGACGACGGGCGGCTCGAGCGCGGGGAACGCGGCTGCGCTCGCTGCGGGGCTCTGCGAGCTGGGGATCGGGTCGGACACGGGGTGCTCGATCCGGCTGCCGTCAGCCGCCTGCGAGACGGTGGGTCTGAAGTCGCGCTGGGGCGTGATCCCCATGGACGGCGTCTTCCCGCTCGTGCCGATGCTCGACACGGTCGGCCCGATGGGCGGTTCGGTGGCGGACGTCGCGCTCCTCTGGTCGGTGCTCGCGGGAAGGCGGATTCCCGAGCCGCACCTCGAGGGTCTCACGGTAGGTCTGATGCGGCAGCCGCCGGAGATCGGCGACGGGCGACCAACCGAGACGAGCGATGCCGCCGAGGCCTGGGTGGCCGACCTCGAGAGGCTCGGCGCCCGCGTCGTCGAGGCACGCGTCCCCGACGCCTCGGCGAGCACGTGGCCCCAGTTCCAGCACGAGGCGGCGCAGTCGCACGCCTCGACCTTTCCGAGCCGGGCAGACGAGTACACGGACGTAATGCGCGTGAAGCTCGAGGCCGCGCAGCGGGTGGCAGCCGACGACGTCGCCGCCGCGTACCGCGCCATCGAGGAATGGCGCGGCTACGAGCCCGAGGTCGACCTCTACGTCAGCCCCTGCGTCGCAATCGACCTGCCGCCGGAGGACGTCGACGAGCTCGAGATCCGGCTGCCTCTATCGTCCTTCCTCCGCTGGATCAACCTCGTCGGCTGGGCCGGCCTCGCGATCGGAAACATGCAGTTGGTCGCGCCGTACGATGAGACCGTTCTCGCCGCCGGGCTCGCCTGGGAGCGTGGCCGGTGACATCGTTGTAGGCTCCATTCGCTGTCAGTCGATGGGGAGGAGAGCGCGATGAGGCGGGCGTTGCCGATCCTGATTCTCGCGTCATGCTGCGCGAGCGCAGCAGTCGGCGTGGCCGCGGCACCCGCGGCCACCACCTGCACGGCGGGTGTCCATCCCTTCGGCGGCGTCAACGCACGCACGTTCTGCGGCCCGGCGAAGGCGACGCTCGTGGTCGGAGGCAGGACGATCCGCTTTGCCGGTGGTGCCTGCGAGCGTGGGGGGCAGTACCTCGCCGTCAACATCGGTACGGTCGTGCTGGGAACGACGACGAAGCCCAAGCCGGAGTACTTCGGTCTGCTGGTGGGAAAGGCGCCGATCCTGGGCGGAACCCCGGCAGCCCACGATGGCACCTTCAAGGCGCAGGCCGTCTCGGCGCATCACGCGGGGAAGGGCTACGCGCTCATCTCCGCCACGGTAACGCTGAGTCACAGCCGATCGCGCGGTACGTTCACGGGCAAGGTCTTCGGGAGCAACGCGAGCGTGCACGGCACCTTCCGCTGTTCCTAGCGCGCGGCCCGTCGTCGGTGCGGTCGCAGCAATTCATCCGGCCTCAAACAATCGATCATCGAAGATGCGGTTGAATCGATAGCAACCGGTTGGTAGGTTCGCGGCGTCTTGGGTCGCTTCGTTCGCGTCCTCCTGCCCGGTGCCGAAACCACTCCGGTGGGCGGCGCGTGACCTCGCTTGCGGAACGACTCGGCTCCCTGACTACGGGTCGAGTCCTGACCTGGCGCCGCGTGCCCGTCGTCCTCGTCCTCGGCCTGGTCGGCTTCGCGTTCACCTACGTCCTGTTCATCGCCACGATCCCGCCTGCAACGGGAGGTGGCGGCTGGCGCACGACGACGTTCGGCTCCGCCGTCCACGACCCCTCGTCGTTCCTCAAGATCGTCATCGACTCGATCACGTTCGCCGGCGCGCTGTTCATCGTCGCAAGCGGCTTCGCGTTGATCTTCGGGCTGATGCGCGTCGTCAACATGGCCCACGGCTCGTTCTATCTCCTCGGCGGCTACATCGCGTACGAGATCCAGCAGGCGATGACCGGCCAGGGCTTCTCGATCGCCTCGAGCGACGTCAACACGTGGGAGTGGCTCGTCCCCCTTGCCGTCGCGGCGCCGTGCATCGCCGTCGTCGGCCTCGTGACCCAGCAGGCGTTTCTCCGCTGGAACCAGGGCCAGGAGCTGCGTCAAGCGCTGATCACGATTGCGATCTCCGTGATCGTCGCCGACCAGATCATCGGCCACTTTCCGCGGGCGGCCTCGAGCGGGACGCAGCGGTTCGGCGGGAATGCCGTCGACCTGACCTGGCCCGGGTGGACCGACCGTTTCGTCAACCTCCATGCCGGCGGGGTGCAGTACTCGCTGGCGCGACTCGTCATGGTCGGCATCGGCCTCAGCGTGGGAGTGGGGCTCTGGGTCTGGCTCTACTGCACGAAGACGGGGATGGTCATCCGCGCAGGTGTCGACGACCAGCAGATGACCTCGGCGCTCGGCATCAACATCCAGAAGACCTTTGCGATCGCCTTCGTGGTGGGGTCGATGCTGGCCGCCCTCGGCGCGGTCGTCTGGGCGTCGCAGGCGAGCATCGTATCCGGGCAGGACGGCCAGTGGCTGCTGAACTCGCTCGTAGTCGTGATCGTCGGCGGGATGGGCTCGATCTTCGGTGCCGCTGCAGGTGCCGTCCTCTACGCGTTCGTCGCCAACTTCAGCGGGTCGTACCTGCCGACGACCGGATCGGACTGCTGCACGCAGTACGCCCCGATCTTCACATTCGTGCTGATCGCGCTCGTGCTCGCGTTCCGTCCCCGCGGACTCTTCGGGAGGGAAGCGTGAACCCGTCCACATGGACCGGGAAGCAGCAGCTCGAGCGCGGGGTCGCAGCCGCGGCCATGGTGCTCGTCATCGTCTGGCCGGCGACGGGCTTCAGCTCGTATTGGACTCACGCGATCCTGATCGAGACGTTCTTCTTCGGGATCGCGGCAGCGAGCCTGATCCTCCTCTCCGCCTACGGCGGCATGGTGTCGCTCGGCCAGACGGCCCTGGCC
>Ga0066709_100005998_pt1 | contig 10171 bp, 6 predicted proteins | sample GraSoiAngelo_158_FD_79665 | JGI IMG/M metagenome (GOLD analysis project Ga0066709, IMG submission 79665) | Grasslands soil microbial communities from the Angelo Coastal Reserve, California, USA - 14_1009_16_30cm | ecosystem: Environmental > Terrestrial > Soil > Grasslands | place: USA... | reverse complement strand
GACCAGCGCGTATCCCACCGGGATCAGCACGGGCTCGAGCCGCTGGAACCACTGGAGCGTCGTCGTCGACACACCCGACACCGCGAGGAGCACCCCGAAGGAGCCGAGACCGCAGTGCGTGAGCGAGGACACGCTGGCGCCGAGCAGGCCGACGATGCCGGCTCCGCTCAGCGAGCCGACCGCGCCCCAGCGCGTCGCCAACCCGCCGATGCCGAGGTACAACCCGACGAGCGCGGAGAACGAGACAAAGAAGACCAGGTTCGACCACGTCAGCTCGTAGCTCCACACGGCGACACCGAAGGCAGGGTGCCGGCGCCCGTACTCGACCAGCGGCTCGCGCGCGATCAGCGCGGCGGCGTCCGCCGCCGACGGGGTGAGCCTGACGATGCGGCGCGCGTTCTCCCAGGCCGGATAGAGCCGCAGATAGTTCGGCGCACCGCCCAGACCGGCCACGAGGATACCGAGGATCAGCGCGTGATAGACGACGAAGACGGCCAGGGTCGACGCCGCCACGGTCCAGCGCCGCGCGCGGACGCCTGTCCGCAGCGCGCGCAGCGCGGTCACGGGCGCGGCTCCACCCAGGCGCGCCCGCTCTCCTCGCGCACCTGGGCGAGCACGCGCGCCTTGAGGGCCATGAACTCGGGGGTCGTGATGACCTCGGCGGGCCGCGGCCGCGGGAGCTTTACCGGCATCAGGTCGCGGATCTGGCCGGGCCGGGCCGTCATGACGGCCACGCGATCGGCCAGGAAGATCGCCTCGTCGATGTCGTGGGTGACGAACAGCACCGTCGTCTTCACCTCGCGCCAGACACCGAGGAGCAGCTCCTGCATCGCCAGCCGCGTCTGGGCGTCGACGGCCCCGAACGGCTCGTCCATGAGCATCACGCGCGGCCGGTTGACGAGAACGCGGGCGATTCCGACGCGCTGCTGCATGCCGCCGCTGAGCTCGCCCGGGTACGCGCGCTCGAAACCCGCGAGCCCGACCAGATTCAGATAGGACCGGGCCTGGGCCGACCGCTCCGTCGGTCCGATCCCGCGCATCTTGAGGCCGAACTCGACGTTGGCGAGCACGGTCTTCCACGGGAACAGCGAGTGCTGCTGGAAGACCACCCCGCGATCCGCGCCGGGTTCACGGACGGGCTCGCCGTCCACCACCACCCGCCCGACCGTCGGCTGCACGAAGCCCGCCACCGCGTTGAGCACGGTGGTCTTGCCGCAGCCGGACGGGCCCAGCAGCGCCACGAACTCGCCCGGCGTCGTCATCAACGTGAACCGCCGGACCGCTTCCACCCGCCGGTCGTCGCGGCTGAAGGCGACACCGAGGTCGGTGATCTCGATCCGTCCGGTGGGCCTGTCGGGCGCCACGACCATCAGGCTCCGTCCTTCTCGCGGCGAGGCAGCCACGGCATGCAGCGCGCGCCGACCAGCCGGACGACCAGGCTCGACAGCATGCCGAGCACGCCGATCGTGAGCATGCCGACGACGATCTGGGCGTACTTCACGATCCCGTAGGCGACCCAGGTGAAGTACCCGACACCGAATTGCCCGGAAATCATCTCGGCCGAGATCAGGCAGATCCACGAGACGCCCATGCCGACCGACAGGCCCGTCACGATCGACGGCAGCGCCCCGGGAAGCACCACCTCGCGGAAGATCGCGGCGCGGCCCGCGCCCAGGCTCGTGGCGGCGCGCACGAGCTGCCGGTCGATGCCCTCGACGCCGTGGATCGTGTTCAGCACGATCGGAAAGAACGCGCCGAGCGTGGTGATGAACACGATGCTCGACCGCTCGGTGGGCCAGAGCATGATGCTGATCGGCACCCACGCCACCGCCGGGATCGGCCGGAACAGCTCGATCGGTGGGAGCAGGGTGTCCTCGGCGAACGCGAACCATCCGATGAGCAGCCCGAGCGCGACGCCGAGCACGGTGGCGATGGCGAAGCCGAGCCAGATGCGCTCGAGGCTCGCGAGGATGTGGCCGTAGAAGCTCCAGCTGCTGAACAGCTCGATCGCCTCCGCGAGGACGTCGCCGGGCGAGGGGATGTTCTGGAAGCGCACGTAGAAATCGAGGTCCCACAGGGTCGCCGCGTGCCACGCGAGGAGGAAGAGCCCGATGGACAGCGCGCGGAGGGCCGGCCGCCGCCAGCTCGTCAGTCCCAGGGGCGCGGCGGCCGCGGCCCGCGCGGCCGTCGCGCGGACGAGCTGCGCGGTGGCCATCTACCTCGCGGCCCCCAGCTTCTTCGCCTCCTCGAGCGAGAGGACCCTGCCGCCGTTCTTGCTCGCGAACGCCTCGGCCTCGTCCTTCCACGCGAAGGCGACGAGCGACGCGGTCGCGGCCTTGCCGCTGCCGCCCGCCACGTAGAAGGCGCGATGGGCGAAGAGCTTGAGGCCCGTCGGATAGTCGAACACGTAGGCGGCGTTGACCGCCCGGCCCCCCTGCTCCGCCTCCCGCAAGGCCCCCATCAAGCTCGCCAGCGAGGCGTAGGGCCTGATGGGCTCGCCCTTGAGCCACATCTCGGCCGCTGCGCGCGGGTCCTTGATCGACGCGCCCGTCGCATCTTTGCCTTCGAAAGGCGAGGTGCCGGCGACCATGGCACGCTGATCGCGCGCGTAGTCGCGGCCGAGCTCACGGTACGCCTGTTTGATGAAGCGGTCATCGATGAAGCCCTCGACGTCCGCGCCCTTGATGATTCCCATCTTCTGGAGCACCGACGCGTCGTACTTCAGCACCTCCACCCACTTGGGCTTCACGGTCGCGTCGAGCGTGAGGAAGCCGCCGCGCCCGAAGTAGAGGTAGAGCACCTCCTTGGGAATCGACGTCCACTGCTCCTGCTTCGTGGTCGCCTCCTCGGGATTCTTCGTGATCCACTCGTTGGCCTCGACGACGGCCTTGAGATAGGCCACGACGATCTCCGGGTGCTTCTCGAGGAAGTCCTTGCGGACGACAGGACCGTGCAGGTAGGCGACCGACGCCTGGCTCCCGTCGAAGATCTTCCGCCCGAAGCCCTTGAACTCCATCAGCTCGCCCCACGGACAGAAGTCGGCGTGGGCGTCGATCTTCTTCTCCTGGATGCTGGTCGCCCCGATGGGCGGCGCCTGGTTGATCAGGGCGAAGTAGTCGGACGTGAGCCCGCGGTCCACCAGGGCCTTGAGCAGCATCCCGTGCGCGGCGGAGCCGAACGGCACCGAGACTCTCTTGCCCTTGAGATCCTCGAACCGGTAGATCGGCGCGTCGGCCGGCACCACGATCGAGTTGCCGGAGCCGTGCATGTTGTACCCGGTCATCGAGACGATCACCGAGCGGAGGCTATTCGTCTCCTGGAAGCGGGCGATGTTGACGAGCAGCGGGTAGTCGCCCATGACCCCGATGTCGAGCTTGCCGGCCAGCATCTGGCTCGTGATCGGCGGCCCGGAGGTGTAGTCCTCCCAGACGACGTCGTATTTCGCGCCGGCGTATTTTCCGGTGTGCGGAAGATGTTTCTCGAGGAGCCCGAGCTGCTTGACCGTGATGCCGCCCGAATAGGTGTCCGTGCACAGGCTCTGATGGCCGATCCCGATGCGAATTGCTTCCTGCGCCGCGCCGGGCGCGGATACGAGCACGAGCGCGGCCACGAGGCCAACGCGCGAGGCGAGTGTTCCTGGCTTGATCATGCGCCTTTTTCTCCCGAGCTCTTTCTCTCCGCGGGCTCACGAGCGGACGGACGATGCCTCTGCCGTCTGCCGGTGCGCGGGTGGGCCAACAGTCGGAGACCTGGCTCCGCCAGTCAATGTCCAGGACTGTGGAATTTCTGTAGGTGACTGCGGCCTCCTGTGACAGGCTCGGGGCGTGAAAGCTCGGCGTGGTCATGCGCAAGTGCCCGTCGTGCCAGGGGAAGCGGGCGAAATCCTGGAGGATCGAGCGCCCGCGCACTCGGACACTCGCCCCGTCGTGCTCATCGTCGACGACGACGCCGGAATCCGAGACGCTCTGCGCTTCGCGCTGGATGAGAGCTATGCCGTCCTCGACGCGCCGCACGGACGGAGCGCCTTGGACATCGTGCGGACCGAGCGCGTGGATCTCGTCCTCCTCGACATCCTGATGCCCGAGGTGGACGGGCTCGAGATACTGCAGGAGCTCAAGGCGCTCGAGCCGGATCTTCCGGTCATCATGTTGACCGCGGTGAAGACGGTGCGGACCACGGTCGCCGCCATGAAGCTCGGCGCCTCGGACTACGTCACGAAGCCGTTTCAGGAAGACGAGCTGCTCGCCGCGATTCGCCAGGCACTCGAGCAGCGCGCCCGGCGGCTCGGCGTGCCCGCGGAGCGAGACCGCGCCGACCGTGACGCGCGGCTGCCGCGGACGTACCGGCTTCTCCTCGTGGGAGGCGATCCCGGCTGGCGCGCGACGCTCGCCGTCGTGCTGGCGCGCGCGACCAGCGTGGAGACGAGCGCCACGCTCATGGACGGGCTGAACGACATGCTCAGACTTCGGCCGACCTGCGTCGTGCTGAACGTCAAGCGCTCCACGGCCGAGGCTGGGCGCTTCCTTGGCGCGCTGAACGCGCAGCTCCCCGCCTGCCCGGTGCTCGTGGTGTGCGACGACGTCTACCTCGGCACCCCGTCGGTGTGGGAGAGCCTGAACATCCGCGGCGTGCTTCGCCCGCCCGTCAGGTTCGACGATCTGCTGAGCCGGATCGGCGCGCTGCTCCCGCCCGGCAACGGCCTGAACGGCCCGTGGCCGCGGCTCGGCGAGTTCGTGGGTCGCACCATCGCTCATCTGAGCCAGCACTACGATCAGGAGCTGACGGTCGAGAGCATCGCGGAGCTCACCGACATCTCGGCGAGCCACCTGGCCCATCTCTTTCGCTCGGAGATCGGGATGAGCGTCCGCGACTATCTCACCCGAGTCCGGGTGACGATCGCCCAGGACCTTCTGGCGCACACCGACGACAAGCTCGAGGCGATCGCCACGAGTCTGGGCTTCGCGGACACCTCTCATCTCGCGCACGTTTTCCAGCGGATCACCGGCAGGCCGCCGAGCGCCTATCGGCGCTCGACCCGCTGATCGTCCGCCTTCTCTGCCCTGCCCGCTCCGCGGGCGGCTAGCAACCCGAGACACAGATTCCGCAGTCCTGGACATTGATTCAGCTCTCCCGACGGGCGAAGTTCGCGGATACTCGCACATCGGCTCACGCCAGGGAGAAACGCGTGGATCATTGGCTGCTCGCATACGTGGCTATCGGCGCTTTCATCGGGTTCTTCGCCGGCATGCTGGGCATGGGCGGCGGCGGCATCCAGGTGCCGCTGACGACGATGGCCTTCGCGGCGCAGGGTTTTCCCCACGAGCACATGCTGCACGTCGCGCTCGGGACGGCGATGGCGACCGTGATCTTCACCTCGGTCTCGAGCCTGCGCGCTCACGACCGCCACGGCGCGGTCAACTGGGCCGTCCTGCGGCGCCTGCTCCCGGGGATCGTCATCGGCACGGGCCTCGGGACCTTACTCGCGCGCCACATTCCGACGTTTCCGCTGGCGGTGATCTTCGTCGTGTTCGTCCTCTACATGGCCTCGAGCATGCTCTTCAGCTGGAAGCCGAAACCGACGCGCCAGCTGCCGGGAACGGCTGGTCTTCTCGTCGCCGGCACCGTGATCGGCGTCTGCTCGGCGCTGGCGGCCATGGGCGGCGCCACGCTGACGATTCCGTTCCTGGTGTTCTGTAACGTGCCCTTTCACACGGCGATCGGCACGGCCTCGGCCGTCGGCTTTCCGATCGCCGTCGTGGGCACGCTGGGCTACCTCGTGAACGGCTGGGGCGCCGCCGGGCTCCCGGCGCACAGCGTGGGCTATATCTACGTGCCGGCGCTGATCGGATTCACCCTGGGGAGCATGGTGCTGGCGCCCTTCGGCGCGCGGCTGGCGCACCGCACTTCCGAGCGCTCGCTCAAGCGCATCTTTGCGATCGTCATCGGCGCGCTCGGGCTCAAGATGCTGGTCGCGCTAGCCTGAGAGCACGGCGCGCCGCGCCGGCGCGCGCCTGTAAATCTCTGATATGGGAGAAGCGATTTTGCACCAGAAGATTGGACGCCTCCTCGTCGCCAACCGCGGCGAGATCGCCATCCGCATCGTGCGCGCCGCGCGCGAGCTCCAGATGCGCACGGTCGCGATCTTCTCCGAGGAAGATCGCGGCGCGCGGCATCGCTTCACCGCCGACGAGAGCTATCTCGTCGGCAAGGGCCGCACGCCGGTCGATGCCTACCTCGATCTGGACGACGTGCTCCGGGTGGCGCGCCGGGCGCGCGTCGACGCGATTCATCCGGGCTACGGATTTCTCGCGGCCAAGCCCGCGCTGGCCGCCGCGTGCGCGCAGGCCGGCATCACCTTCGTCGGTCCCCGGGAAGACGTGCTCCGGGTCCTGGGCGACAAGGTCGCGGCGCGATCCCTCGCGCAGGCGGCCGGCGTGCCGGTCCTTCCCGCCACCGGCCTCCTGCCGCGAGAGGTCGGCCACGCGACGGACCGGGCGGCGGCCATCGGCTTCCCGCTCATGATCAAAGCCAGCCGGGGCGGCGGCGGGCGCGGCTTGCGTGTGGCGAAGGCGGCGGCGGAGCTTCCGGCCCTCATCGAGGCGGCGCGGCGCGAGGCACGCGGCGCCTTCGGCGAGGGCGACGTGTACGCCGAGAAGCTCCTGTGCCGGGCGCGCCACATCGAGGTCCAGATCCTGGGCGACCTCCACGGCACGCTCGTGCATCTGTTCGAGCGCGATTGCTCGGTGCAGCGGCGGCATCAGAAGGTCGTCGAGTGGGCGCCGGCGCGGTGCCTGACCGAGGCCGAGCGCGAGAGGCTCTGCGCGGCCGCGCTCACCGTGGCGCGGGCCGCCGGCTACACCAACGCGGGGACCGTGGAGTTCATCCTGGATGCCGACACCAGAGCCTTCTACTTCATCGAGGTCAACCCGCGCCTGCAGGTCGAGCATACGGTCACCGAGGAAGTCACCGGGATCGACATCGTCAAGGCGCAGCTCCGGATCGCCGCCGGAGCCCGCATCGGCGACCCCGACTCCGGCGTGCCCTCGCAGGAGGCGATCACGCTGGCCGGGCATGCGCTCCAATGCCGGGTGACGACCGAGGACCCGACGCGCGGCTTCGCGCCCGCCCACGGGCGCCTCACCACCTGCCAGGTCCCGGCAGGCTTTGGCATCCGCGTCGACGCCGGCAGCGCGCACACGGGCGCGAGCGTGTCGCCGTCCTACGACTCCCTGCTCATGAAGATCGTGGCCCGCGGCGACTCGCCGGAGGAGACGATCGGACGCATGGCGCGGGCGCTCGGAGAGTCGCGCGTCGAGGGCGTGGCGTCGAATCTGGAGTTCCTCGAGCACGTGATCGCGCACCCGGCGTTCGCCACTGGCGCCTACACGACGAAGTTCGTGGACGAGACGCCGGAGCTCCTCGAGTCGACGCCATCACCGGGCGGCGCGCTCGGTCTCCTCGAGTTCCTCGGCGAAGTCACCGTCAACGGTAACCCGGAGCTGCTGGGACACCCGCGGCCCGCGGCTCCGCTGCCGACGGCGCCGGTGCCCCGTTTCGACCTCGATCGGCCGATCCCACCGGGCAGCCGCGATCGGCTGCGGGAGCTCGGGCCCGAGCGCTTTCTGAGCTGGATGCGGCGTGAGCAGCGCATTCTCTTCACCGACACGACGATCCGCGACGCGCAGCAGTCGCTCCTGGCGACGCGGGTCCGGACGCACGACATCGTGGCCATCGCCCCGGCGTACGCCCACCTGACGCCGCAGCTCTTCTCGCTCGAGTGCTGGGGCGGCGCGACGTTCGACGTGATGCTGCGGTTCCTGCGCGAGGACCCGTGGGAGCGGCTGGCGCGGCTGCGCGACGCGGTTCCCAACCTGATCCTCCAGATGATGGTGCGCGCCTCGAACGCGGTCGGCTACACGAGCTATCCTGACAACGTCGTGCAGCATTTCATCACGCAGGCGAAGCTGGCGGGCATCGATCTGTTCCGCGTCTTCGACTCGTTGAACGGAGTCGACAACATGCGCGTCGCGATCGACGCCGTGCGCGACACCGGAGCGCTGTGCGAGGCGGCGATGTGCTACACGGGCGATCTGTTCGACGCCGCCCGCCCGAAGTGGAACCTGCGCTACTACGTCGACCTGGCCCGGCAGCTCGAGAAGGCGGGCGCGCAGATCCTCGGCATCAAGGACATGGCGGGCGTGTGCCGGCCGCGCGCGGCCCGCGCGCTGGTGGAGGCGCTGCGAGGCGAGGTCGGGTTGCCCATCCACTTCGACACACACGACACCAGCGGCATCGGCGCCGCCAGTGTCCTGGCCGCGATCGACGCGGGCGCCGACGCGGTCTACGGCGCCCTCGACGCGATGAGCGGCCTCACCGCGCAACCGAACCTGAGCGCCATGGCGTCGGCGCTGGCCGGGTCCGAGCTCGACCCGGAGCTCGACCCCGACGTCTTGCAGTCGCTGTCGCGCTACTGGGAGGTCGTCCGCCGCTATTACGCGCCGTTCGAAGCCGACATGCGCGCCGGGACGGCCGACGTCTATCGCCACGAGATGCCGGGGCCCCAGTACACGAACCTGCGCGCTCAGGCGCGCGGGATGGGGCTCGAGCATCGCTGGGACGAGATCTGCCAGCGCTACGCCGAGGTGAACTTGCTGTTCGGCGATCTCGTGAAGATCACCCCGACGTCGACGGCGGTCGCCGACATGGCGCTCTGCATGGTCGCCAACGCCCTGAGTCGCGACGACGTGCTCGATCCGGCGCGCGACCTCGCGTTCCCGAAATCGGTCTTCGCCCTGTTCCGCGGCGAAGTCGGCGCGCCGCCGGAGGGCTTCCCGGCAGACCTGCAACGCAAAGTGCTCAAGGGGCAGCCCGTGATCAACGGACGCGCCGCCGCCCATCTGCCGCCGGCGGATCTGGCGGCGCAGCGCCAGGACCTCGAAGCCGCCCTGCGGCGCCCGGTGAGCGAGCGCGAGCTGTCGTCGTGGCTCCTGTTCCCCTCGCTCTTCCTCGAGTTTGCGCGACACCGCGACCGCTTCGGAGACGCGTCGGTGCTGCCGACCACGGCGTTCTTCTACGGGCTCAGGGAAGGCGAAGAAATCGAGGTCGAGGTCGCGCCGGGCAAGCGGCATGTGATCGGCCTCCTCGGCCGGACGGAGCCCGACGGCGACGGCTGCGTGACGCTCTTCGCGACCGTGGACAGCCAGCTGCAGCTCGTCCGGCTCGCCACGGCCGCCGCGACCGGGCACGTGACACGTACGCAAGCTCAGGAGGGGAATTCCGCGCACGTCAGCGCCGGGCTGGCCGGCACGGTCGTCGCGGTGCCGGTGCGCCCCGGCCAGGTCGTCGCGCGCGGCGAGACACTCCTGGCGATCGAGGCGATGAAGATGGAGACGCACATCATCGCAGAGCGCGATGCGATGGTTGCCGAGGTGTACGTGGTGCCCGGTGACCCGGTGGGTCCGCGCGACCTGCTGATCCTGTTAGCGTAGCCGAGCCGCCGCCACCGGGCGGCGATTTCACCCGCGCTTGGACGCCATCAAGGACTGCAGCAGCCGGTCCATCTCGCGCTCGAGCGCCACGGCGAGCTTGTCGGCCTCGCTCATGTTGCCGTCGCGCGCGAGCGCTTCAAGCCCCTGAGCCAGCCCCGCGGCCGTGGTGGCGCCGATCACCTTCAGCGCCCCTTTGATCGTGTGGGCCTCCCGCGTCAGCTCCGCGGCTTCGCGGCCGGCGATCGCGCGTCGAATCGCCTCCATCCGGATCGGCGCGTCCTCGACGAAGATCCCGAGCAGCTCGTCGAGGAGCTCGCGGTCTCCGCCGACATAGGTGAGCACGGCTGAGAAATCGAAGCCGGCCTCCGGCGCCGCGTCACCCGCCACCATCGGAACGGCCTCGCTCCGTACGGAAACGGCCTCGCTCCGCACCGGCGTGGCCTCGCTCCGCACCGGAGCGGCCTCGCTCCGCTTCGGCGCGGCTTTCTTGCGCCCCGGAGCGGGAGCCTGCTGCGGAGCGCTCGTGTCGAGGAGCCGGGTCAGGGCGGCCGACAGCTCTGCGGGCTTGACCGGCTTCGTCAGGTACTCGTCCATCCCGGCCGCGAGGCATCGCTCGCGATCTCCGCGCATCGCATACGCGGTCAGCGCCATGATCGGGAGCCGGCGGCGGCCCGGATTCCTGG
>Ga0066709_100005995_pt1 | contig 10172 bp, 9 predicted proteins | sample GraSoiAngelo_158_FD_79665 | JGI IMG/M metagenome (GOLD analysis project Ga0066709, IMG submission 79665) | Grasslands soil microbial communities from the Angelo Coastal Reserve, California, USA - 14_1009_16_30cm | ecosystem: Environmental > Terrestrial > Soil > Grasslands | place: USA... | reverse complement strand
GCCAGGAAGCCGCGGCCACCGAGGCCATGTACCGGTCTCGTTTGACACTGGTGCCGCTCGACGAGCCCGACGTCCGCGCCGCCGCGGCGCGCGCGGAATCCGATCGCGCCAAGATCGCGACCGAGCTGCTGGCCCTCTCGGTGCTCGCCAACGACGCCACCGACGCCGGCGACGCCGGCCGGTACGAAGAGTTCCAGGCCACGTTCAACGACTTCGAGACAAAGATTGCGAAGCTCAAGGCGCGGCCGGAGCTCGACCGGGACGGGCGAGCCGCGGTGCTGCGCCTGCAACGAAGCCTCGCCGATTTCGCTCAGGCGTGGCGGTGGGAACGCACGCACGCGGATCGCGTCGCATACTTCCGATCCGAGATCGCGAAGCAAGATCCCGGAACGTTCCAGGGGCGACAGATCACGCTCACGTACCAGACCAACATGGAAAACTCCCGGCGTGAACAGCAGCAGGTGGCCACGGAAAAGGCGCGACTCCTGACCGAACTCCGTGGACAGGCCGCGCGCTTCGAGCAGATCGCGAAAAAGTGACGAGAGCCGCAGGAGCGAGCCGGCCGATGCTACCCGGCTCGCTCCTGATTCCAGAGTTCAAGGCACGCCTGATGGAACTTGAGGCGCGTCGTGGGATTCGCGAAGTCCGGCTCGTACTCGATCTCGGTCGGGGCGATGGGCTCCTCGCACACGTCACAGCGTCCGCCGTTGCCTTTGCCGACCCACATCTTGGCGGGGAATTCTAGAGGCAGCGTTCCGGCGGCAAGTTTCTGACGCACAACCGCCGCGAGGTCGCGCCTGTCTTCGTGCATTCTGAACGCCCTCCCCACCGGGCGGAGAGACCATAGCACTTCTCGCGTGCGGCATGCCCCGCATTTCCGGGGCAGCCGCTGGGTAAATCGCTCCACAGGCCGCGCGTCGCTTCCGGCCCTTGCTATACTGGCCGGCACCTCATCCTTTCCAGCCGCGCGATGGGGATCATTCGCGAACGGTCCGGCGGACCTGGAGGTCAGAGCGATGTGGAAGCGAGAGGAAACTCCCCGGCCGACTGTTGTCCCGAGCAACGTTCCCACGCCACCATCCCCCGCATCTGTGACGTCAAACGGATCGACCGAGGCGCGGAGGGAGAAATCCATGAACGAAACGCTGGCAAGCGTCGGCAAGAGCATCGTCGTCAAGGGCGAGCTGAGCGGCAGCGAGGACCTCACGATCGAGGGTGAGGTCGAAGGCAAGATCGAGCTGCACAACCACGTCCTGACGATCGGCGCGCACGGGCGCGTCATGGCGCAGGTCTCGGCGAAGTCGATCGTCGTTCTGGGCCAGGTGACCGGAAACCTGACCGCGAGCGAGAAGGTCGACATCCGCGAGAACGGGTCGGTCGAGGGCGACATCACCGCTCCCCGCGTGTCGATCGCCGATGGATCGCACTTCCGCGGCAGCATCGACATGAAGAAGAACGAGTTCGACCGGGTCGCCGGCGCGCTCAAGCGGGAGGAGCAGGCGCCGCGTCTCACGGCGCTGCCCCCCGAGCTCGCCCGACTCTGATCCGAGAGGGCCTGCCCGCGACATTCCCCTGGCGGTGAATTCGCGTCGCACGAGGGGGCTCGGGGCTCTCGTCTCGAGGTTGTTTTGGCCGGGTGGCGTGAACGCCTCTGTCGGCGTCACGCCCTCCCCGCGCGTCGCAACCCCGACGGCGTCCGTCGTCCGCAGCAAGGCGCTGTCGCGCTTCCTGGCGCTGGTTGGCGAGCACGACGCCGCGCGCTTCCTCGATCTGGGACCCGTGATCGGCGCCAACGTCACGTTCCTCGGCGACCGGATCGACTGCAAGATCCACGTGGAGGACCTGTACGCGGATCTCGATCGCTCGGCCGCGGACGGCACGCTCGATCAGTTCGCGGAAGTCGTCGCGCGTCGCCTCGCGCACTCCGACGCGAGCATCGATGCGGCGCTCTGCTGGGACGTGTTCGATTATCTCGACCGCGCCGCGGCCTCGGTGCTGGCCCGCGAGCTGGTGCGAATCCTGCGCCCGGGGGCGGTCCGGCGCGCGTTCTTCGCCCAGGGCCGGCCGGGCGGGCAGGGCTACACTCGGTACGTCATCGCGGGCGACGAGCATCTCCAGTACGAGCCGTATCCGGGGGCGGCTCGGCGCGGGCCGGGGCTGGAGAACCGCGAGATCCTGGTCCTCTTCAACGACCTCCGGATCGTGGAGTCCGTCATGTTGCCGTCAGGCATTCGCGAGATGCTGTTCGAGAAACCTCTGCGAGTCTCCGAAGGCGGGCCACCGGACGCGCGCGCCGAGAGAAGCACCGCATGAGCGCGAGCGACCGGGAATCCGTGACGGGCGGCATCCCGTGGGCCGCCACGTACACGTTCGTCCCCGCGGTGCGCGTCGGGAATCTACTGTTCCTCTCCGGCACGACCGCGACCGACGATCGCGGCCAGCTCGTGGGACGCGGCGACATCGTCGAGCAGACGCGCCAGATCTTTCGGAAGTTCGAGCTTCTGTTGAAGAGCGTGGGCGGCACGTGCGACGACATCGTCGAGACCACCGACTACTTCCTGACCATGGAGAACTACAAGAAGACCGCGGACGTTCGGCGCGAGTTCTTCAAGAAAAACTACCCGGCGGCGACGGGAGTGCAGGTCGCGGCGCTGCTGCGCGAGGGCGCCCTCATCGAGATCAAAGCGGTGGCGGTGCTCGGAGCTGAGCGGTGACCACCTATCGCGCGGATCACGTCGGAAGCTTTCTCAGGCCGCCCGAGCTTCTCGAGGCGCGAGCCGGCCACACGGAGGGCCGGAGCAGTGACGAGCTGCTGCGAGAGGCGGAGGATCGCGCGATCCTCTCGATCCTCGACGTCCAGCGGCAGGTCGGTGTCGACGTCTACTCCGACGGTGAGTATCGCCGTGGGATGTGGATCACGGGACTGCCGGCGGCGGTCGAGGGTTTCGGACCCGGAGCGATGCTCAACATCCGGCACTGGCGCGGTCGCCCGCTGCCGTACGTGCCGGGGCAGACGGGCACGCGTCACGCGGCGACCGCGGGCCAGAACCCGCCCGCGGTCATCGTCGGCAAGCTGACGCCGAAACGACGGATCACGGGCGCCGAGTCGGCCTTTCTCGGAGCGCATGCGCCCGGGCCGTACAAGATCACGATTCCGAGTCCCACGTGGTACCTGCGCGGATACATTCCGGGGACCTCGGACCGTGTGTACGCGACACCGGCCGACGCGCTTCGCGACCTGGTCGAGATCGTGCGGCGCGAGGTCGCCGCGCTGGTCGCCGACGGCGTGCCCTACGTGCAGATCGACTCGATCCGCTACGTCTTCGACTACACGGACGAGCAGCGCCGGCGCGAATGGCAGGATCTCGGGATCGATCCCGATCGCGCCATCGACGAGAACATCGTCGCGGACAACGCGGTCGTGGCCGGCGTTCCGCGTGGGAGCGTCACGTTCGGCCTCCACATGTGCCGCGGCAACAATCGCAGCCGCTGGTTCGCGGAGGGCGGCTACGAGCACATCGCCGAGAAGGTCTTCGGCGGGCTCGACTTCGATCGCTTCCTGCTCGAGTACGACAGCGCGCGCGCCGGTGGGTTCGAGCCTCTGCGCTACGTGCCGAAGGGCAAGACCGTCGTGCTCGGTCTCGTCTCGACGAAGGTGTCCCAGCTCGAGTCACCGGACGATCTGCTGCGCCGGATCGACGAGGCCGCGAAGTACGTCCCGCTCAGCAATCTCGCGCTGAGTCCCCAGTCCGGCTTCGCATCCGTCGCCGCCGGCAACGAGATCTCCTGGGACGATCAGCGGCGGAAGCTCGAGTTGATCGTCGAGACGGCGCGCAGGGTCTGGCGGTAGAGCTCGGGGCTGGGGCCGGTGCGGAGCGGGTAGGGTCGCGCCTCTCCGGTCCTCGGTGTGACGAGGCTGCGCCTCGTCCACCTGCGGAGTCGGGCTTGACCCTACCCGCTCCGCACCGGCCCCAGCCCCGAGCCCGTATTAATAGCACGAGTTATTTGACGGACTCGCTGTTCGCCACGCGGGTTATTTCACCGGCACGCTCTTTGGCCCCGTGTTATTTCACGGTCACGCTCTTTGCCAGGTTTCTCGGCTTGTCCGGATCGTGGCCGCGTAACAGAGCCAGGTAGTAGCCGAGCAGCTGCGCGGGCGGCGCGTTCAGGATCGCCGTCGCGGGTCCGAGATCGGCGACGGGCAGGTGATAGTCGAACGCGTCGTTTGGCTCGGGCGAGATGCCGATCAACATGCCGCCGCGTGCCTTCACCTGCATCGCTCCGGCCAGGATGTCGTCGTACGTCTCGTCGCGCGGCGCCAGGACCAGGCACGGCGTGCCCGGCTCGATCAGCGCGATCACGCCGTGCTTGAGTTCGCCGCCGGCGAAGCCCTCGGCGTGGAGGTAACTGACCTCCTTCACCTTCAATGCCGCCTCGAGGGCGAGCGGATAGCTCGGCCCGCGGCCGATGACGAAGAGGTGCTCGCGCGTGTAGATCTTCTCGGCGATCGTGCGGATCAGATCGCGCCGATCGTCGGCCAGGAGCCGTTCGATCTCGTCGGCCGCGCGCTCGACGAGTGCGACGCCGTGCTCGTTCTGTCCGTGGAGCTCGTAGGCGGTCATCAGGAGAATGGCGAGCTTGGCGGTGAAGCTCTTCGTGGCCAGCACGCATCGTTCGGGTCCGGCGCCGAGCGGCACGGTGAGATCCGCGAGCCGCCAGAGCGTCGAGCCCTCGACGTTCACGATTGCGGCGACACGCGCGCCTCGCTCGTGCGCCGCGCGCGCGGCGTCGATCACGTCGATCGTCTCGCCGCTCTGCGAGAGCGCCAGCACGACGGAGCCATCGCGCACGAAGTGACACAGATACGGGAACTCGGACCCGCTGATGACGGTGACCCGCCGCCCGGCGATCCGTGCGAGGAGATACTGCGCGGTCAGCGCCGCATAGCTTGCTGTTCCGCAGCCGATGGCGAACACGTCCGTCGCTTCCCGCAGCATCGCGGCCAGTCGCTGGACGTCCTCTCCCGATCCGCCGGCGATACCCCGCAGCACCGCCGGCTGCTCGTGGATTTCCTTCGTCATGTAGTCCGGATAGCCGGAGAGCTCGGTCGCGGCCGCCTCCCACTGCACCTCGGTGATCCCCGGCGCGACTTCGCGGTCGGTGTCGGCGTCGAAGACGCGACACGTCTCGGCGGTCAGCAGCGCGGCCTGGCGGTCTTCCACGAACGTCACCCGACGGGTGTGCTCGAGCAGGGCGCTGTAGTCGGAGGCGAGCATGTGGCCGTGATCGCTCCAGCCGATCACGAGCGGTGATCCGCTCTTCGCCGCAGCGAGCTGGTGGCCTTCCACGTCGAGCACGGCGATGGCGTTCAATCCGCGGAGCTGGCGGAACGCGGCGGTCGTGGCGGCGAGTAGCCGCTCGGGGCCGGATGGCGTCCGGTCGAGAGCCTCCTCGACGAGATGCGCGATGACCTCGGTGTCCGTCTCCGAGCGAAACACGTGGCCTGCTCTCGTCAGCCGAGACCTGAGCTCGGCGTAGTTCGACACGATGCCGTTGTGGATGAGCGCCAGGCGGCCGCCGCAGTCGAGATGCGGGTGCGCGTTCTGCTCGGTCACGCCGCCGTGCGTGGCCCACCGCGTGTGTCCGATGCCGATCCCGCTGGCCGGCAACTCGGGCGCCGCATCGCCGATCTTGCCGATGCGCTTGTCGACGGTCACGCGGCCGCGATGGCCGACGGCGACGCCCCAGGAGTCGTAGCCTCGATACTCGAGCTTCTTGAGCCCGCGAAGGACGATGTCTGCGGCGTCCTGATCAGTGCCCACGTAGCCGAAGATTCCGCACATGGATGTCTCCTCGTGGCCGGAGAGCCGCGCGGGATCAGGCGTCGCGCGAGCGGAATGCTCGCGCCATTCACACGCGCGATGCCCTGGAGGGCGGCATCGCAGAGATCAGGAGGGCGCCGAAAGACGGGTCACCGGACCCGTCGGCACTCTGGAAGGCCTTTGTCAGCGCGTTGCCGCACTGGTTTGCTCCTTCCATCACGACCGTGCCCGCCGAGGGACCATCCGCCGAATGGTTCGATCGGTCCCTGCCTCGTCATCCGCCCGGAGGCGGACCTGGCGCTCGTCGCACGCGACCCCTCGAGACCTTTCAGATCACTCCGCGCCTTCGCTCCTTTCCCCGTGAACCGGCCACTCATGGATATCACGGTGGGGCAACTCGCATGCCGATTTCCTGCGGGCCCGGACGACGCGCAAGATGCGGAATTGCTGACGATCCTCATCCGCTGATGTGAACGAGGTTGCCGGAGATGCGCCTGTCCGTTACCGGGAAGGTCGTGCTTGACCGGGTCCCATATTTATGTAACAGTCAATCCGGATTTACGGATACATGTACCAGATCCTCGATCACATGTCGGCCCTGGCCGACCCGACGCGTTGCCGGATGCTCTTGATGCTCGACCAACAGGAGCTGACCGTCTCGGAGCTGTGCGCCGTTCTCCAGATGCCGCAGTCGAGCGTCAGCCGGCACCTGAAGACGCTGTCCGACGGCGGCTGGGTGGCGTCGAGGCGTGACGGCACGAGCCGCTTCTACAGCATGTCGGGCGACGACCTCGATTCCGGAGCTCGGCGGCTCTGGCCGCTCCTCCGCGATCAGCTGGCCGGCACCGCATCGGTGACCCACGACCAGCGTCGGCTCCGCGGCGTGCTCGCGCGCCGGCGCGCGCGCTCGCAGCAGTTCTTCGCCACCGCCGCGAGGGAATGGGACGACCTGCGTCGTGAGCTGTTCGGTGACGTGTTCACTCTCTGGGCGCTCCTGGGCCTCGTCGACCCGACGCTGGTGGTCGGGGACCTCGGCTGCGGCACGGGGCATCTCGGCGAAGTGATCGCGCCGTACGTCGAGCGGGTGATTGCCGTGGATGCCTCGCCCGACATGCTGGCGGCCGCGCGAGAGCGCCTCGGCGGCGCGGCGAACGTCGACGTTCGAGAGGGCGATCTCGAGGCGTTGCCGATCGAGTCGGCCGCGCTCGACGTCGCGGTGCTGTCGCTCGTGCTGCAGTACGCGCCGTCACCGGTGCGCGTCCTGGAGGAAGCGGCGCGCGTCCTCCGTGACGGCGGGCGGCTGCTCGTGGTGGACATGCTGCCGCACGACCGCGAGGAGTATCAGCGGACCATGGGCCACGTGTGGCTCGGGTTCTCCGACAAGCAGATCACCGGCTGGCTGACCGGCGCGGGCTTCGCGCGGGTGAACGTTCGCGCGTTGCCGGCGGATCCCGACGCCAAGGGCCCGACGCTGTTCGCCGCGATCGCCATCAAGACCACGCGTTCCACGAACCGGGAGCACATCTGAAGAAGAAGGAGAGCCCCATGCCACACGCATTCGACGCCGCCACGAAGGCCGGCCGGCCGCCGTTCAAGGTCGCGGATCTGGCACTCGCAGAGTTCGGACGCAAGGAGATCCGGCTCGCCGAGCAGGAGATGCCGGGGTTGATGGCCGTGCGGGCGCGCCATCGAGGCCAGAAGCCGCTGGCCGGCGCGCGCATCATGGGCAGCCTGCACATGACGATCCAGACGGCCGTGCTGATCGAGACGCTGACCGAGCTCGGCGCCGACGTGCGCTGGGTGTCCTGCAACATCTTCTCGACGCAGGATCACGCCGCCGCGGCCGTCGTCGTCGGACGACCGGAGACGGGTGGCACGACCGCCAGTCCGCGGGGCACGCCCGTGTTCGCCTGGAAGGGCGAGACGCTCGACGAGTACTGGTGGTGCACGAACGAGGCGCTCGTGTGGCCCGACGGCGCCGGCCCGACGCAGATCGTCGACGACGGCGGCGACGCCACGCTGTTCGTGCACAAGGGCGTCGAGTTCGAGAAGGCGAGCAAGGTCCCGACGTTCGACCCGGCGCGAGATCCGGAGGAATGGGGGGTCGTGCTCGAGCTGCTGCGCGCCGAGCAGAAGCGCGAGATGGGACGCTGGCAGCGCGTGGCGTCGACGATCCGCGGCGTGAGCGAGGAGACGACGACGGGCGTGCGGCGCCTCTACCAGATGATGGAGGCCGGCACGCTCCTCTTCCCCGCGATCAACGTCAACGACTCCGTCACCAAGAGCAAGTTCGACAACATCTACGGCTGCCGGCACTCGCTGCCGGACGGCCTCGCGCGCGCGACCGACGTCATGCTCGGGGGCAAGCTCGCGGTCGTCGCCGGCTACGGCGAGGTGGGCAAGGGCTGCGCGCAGGCGTTGCGCGGGCAGGGCTGCCGCGTCGTCGTGACCGAAGTGGACCCGATCTGCGCGCTCCAGGCGGCGATGGAAGGCTACGAGGTCAGCACGCTGGACGACGTGGTCGAGAAGGCGGACATCTTCATCACGGCAACGGGCAACGTGAACATCCTGACGGTCGAGCACATGCGGCGCATGAAGGACAAGGCGATCGTCGGCAACATCGGCCACTTCGACAACGAGATCGACATGGCCGGGTTGAAGAAGGTCAAGGGCATCGAGCGGATCAACATCAAGCCGCAATACGACGAGTGGAGGTTCCCGGACGGCCACAGCGTGATGGTGCTGGCGGAAGGGCGGCTCCTGAACCTCGGGTGCGCCACCGGCCATCCGAGCTTCGTCATGTCGGCGTCGTTTACCAATCAGGTGCTGGCGCAGCTCGAGCTCGCCGCGAACGCCGAGCGCTACGGCAAGACGGTCGTGATGCTGCCGAAGGCGCTGGACGAGGAGGTGGCCCGGCTACACCTGCCTCACCTCGGCGTCAGGCTGACGAAGCTCACGAGGGAACAGGCGGAGTACCTCGGCATCTCTCCGGAGGGACCGTACAAGCCGGAGCATTATCGCTACTAAAGATACCTGCGGGCGTGCGGCGCTACGCCGGCCCCACCAGGCCGATGTACGCGCCGCACGCGTCCTCGGGCCGCACGAGCATCGCCTGCTCGCCGGTGTTGCGAATGCCGCGCGCGGGCGGCGGGACCCCGTGATCGGCCATCCACCGCGCGGCGCCGTCCATGCTCCTGGTGCGATACAGCACCTGAAACGGACCGGGGCCACGTCGCGCGAACGCTTCGGCCGCGGGTCCGGGCTCGGCTGGCTGCGCCACGGTCACGCCGGTCGGTCCGATGTCGAAGACGGCCATGTCGGCCTTGATCACGTTCCCGCGCTGAACCTTCGGCACCGGCATTCCGAGCACACGGCTGTAGGTTTCCGCGGCAGCCGCGACGTCGGGGACCGCGATGTACACGCGATCGATGCGCAGGACGCCGTTCGGATGATTGCCGGCCTGCGGCACTTGCTTCCGGCGCTCGTCGAGCGGCGTGAGATGCTGGATGAAGACGAGCGGCAGCGGGTGACGCGGCCCGAGCGTCGCGATCCTCCATCGCAACTCCTGGCCCTGCGGGGTGCGACGTCCTCCGTCGACGGGATCGCTTGCGTCGACGCCGCGCGCTCGCATCGCGGAGACGTCGCCCGCCAGGTCGCTGCTCTGCACGATGACGTAGCGAAAGCCGCCGCCCCGCCCGATGAAATCGAGGAGACCGCCGCCCGGAGACGCGGCCAGAGACTCGGCGCGATCTCGCACGCCGAGCAGCTCGAGATAGTCGTCGTCGTTGAACGCGATGGCGTTCTCGGTCCCTTGCCCCGTGTGGACGCCGCCGGGATGGATGTCGAATCCGATGCGCGTGTACGCGGCGATGCCTTCGCGGAGATCGGGGACACAGATCATGACGTGGTCGATCCGGGTCAGCATGGCTTTTCCTCGTTGACACGAAATCCTGGCGGGCTCGGGCGGGACTCGCTACGCTGATCGATACCAGCCATGGACGGCGAGCACACGGTGAGCGGCGCGTGAGCACGATCTCGCACCGCACGAGGCCGGGCGCGCGCATGATCCGGCTCGGCATCGCCGTCGTGATGGCGTGCGTCTCGACGTTTGCCGGAGCCTTTCGCGTCGACGGAGCGGACTCCACCGCGCTGGTCGGCGACTGGCTCGGGCGCTGGCAGTCGAGCGCCGGAAGCTCCGGTCCCGTGTACCTCGTGATCGAGTCCGTGGAGGGCCGGGAGGTTCACGGCACGATCTTCATCGCGGTGGCGACGCCGGCCGTCGACTACTACAACCGCGATATCCGGGTCGATGGCTCCTTCGACGGGACCGAGCTCCGGTTCTGGCTGCCG
>Ga0066709_100005994_pt1 | contig 10172 bp, 7 predicted proteins | sample GraSoiAngelo_158_FD_79665 | JGI IMG/M metagenome (GOLD analysis project Ga0066709, IMG submission 79665) | Grasslands soil microbial communities from the Angelo Coastal Reserve, California, USA - 14_1009_16_30cm | ecosystem: Environmental > Terrestrial > Soil > Grasslands | place: USA... | reverse complement strand
CTGGCGCAATTCCCAATTCGAAGCCGAAAAGGCAATAAGAATCGCCGATCGCGAGGGCATTTCCGGAGAGTCTGGAATACTACGCGTAAACCTTGCGGCTGTTTTGATGAAATCCTCTGACCTCGAGAGGCTCCCAGAAATTCTTCTTGGCGCAGATGAGAGACTGAGCATTCCTGGACACGATCTCTGGGCACTTCTCGCGAAAGTGGCGCGCGCCCGATACCTAGTCCTCACCCACCATCCAATCCAGGCGCTCGAAATCCTAACGCCGATCCTTGCCACGACGCGCGAACGGGGATACTCCAGAGAAGAAGCTATCTGCCTTGAGTACATGGGCGATTGCCATCTCTTGCAGAAGGAATTCCGGCAGGCGCTGGAGCACTACAACGCCGCCCTCAAGATCGGCGAGGCTACGGCCCCGAAGGGCGATTTGATTCCTGAGCTGGGCCACCGCATTCCAGAAGCCCTCGTCAATCTCGGCGACCCCAACGCTGCCATCCTCTCCTGCGAGCGGGGCCTGCGCGTGGCTCGCGACACCGGGGATCGCTACGAGGAGTGCGCGACGCATCGCGTGCTCGCGATGGCCAACTGGGCAGCGGGTAATCCGAGGAAGGCGATCCGCCTTTCGCTGGAGGGGATCGAGCTCGCCAGGTCCTATGAGATTCCATACGAGCTTGCGCGCGCGACTCAATGGCTTGGCGAGGCCCGCCTCCAAGGAAATACCCCTGACGAGAAAGCGCTCGGCCGCCGCCAACTCTGGGAGGCACGAGCGATCTTTGAACGTCTCGGCCTTCCTTATCAGGTCAAGCTCCTCGAAAAGCTACTGGGCTTCGAGACGCAGCCCGACCCGCAGGCGGACGAGCCCGGTATTGCGGCCCTCGCTGGTCTCGACAAACTGGACCGGGGAGCTCTTCGCTTCGGAATCATCACGTGCAGCCCCGACGTGAGCGAGGCGGTCGCAATCATTCAAGGCGTCGCTCCGAGCCGGATCCCGGTGCTGATTACGGGGCAGAGCGGAGTTGGGAAGGAGCTCCTTGCGAAGGCACTGCACTTGATGAGCGATCGACGCAGAGGACCCTTCATTCCCATCAACTGCGGCGCCGTGAGTCCAAATCTGATCGACAGCGAATTCTTCGGTCACGAACGGGGCGCGTTCACGGGAGCGGTATCGTCCCGGGAGGGGCTTATCGCGTCCGCGCATCTTGGAACACTTTTTCTTGATGAAATTGGCGAGCTGTCGCCCGCGGCGCAGTCGACGCTCCTCCGCGTGCTCGAGACGGGTGAGCTCAGACCGTTGGGCCGCGATGACATCAGAACAATCGACGTTCGCATTGTCGCGGCGACGAACGCCAGCCTCGAAGACCTTGTCGAGCGCGGTGTCTTTCGCCGCGACCTCTACTATCGACTGAATGGCGTCTCGGTAACGCTCCCTCAACTGCAAGACAGGGAGGAGGACGTCCGGGCGCTCTTCCGGTACTTCTGGGCCCAGGCGATCGCAACATCGAAGAAGTCGCTGACGTTGGCGGATGACGTGGAGGCGATGCTTTGCGCCTACTCGTGGCCCGGCAACGTGAGGGAATTGAAGCACGAGATTGCGCGTGTGGTGGCGCTCGCTCAGAGCGGTTCCATCGTGAGTCGTGACGCCTTCCTCCCGAGGCAACGCGCCAAGTCCGCCGGGAGCCTCCTCCGGGATCGGGAGCGTCGAGCGGAAGTCACCGCTGAACGCGACGTCATCCTCCGGGCGCTCCGCGCCCACCAAGGCAACAAGGCCGAGGCAGCACGGAGCCTGGGCAACATGAAGCGCACCACGCTCATCTACAAAATCCAGTCGCTCCGCATCCGCCCCGAAGAATACCTGGTCAACGAATAGCCCCCCGGGTAGGTGCCTGACGCCCTGCCGCCATCTTGCAAAGTCGCTTCCCCCGCGAGCCCCATAGTGCTATAGGGGTAGTAACCGCACGGGATGCGGTCGGCGGAACCACCCCGGGCCCTGGGGGTATGTGGGAACGCGCTATAGGGGGGGCCGGGTCGGCCTCCCGAGCGACCAGGAGGGTTGGGATGAAGTCATTGCGGGTCTTCGCGTTCGGGGTGGCGATTGGAGTCCTCGCCATCCTCGGAAGCGCTCCCCCGGCGGCCGCCGCCGGTGCCCGCCACCACGGATCGCCGCGCACGTCCCACCCTGCGTCCAGGCACCCGCGCACGCACTTGAGGTGGGCGTCCCAGTCAATCCCTGACCCCTCGAGCCGACCCGCGCCCCGTCCCCCCGCCCGCACCAACCCGCGGCCGATCTCGCATCAGTCCCCGATTCGGACCAAGTTCGGGGGCCAGGTCGCCGCGCTGGAATCCATTCAAGATAATCATCCGCAGATGATCGCGTGGCGCATCGGCGCCTCGCAGTCCATAGGGCACAGCTATATGGACGACCATGTGATCTCAGGGCGCGGTCCCCCGCGCGCGGGTCCACAGCATTTTGCGTCTCGGGTCTGCCACCCGGAACGTCGCTGCGCTCCCTGCCCCGTTACAGAGACACAGGTCGTCCTCCTTCTTCAAACTCCCGTTCCACAACTCCCAAGTCGTTTCCAGTCCAACTCGTTTCCACCGGAAGGGCTCTATGGCCCCCCTCGCGCCGTTCGCCATGAGGGCACGGCGGCGCGCCTCCATTCGCCCTCGCTAGGAGAACCAGTATGATTCGCTCGAAGCACGTTCTTTGGGTACTGGCGTTCGGTCTGGTCGTCCCGTTTGCGGCGCTCGCGCAGCAGACGCCTCAGTCCACGACCCCGCCAGCCACGACGCCGCCGGCGGCTGCACCGGCGGCGCACGAGAAGCACCACGCGACCAAGGCGCACGCCGCGCCGAAGATCAACCTCAACACGGCGACGAAGGAGGAGTTGATGACCCTCCCGGGCCTGACCGACGAGACCGCCGACAAGGTCATTGCGGCCCGTCCGTTCAAGTCCAAGAGCCAGCTGGTCGAGAAGAACATCGTGACGAAGGAAGAGTTCAAGAAGCTCTCCATGATGATCACGACCGGAAAGATGGCGCACACGAAGGCTGCGTCCCTCAACAAGAAGTAGCCGGTGGGGCTATGTGGTCGGAGAGTGTGGGTTGTGCTGGCTTCCTGAGTCTCCCCGTCGGAGATGAAGGAGGTTGGTAATGCGCGCATGATCCCGCTCTCCGGTCCACTGGCTCTCTGGCGCCCCTAGCGGGCGGGCAGGTAGAGCCGCGCGCCGCCGGTGAGGAGATCCGGTCCGACGAATTTCGGGATTGGCTCCCCGCGCTCGATCCGCCGAGCCCACTCGACTTCCCCGTCGGCCAAGTTCCGCGCGCCGGCGTTGGGCGAGAGGAAGATTCCCGCGGTGGGGTGATCGGCCGCCACTCGGTCTGATTGGCGCCGCAGCGGGAGTAGCAGGGCCGGCCGATCGAGATGCCACGCGATCCAGTCTGGAACGTCGGTCCAGAGGAGCGCGGAGCGGGGTTGGCCTTGGATGTGTCCCGCCAGCTCCGCGGCGAGTGCTGGCGGAAGCGGTGGAAAGCGCCGCGCCGCCTCCCGCGTTGCAAACGCCAGCGTCGCGGCCCGCTCCAGGAGGAGCAGAGCGAAGATCGCGACGACCATCCTCCGACCGCAGAATCGGTCGAGCGACGGCGCCGCTGCGATGCCGAGCGCCGCACAGAGAAGCGGCACCGCGGGGACGAGAAACCGAGGGCTCCGCTCGAGGAGCGAGAAGGCCGCGATCTGGATCGCCGCGGCGAGAAGGAGCGGAAGCGCCGGGGCGAGCGAGCGCCATCGGGCATTCGCCTCGCGAAGCAAGAGTCCCGCGATCCCCAACCCCACCGCGATTGGTCCCAATCCCCAGAGAAGATCGACGCAATATCCCACCGCGTCCTTGGCGAATCTCCAGAGGAGCGCGGCCGGGTGATGAATCGCGTACGCGAGCATCCCCGGTAGCGCCTCCCCGTATGTGCGCGCGGAGGAGTAGCCAGGATACTGCGCGGTATAGAGGAGCATCGGGTTCCCTTGGATCGGCGCCGCCGCGCCCACGCTCGCCCGGAGCGTGATGATCCAGGGAATACAGAGCGCTGCGTAGAAGAGCGCGAATGCGGCGCCCCGGCGAGGGCGACCACCGGAGGACGCCGCCCAGATCCACACAGGGACCATTACGAGGGACTCGCCTCTCAGGTACCAGGCGGCCGCGGCGAGAATCGCCGCACCGCACGCCGAGAGAGTCCCGCCTCCTCGTAAGAGTAGAAGCCATACCCCAAGCGCGAGCGCCGTCGCGGGGAGCTGCGAGAGCGCCGCGCTGTATGGATCAAGGAGGAGCGGCGACGCGATCGCGGCCGCGGCGGCGATCGCTCCCGCCCGCGCGGAATGGAGATGTGTCGTGAGGAGGAAGAGGAGCCCGACGAGGAGCGCGTGCGAAACAATGCCGATCGTGAAATACCCCGCAGGGAGCGGGACGCTGAGCTTTAGGAGTATCGCGCCGAAGGCCGCGTAGAGTGGCATTCGCCACCGCACCGGAAAGGGGGCTGAGTCGTGCCCCAGGTGCGTGGGATAGGTGTAGAGGGAGGTGAACCCTTCCCCGCGCGCGAGCTGCCTCGCCTCCTGTGAGTAATCCCAAACGTCGCTCGCGGGGGGCACGTTGGGGTAGGTCGCGAGTGCGAACGCCGTCGCGAGGACAGCGGCGAGTAAAGCCCACGCGACGGCGTCTCGGAGCGGTAGGGATTTGCGATCCATGCCCAGCCAGGATAGCCGAGGCGGGCGCCCCGGTCGCGTTGACATTTGCCCGGGCGCGTGGCGGTACCTTCCCGCGCATGCCGGCAGCCTAACCAATCTATCGGGAGATAGAGGCCCAGGTGGCAAGAGATGATGGGGCCTTCGCGTTGTTGCGAGTTCACCCGCGTCAGCCTCGGAGTTCGACAGCGTCGGACGTTCGACGCGATGAGTTGTGCTAAGTGCCTCGGAATTCTATCAGCCACCTTGCTCGAAACCTCGCGAGCCGGCACGCCCCGTGCTGTGTCTCTTTCTCTAGCTGATCCCTCCCTACCGCAAAGAATTGTTGAGTGCGGGAACGCGGCACAGCATCATCGCAGGATCGCGCCTACAGCCAACCAAGGTGCTGCTGCGGATTCGTTGCTCATCCTTGAAGGAGGTGGCGGATGCTGCGGTTACTGTTGTGCTTGATCCTGGTCAGTTTTCTCCCTGCCTGTTCGAAGTCGCCTGTTGAGCCTCTCACGCCGACCGAGACACCGGTCGTGCTTGATGAGACGGCGACGGAGCGTGAGATCCGACTTGCCTTGGCGACGCCTGAAGGCAAGGCTATCGACCAGTGGCTTACAGCCCAGGGCTTCGAGAGATGCCCCGCTGACCAGGCAATCGCTCGCACCGATGGAACCGATAAGGCCTTGGATGTGCCCTATTGGAATGCCATCCTCAAAGAGAAGGGCGTGCTGACGCAGACTCGCTCGGCTGTGACTGTCGTCACGGGGGCGGTTAAGATCCGCCCGGATCCAGATTTCGGCATGGACGGTAGCATCTACGTTTGGGATCCTGCGTTGAACGGGGTAAGGGAAGTTCTTCGCCCCGCTGACTTCGCACCGGCACCCTGGCGACCGGGCGGGCTTTCACCGCAGAAGCGATTCCGGATTGCCTTCCGAGAATGGGAGGATGTTACGTCGGTGGTGTGGGCGCGACAGCGATCACGTGCCTCGCTTCCACCGCCGCATACGGAGGCTGCTTCGCGGCTGGTGTTGGAGGCACAACCTTCGCGTGCGCCGTGAACTTCTGGAGCTCAGTCCTCTGATGCGACGCATCTTGTTGTTGACGTGTTTAGCGTGCGTCTATGCGATGGCGTTGCTATGGGTCCACAACGTCTACCATCTTGCGCTGTATTGGATGCTGCTTCTCTTTGGAGTTGCACATGGCCTCACAGCGCGCCTGATACTGCGGCGGCCATGATAGCTGCGATTGCGACTCGGCTTGCGATGACGCGCAAGCGAGCGAAGTGGCGCCACCGGGCCTGCCTCGGGAGACCCCAGATGTCCCACCCTGTGAGAGACACCTTCGGACGATCCTAAGAGGCGGCCGGTTGGGAGGTCGGCGGACACTGGCTGGGCCACCACAAAGGCCCCACATCCAAGATTGCGTTGCCTATTGGCCGCTCGCGGATCATTCTCAATAGAGACCCCCTCCAGTAGGCGGCACCCTTGCCGGCCGCAGGCTCCGGAGGATACCGATGAATCGCCAGGGTGAAGCCGCTCCGGGCCGCGCCCGGCGTCCCTTCGCCGCGGCTGCCGCCGGACTCTGCCTCCTCCTCCTCCCGGGCCTCTCCGCGCCTCCCCACACCGCCTTCGCCGCGACCCAATACGAGAAGTCCTTCGCGCAGCTCGCCGACATCGCGCCCGATCCAACGCGGGTCGCCGCCGTCCATGGTTTGACCCTGAAACGCGACCTGGCCACTTTCGAGTTCATCGACGGCCAGATGGCTCTCTTCCGCCCGGTCGAAGGTCGCGTTTGGGGCGCCGTCTTCACGGGCCAGGGCAGGTTCTCGTTCCGTCCTCCCACCGAGATCGAACGCGATCAGCTCAAGCGCTATTACAAGACCGAGTCCTTGGTCGTGAACTTCGAAGCGCTCGCCATCTTGTTCGCGGATACCACGCTGGTCGAGCTGGCCTCCCAAGCGAAGTACGTCCCGGGAGCGGTCGACAAGAAGGCGGCCGCCGTCATGCGCAAGACCCTCGATCTGCTCCTCGACCGAAAGTCGATGGATATCAACTATTCCGTCGGCAAGACCTGCCTCGAAGGGTCCTCGAACGAGCTGTTTTTCGCGTATATCGAGCAGACCGGAAGCGGGGACAACGTGATCTTCGAGGTCGACCCGTTCCAGACCGAGCAGGTTCAGCTCTGGCGACCGGTGAAGGCGATGGCCTTCCAGAATCGGGTCCGAAATCGCGAGATCATCTGCCAGTTTCCGCTCGAGGCCGATCGCGAGAGCGGTGCGATTCCGGGGTGCGACTACACCGCGAGCTACGATGCCGAGCACTATCAGGTCCGATCTCGATTCGACGGCGGTCTTCGGCTGACCGCCGAGACCGAGGTCCGCTTCCGGTCGCTCGAGGACGGGCAGAACTGGCTCGCCCTGGCCCTCGACCAAGATCTCGATGTCGACGCCGTGCAGTGGGAGAGCGGTCAGGCGGCCGACTACTTCAAGGGGCCGGATGCGCTCATCCTTTGGGTGGCGTGCGATCACCCCCTCGCGCGGGGCGAGGAGCGAACCCTCCGCGTCCGGTATCACGGCGTCGTCGTTCAGCGCGAGGACGATTGGGTCCGGTTCGATCCCGGCTCCTACTGGTATCCGCGCGTCGTCCCGGGCCTGCGGTCGACGTACGATCTGGAGTTCGAGTACCCGGAGTCGTACACCCTGGCGTCGGTGGGCGAGCCCGCCGCACCCGAACGGAAGGGCAACACGATTCGGACCGCATGGAAGGTGGCGACGCCGATTTCCCAATGTTCGTTCATGATCGGGATCTACAAGGAGCACACGATCCAGGCGGAGAAGATTCCTCCGGTCACGATCCTCATGGCCGAATCGGCGCACCGCCTCGTACGTGAATCGGCGGGCGAGTCTTTGATGGGGCAGGGTCTCGCGCCGGGCAGGGATATGGAGAAGCAGGTCGGGGCGGACGTCGCGAACAGTTTCGCGTTCTTTCAAGCCCTCTACGGCCCGACCCGGCTCCAGCGCTTCTACGTCGCCGAGAATCCCTTCGAGCATTCCTTCCTTGGCGTGGCCTATCCCGGCCTCATCCACCTGGACTGGAGCACGTTCTACAACACCCAGTCCGAGGGCTCCGACGAGATGCTGCGCGCGCACGAGGTCGCGCACCAATGGTGGGGCGCCCTGGGCGTTGTTCCGGCGACATACCACGACCGGTGGCTGAGCGAGGCATTCGCCGAGTTCTCTGCGCTCCGCTACCTCCAGGCCGCGTCGACCGACAGCAAGCGCTACCTCGATGCGTTAAGGCAATCCCGCGAGCGCATCCTAAAGAATCGAAAGTTTCTGCTCGGAGGTGGCCAGGAGGCCGGGCCGATCTGGCTAGGGCCCCGCACGAGAACGAGCACGACGGCCGAGGACTACCGGATCATCGTCTACGACAAGGGCGCGTGGGTGCTCCACATGCTGCGGAACCTGTTCCTGGATCTCGACACGACGAGGGACGGCGGCTTTGGAAATGTGATGCGGGAGTTCTACAGCTCGTATGCGGAGAAGGACGCCACCACCGCCGACTTCCAGCGCGTCGTCGAGAAGCAGGCAGGCCGCAACATGTCGTGGTTCTTCCGCGAGTGGGTCTACGGCACCGGGGTGCCGCATTACCGGTTCGCGTGGCACGCGGCTCCGGGGGCCGACGGGAAATTCAAGGTCAGCTGCCGTGTGGACCAGGAGAACGTGCCGGACGACTTCCAAATGTTCGTGCCGCTCTTCATCGACTTCGGCGGTGACAAGTTCGCGAGGGTGCGCGTCTTCGTGAAGGGCCGCCACTCGGAGTTCGACCTTCCGCCCTTAGCGATGGAGCCAAAGCGGATCGTGTTCAACGATCTGGAATCGGTGCTGTGCGATGTGGAGGATGTTGATTGGTAGGCGTGCTGGCGCCCCGCCTCACCCTGCACCCTCGCGTAGTGGTAGGATGTGAGTGTCCTGCTCCGAGTCGGTACGAGATCCTGAAAGTCCCCCCCTGTAGCCATGAAACCACCGCCAGGTCGATCCGCCAGAATCCGCGTGATCCTCGCTTGCCTATTCCTCCTACTCGCGCAAGACGTGAGGGCAGCGATTGATGCCGCAACGGTTTCTGGCAGAGTTTCCGACAAGGACGGGGTCGGAATCCTGTGGGCAAATGTTCTGATCCTGGGCGCCCAGCTGGGTGCGCTAAGCGATTCGACTGGCCAATTCACTTTTCCCAGAGTTCCTGAGGGGACGTACACGATGAGGGTCCATGCCATTGGCTACCAGTCAATAGAACGGCCCAATGTGCGTGTGAAGGCCTATGGCACGACGAAGGTGAACTTTTCGATGAGTCCGAAGTACCCGACGCGGGCGCGTCCGCTCAAGAATTGGGGCGACCCCGTCAGGGCCGGGCCAGGCAGCGCAGGCGCTCTCAACGCGCGCGTCATTTGGGCCCAAGGCGATCGCGTCTACCTAGCTTCCCACGATTCCCTGTGGCTCGGTTCCGGGGCCGGCCTGCGATTTCACGACAACGGCAGGGAGGTCGCCACTGCGGAAGTGACAGCCGTGCACAACGCGATCCTGATTGCGGCACGGATTACCTCCGGGTCCCTGAAGAGTGTAAGGCGCCTCGATCGGATGAAGGTGACGTCCGAACGGGACATCGTGAAGCCCATGCCGGCGCTCCGGGTGGGCTACCCATCGCATAGAAGGATCCATCCATTGTTCGAGTGCTCACAAATGCAGCTCAACGTTAATAGCTACCGGGCGGATACCCTCGGGGAACTCTCGTATAGGCTGGTGCGGGACTCGACTTGGGTGCCGCCACGGCCAGAACCCGACACGCTTCACATCCGGCTGTTCGACGACGTAGCCGACGAGGAGATAGCGCTCGAGCGTGGTGACCTCGACTAGCGATCTTTTGGCCCGGAGAGGCGTCGGCCCATATTCGCGAAGTCATGAACTGGGAAGGTAAGCCGGACGCTATCCGTAGACGCGGGGTCGTGAGCAGTCGGGCAGACTCCAATTTCGTCGCGACCCAGGGGGTCATGAAGGAGGATCAGGAGCCCCTTCGCTTACTTAACCGCGAGCTCTTTCGCGGCGACCTTCTGGGGCCGTTCGGCAATGGCGTTTGGACGGTGGACTATCGGTTCGGGCCCGGGCTCTTCGAAGTCGATTCGACCTGCCCTGGCCACCAGGCGCTCGAGCGGTTCTTGAATCGCGACATCAAAGCGGGGACGGAGACCCACCGGATTTTCCTCTCGTGTCTTGACATACCCGCCGAGATCGAGCGCGATACGAACACCTCCGGCTGGACCTTCTGCATGAGGTGCCCGGTCATCAGCCGGCCCGCGCTGCGTCCGTATCTAGACGCAATCGACCTCTATTCCCTCGTCAACCTGTTTGACTGCCGAACCGCGGGCCGGAAGCCATGAGGTCGGGTTTCATCCACCTGGTCTT
>Ga0066709_100005993_pt1 | contig 10172 bp, 8 predicted proteins | sample GraSoiAngelo_158_FD_79665 | JGI IMG/M metagenome (GOLD analysis project Ga0066709, IMG submission 79665) | Grasslands soil microbial communities from the Angelo Coastal Reserve, California, USA - 14_1009_16_30cm | ecosystem: Environmental > Terrestrial > Soil > Grasslands | place: USA... | reverse complement strand
GATGTCGGCGCCGAGAGAGAACAGGTCCGTGCGTGGATCACGCTCTTCGCCGCGAGCTTGCTCGGGCGACATGTAAGCGATCGTGCCGACGGTCGCGCCCGGGCTGGTGAGATGCGCCGGGGCGTCCTGGGTGCTTCCACCGATAGTTTCCATTGCCATTTCTGTGCGGGCCAGCTTGGCCAGTCCAAAGTCGAGCACCTTAACTTGGCCGCGCGGCGTGACAAGGATGTTTGCCGGCTTGATGTCGCGGTGGATGATGCCTTTGGCATGCGCGGCGTCGAGCGCGTCCGCTAACTGAATCGCGATGTCGATCAGGCGGTCGACCGGCAAGGGTCTATGAACCAACTTCTGATCGAGGCTCTGGCCTTCCAGCAACTCCATCGCGATGAATGACTGTTCACTGTCATTCTCAACCGCTTTTTCGACCGCATAGATCGTGCAGATATTGGGATGGTTCAGGGCCGATGCGGCGCGGGCCTCAAACAGAAATCGGTCGAGCGCGTTCTGCTCGCGCGCCAGATCAGGAGGCAGAAACTTCAGAGCGACGCGGCGTCCCAGCGTAATGTCCTGTGCTTCGTAGACGACGCCCATGCCGCCGCTGCCGAGTTGGCCGGTGATCCGATAGTGCGAGATGGTGCGGTTGATCATGCGGGACGGGAGGTCTCATCTTAGGAGGGATGAGAAAGGCAGTCAAACATATCTGAGCTCGTGCAATTCTCAGCGCACTCTGCGGCCGTTCTCCGCGGTCTCTGCGATAAAGCATTTGAATCGCACAGGCCGCCGAGAACTGCCGCAGAGGACGCTTAGGTCGACTAAATTGCCGCTGCCTGCGTGCGGCGGCGGGCTTGAATCTCGATGTAGACATTCACCAGCGATACGGCTGCTGGAGTTACGCCGGGGATGCGTGAGGCGTGGCCGATGGTGCGCGGCTGGATTTTCGAAAGCTTCTCCTGCATTTCGCGCGACAGTCCGCTGACCGAACTGTAGTCGAACCAGTCGGGAATCGAGCGCTGCTCGGACTTTTTCAGGCGCTCCATAGCGCGCTGCTGTTGCTGGAGGTAGCCCTCGTACTTGATTTCGGTTTCGACGGACTTGAGTTCGTTTCGGACTTCGGAAGAAAGCGGCACCACAGAGGGCACCGGGGACACGGAGGAATTCTCGCGCGCGAAGAAGTCTGGCATGATCTCTCGCAAGAGGGGGGCGAGTTGTTCAATGCGGACTTCAGGACGCTTCAGCACTTGAGCGCAGGTCTGGCCGACGGTGGAGTCCCATTCATGAGCGGAAGCCGGCGCGCTGGCGGTGACAGCAGATTCCTCGTCGCTGCGCTTCTCGGAATGACACGACGTAATTTTTTCCAACATAGCGGCGGTGAGTTTCGTTCGCTCTAGCAGTATCCTCAGCCTTCGCAACCGTTCTTGCTTGGCCTGAAAATCCGCCCAGGCCTCATCGGAGATCAGTCCCACGCGGCGGCCATGCGGAGTGAGACGGCGATCCGCGTTGTCGATGCGTAGATGCAGGCGAAACTCGGCCCGCGACGTGAACATGCGGTAGGGCTCGTTGGTTCCCTTCGAAATCAGGTCATCGATCAGAATCGCGGTGTAGGCTTCGGTGCGATCGAGAATCAGCGGCGGCTCATCTTTTACCTGGAGCGCAGCATTGATTCCCGCCATCAGCCCTTGGCACGCGGCTTCCTCGTAGCCCGAGGTGCCGTTGATCTGCCCTGCCAGAAACAGGCTGGCAATTCTCTTTGTCTCCAGTGTGCGTTCGAGTTCGGTAGGATCGATGGAGTCGTATTCGATTGCATAGCCCGGCCGCAGCATCTCGGCATTCTCGAGGCCAGGAATCGACTTCAGAATCGCCAACTGCACTTCCACCGGCAGCGATGTACTCATGCCGTTGACATAGATCTCGTGCGTGTTCAACCCTTCCGGCTCGAGAAACAGCTGGTGCATTTCCTTGTCGGGAAACTTGACGATCTTGTCTTCGATGGACGGGCAATACCGCGGCCCAATCGATTGAATCTGCCCGCTGTACATCGGCGAGCGATGCACGTTCTCGCGGATGATGCGGTGAGTCTCGGACGTGGTCCACGCGATGTAGCAGGGAACTTGGGAGTCGTGATGCGCCACGCGCCTGGTACGAAAACTGAATGGTGTGGGATCCGCATCGCCAGGCTGCACCCCAAAGCGCGACCAGTCGATGGTGCGTCCATCAAGTCGTGGCGGAGTGCCGGTCTTCAGCCGGCAGCCGCGCAGGCCGAGCTTCTTCAGCGCTTCGCCCAGCAGCACCGCGTTAGGCTCGCCGGAGCGGCCTGCGGGATACTGTTGCTCACCGCAATGGATTAATCCGTTGAGAAATGTTCCGGTCGTGATGATGACGGCCTGTGCGCCGACCGTGCGGCCGTCGCGAAGACGAATGCCGAGAACCCGGGCTTCGGGCTTCGGGCCTCGGGCTTCAGCAAAGTCGCTTTCACTGTGGGCTCCTGCCGAAGCCTGAAGCCCGAAGCCCGAAGCCGCGTTCTCCGAGGCTGGAGTCGAATCCAATATCAGATCCGCCACTTCCGCCTGCTTGATCTTCAGATTCGGCTGCGATTCCAGCACCTCGCGCATCTTCAGGCGGTAGGCCTGCTTGTCGCACTGCGCTCGCGGAGACCACACGGCCGGCCCGCGCGAGGTATTCAGCAACCGAAACTGGATCCCGACCGCGTCGGTGATCTCGCCCATGATTCCACCCAACGCGTCGACTTCGCGTACCAGATGTCCCTTGGCGATGCCGCCCACGGCGGGATTGCACGACATCTGCGCGATCAAATCGACGTTGAGCGTGTACAGTGCAGTTTTCAGCCCCATGCGTGCTGCTGCTATCGCGGCCTCGCATCCGGCATGGCCTGCGCCCACAACTACAACATCGAATTGTTCCGTAAATGCCTGCATGAAAAGCGAATACTCGGCGCCCCAAAAATTCTTGCTGCGACTCTTGCTAATCATTCTAACAAGTTAGCAGCGATGTGATTTCGATCACTTGCTGACCTGCCGCCCCATCCGTATATTGGTGAGTCATATTCGCAGCAACGAGGGACGCCATGAATACCGCAGAATTCTCCGAGCAACTGGACGCACGCATCGCGAAATACGACCTGCTCTGTCATCCTTTCTACAAGGCCTGGGCGGCGGGCGAGTTGACCCGCGACGACCTGCGTGAATACGCACAGGATTACTACCACCACGTCGAAGCATTCCCGTCGTATCTGGCGGCCTTCGCGCTGCGCCTCGACGAGGGCGAACTGCGACGCGCCGTGCTGGCCAATATGTGCGACGAAACAGGGGTGGAAGGGGGAGTAGGAAAAGACTCCGTGCCGCACTCCGAGCTATGGCTCGACTTTGCGGAAGGCATGGGGTCGAGCCGCGATCTGCGCTGGCACAATCCTGTTCCCGAAGTTCGCCAGCTAACCAAGTATTTCCAGCGCGTGACCAACGAGGCTTCTCCGGAGGAAGTCCTGGCCGCTTTCTATGCCTATGAATCGCAAGTCCCCCGGGTCGCGCAAGAGAAAGCACGCGGGTTGCGCGAGATGTATGGCGCCGACGACAAGACCTGTGGCTACTTCTCTCTGCACACAACGGCGGATGTCTATCATTCCCGCGCTTGGCGGAGTCAGTTGGAGAAACGGGTCGCGGCGAATACGGACAGCGTCGAGAAGACACTAGATGCCGGGGAGGATGCGGCACGAATGCTCTGGCGCGCGCTGGATGGGATTGAAGCGCGGCGGACCGCGATGGCGGCGTAGACGCCATCACCCTGCGAGATTCGAGCCAATGATTCGTTAAAATCGTTGGCTCATTTCTTTTTGGAGGGCAGCAAATTGGCCAAACCCGTCCCCCTCGGCGCCCGCGGCGAAGCGCAGGAGACTGTCGCCTTAGAGCATACGCTGACGGCGCACCATCCCGAACTGCTGCCGGTTTACTCGACTCCCGACATGATCCGGCTCATGGAGACGGCTGCATTTCATGCCCTGCATCCGTATTGCGAGGACGACGAGATTGCGGTGGGAACTTCGATCGGCATTGAGCATCGAGCCGCCAGCGGTATCGGTGCCCGCATCAAAGCCGAAGCCGTGCTCGAGTCTTTCGACGGACGTTTCTACACTCTCCGTGTAACCGCCCGCGACGAGGCGCAGGAAATCGGCCGGGGCACGGTAGGCCGGGCGGTGGTGAGCAGGGCCGCTTCCCTGAAACGATAAAGATGAAGAACGGAAGCCGCTGAGCGCATCCAATTCCGGCGTATGGCGAATCTGGATCAAAAGAAGAAAGCGGAAGCCTTTCGGGCGATGCACTCTAGCAACGCGCTGCTGCTCCCCAATGTTTGGGACGTCGCCAGTGCCCGAGTCATCGAAGCTGCAGGATTCACGGCACTTGCCACGACCAGCGCCGGCATCGCGTTCTCGCTTGGCTATCCCGATGGCGAGAAGATTCCCCGAGAAGAGATGCTGGCAGCGGTGGCACGTATCGCCCGCGCGGTGAGAGTTCCGGTGACAGCAGATGTCGAGGCCGGATATGGGCCCGCGCCCGAAGATGCGGCCCGTACTGCCAGGGCGGTGATCGAAGCGGGCGCGGTAGGCATGAACCTGGAAGATGCCACTGTAGGTTCTAGGCAGCCTCTTGTGGAGTTACCTCTGCAAGTCGAGAAAATCCGCGCGATACGTCAGGCCGCCGATCGCTTGCAGGTCCCCCTCGTGCTCAATGCGAGAACTGACGTTTATCTCCTTCAGGTTGGAGAGCCGTCCACGCGCTACGACGAAACCGTGCGCCGGGTGAGCGCGTTCCGGGATGCGGGCGCTGACTGCGTTTTCGTCCCCGGCCTTCGCGACGTGCCGACCATCGGGCGGCTGATTTCTGATCTTCATTGCCCGGTGAACATTTTGGCCGGACCGGGCTCGCCCACTGTGCCCGAACTGCGCAAGTTAGGCGTGGCGCGAATCAGCCTGGGTTCAGGACCGATGCGAGCGGCCTTGGGCCTGCTGCGCCGTTTGTCCGAGGAACTGAAATCGAATGGGACGTATGCAGCCATGGAAGGCGCTCCAAGTCACGCGGAAATAGATAAGCTGATGAACATTGCGTAAGGATCCGCAGAGCGCGGGTAGCGCCGCCTTCCCGGCGGCTGTCCGGCGGGCGTCCTCGCCCGCCGCGCCGAGGGCGAGACGCCCTGGGGACAGCCGGCAAGATGCCGGCGCTACGGGCCCGCTGTCAAGATCGCCCATCCTCATCGGCGTCATATCCGACACACACGGCCTACTTCGCCCCGAGGCGCTCGCGGCCTTACGCGGATCGCGGTACATCATCCACGCGGGAGACGTGGGCCCGCCCCAAATCCTGGAGAAGTTGTCCGCCATCGCCCCGGTAACCATTGTGCGCGGCAACATCGACAAGGCCGCATGGGCACGCAAGCTGCCTGAGACGCAAGTACTCGAAGCAGGCGGCGTTTCGATCTACGTGCTTCACGACCTGATGCAACTCGATCTGAAACCTGAGGCCGCTGGCTTCGGTGTCGTGATTTCCGGGCATAGCCACGCCCCCAAGCAGGAGGTGCGGAATGGAGTGCTCTATTTCAATCCCGGCAGCGCGGGACCACAGAGGTTCAAGTTGCCCGTGACCCTGGGCCGGTTGATCGTCGAGGACGGCAAAGTTCGCAGCGAGCTAGTGAACTTGCTGGCCACTGACCACTGATCACTGACCACTGCGTGATTGCTACAATCCAAAGCAATGTCCCTCGAGTTTCTGATCGAAACCAAAAATGACACCGCCCGAACAGGACGCCTGCACACGCCGCACGGCGAGATCGAAACACCAGTGTTCATGCCGGTGGGCACGGTAGCCTCGGTCAAAGGTGTGCCGCAGGACATTCTCGAAGATCTCGGAGTCGAGATTCTCTTGGGCAATACCTATCACCTTTATCTGCGTCCCGGAGTCGAGACTGTCCGCCGGATGGGCGGATTACACGGCTTCATGGCTTGGCCTCGGGCGATCCTCACAGACTCCGGCGGCTTTCAGGTTTTCAGTTTGAGTGACCTGCGCAAAGTCACGGAAGACGGCGTCACATTTCGCTCGCACCTCGATGGCTCTTCGCATTTCTTCAGTCCCGAGAGCGCTATGGAGGCGCAAATTGGGCTGGGCGCGGACATCATCATGGCTTTTGACGAATGCACGGAGTATCCAGCGGAGCACGCCCGGGTGGAAGCTTCCATGGAAATGACGCTGCGCTGGGGGGAGCGCAGCCAGAAGTATTTCGAGGAGCACAAGCACGAGGTGCCATGGGCCACCACCGCCCATGTGGGGACGGCCGCCCTCGGCCGTCCGGCGGAGCAAAGCTCCGCAATCCAGAAGGCGAACTTGCGCTCGCCCGGACAGGGGAGGGCGGCTGTTCCCACACAAGCTCTTTTCGGCATCGTCCAAGGTGGCATGGACCTCGCTCTCCGAAAGGAATCCGCCGAGCGCACGATTGAGATCGGCTTTCCGGGCTACGCGATTGGTGGGCTTAGCGTTGGTGAGCCTCGCGGCCTGACCCGCGAGATAGTCGAGGCCACCCTCGAGCACCTTCCCCCCGACAAGCCGCGCTATCTCATGGGAGTTGGCACGCCTGAGGAGATTGTCGAGTATGCGAGCCTCGGGGTCGACATGATGGATTGCGTCCTGCCCACGCGGGCGGCCCGGCACGGTCTTCTGTTCACGTCCGAAGGCAAGGTGTCGATCAAGCAGGCACGCTATGCCCAGGATCAGGGGCCGCCCGATTCAAACTGCGCCTGCCGCGTCTGCCAGCGCTATTCCCGGGCATACCTGCGGCATCTGTATGCTTCTAATGAGGTATTGGCGCAGGTCTTGAACACGATCCACAATCTGAGCTTCTACCTTGACACTATGCGGCGGGTGCGGCATTCTATTCGACTTGGGGAAGAGTCCGGTTTTCTTGCGGATATCTGGTCTCGACCGAAACCGTAGACTCCTCCAACGCAAGCCTGAAAGCTGAAGGAACCCGGCCGAAATCGATCCAAACCCCGTGGTGAAATCCCAGCTCTCGCGGCGCTAGGCGGCGCGACGTTTTTGGCGGATTCATCCGCCCCGACTTCATGAATATGCACTTATTATTGGCGCTACAAACCGGTGGCGGTGGCATGGGATGGCTGGGCATCGCCCCCCTCATCTTCATCTTCGGCATCTTTTACTTTCTGTTGATCCTGCCGCAGCAGCGCCGCCAGAAGAAGTGGCAGGCCATGCTCGATCAGGTCAAGACCGGCGACAAAGTGACAACCAGCGGCGGCTTACGGGGCACGATCATGGCTCTGAAGGATGATTCGGTTCACCTTCGCGTTCCTCCAAATAATCTGCTTCTGGAAGTAACCAAAGCTTCGATCGTGCAAGTGACGACCGCCGAGGAAGAGGTTAAGAGTAAGTAGCGCCCCAGAAATCATCCCGACCAAGTTTTCGTCATGAACAAGAATCTCTTATACAAATCGGTACTCATCATAGGAACGCTGATCGTTTTCCTGTACGGTATTTTCGGCATTCCAAAGAGCTTTTCTGGACAAGGTTTGCTCTCGGCCATGACCGAGCGCATCCACCTCGGCCTCGATCTGCGCGGCGGGACGCATCTGATCCTGCAGGTGCAGGTCAACGATGCGGTGAAGGTCGACTCCGACAACGCCGCCGAAGTCCTCAAAGAGCAACTGAACAAGCGCAAAATTGCCTTTTCGGAAGTCTCCAAGCCCGATCCGGACAACAATCCCGACCACATCGCGATCAAGGGCGTGCCCGCCAGTTCGCGCGGCGATCTGATGAGCATCGTGAACGAGCGCCTGCCCGAGTACGAAATCACGTCGGGCGCGAATGACTCCTGGAATCTCGCGATGAAGCCGCAAGCGCTAGCGGATCTGAAGAACCGGGCGGTGACGCAGGCGATTGAGACCATCCGAAACCGCATTGACGCTCTCGGTGTGAGCGAGCCGACGATCCAGGAGCATGGTCTCGGTCAGTACCAGATTCTGGTGCAGTTGCCTGGCGTCGACGATCCCGCGCGCGTGAAAGACATTATGCAGTCCACCGCCATGCTTGAGATCAAGCAGTCGTTGGGCGGGCCGTATCCCAGTGAGCAGGCTGCGCTTCAGGACAAGGGCGGAATCCTGCCTCCCGATGCGATTCTGTTGCCCGGAAGCAACATGGCCCGGGCCGGAGACGAAGGGCAAGCTTGGTACCTGGTATCGCGAGTCTCAGCCGTAAGCGGAAAAGACCTGCGCGACGCCCAACCCAGTCGCGACCAGAACGGCCAGCCCAGCGTGAGCTTCACCCTCACAGGCGAAGGCGGCCAGCGCTTCTACAACTTCACCACGGCGCACGTGAATGACAGCCTGGCGGTTGTGCTCGACAACAAGGTGCAGGAAGTAGCCAACATTAAAGAGCCGATTCGCGACCGAGGCGAAATCAGCGGCGGCCGCATGAGCGAGCAGGCGTCGAAAGACTTGTCCATGATCCTGCGCTCGGGCGCGCTGCCGGCGGGTGTGAAGTACCTCGAAGAGAGAACAGTTGGCCCGTCGCTGGGCGCGGATTCGATTCACGCTGGCGTGCGAGCGGCCGTGATCGGCATGCTAGCGGTACTGGTATTCATGCTGGTGTACTATCGCGGGGCTGGCGTCAATGCCGATGTGGCGCTGATACTGAACCTGATCATCCTCCTGGGATTCATGGGCTACTTCGGGGCAGTATTAACCTTGCCCGGAATTGCCGGAGTGATCCTCACCGTCGGCATGGGCGTGGATTCGAATGTGCTGATCTTCGAGCGCATTCGCGAAGAGTTGCGCAACGGCAAGACGCCGCCGTCCGCGGTCGATCAGGGCTTCAGCCACGCCTGGATTACGATCGTCGACACGCACGTAACGACTATCGTTTCGGCGGCGATTCTGTTCATCTTCGGCACGGGTCCGGTACGTGGATTTGCTACGACTCTGACGTTCGGTCTGCTGGCGAATCTGTTTACGGCAGTCTTCGTATCGCGCGTGATTTTTGATTACCTGCTGAGCCGCAAGCAGCGCGGGGAAGCGCTCAGTATTTAGCGGGTGTAGCGCCGCCGTCTCGGCGGCTGTCCGGCGGGCGTCCTGGCCCGCCGCTCCGAGGGCGAGACGCCCTCGGGGACAGCCGGCAAGATGACGGCGCCACTCCGCGAGTGATCGGTAACATTGAAACGGCAAGTCCAATAAGGGGTTAGATAACAGGTGGAGTTCTTTCGCAATCCCAACATAGATTTTCTTGGCAAGAAATGGTACTTTCTCGCCTTCTCGCTGGTGTTCAGCGTCGCGGGCGTGCTTTCCATGTTGTTCTGGCATGGCATCCCGTGGGGCGTGGATTTTCGTGGCGGAACCCTCGTAACCGTCAAGTTTTCGCACACTCCGGACGAGAACGCGATTCGGGCCGCAATGGATCGCGTGGGACTGCACAATTTCAAAATCCAGCACTACGGACCGGCTGCTAACAACGAGGAGTTGATTGACCTCGACGTCCGTGAAACCAGCGAGCAGGCGCTCGATCGCGGCAAGACCGAGATCATCAATGCGCTGCAAACCAATGCTCCAGCGGGCAAGCACGATCTCAACAACGCCAGCTCTTTGACAATCAAGAACTACCTGATGGAGAAGGACCCTCTACACGTCGGTGCCGACGATCAGAAATACACGGCGCTGGCGCAGGCGATCGTGAATTTCCGCGATAAAGCGCAAGGCGGCGTGCTCACTGCGTTTGATCAGCTGAAAGGACCGGTCGATCCTACCGTCGTGGCCTCTTTGCAGGATGGATTTTTCCTCTCCGACTTCGGGGTGCGCGATGTCGCGATTGTCGGCCCCCAGGTCGGCGGCCAATTGCGTAAACAGGCGGGCTTAGCCACCCTTTATTCCCTCGCCGGCATGCTGGTTTACCTGGGATTCCGATTTGAGTGGATTTACGGCCTCGCCGCTGTAGTGACCGTCTTTCACGACACGCTGATCACGGTAGGGGCATTTTCGCTGACCAATACCGAAATCTCGCTAACCGTGATCGCGGCCATTCTGACCCTGATTGGTTACTCTAATAACGACACTATCGTGGTATTTGACCGCATCCGGGAAAACATTAAACTCATGCGGCGGGAGAAACTGTCGG
>Ga0066709_100005991_pt1 | contig 10174 bp, 8 predicted proteins | sample GraSoiAngelo_158_FD_79665 | JGI IMG/M metagenome (GOLD analysis project Ga0066709, IMG submission 79665) | Grasslands soil microbial communities from the Angelo Coastal Reserve, California, USA - 14_1009_16_30cm | ecosystem: Environmental > Terrestrial > Soil > Grasslands | place: USA... | reverse complement strand
GGGATTGCCGCGACGCGCCAGCTGGCCAAGCGACAGTTCACATGGCTTCGAACGACGCACGCAGCCATGTTCGATCCAGACGCACGCGGGAGCTTCGACGCGATCGCCGAGAAACTCGAACGTGCGCTCGAAGGCGCCTGACGGGAAACGGTCGCAACCAAAATCGGCTGGCCCGGTCCAACTTGCGCCCGAGCCCAAAAGTCGCTATTTTTCAATGTTTTCCCGCGTTGCAGTCATGGATTCACGCACACTCTACGACAAGCTCTTCGACAGCCACGTGGTCCGCCACGAGGTCGACGACACTGCGCTCCTCTACATCGACCGTCATCTCGTCCACGAAGTGACGAGTCCCCAGGCGTTCGAAGGGCTGCGGCTCGCGGGCCGCAAGCCATGGCGCGCACAATCGATCGTTGCGACCGCCGATCACAACACGCCGACCAAGGATTGGGCGCTCGGCATTCGCGACCCGGTTTCGCGCACCCAAGTCGAAACCCTCGACGCGAACATTCGCGCGGTCGGCGCTAAAGCCTACTTCCCGTTTCTCGACCGACGGCAAGGGATCGTTCACGTGATCGGACCCGAATCGGGCGCGACGCTTCCGGGCATGACCGTCGTGTGCGGTGATTCGCATACCAGCACTCATGGGGCGTTTGCTGCGCTTGCGTTTGGCATCGGCACCTCGGAAGTCGAGCATGTGCTGGCGACGCAATGCCTGCTGACGAAAAAAGCGAAGTCGATGCTGATTCGGGCTGACGGCAAGCTTGCGCCGGGCGTTACGGCGAAGGATTTGATCCTCGCGATCATCGGACGCATCGGCACCGCAGGCGGCACGGGCTATGCAATCGAGTTCGCGGGCGACACCGTGCGCGCGCTGTCGATGGAAGGCCGGATGACGATGTGCAACATGGCGATCGAAGCCGGTGCACGCGCGGGCATGATCGCGGTCGACGAGCGCACGCTCAACTACATCCAGGGGCGGCCGCTCGCGCCGGCCGGTGAATTGTGGGATCGCGCGGCCGCCTATTGGCGCACGCTGATGAGCGATCCGGGCGCGACGTTCGATCTGACGCACACGATCGATGCGGCGAGCGTGCGTCCGCAAGTGACCTGGGGCACATCGCCCGAAATGGTCGTGTCGATCGAGGATCGCGTGCCGGACCCGGATCGCGAGCGCGATCAGTCGCGCCGCGATTGGATGGAACGCGCGCTAACCTACATGGGTCTCGAACCGAACACGCTGATCACCGACATCCGCATCGATAAAGTGTTCATCGGCTCGTGCACCAATTCGCGGATTGAAGATCTTCGTCAGGCCGCCGCCATGATTCGCGGCCGTCACATCGCTGACAACGTCAAGCTCGCGCTGGTCGTGCCAGGATCGGGTCCGGTCAAGGCCCAGGCCGAAGCCGAAGGTCTGGATCGCGTATTTCGCGACGCCGGCTTTGAATGGCGCGAGCCCGGCTGTTCAATGTGCCTGGCGATGAACGATGATCGCCTCGAGCCCGGCGAGCGCTGCGCGTCGACATCGAATCGCAATTTCGAGGGCCGTCAGGGTGCGGGCGGCCGTACGCATCTGGTGAGCCCCGCAATGGCGGCGGCGGCAGCGGTTGCAGGACGCTTCGTCGACGTCCGACGCCTCTTTTGAGAGGTAGAATGCGTCCTAGCCGATAGCGCGAGAGAACAGAGGGAGAACGACGTGCTGAAGAAGATTGCTGGAATTGTCGCGATCGCGGCCGTTACGCTCGGCGTAACCGGCTGCAATACCATTGAAGGCGCGGGCAAGGACGTGAAGGCCGCTGGCGGTGCCGTCGAAAAGGCCGCCGGAGGCGCCAAGCGATATTGAGTCGGACTCGATGGAGCCGTTTCGCATTCATACCGGGATCGTTGCGCCGCTCGACCGTGCCAACGTCGACACCGACGCGATCATTCCGAAGCAGTTTCTGAAGTCGATCAAGCGCTCGGGTTTCGGGCCCAACCTGTTCGACGAATGGCGCTATCTCGATCGCGGCGAGCCGGGGCAGGACCCCTCGACGCGTCCGCGTAACTCAGATTTCGTACTGAATCATCCGCGTTATCACGGCGCATCGATTCTGCTGGCACGAAGAAATTTCGGTTGCGGCAGCTCGCGCGAGCACGCCCCGTGGGCGCTTCTCGATTACGGCTTCCGCGCGCTGATCGCGCCGTCGTTTGCCGACATCTTCTATAACAATTGCTTCAAGAATGGCCTGTTGCCGATCGTGTTGTCCGAAAACGACGTCGATCGGCTATTCCACGCCGTGAAGGCATTTCCCGGCTTCAGGCTGACGATCGACCTCGATGCGCAATCGGTGCACACGTCCGATGGCCAGCATGCGTATCGCTTCCACGTCGAGCTGTTTCGCAAGCAGTGCCTGCTCCACGGTCACGATGACATTGCGTTGACCTTGGCGCACGCTGATGAGATTCGCGCGTTCGAAACGAAACGACTGGCGGAGCAACCCTGGCTCGCGTGAGCAATACCTAACAATGACGCGGCGCCAGAACTCAGGCGCCGCTTTTTTTTAAGGTGCAAGTGAAGATTGCGATTCTGCCGGGCGACGGCATCGGTCCCGAGATCGTCGGCGAAGCGACGAAGATCTTGCACGTCCTCGCGCGCGAAGACCTGCCGATCGAAACGGAGACGGCGCCGATCGGCGGCGCGGGTTACGAGGCTGCGCGACATCCGTTGCCCCACGCTACGCTCGCGCTCGCCCGCGAAGCCGATGCGGTCCTCCTTGGCGCAGTGGGAGGCCCGCGCTACGACGCGTTGCCGCGCGAGCTTCGTCCGGAGCAAGGAATCCTCGCGATCAGAAAAGGCCTCGGACTCTTCGCGAACTTGCGACCCGCATTGCTTTTCCCGGAGCTGACGGCGTCGTCGACGTTGAAGGCGGAAGTCGTAGCGGGACTCGACCTGATGATCGTGCGCGAGCTGACGGGGGACATCTATTTCGGCGAGCCGCGCGGAAGAGGGACCAACGTCGCCGGCGAATCCGAAGGCTTCGACACGATGCGCTACAGCGAAAGCGAAATCCGCCGCATCGCACGCGTCGGTTTTGAAACAGCGCGCGGGCGTAAGCGTAAGCTCTGCTCGGTCGACAAAGCGAACGTACTCGACACCAGCATTCTGTGGCGCGAAGTCGTCACAACGGTGGGCCGCGATTATCCCGATGTCGCGCTTTCGCATATGTACGTCGACAATGCGGCAATGCAGCTCGTTCGCAATCCAAAGCAGTTCGACGTGATCGTCACGGGCAATCTGTTTGGCGACATTCTTTCCGACGAAGCGTCGATGCTGGCCGGATCGATCGGCATGCTGCCCTCCGCGTCGCTCGATGAGCGGCGCAAGGGGCTCTATGAGCCGATTCATGGCTCGGCGCCTAATCTCGCGGGGCAGGACAAGGCCAATCCGCTCGCGACGATCCTGTCGCTCGCTATGATGTTCCGTTACACATTCACGCGCGACGACGTTGCGGCGCGAATTGAGCGAGCGGTGCGCGTCGTTCTGGCAGACGGGCTTCGGACAAGCGACATCGCACAACCCGGCGAGCGCATCATCGGTACGCGGGCAATGGGCGACGCTGTGACCGCCGCGCTGGTGCGCAGTTAGAGCCACTCTTTCGAATGGGAACGAATATGCGGGTCGGATTCGTCGGATGGCGGGGAATGGTGGGCTCGGTGCTGTTGCAGCGGATGCTCGAGGAACACGATTTCGATTTGCTCGATGTCGAATTCTTTTCGGCATCGCGCGCCGGCGGCGCGGGCCCTCCGATAGGCAAAACGACCGGCGCGCTCAAGGACGCAAACGATGCGGCGGCGTTCAAGGGCTTCGACGCAATCGTCACCTGCCAGGGAAGCGACTGGACGAATGCGATGCACGCGAAAATCCGCGCGGCAGGATTCAACGGCTACTGGATCGATGCTGCGAATGCGTTGCGGATGAGCGACGACGCGGTGATCATTCTCGATCCCGTCAATCGCGACCTGATCGACGCGGCGCTTGCGCATGGCGTAAAGAATTACATCGGCAGCAACTGCACGGTTGGCTTGATGTTGATGGGTCTCGCGGGGCTGTTCAAGCACGACCTGGTCGAATGGATGACGTGCATGACCTACCAGGCCGCGTCAGGCGCCGGGGCGCAGAACATGCGGGAGCTGCTGCAGCAAATGGGCGAAGCGCATCTCGCGGCAAAGGCGCTGCTCGACGATCCGGCGTCGTCGATTCTCGACATCGACCGCGAAGTCGCCGGCATTCTGCGCGATGAGCGCTTTCCGACTGAGCACACCGGCGTGCCGCTCGCGGGCTCGTTGATACCATGGATCGACAAGGATCTCGGCAACGGCATGAGCAAGGAAGAGTGGAAGGGCGGCGCCGAAGCCAACAAGATCCTCGGTCGGGGCGGCGCTACCGGCCGGCCGGCGATTCCGGTCGAATCGTTGTGCGTGCGGGTCGGCGCGATGCGTTGTCATTCGCAAGCGTTGACGATCAAGCTACGCCGGGACTTGCCGCTGCCGGAGGTCGAGCAGGTGATCGCAGGAGGAAACAGCTGGGTGCGCGTCGTTCCGAACACGCGCGAAGACAGCATCCGGCGATTGGCTCCCGCGGCGGTCACCGGCACGCTGGAGATTCCTGTCGGACGTTTGCGCAAGCTGGAGATGGGTTCACAATACCTGTCGGCCTTCACGTGCGGAGATCAACTGCTGTGGGGGGCGGCCGAACCGTTGCGCCGAATGCTTCGGATCCTGCTTGAAAGGTGATCTCGCGCCGTCCCCGCCGTGCCGGGCGCGATTTTTGCTGCAATTCGCGCACGTTTTTTCCAATTGGGGCTGAATCGGGGCGCGCCATGGGTGCCTGCGCGAAAGCAACACGCGCAAGCGTCGGCGTGAGTACAATATCTAGTGGTAGGTACCGCTAATAGCGCTACGCTTTGCGTTTTTGTGCAAGTAGGGGTCGCTGGATTCGGTGCAACGATGGCTAAAAAAAGGCAAGCTAATACCGAGGTTTAGCTTGCCTCGCTAAGCCCATGATGTTATGTTTTCTTGAGTAACTGCAACTGCGAAAGAGGTCGGCATGCGAGCAAAACCCATGATTACGTTCGGCCTCGTGGCGGGAGCGCTGGCGATTCCCCCTACCGCGCTTGCGCTTGGCCTCGGCAAATTGACCGTCGACTCCGCACTCGGCCAGCCGCTCAATGCACGCATCGAGTTGACGTCGGTATCGCGCGATGAGCTCGAGTCGTTGTCAGCAAAGATCGCCGATCCTTCGCTTTATCGGCAGAACAATCTGACGTACCAGGGCGTACTTGCGCGCACGAGGGTAGGTGTCGAATACGTCGCCGGCAATCCGGTCCTCAAGATTTCTTCGGCCGCGCCGGTCAACGAGCCGTTCCTAGATCTGATGGTCGAGTTGAATTGGGCGTCGGGACGCGTCGTGCGCGAATACACGTTTCTTCTCGATCCGCCGGGCGTATCGGCGCCCGCGGTTGCCGAACCGATTTCTCCCGCTCGTACAGGTGCTGCGCGTACCGCGGCGGCGCCGGCGCCAGCAGCACCGCGCGCTTCAACGGCTACCACAACGCAATCCGGCGGGGGCGGAGGCGACCAATACACGGTCAAATCCGGCGACACGCTCGCCAAGATCGCCGGACAATTCAAGCCCAACGATGCCACGCTCGATCAGATGCTGGTCGCGTTCTTGAACCGCAACCAGAACGCATTCGACGAGCAAAACATCAATCGCCTGCGGCGCGGGGCGATCATGAGCGTCCCGAGTGCCGCTGACGCTGCGGCAACCGATTCCACCGAGGCCACTCGGATCGTTCGGATGCAAGCCGCCGATTGGCGCTCCTACCGCGACCGCGTCGCAGGATCGGCGCCTGCAGCATCCGGTGGCGCCAGCCGCGAAACCGCCGGCCGCATCGGCACTGCCGTCGCGGAGACGACGCCTGCGGCCCCGCCGGGTCGGGATCAACTCAAGGTCTCCCGCGAGGCGAACGCCAAGGCCGGCGTCGCGGAAGAACGGATCGCACGCGACAAGCAGCTAACCGAAGCCCAGGCGCGAATCGCCGCGCTCGAGAAGACCGTGCGCGACCTGCAGCGGACGATCGAAATCAAGAACGAATCGTTGGCGCAAGTGCAATCGCAAGCCGATGCGTCCAAAGGCAAGGCGCCCGAGCCCGGGAAGGACGCCGCTGTCGTAGCTCCACCTCCGCCCGTCGCGGCAGCGCCGGCAACCGGCCAAGCGGTTGAGCCCGGGAAAGCAACGGAGCCGATGAAGGCAGCGGAGCCCGCCAAGGCGCCGGAGACGAAAGCCGCCGAAGCGCCGGCCGCCGAGTCGAAAGCTGCGGAAACCAAGACGCCGCCCGTACCGCCTGTGCAAACCAAGGCGCCGGTCAGGGAACCGCCCGGATTCTTCAGCGATTTGCTTGCCAACATGCCGGCGTGGGCGATCGTCGCGGGCGCGCTCGCGATCCTCGCCGGAATCGCTGCGTTTGTCGCGGGGCGCCGGCGCAAAGCGACCAAGTTCGAGGACAGCATCATCTCGGGCACCGACATCAAGACCAATACCGTGTTCGGCTCAACGGGCGGCGGCGTCGTCAATACCGGCGAGAATTCGCTCGCGAGCGATTTCAGCCGTGAAGGTCTCGGCAACATCGATACCGATGAAGTCGACCCGATCGCCGAAGCCGAGGTTTATCTGGCGTACGGGCGGGACGCCCAGGCCGAGGAGATACTGAAGGAAGCGCTCAAGAAGGATCCGCAGCGGCAAGAGATCTATTTGAAGCTGCTCGAGATCCACGCGCAGCACAACAAGCCGTCGGCGTTCGAGACGGTCGCCACCGAGCTCTTTGCCGTTTCGCAAGGCCAGGGCGACGCCTGGACAAAGGCGGTTGCACTGGGCCGTCAGCTTGATCCCAACAATCCGATGTTCAGTGAGGGCGGTGGCGCGTCGACGCACGCGGGCATGGAATCGGCGTCGACGTTCGTCGAAGCCGCGCACGATCCCGTTGCAACGAAGCAAGAGCCGCCGGCGCTCGATCGAATGATCGACGACGACATCACTATTCAGCCGGCGGTCGGCATGCCCAAGCAGCGCGCGACCGACGGTACGTTAGCCGCGCCGGACCATGTGCCCGAAGTCACCGCTCGCGACAAATCAGCCGTCGATTCGACGGCGGATGCACACAAAGCGGCGGCGGGTGCCGCGACCGTTGCGCTAGCGAGCGCGATGGCCGCGAGCAAGTCGACACTCGAGACCAAGGTTTCGGGTCTCGCCGACAAGGTGGCGACCACCAGCGACGCGCCGCACTTCGACATCGATTTCCAGCTGGATGATGCCGATAAGCCGGCGCCGTTCAAGACCAAAGAAGCGCCCACGTTAACCGCCGTCGCCGAGAATACGCCGACGCCATCGCAACTGTCGCGCCCTGCGGCCGCGCTCGAGCTCGACAAGCTCGACTTGTCGTTCGATCCCGATCGCACGACGTTCGAGGACCCGACGCCTTCGGTGCTCGACGGCCAATGGCACGACGCCGCGACGAAGCTCGACCTCGCCAAGGCGTATCAGGAAATGGGCGACGTCGAAGGCGCGCGCGAAATCCTGCAGGAAGTGCTGCACGAGGGCGACGACCAGCAAAAGACGGAAGCACAAACGCTGCTGGGCAAGCTCGGCTAATTCCTTCATCTCTGTTAGAACGGGCGGCGGATCGACCGATTCGCCGCCCGCGTCTTTTCAAGAGGCCCAAAGAACCCGATGCGTATTGCGTTGGCAATCGAGTACGCCGGCGATGCGTTCTGCGGTTGGCAATCGCAGGCGTCCGCGTGCAGCGTGCAGGATGCGCTCGAGCGTGCGCTCGGCTCGATCGCCGCCCAACGCGTCGCCACGGCTGCGGCGGGACGCACCGACGCCGGCGTCCACGCGGCGTCGCAGATCGTGCACTTCGACGCCGACGCCGACCGACCGGCGAGTGCCTGGGTTCGCGGCGCGAATGCGTTGCTGCCAAAGTCGGCGGCCATCTTATGGGCGCAACCGGTGGCCGATGATTTTCACGCGCGATTCGCGGCCGTTGCGCGCCACTACACTTATCTGCTGTTGGCGCGTTCGGAGCGGCCCGCACTGCTGGCGAAGCGGGTCGGCTGGTACCATGCGTCGCTCGATGTGGCTGCGATGCGTGCCGGCGCGGCTCATATTGCGGGCACCCATGATTTCTCGGCGTTTCGCGCGGCGGAATGCCAGGCGAAATCGCCGGTGAAATCGTTGACGCGTATCGCGATTGACGTCCAAGGTTCGCTTATTCGCTTCGATTTTTCGGCCGACGCTTTCCTTCATCACATGCTGCGCAATATCGTCGGATCCCTCATCTACGTCGGTGCCGGCAAGCATCCGCCGGAATGGATCGCGCAGCTGCTGTCCGCGCGTGACCGCACGCGCGCCGCGCCGACATTTGCGCCTGACGGCTTGTATCTCACCGGCGCCGACTATCCGGCGCGCTTCGGATTGCCGAATACGCGCTGCGACGTCGTGCTGCCGCGTTAGCTAAGCCACCATGCGCACCCGCGTCAAAATCTGCGGTATCACGCGAGTGGCGGACGGCGTCGCTGCGGCCCAGGCAGGCGCGGATGCCATCGGCGTCGTGCTGTGGCGCGGAACGCCGCGCTATGTCGATTGCAATCGGGCGCGGGAAATCGCGCAAGCATTGCCGCCGTTTGTGAAAGTCGTCGGCTTGTTTGTGGATCCTGCGCCGGAGGAGGTCAGCGCCGCGCTGGCCGAAGTGCCGCTCGACGCGTTGCAGTTCCACGGTGCCGAAAGCCCCGCGTTCTGCCGACGCTTCGGTCGGCCCTATCTCAAGGCGATCGCCGTAAAGCTGGAAGTCGATTTGCTAGAATACGCGGCGCGCTATGATGATGCGGCCGGTTTGTTGTTCGACGCGTTTGCAGAAGGCGATCTTCCCGGCGGCACCGGAATCGCATTCGACTGGACGCGACTTTCCGACGTTGTGCGCGAGCGTTTGCGCCGGCCGATCGTGTTGTCAGGCGGACTCGATCCGCAGAATGTGGAACGCGCGATCCGCGCGGTGAGACCCTGGGGCGTCGATGTTTCCTCCGGCGTCGAGGAGCGCGATGCCGAAGGCCGGCCGCGTCGCGGTCTCAAAGACGCGGCGCGGATTGCGGCGTTCATGCAAGGAGTGCGCAATGCGGATGGCGGATCTACCGGGCGCGTATGACCTGCCTGACGAGCGCGGCCATTTCGGTCAATACGGCGGCGTTTTCGTCGCTGAAACGCTGATCCGCGCGCTCGACGAGCTCAAGACCCAATACGCGCGTTACCGCGACGACGCCGATTTCCGTGACGAGTTCGAGTACGAGCTCAAACACTACGTCGGTCGACCTTCGCCCGTTTATCACGCAAAGCGTTGGTCGCAAGAGTTGGGCGGCGCGCAAATCTGGTTGAAGCGCGAGGACCTGAATCACACGGGCGCGCACAAGATCAACAACTGCATCGGCCAGGCGCTCCTTGCATGCCGGCTCGGCAAGAAGCGTGTCATCGCCGAAACGGGCGCCGGCCAACACGGCGTCGCTGCCGCCACCGTCGCCGCGCGCTTCGGCATGGAATGCGTCGTCTACATGGGCACCGAGGACGTGAAGCGCCAGGCGCAGAACGTTTTTCGAATGAAGCTCCTCGGCGCGTCGGTCGTGCCCGTCACCTCGGGCTCCAAAACGCTCAAGGACGCGTTGAACGAAGCGATGCGCGATTGGGTGACCAACGTCGAGAGCACGTTCTATATCATCGGCAGCGTTGCGGGACCGCATCCGTACCCGATGATGGTCCGCGATTTCCAAAGCGTGATCGGTCGTGAGTGCCTCGTGCAGATGCCGGAGGCGGCAGGGCGACAACCGGATTACGTGATCGCCTGCGTGGGCGGGGGCAGTAACGCAATGGGCATTTTCTTTCCGTATCTCATGCGCGACGCGGTTAAGCTCGTCGGCGTCGAGGCAGCCGGCGAAGGCATCGCAACCGGCAAGCATGCCGCATCGCTGACGGCAGGTCGTCCCGGCGTCTTGCACGGCAACCGCACGTACTTGCTGCAAAACGATGATGGCCAAATCCTTGAGACGCATTCTGTTTCGGCTGGCCTCGACTACCCGGGCGTCGGTCCCG
>Ga0066709_100005989_pt1 | contig 10176 bp, 8 predicted proteins | sample GraSoiAngelo_158_FD_79665 | JGI IMG/M metagenome (GOLD analysis project Ga0066709, IMG submission 79665) | Grasslands soil microbial communities from the Angelo Coastal Reserve, California, USA - 14_1009_16_30cm | ecosystem: Environmental > Terrestrial > Soil > Grasslands | place: USA... | reverse complement strand
TCCGGGATCCGCTCGGCCAGGATCCGGTGACAGTCAACGGTGACCTCGTCGTACCAGCCGCAGAGGATCAGAGCGTGCACCCCGAGCTCGCCGAGCCGGTCGGTGACGTCCCAGTCGAGGAGGTTGCCGGTACAGAGGAACTCGTGCGGCCCCCACATCGTGAAGTAGGCCGGCCCGAGATCCATCAGCGGCACCATGATCTCCTTGAACTCGCGAATCGAACGCTCGATCTCGAAGGGTGTCGCGCGACGCAGGTGCCGCGCGTAGAGCTGCATTACGGCGTCCTCGTACTCGGGGGACTTGTAGTCGCCCCGGCCCTCGTACGCGACCATCTTCGCGAACAGGTCGGCGCCGAGCTCGAGCCGGAGCTTCGTCATGCCCCGGAAGCATTCGGGGGTGCTCGATGCGGTGTTGGAGAGCACGAGGCTTCGAACGCCCTCGGGGTGGTCGAGCGTGTATTGCAGCGCGAGGAAGCCGCCCCACGACTGGCCCATCATGTGCACCCGCCCGAGTTCGAGCTTCGTTCGCACCGTCTCCAGCTCTTCGACGAAGCGCGGCACGACCCAGAGCGACGGATCGTCCGGTCGATCCGATTGACCGCTCCCGAGCTGGTCGTAGAGGAGCACCTGCAACCCGTCGTCCGCGAGCTCGCCGAGCCGCGCCAGATAGCGATGGTCGGCGCCCGGACCGCCGTGGAGGCCGACGAGCGTTTCCGCGCCCGAGCCGAACAGGCGGTAGTAGATCTCGTGCCCGGCGTCGTCGATGACGAGCCGTCCTTCCTTCACGTCTGCCATTCGAACCTCCTCACTTGTGCGCCTCGACCTCCGGCACGGACACGGCCGCACCGGCGCCGCGGTCGACGAGCCAGCAGCGGGCGGCATGCACCCTCTCGACATGGATGAGGTCCGGCTCGACGACGCAGCGGTCGAACGCGTATGGGCACCGCTGCCGGAAGAGGCACCCCGTGTCCTCCGCCTCGAGCGTGGCCGGACGCCGGGGGAGGACGATCCCCGGTCTCGGCACCGAGTCGAGCAGCCGCTGCGTGTAGGGGTGGAGCGGCGCCGAAAGGATCGTCTCCACCGGTCCGACCTCCACCGCGCGCCCCCTGTACATGACGAGGACGTCGTCGGCGACCTGGCGCACGACGGCGAGGTCGTGCGAGATCAGGATGTACGTGAGCCGGAAATCGCTCCGCAGGTCGGCGAGGAGATTGAGGATCTGGGCCTGGATCGAGACGTCCAACGCCGACACCGCCTCGTCGAGGACCAGGATCTTCGGCTCCGCGGCGAGCGCCCGCGCGATCGCTGCACGCTGCCGCTGACCGCCCGAGAGCTCACGCGGGAGCGATCCTCCCTCGGTCCGTCCGAGCCCGACGGCTTCGAGGAGCTGGTCGGTGCGCGCCGCCCGCTCGCCGCGCGAGCGCGAGAAGTGCACCCTCTGCACCTCGTCGAGCATCCGGCGAGCCGACTGGTGCGGGTCAAGTGACGTGTATGGGTCCTGGAAGACGATTTGGAGGCGACGTGCTCGCTTGAGCCGCTCGGCCCTCCCGGGCCGGGCCGACAGCTCCTCCTCCTCCAGGACCATCCGCCCCCCGGTCGGCTGCTCCAGCCCGACGAGCATGCGTGCGATCGTCGTCTTGCCGGAACCCGACTCACCCACGATCCCGAGCGCACCGCCCTGCTGGACCCGGAACGAGACGTGTCGCACCGCCCGCACCTCGCCTCGCAACCGCGAGAAGGCCCGGCGCACCCGGAAGGTCTTCTCCAGACCCTCGACCTCGAGGAGCGGCGCCGGCTCAGCCACGACCGGCCATCGCCTCCGGACGCAGCCGGTCCCGGATCTCCTCGGTCCGCCGGCAGGCCGAGAATGCGGCACCGGCAAGCTGCCGCAGCGGGGGGACGGCGCTTATGCACGCGGGTTCGACGAAGGCGCACCGGGGGTGGATCGGGCATCCGTCGGGAGGGTCCGTCGGAGTCGGGGGCCGTCCCGGAATCACCGAAAGGCGGACATGCTTCGTCTCGAGCGTGGGTCGAGCCTCGAGCAGCCCCGCCGTGTAGGGGTGGAGCGGGGCCGAGAAGAGGGCGCTCGTCGGCTGCTCCTCCATCACGCGGCCCGCGTACATGACGAGCACACGGTCGCAGAGCGACGAGGCGAGCTCGAGGTCGTGCGTGATGAAGAGCATCGCGAGCTCGCGCTCTCGGCGCAGGCCGTCGAAGATGGCCACGATCTCGGCCTGGACCGTCACGTCGAGGGCGGTCGTCGGCTCGTCGGCGATCAGGAGCTCGGGCTCTGCGGCGAGGGCGCCGGCGATCATGACCCGCTGAAGCATCCCGCCAGACAGCTCCCCGGGATAGGCGCCCAGGACGCGCTCCGCCTCAAGGATTCCGACGTCCGCCAGGAGCTCCCGGGCGCGCGCTCGTGCCACAGCCCCGCTGAGGCCGCCGTTCACGCGCAGGCCCTCGGTCACGTGGTCGCCGCTCGTCCAGAGAGGGTCGATGTGCGCCCTGGGATCCTGGAAGATCATGGCGATGCGGCGGGCGCGCACCCCGCGAAGCGCCCGGCGCGTAAGGCTGACCAGGTCGACGCCGTCCAAGAGGATCATCCCGCGCGTTCGGGCTTCGGCCCGAAGCAGGCGCAGGATCGTTCGCGCAGTCATCGACTTCCCGCTGCCGGACTCCCCCACGAGACCCACGACCTCGCCGCGTCCGATCGTGAAGCTGACGCCGTCCACGACCGGCCAGTGCCGGTCTCCGATTTCGACCTCGGTGGTGACCGACCGCACCTCGAGCAGCGGCGGCGGCGTCACCGTGACCTCCCGGCCCGGGCGCTGAGTGCGTCGCCCAGCAGGTTGAAGGCGACGACGGTCACGGCGATCGCGATCGAGGCGGCCACTACCTCGTAGTAGGAGTGGAGGACGAGCGTGTCGCGGCCGCTGGAGAGCATCTGGCCCCAGTCGGCGGTCGGCGGCTGGACGCCGAGGCCGAGGAACGCGAGTCCCGCAAGGTCGAGGAGGGCGTACCCGAAGTTCAGCGTCGCCTGCGCGACGATCGTCGGCGCGACGTTCGGGAGCACGTGCTGGAGCGAGACACGCAGGCCGCCGAAGCCCTGCACCTTGCAGGCGTCGACATAGGCCTTCTCCCGCTCGACGAGCACGACCCCGCGCACGACACGGGCGAGGAGCGGAAGGTAGATGACGGAGATCGCGAGCGTCGCCGTCCAGAAGCCCGCACCGAAGGTGGCGACGATCACGATGGCGAGAAGGAGCGGAGGAAAGGCAAAGAGAACGTCCCATGCACGCGCGAGGAGTCCGTCGACGGCTCCGCCCTTGTAGCCGGCGAGGAGCCCGAGGGGCACCCCGGCGAGCGTCGAGAGCGCGACGACAAGCAGAGGGCCGAGAAGGCTCGTCCGCGCCCCGAAGATGAGGCGGGAGAGGATATCGCGTCCCGAGGCGTCGGTACCCAGGGGATGCGAGCCCGTAGAACCCACGAGCGTGTTCGCGAGGTCGGTCGCATTCGGATCGTGCGGGGCGATCACCGGCGCGAGCGCGGCGACGAGGACGAGGAGCAGGATGATCGCTGCCCCGGGGGCGGCGGCCGAGGCGCCGACCAGCGGCATCCAGCGTCGGCGGTAGAGAACCGGCGCAGCCGGCGCGACCATCACGCTCCCTTCGCGCTCAGGCGTACTCGCGGGTCGACGAGCGCGTAGAGGAGATCGACCCCGAGGTTGATCAGGATGAACGCGACGGTGAAGAGCAAGGTGATCGCCTGCACGACCGCGAAGTCCTTCGTCCGGACCCCCTGGATCAAGAGCGCCCCCAGGCCATTCAACCCGAACGTGTACTCGACGAGCACCGCGCCCGAGATCAGGAACCCGAACACCAGGCCGGTGATCGTGATGACCGGGACGAGAGCGTTGCGCAGGGCGTGCTTGCCGATCACCCGGCGCTCCGAGAAGCCGCGACTGCGCGCGGTCTCGACGTATTCCTGGGCGAGCGTCTGGCCGAGGGAGGCGCGCATCGTCCGCGCGACGAGCGCCGTCAGGGCGATTGCGAGCGCGATCGCCGGGAGCGTGAGGTGATAGACGCGGTCGAAGCCGCCGTTGCCGAGCCCGAAGACCGGGAACCACCTGAGCGCGACCGAGAAGACGGTGATCAGGAGGATCCCCGAGACGTACGTCGAGATCGACGAGCCCACGAGCATGATCCCGGAAGCGGCGGTGTCGGTCAGGGTCCGCCGCTTGATGCCGGCGAGGATGCCGAGCGCGAGGCCGAAGCCGATGATGAGGAGGAGGGCGTAGGCGGCGAGCTCGATCGTCGGGACAACCCGGGGGCCGACGACGCTCACGACGGAGTCGCGGAAGATGATCGACTCGCCGAGGTTGCCCGAAACGGCGTGCCTGAGCCACGTCCAGTACTGGACGAAGAATGGGTCGTCCAGGCGGTAGCGATCTCGGATCGCCTGGAGGGTCTCCGGGTCGACGTTCTTCCCGCCGAGGAGGATCTGCTCGGGACTGCCGGGGGCAAGATGGAGGAACGAGAAGACGATGAACGACGTGACGAGCAGGAGCGGAATCGCTCCTGCCAGCCGTCTCAGAATGAAGGCGAGCACCTAGTGCCCCTTCAGGAGGGGCACGAGGTGCGGCGCCGCCTGGCGCGTGGCCGGACGGCGCTCTCGACGTCTGCGAGCGGCGCCCCCGTCACGCCGTGCCGCTGAAGTCCGCGGCGAACGGATCCCAGTAGGTCAACGGGCGAATCTGGTAGCCGCCGAGACGGTTGTTCAGGACCATCACCGAGTCCGGGCTGTAGAAGACGATCCATGGCTGGTCGGTCACGACGACCGCCTGCGCCTCCGACAGGAGCCGGGCGCGCTCCGCCGGGTCGGTCGTCTCGCGCTGCTGCTCCAGCAGCCGATCCACCTTCGCGTTGTGGTACGCGGAGTTGTTCGTGACGACGTTCTTGGAGTAGAACGGAACGAGGAGGTTGCCCGCCGGGTCGGGGATGTCCGAGCCCCACTGGCTCACCGACAGGTGGTAGGGCCGGGTCTCCTTTCCGGCGAACTCCTGCGCGATCTTGTCGGTGATCTCGAGCTTCTTCGGGCTCAGGTTGAGGCCGATCTTCTTGCCCGCATCCTGAATCGCGAGGGCCTGCTCCTGGTCGAAGGGAAGCGCGACGAGCATCTCGGCCTTGGCGCCCGTGGCCCCGGCTTCCTGGACGAGCGCTTTCGCCTTCTCGAGATCGAGATCGAAGGAGGGAAGCGCGTCGTAGGCCTGCTTGAACGTGTCCTGCTCGAATGTCCACATCGCTGGCGTCGCCGGTGACTTGATCGGAGACTCGCCGATCCCGCCCCAGGTCGACTGCAGGATCCCTGCCTTGTCGATCGCGTAGGAGAGAGCCTGCCGTACCCGCCGGTCGTCGAACGGCGGCATCTGGGTGTTCACGATCAGATAGTGGACCTGGTAAGAGGGCCCTCGGGAGACCTTGACGTTGCCGAACCCTTCCGTGCCCTTGACGCTCTTGACAGACAGCGCAGTGCCGAAGACGCCGTCGACCACGCCCGTGTTCAGCGCCTGCACGATCGTCGACTCGTCAAGGATGATCTTCACGACGAACCTCTTGACCTTGAGCGCGCGCTCCTTGTTCCAGTAGCCGTCGAAGCGGTCGAGGACGATCTCCTGACCCTTCGTCCACGAGCCGAACTTGTAGGGGCCCGTTCCGACGATTCCGACCCCGGGCGTCCCGACCTTCTTTCCGTTCGCCTCCATGAACGCCTTCGAAGCAACCGCGCCCGCCATGGTCGCGAGCGCGTAGGGGAAGATCGCGTCCGGCTTCGAGAACTTGATCGTGACCTCCAGCGGCCCGCTCGCGAGGACGCTCGAGACGCGCTCGTGAAAGGTCGCCAGATAGGAGCCGACCTTCGGGTCGCGGTGGCGGTCGAGGCTGAACACGACGTCCTCGGCGGTCATCTTGGTCCCGTCGTGGAACTTCACGCCCGAACGGAGCTTCACCGTCATCGTCAGTGGGTCGACGACGTCCCACGCGGTAGCGAGGTTCGGCTGGAGCCGCCCGTGAGGATCGAAGCGGAGGAGCGGCTCGGCGATGTTCGCCACCGCGACGTTCGTGTTGAAGTCGTAGGCGAGGGCGTAGTCCATCGCTACGGCCTCCCCGTTGATGGCCCAGGTCATCGTGTCGACCTCGCCGCCGCCGCCGCCGGACGGTGCCGCTCCGCCGCCACCCCCGCCGCCACAGGCTGCGAGCAGCCAGGCGAACCCGAGCGCACCCGCTGCTCCGCCGCCCCGGACGACCACCTCCCGACGAGTCAATAGGCGCCGATCCACCTCTTCGCGAAGCTCGAGGTCCTCATCCGCCATGGTGACGCTCCTCTCTGGCTGCGGAGCACCGCAGTAGGGAGTCGCTTATCTACCACAGAAAACCCCCTATGGGCAATGAGACTTACCAATACGAGCCGAGCGTGGCGGCGAGCATCCAGAATGCCGCGCGATGGACGCGAAAGTGCTCCTGGCCGGACTCGACGTCGGGACGTCGGCGACGAAGGCGTGCTTCTTCACGCCCGACGGCACCGTCGTGTCGCAGGCAACCGTTCCGGTCACGCTCGAGCATCCGACACCCGGCTTCGCGGAGCAGCCGGCCGAGGTGCTCGTCACGTCGGCCTGCGAGGCGCTCGCCGCCGCCGCTCGCCAGTCGCCGGGCTCGACCGTCGCCGCCATCGGGCTCACCGGTCAGATGGGAGGCCTCGTCCTCGTGGACAGCGACGGCCGGGCGGTCTCGCCGCACCTCTCCTGGCTCGACGCCCGGGCGGCACCCAGCATCGAGCGCGCGGTGACGAGGGACCCGCGCTTGCTCTCCCTCGGCGGTCTGCCGCCGTACCTCGCGCCAAAGGCGGCCTGGTGGAAGCGCGAGCATCCATCCGAGTTCGGGCAGGCCCGCGGCATGGTGATGGCCGCCGGTTACGTCGCGCTCCGGCTCGGGGAGGCCCGGGCCGAGGACTCCTTCGTCGACCGCTCCGCCTCGGGTTTCGTCGGCCTCTACGACGTGGTGGCCGGCGAGGTCTCGACCGAGCTGTGCGAGCTCTGGGGGATCCCGGCCTCCCTCGCCCCCCGAGTCGCGGCCGCCGGCGAAGTGTCCGGCCGCCTCTCCCGCTCGGCGGCGGACCGCACCGGGATCCGGGCGGGGACGTCGCTCGTCGTCGCTCCCGGGGACGGGCCGTGCGGGTGGCTCGGCGTCGGCGCCGTCCGACCCGGCCTCACCGTCGACACGGCGGGAACGTCGGACCACATAGGCATGTGCGGCGAGCGATTCGCCCCCGACGCCCACGACCAGGTGCTCATCTGCCTTCCCTCCGCCGTGGAGCGCCTCTGGCACCTCCAGGGCTTCACGAACGGGACCGGGTTGACGCACCGCTGGTTCCTCGACGGCTTTCCCGGCGAGGGAGGATTCGAAGAGCTCGAGATTCTCGCGGAGCGGGTGCCGGCCGGAAGCGAGGAGCTCATCGCCATCCCGCACTTCGGCGGACGCGTCTGCCCGTACGAGCCCGCCGTCTCCGGCGCCTTCGTCGGTCTGACGTGGCGCCACCGACGGGAGCACCTCTACCGGGCGCTGCTCGAGAGCGTGGCCTACGAGTATGCCTGCTACCTGGAGGCCGCCCGACGTGTCGACCCTGACGCCGCGCCGAGCGAGGTACGAGTGATCGGCGGCGGCGCCGACAGCAGTCTGTGGACTCGAATCAAGGCGGACGTGCTCGGCGTCCCCTTCGTCCTGATGGAGGAAAGGAACTACACGGTATGGGGCGCCGCGCTCTGCGCTGGCATCGGCGCCGGGGTGCTCGACGATCTCTCCGCCTCCGCGGAGGCAGCTGCCCACGTTCGCGCGATCGTCGAGCCCCGCGCCGAGGCAACCGAGGTCTATCGCGGCCTCGTCGCCGTGTACAAGGAACTCTACGACTCGCTTGGAGGTCCGTTCCGCACGCTCTGGGAGCGGCGTCAGCAGTCGAGCCAGCGTGCCGGGTTCTGAACGAAGACAGTCTCGATCAGGGCCTCACCGAACCCTTCTCGCCGGAGGCGAGGGACGAACTGCCGCAGGATGTACGCGAGGCCGGGCCGGCCACCGTAGGCGGTGAGATACGAGCGGCGACCCATGTCGCCGGAGACCAGGAGGCGCATCGCGTGCCCCGCCTCGACAAGGCGCCGGAGCATCGCGATCCGGGCGGAGTCTGGCGCGTATTTCGTCTTCGACGGGCCGTCGAAGATGACGGACGCCCCGCGTTCGCAGATCTCCCGGAGCAGGCCGAAGTCGAGCTTCTGGTCCATGTGGCTGAGCGCGACCTTGCCGAGATCCGCCCCCTCGGCCTCGAGCAGGTCGAGCTGCTCCAGCGCCATGGTGCCGCGCGTCGTGTGCGTGAGCACCGGACAGCCGGTCTCGGCCTGTACGCGTGCCACGGCGCGTGCGATCCGCTCCTCCACCGGGAGGATGACGCTCTCGCTCGTCCCGAGCTTCGCCACTCCGGCCGGCGCCTCCGTGCCGATCATCCCATCCTGGAGGTCATGGAGCATGATCGCGACGAGCTTGTCGTCGCTCGCCTTCGGTGCCTCGTCGCCGTAGTCGCCGCGATTCCAACCGGTGACGCAGACGATGTTTACGTCGCTCTGCGCGGCGATCCCGAGCAGCGCCGGCGCGTCGCGGCCGTAGTCGCGCGCGGTCGCGTCGACGAGTGTCCGGCCGCCTGCGCCCCTGAAGCGCTCGAGCTCCTCCAGGCTCAGTTCGGGATCGTCGAGCACGTAGTCGGGGTCCTCCGCGGCACGCCAGGCGGGCGGTCTCGTGAGCAGGTGCTCGTGCACGTACGTCCAGCCGAGCGCCTCCGGCGAGACCTGCCCTCCGAGCGTCTCGATCATCAGGTCGGGAATGCCTGCAAGGAGGGCCTTTACCGAAGCTCCTTGTTCGACTCCATGTCGAACCACATGGCGAAGAGGAGGAGCTGAAGGCCTGAGACGACGAGGAGCGCCACGAGCACGATCGTCGCCGCGGGGACGGGGTTCCCCGCAATCCGGAGGCCCGACTCGACCAGACCGAGCGCGACACCCGCGACGAACAGGAAGATCCCGAGGAAGTAGAAGAGAACGAGCGGGTGGAAGTCGCGGATCACGTACTTCTCGCGCATCCGCCAGAAGAAGCCCTTCAGGAGCAGCCAGGAGATCGCCGGCACCACGCGCCACAGCCGAATGCCGCTCCGCTCCCCCACCCCGTAGATCGGCCGCGACGGATAGTCCCGCACGCGCCGGTTCCACACGTTCAGGTGCACGAGCATGTCGTTCGGGAACCCGTAGCGGCGGTAGATGCGCTCGAGGTCGAGCAGCTCGAGCGTCTCGAGGTTGACGGCCGTGTAGCCCGACTGCGAGTCCGCCACGTGCCAGTAGCCGGAGGCGATCTTCGTCAGGAAGGAGAGGACCGCGTTCCCGAGGTAGCGCGTCCGCGGGATCATCTGCCATGCCTGGCCCGTGAAGAGGCGGTTCGCCTTTGCGTAGTCGCACCGCCCCTCCGCAACCGCGCGGACGAGCTGCTCGAGGTCGCCGGGATCCATCTGGCCGTCCGCCGCCATCACCGCGGTCACGTCGATCCGCTCGACCATCGCCCGTCGGTATCCGCTGACGATCGCCGCACCGACGCCCTGATTGCTCTCGTGCCGGACGAGCTCGACGCGCGGGTCCGCCGCCCGCGCCCGCTCGGCGGTCCCGTCCGTGGAGCCGTCGTCGACGACGAAGATCCGGTCGACGAAGGCCGGGACAGTGGAGCAGGTCGATCCGACGAGCGCCTCCTCGTTCAACGCGGGCACGACGACGGCGACGCTCCTGCCCTCGAGCATGGCCTCCTAGGGCGCGCGCGGACGGAGCCGGCGCCCGCCGAGGAGCGGCTCCCACAAGAGCGCGAGGGCGACGCCGGCCAGCAGGCCGATGAACGCCCCGACCACGACCGACGTCTTGCGGCTGCGCGCGCTCACCTTCTGGGGCGCCGCCCGGGCGAGGATCTTTCCCTTCTCGAAGTCCTGTGCGAGCGTGAGGAGCTGCTGCGTCTGGGCCCGCTGAGTGACCAGATCCGTCTGGCGCTGCTCCGTCGTCGTCAGCAGCGTCGTGAGAGCGAGGCGCTCGAGCGACGAGAGACCCGCGGCG
>Ga0066709_100005988_pt1 | contig 10176 bp, 3 predicted proteins | sample GraSoiAngelo_158_FD_79665 | JGI IMG/M metagenome (GOLD analysis project Ga0066709, IMG submission 79665) | Grasslands soil microbial communities from the Angelo Coastal Reserve, California, USA - 14_1009_16_30cm | ecosystem: Environmental > Terrestrial > Soil > Grasslands | place: USA... | reverse complement strand
TGATGGACCTTTCTGACGGCCTCTCGAGCGATCTGTCGCGTCTGTGCGCCGCGAGCGGTGTGGGGGCCCGGCTGGAAATGGCCAAGATTCCTGTCAGGCAAACTATGCATAGCAATAGAAAGGACCTGGCTGCTGCCCTCCAGCTTGCTTTGCATGGCGGCGATGACTACGAATTGCTTTTCACGGTGCCGCGCAAGCGGGCGAATTCTCTGCCGCGATCGTTCAGAGGCCTGCCCCTAACACAGATTGGAATCGTCACTTCTGACAAAAAGATTGTTCTCGTGAATGAAAGCGGTCGCGAACAACAACTCGATCCCGGCGGCTGGGATCCATTCAGGGCCCGACGCTTGACAGGTGGCTTGCGCCCCTATTCATAACGCAGCGCAATCAGAGGATCGAGGCGCGATGCGCGTCGTGCCGGAAGCCAACATGCCAGCAACCCGGTGAGCAGGAGCACTAGGGGCACGCTCACAAGCGTCCACAGGTCGTATGCAGACACACCCCACAGTTGCGTGGCGATCACGCGCCCCAGCGCCACGCTGGCAATCAATCCAAGGACCACGCCAATCCCCACGAGCCGCAGTCCCATGCGAATCACCATTCCCAGCACGTCCGCGCCTTCCGCTCCCAGCGCCATGCGAATCCCAATCTCCTGCGTTCTCCGCGTCGTCGTGTACGCCAGCACGCTGTAGACGCCAATGGTTACCAGGACCAGCCCGATGGCCCCGAAAATGGTCATTAGGAAAAATCCAAACCGCGGCCCGGCGAAGGAAAACTGGCTGATGTAGCCTTCCAGCGTTCCTGTAAGCGTCAGCGCCACGTTTCTGTCGGTGGCCCAAATCTCGTGCTCCACCGCGTTCATCATGGTCATCGGTTCTCTCTCGGTGCGCACCAGGATTCCCCGGAACGCGGAGCCCGTCACCGTGTACGGAATCCAGATTTCCGGCTCAATCGGCTCTTGCAGCCCGCGGTTCTTCACGTCCGCTACGAGCCCGATAATTTGAAACACCGGCTCTTTTACCGGGTCTTCAAACTGTTCCAGTTGCGCGATGCGAATCTGCTTCCCGATTGGATTGTCGTTCCCCAAATACTTGCGCACAAAGGTTTGATTCACGACCGCCAGCTTCTGCGCTCCGTTGACTTCCGCTTCCGTGAACGGCCTGCCATCCACGAACTGAATCTTCAACACCGGAAAGTATCCCTGGCTGCACAGTTGAAACATTGCGTTCCATTTGTCGGCGTGCGTCTTTCCTGGAATCTCGATGTCGCTCGGGATTCCTCCATAAGGCGGGAGCGTACTCGTTTCCGTGGCTTCGACGACACCGGGCAGGGCCTTGAGCCTCTGAAGCAGTGGGCGGTAAAATCCCGTAACTTGAGCCGCTGTTTTGTATCGGTCCACGGGCAGGGGAAGCCTGGCCACCAGAACGTGATCGGGGCGCAATCCCAACTTCACGTCCCGCAGCGCTACAAAACTGCGCATTAGCAACCCAGCGCCCACCAACAGGGTCAGCGAAAGCCCCACTTCCAAAACCACAACGGCATCGCGCAATCGTCCATGTTGGAACCCGCCGCTCATGCCCTTGCCGCTATCCCGCAGCGGATCGTTCAAATCTTTGCGCGCCGCTTTCAATGCCGGCACCAGGCCAAACAACAGCGCCGTCAGCACGGCCACGCCTAAAGTAAACAGCAGCACAGGCGTATTCAGCTGGATCACCGCTTCGGCCGGAATAATACGCTGCGGCATCAGCGCGACAAGAGATTTCAGCCCTCCCCACGCCAGCAGTGTCCCTACCGCTGCACCACCTATCGCCAAGATCATGCTTTCCACAAGCAGCTGCCGGATCAATCTCCAGCGGTTCGCACCAAGCGCGGCGCGTATCGCAAACTCCTTCTCCCGAGTAGTTGCGCGTGCCAGCAACAAATTCGCCACGTTTCCGCAGCCGATCAAGAGCAGCAATCCTACGGCCGCCAAGACAATGAAGAGCGTCGTCTTGAATTGGCCTACCACCAGATTGGTCAACGACTCCAAATGCACCGTGAAATGCTTCGGATAGTCCTTGGGGTACACTTTCGCTAGACGGTTGGCCACGACCGTAAAGTCCGCTTCCGCTTCCTTCATCGAAACGCCCGGCTTCAAGTGTCCTAACATGAACCAGAATTGCGGGAACGCCCCTGCCACAGCGGTCGTCGCACTCGCGCGCTCCGGTTTTTTCGGGATCCACATATCCGCGTCGCCCCAGCCAAACCGGGGCGGCATGATCCCTACGAGCGTCCTCGGCACGTCATTTAATATAAAAGTTTTGTTAATGACTGCCGGATCAGCGCCAAAGTTCTTCACCCAAGCCTTGTAGCGCAGCACGAACACGGGTGGCGCACCGGGCTCGTAATCCGCTGGCTGCATGACTCGTCCGAGCAGCGCAGGCATCCCGAGGAATTCAAACGTTCCGGGCGTAACGTAATTCCCGTTGAATTGCTGGGTGCCTTCTCCTGAGCGATAGAGCACGTCCAGATTGTCGTTGGCGATGGCCCGGTCAAATGCATGATTCTGTTCGACATAGTCCAGGAATTCCGGCCCACTGAACCCAGCACGCCCACCGGGCTCATTCCGTTCGGTGTCCTGGATTTGCACGGACATGAAGCGCTGCGCATCCGGGTAGGGGAAGGGCTCCATCATGATGTTATCGATGACGCTGAAAATGGCCGTCGAAGCGCCAATCCCCAAAGCCAGCGTGATGATCGCTACCGTCGCAAACCCTGGCGTCTTCCTCAGGTTTCTAAACGCATACCGGATGTCCTGCCCTAGTGTTTCCATGATGAACCCTCTTCCGTTGCGGCGGTTGCCCAAGCCCGGCGCAACTTGCTACCTAGACTTACGCACACGCCGGTCATAATGTTCGACGCCGCCAAGCTCAAAAAGTTCCGCGCGCAAATCAAGCGCTACAAGTCGAGCTGAACAGCTTGAGGCCCCATGTGATCGTCTGGAAAACCTGAAAAAAGCGGACTGAAATGAAAAACCGGGAAGCCAAGTGATGTTTGCCTCCCGGTTTTTCTGGATTTGTTAGATATCAGAACGAGATGCGCAAGCCGAATTGAATCCAGCGACTCCCCTGAGTGCGATCGGCAGGAATTAATTCCTGACTGATCACGCCAAAGGTTGCCGGATTTTGGAGATTCAGCGTCGGCTGGAAGAAATTGACATGGTTGAAGATGTTGAAGAAGTCCGCTGAAATTTCCACTCTGAATCGTTCGTGGAACGAAGTTGTCTTCCCTAGGCGCGTGTCCAGGTTCCAGAGTCCCAGGCCGCGGAGAGGGTTGCCAGTTCCGTCGCGACCATCCGTACTGATATTGACTGCGCGGAAATCACCAGCAACGGCACCTGGATTCGCGAAGAGATTGAGACCGGTGCCACTCAAGTTTGCGCCGCAGTTCGGACCATCACCCGCGGAGCCGAATCCGTTGCTGCTGCAGACACCGCCGTGGGTGCCAGCGCCTAGATTCGTGCTCACGAGAGGGATCGCATTCAAGGTATTCGCAAAGAATCCACCGCCCGAGTCGCCGTCAACGACGGCAAGCGGCGGCCCGCTTGTAGCGCGGAAAACGCCAGAAACGTACCATCCGCCAATGATTTTGTTGGCGATGTTGTTTCCAAAGCTGAACCTATGACCGTTTCCAGCAGGCAGATCATAGTTGAAAACAGCGTTGAAAACATGAGTGCGGTCAAAAAGAGACGGCCCGTATTGGAAGCTAGGATTAAAGCTGTTGGCGTAAGTGCCAGCGTTGTTCTGCACGGTGCCGACCTGGTCTAATGACTTGGAGAAAGTGTAGTTCAAGTCGAATTGCAAGCCATGGGACGGACGTTTGCGCAGCGTAAATGTTGCGGCGTGATAGTTAGACAGATCGTTGTGCGTGCGCATGAACAAGGCAAAATTAATCTGATGGTTGTTAAAAGTCGGCATACCGAGCGCCTGTCGGTCGCCGTCGATAACCCCGAAAACCGAACCTACCGATTGGCTCAGGAAGGCCGAAGCTGCTTGAGTTGCCAGGCAATCCGTGGGCGTAGAACAACTTGCCCCGATGATGCCCGCGTTAAGGCCCGGCAACTGATTATTGAACCAGGGCTGGTCCGTCACCGGCTTGTTCGCTGCAAGTTCGTGCGCCACGGCGTCAAAAGCTTGCGCAAACGTTTGCCCGGAGGCTTTATCGAGGAACTTGTAGGGAGAAGAGTCAAAATCGACGCTGTTGGGCAAATTCCGGCCCAAGCGGCCGATATAGCCTACCTCCATCAGCATGTTCCCGGGCAACTCGCGCTGAACCGTAAAATCTATGCTGTAGCTCTTGCCGACCTTGAAGTTCGGGTCGACCGCGAAAGAGAGGTTTTCTCCGCCGAGAGCGGGGATGATCGGCGAGGTGACTGGTGGAACCGCAGGCACAGGTAGACTTCCGTCCACGCCAACACGGAATCCGGAAACCCCGATGTTGCCGGACCCTACCGCGGCATTGCAGCCAGGGCCAGTAGAGCCAGCATCCAGATTGCACGGTGGAGTAGGCAAGACAAGAGTCTGAGCGAAGCCAACGCCAAGTTGTGGAATCTCTACGCTCTGGACATTATTGACGCGATCGTAATAGATCCCGAAGCCCGCACGGATCACGGTCCTGCCGGCACCGAAGAGTTTTCCGCGTTTCCCATCGCCGTAGGATGGACTCCAGGCAATCGAGAGGCGCGGCGCAATGTCGCCATAATCAGTGTTCCAGATAGAGCTGCGGCCCGAATTCTTGATGGGGAGATAGCCGATGGTTGGGTTAAATACCTGCCCAGCGGCGGCGGCCTGCATTTTCGCTTGGATGTAGCCAGCCGCAGTCAGAATTTTGCCGGTGCTGGTGTCAATCTCAAAAGTTTGCTGATTGTGTGCTTCCGACGGCGGGGTCTGCCAACCGTAACCCAGTCCGTAAGTAAGGGTCAGAGTCGACTTGATCCGCCAGGTATCTTGAGCGTAGAAGTCGTACGCTTGCTGATTGGTATTAGCAATCAGAGGAGTCCCAAAGGGCTGCGGGTTCAACCCTCCGTCGCGCACCGCAAGCACATTCACGTTATCGACGATTCCCAGAGTAGCTGCATACAGACGGTCCCATCTCAGAACATCTGTGGGCTGCAAGCAAAAGGTGGTTAGGGTCGAAGTGCAAGAGGGCGGCCGATTCGCCGCCGGAATAGTCTGATTCGTGCCAAACACGTCCGCATCTTCGGTGGCGACGAGGGAGGCCAGGGAACCAACGACTTTATCGTTGCGCTGGGCGATGAGAGGCAACCAACGAACATCGCCTCCCGCGGCGATCGTGTGCCTGCCATGAATATGGGTGAAGTTGTCGACGAGCTGTTTGTTGCGTTGGAAGTTTCCCTGCGTCCGGGCACGCTGGGTATCCACGTCGATCGGCACGTCAATCAGGCCGGTTGCCGCGAGGCCCGGCGCTTGCGCAATGAAGCCCGCCGACGTGCCGGTACCATTAAGCGCAAGAAGCGTCGCGGAAGCACTAGGTGACAAGCCAGGGAGGAAGACGCGGCTCCGAATCCAGCCATAGCGCACAACATTGCTGGTGGAAGAATTGAAGGCATAGTCCAACGCCCCAATTGCGCCGTCACCTCGCGTGTCATTCCCGCTTGTTGCGATGGTCTTGCCATTGAGGGTGTCTATCTGCGTGGAAGTTGTCGTAAGTGCCCTTGAATAAATATAGCGGCCGAAGAAGTGCGCCTTCTGCGTTAAATTATGATCCAGCCGAAAAGTAACATAGTCATCCTTGACAGGCGTCGACGCGCTGGCAACAAATCCTGTCGTATTGTTTCCGTCAACCCCGGGCAAACTGGCGTTGTTACCAGCGGGGTCGAGTTGATACAACGCCTGGATTGTGGGGCTGATCCCGATACCCCGTGGATCGCAAGCGAGGTTTTCGCTTGGCCCGCAGGCCGTGGAAGTGGCCAGGTCGTACTGCCTTACCACCCCGCTGGCATCTTTGAATGAAAGAATTCCATTCCTCAAGTTGTCAGTAGGCACGATGTGGCTAACCTGAGAAGCCGAGGGAAAGCGCCTGGCCTCATAGTTGCTGAAGAAGAATGTTTTATCTTTGAATATCGGGCCGCCGACGCTCACGCCCTCCCGGTTGTCCTTGAAAGCCGTTTTCCGCGTAAAGGAATTACCGTTTCCATCAGGCGTGTGATTCAGATCCCAGGAGTTGGCATTGTAACCGTCGCTTTGGTGAAACCAATACCCGTCTCCGTGCAGAGTGTTCGACCCACTCTTGCTCACCAGGGTAATGTTTCCTCCGGAGGACCGGCTAAAGTCTGTGGTTGAATTTGACACGCCAACTCGGAACTCTTCCAGGCTTTCCACGCCCGTGGGAATGAAGTTCGCAGCCGTTGCGCCACCGCCGACCGTATTGTCCGTGATGTCGATTCCATCGAGCGAAATCGAGTTTTGGTCGCTGCGCGCTCCCGCCACGGTGCCGCCGTTGTTCCCGAAACCCCCGTTCGCCGGAGTGTCGTAAGGCGTCGTGCCCGGCTGCAGCGTTAGCAATTCGGAGGCGTCTCGCGTCAGAGTCGGTAAGCGCGACAGCGTGGTCCCTCCGATCACATCTCCGACCTGCGCGTCTGTCGTCTGTAGCTCGACTCGAGCCTCGGTTGTCACCGTGACGGACTCTGTGGCCACACCAAGATCCAACTTCACGTCCACGGTATAGCTCTTCGCCACATCCACCGTTAAGGCCTGAACGCTGGCGGTGCGAAACCCGTCCTTTTTCACGCTGACTTCGTATTCGCCCGGCGCCACGTTGACAAACGTATATTGGCCGACAGTGTTGGTATTTTGCGTTGTCTGATTGTTCGTGGCTTTGTTTCTCAATGTCACCACGGCATTGGCAACCGCAGCGCCGCTTGGATCAGTGATGGTTCCGATCAGCGTTCCACTGGTTGCCGTTTGGGCTCTGCCTGAAGATGCAAGAACCGAGAATGTCAGAATCAAACCAACCATCAGAATAGTCACAAACGCTTTTTTCACGAATCCACCCCTTTTTGAGATCTGCGATCCCTAGTAAGAACGACCCAGGCGCATTTGCACGAAAATGCTTCCGGACGAATCCCCGAACATCGATTGGGCCACTCGCTTGTTCCCTCCACGGACACACGTCGCCCTTGCGCTCGCAGCTCGCGCGAGTGCATGCATTCGATTTGGTCGTGGTTACTTTCTTCTGGGAAAAACGGCAGCGGATACTGCTGCGCAATGCCTCGTTCCCCAGCCGCCGTCTGCGAGTGATTCTTCGGATTGCTCTCGCTTCACACCACTTGTTTCGGTGCCCTCGTTACCTGCACTTTTCCTGCCGCACCTTCTGAATAAAAAGACAAGCTTCAACGCGTACAAGAAGAATGAGTTATCAACAATGCGTGTTCATTCGTTCTGGGGAGCGTATTCCGTGCTTCCAAATGCCGTACCTCCTGTCGCCAGATTTATACGAGTATCTGTATGGACCCGTTCTAAATTCGCCAGAGAGACCGCTTCAGTTGGATGGATTTTGACGAGTAGAATTCGTCGTGCTGTTAATCACGGGCGCGATGGCCGGTGGCTTTTCTTTCGGCGGAGCAGGTTCATCCTCGGTCGGCGCAGTGTCGGGAGTAGTCAAATTGAGCTGGTGTTCACCCGCCAACTGCTCGAGGGGAACGACATTCGGAAAATCCGTCACCGGAGTTCCCGCGAGTGCGCCTTGCATGAATTCCAGCCAGATTGGGAGGGCCGCGCGCGCGCCGGTCTCCCGCTTGCCGAGAGAAATTTGTTTGTCGTCGAAGCCCACCCACACGCCCGCCGTGATCTGCGGCGTGAACCCCACAAACCACGCGTCGGTATAATCCTGCGTGGTCCCAGTTTTTCCCGCGGCGGGGCGCCCCAGAGCTTTCGCCTGCACGCCGGTACCGAATTGAATCACTTCCTCGAGCATCGCCGTCATCGTGCTCGCCACTTCCGGGGAAAGCACATCGTGCACTTCCGGATGCGCCTCCTCGAGCAACGCGCCATCGTAGCTGGTCACGCGCCGGATCATGTAGGGATCGATCCGGATGCCGTCATTCGGAAACACGGTGAAGGCTGAAACATGCTCTTCCAATTTCATATCCGCGGCGCCGAGGGCCAATGGCAAATACGGAGGCAGCGACGTGGTGATGCCGAAGCGCCGCGCCATGTCCACCACCGTGTTGATGCCCTCTTTTTCCGCCAGTTTCACGGCCGGGACGTTGCGCGAACCGGCCAGCGCCCGCCGTAACGTGATCGTGCCCTCAAACTTCTCGTCGTAATTGTGCGGCGTGTAGGGTTGCCCTCCGCTGATGGTCGTGAACGGCAGATCCACGATGGTGTCGAAAGGCGTCGCACCTTTTTCCAGCGCGTCGGCATAAACATAGACCTTGAAGGAACTGCCGACCTGCCGGAACGCTTGCGTGGCGCGGTTGAATTTCGAGTCCTCAAAGCTGTAGCCGCCGACCATCGCTTTGATTTCGCCGGTGGCATTGTCGAGGCACAGCAAAGCCCCCTGTGGGCCGGGTTGCTGCTCGAGCTGCACGCGCGCGGTGGTGCCGCGCAATTCTTGAATCGAGAATTGCGCCAGGTCGCCCGCCTTGAGCAATTCCGCAGGCCTCTTGCGCCCGGTCCAGGCAAAGTCGCTCGGAGAGAGAATGGCGCGATACTGGACTATTTTGATGACCGCGTCGTGCTCGCCCACACTCAACACCAGCCCCGTGACGTAACTTCCCTTTTCAATCGCGTGGTGCCAATCCTCGTCCTCATAGGTGTCCAGCTTGCCCAAGTTGTCGCGCAGGACGTTGGGCAGGTTGCCCTTCCAGCCGTGGCGGCGCTCGTAGGCATGCAGCCCATCGCGCAGAGCCTGGTTGGCCACGCGCTGCATGTTCGTGTTCAGCGTGGTGTAGACGCGCAGGCCGCGCTCGTGAACCGCTTCGGTGCCGTACGTCGCTTCAAGGTATTTGCGGATCTCTTCGAAGAAATATGGCGCGAGATCGTTGCGCGGATACTGGAGATGGAGACCGAGCGGTGACTTGACTGCGGCGGTTTCTTCCACCGGGGTTATTTTCCCCTCTTCCTCCATGCGACGCAGCACCAGGTTGCGCCGCGCCAGCGCCCCCTCCGGATTGAGCATGGGCGAAAATTTTGGCCCGTTGATCATTCCCGTAAGCAGCACCGCCTCCGGCAACTTCAAATCAGTCACCGGTTTGCCGAAATAAAATAGCGCGGCAGAGGCAAATCCGTAATTGCCGTGCGCCAGGTACACCTGGTTCGCATACATGGTGAAGATTTGCGGCTTGCTGTAGCGCCGCTCGATTTGCAGCGCGAGAAGCGTCTCCTCCGCTTTCCGGCGAAAGCTGATGTCGCTGCGGTCCAGAAAAAGATTTCCGGCAAGTTGCATGGTGATGGTGCTGGCACCACCGGCTCGGCGGCCCCGAGTCAGGTGGCGCAGCGCCGCGGTAAACATGCGCGGGGAGTCGATGCCCCAGTGCTCTTCGAAGTGCTGGTCCTCAACGGCGGTGACCGCGTTATGGAGAACTTTGGGGCATTGTTCGTAGGTCATCAGGATGCGGCGCTGCAAGGCGAAGCTACCCACGAGCTGACCGTCATCGGCGTAGATTTCCGTGACCACGTTCGGGCGGTAGGTTTCGAGCGCGCGAATTTCCGGCAAATCGCTGGCATAAACGAACAGCAGTCCGCAGGCTGTGCCAAACAAGATGGAGCAGAGAAGAAGGAAGGCCAGCGCGACGCGGTCAATCAGCTTGAAACTGCGCAATCGCAGCGTGATCGGAGGGAGGCTCAGCATGAAAATATTATCTTAACGCACAAAAGAAGTCCGCGGACCGCTCACACCAATTTTGATGCCATGAACGAGGAAACAAACCCTAAATCCCTTATAGTAGAAAGCACCAGCAACAGGCGCTCTCGTTTGCAAATCTGTTCGATGAATCTGCTCTGAGGTGATTCACCATGTTCCTCTTCTTGCTCTTCGTCACTCTTCTTGCAGCTGCTGCCGTGTCCCTTGCCGTGATGTGGTTGTTCACCAAGCCGATCGACGGCGTGTTGCGGCGCATCATTCCCGATGAGATCAGCGCGGCGTGGTCGAAGTACATGAAATTCGACCACGCCG
>Ga0066709_100005987_pt1 | contig 10178 bp, 8 predicted proteins | sample GraSoiAngelo_158_FD_79665 | JGI IMG/M metagenome (GOLD analysis project Ga0066709, IMG submission 79665) | Grasslands soil microbial communities from the Angelo Coastal Reserve, California, USA - 14_1009_16_30cm | ecosystem: Environmental > Terrestrial > Soil > Grasslands | place: USA... | reverse complement strand
TAGCGCCGCAGGTCGGTGGCGACCTCGTCGTTGCGGCTCCGACCCGTGTGGACCTTCGCGCCCGCCGCACCCGCCAGCTCGATCAGCCGGCGCTCGACCGCGGTGTGGATGTCCTCGTCGCCGGGCTGGAAGGCGAAGGTGCCGTCGATCACCTCCTCCTCGATCCGGTCGAGCGCGGTCACGACGATGCTCGCCTCCTCGCCCGTGAGCACGCCCGCCTTCTCCAGCCCGCGGACGTGGGCCCGCGAGCCGGCGACGTCGTCGACCGCCAGCCGGCGGTCGAACGGGAGGCTGACGGTGAAGGCGAGGAGCTCGGGAGCCGGCTGCTCGCCGCCGAACCGGCCCTGCCAGAGGGTCACCGGGCACCGCCCTGCCGGGCGGCCCAGGTCTCCACCCCGAGGCCCCAGAGGCGGACGAAGCCCTCGGCGTCCTCGTGCCGGAAGCGGTCGGCGGCCTCGTAGGTGGCAAGGTCGTGGTCGTAAAGGCTCATGTCGCTGCGCCGGCCGGTGACGCGGCACGCGCCCGGCTCGAGCCGCAGGCGCACCTCGCCCGTGACGTGGCGCTGGCTGTCGTCGACGAACGCGTCGATGGCGGCCTTGAGGGGAGAGAACCACAGCCCGTCGTAGACGAGCTCGGCCCAGCGCGGCTCCAGGCGGGCCTTCTCGTGGGCGAGGTCGCGTTCCAGGGTGAGGCCCTCGAGGTCGGCGTGGGCCATCAGGAGCGCCAGCGACCCGGGGCACTCGTAGACCTCACGGCTCTTGATGCCGACGCGCCGGTTCTCGAGCATGTCGATGCGGCCCCAGCCGTACGCTCCGACGACGCGTGCCGTCTCGGTGACGAGCTCGTGCAGCGACAGCGCGTGGCCGTCGAGGCTCACGGGCACGCCGGCCTCGAAGCCGACGACCAGCTCGACGGGATCGCTTGCCGTCGGAACGGTGAGCTCGAACACATCCTCCGGTGGCTGCTCCCACGGGTCCTCGAGGATGCCGCACTCGATCGTGCGACCCCACAGGTTCTGGTCGATCGAGTACGGGCTCGCGCGCGTGACCGTGATCGGGATGCCGTGACGCCCGGCATACGCGATCGAGTCGTCGCGCGTGAAGCCCCACATACGCACGGGTGCCAGCACCTCGAGGTCGGGTGCCAGCGCGCGCGAGGACACTTCGAAGCGCACCTGGTCGTTGCCCTTGCCCGTGCACCCGTGGGCGACGGCGTCGGCGCCGTGCTCGCGTGCCGCGGCTACGAGATGCTTGGCGATGATCGGCCGCGACAGCGACGAGACGAGTGGATAGCGGCCCTCGTACAGCGCGTTCGCCTTCAGGGCGGGGGCGACGAAGTCGCGCGCGAACTCGTCACGCAGATCCGCGACGATCGCCTCGACCGCTCCCGCGGCGAGGGCGCGCTCCCGGATCGCGTCGAAGTCGCCGCCCTGTCCGACGTCGGCGGCAAGAGCGACCACTTCGACGCTCCATTCCTCGGCCATCCAGCGGACGGCGACCGAGGTATCGAGACCACCGCTGTACGCGAGCACCACTCGTTTGGCCATGTCGTTGTCTCCTTACAGCCCGGCCAGGGCCGAGAGCTTCTTGGCCACGGCGACGCCGCCGACCTTCTCGGTGCAGACCACGAACAGGGTGTCGTCGCCCGCGACCGTACCGAGCACACCGGGCACCGAGGCACGGTCGAGCGCCGACCCCACAACGTGGGCCGAACCGGGTGGCGTGCGCAGCACGACGATGTTGCCCGAGTGGGCGACCTCGTTGAGCCACTCCCCCAGGACTCGCCGCAGGTGGTCGTCGGACGCGGGCCGCTCCTCGAACTGCGGGATGGCGTACACCGTCTCGCCACCCGGCGCCCGCACCTTGACCGCCCCCAGCTCCTCGAGGTCGCGTGACACGGTTGCCTGGGTCGCCACCACCCCGTCGGCGGCCAGCAGCTCGACCACCTCCCCCTGACTCCCCAGTCGGTGATGCTCGAGCAGCTTGGCGATGCGGTGCTGGCGCTGCGCCTTCGCCGATCTGGTCACGGCCGCGCTCCCAAGAGGAACAGCAGCAGGCCACGCTGCGCGTGCATGCGGTTCTCCGCCTCGGCCCACACCAGGCTCTGCCGGCCGTCGACCACGCCGGCGCTCACCTCTTCACCGCGATGCGCGGGCAGGCAGTGCAGGAACACCGCGTCGGGCGCGGCGCGCGCCATGAGCTCCTCGTCGACCGTGAACCCGGCAAAGGCGCGCCGGCGCTCGCTTGCCTCGGCCTCCTGGCCCATCGACGCCCACACGTCGGTGACGACGACCTCGGCGCCCTGCGTGGCCATCTGCGGGTCGTTGGTGACCTCGACCGCGCCACCCAGCGCGCGCGCCCGCTCCGCGACGGCACGCGGCGGCTCGAACCCCGGCGGCGTCGCCACCCACAGGTCCATGCCGGCAAGCCCACCCGCGAGCAGCAGCGAGCGGCACACGTTGTTGCCGTCGCCCACCCACGCCACGCGGCGTCCTTTCAGGTCCCCGAAGCGCTGCCGGATGGTGAGCAGGTCGGCCAGGGCCTGGCACGGATGAGCGTCGTCGGAAAGCAGGTTGACGACGGGGACCGAGCTCGCTGCCGCGATCCGCTCGATCTTCTGGTGCTCGAACACACGCGCCGCGATCAGCGCGTGATAGCACGACAGGGTGCGGGCCACGTCCTCGGCGGTCTCGCGCGTGTCAATGCCGACCTCGTCACCGGTCATGGTCACCGGATGACCCCCGAGCTGCACCACCGCCATCTCCATCGAGTTGCGGGTGCGGTTCGACGGCTTCTCGAACAACAGGCTCACGCCCCTACCGGCCAGGACCGCTTCGGGCGCGGGGTCGTCGGCAAGGTCGAGCACCGCTGCCAGCTCGGCCGCCGACAGGTCGTCGACCTCGAGGAGGTGGCGTACCTCCGTCACGCGCCGAGGACCTTGGCGAGGATGGCGACGGCGGCGTCGACCTCGTCGTCAGCGACGAGCAGCGACGGTGCGAGCCGCAGCGCGCGCTCGGACACAGGGTTCACCACGAGCCCGGCGGCGAGCGCGGCCGCGGCCACCTCGCGCGCGTCGGCCGACTCCAGCTCGGCGCCCACCAGCAACCCCAGGCCGCGCACCTCCTTCACACCCGCAAGCGCGGCGAGCGCGCTTGCCAGCCGTGCGCCGGCGGCGGCGGCGCGGGCGGGCACGTCCTCGTCCTCCATCACCTGGAGCACGGCGCGGGCCGCCGCGGTGGCCAGCGGCTGACCACCGAACGTGGTCGCATGGTCGCCAGGACGGAAGGCGTCGGCCACCTCGGCACGCGCCCAGCACGCACCGATCGGGACGCCGTTGCCGAGGGCCTTGGCCATCGTCACCACGTCCGGCTCGACGCCGAAGTGCTGGAACCCGAACCACTTCCCCGTACGGCCGAGACCGGTCTGCACCTCGTCGACCATGAGCAGCACCCCACGTTCGTCGCACAGCCGCCGTACGCCCTGGAGGTACTCGGGCGTCGCCGGGTTCACGCCGCCCTCCCCCTGTACGGGCTCGAGCAGTACCGCGGCGACGACGGATGCGTCGAGCGAGGCCTCGAGCGCGTCGAGATCCGCCCACGCGACGTGGCGGAAGCCTTCCGGGAGGGGTTGGAACGCCTCGTGCTTCTCGGGCTGGCCGGTGGCGTGGAGCGTGGCCAGCGTGCGCCCGTGGAACGAGCCGTAGGCGCTCACCACCGCGTACCGGCCCGGGCCCGCCCACCGCCGGGCGAGCTTGATCGCACACTCGTTGGCCTCCGCGCCGGAGTTGCAGAAGAACACCCGGCCACCGCCGCCGATCAGCCGGTCGAGCGTGGCCGCCACCTCGGGACCGACCGTGGTGCCGTAGAGGTTGGACACATGCAGGAGGGTGCGCGCCTGCTCGCACACCGCCTCGGCCACCGCCGGATGCGCATGGCCGAGCGAGGTGACGGCGATCCCGCTCAGGAAATCGAGGTACTCGTTGCCGTTGTCGTCCCACAGTCTCGAGCCCGCGCCGCGCACGAACGTCACGGGCGGGACCGGGTACGTGTTCATGAGCGTGGTGGTGTTCAAGGCATCACCATCGTGCCGATGCCCTCGTTGGTGAAGACCTCCAACAAGAGCGCGTGGGGCAACCGGCCGTCGAGGATGTGCGCCCGGCCGACGCCACGGCGTACTGCCTGCACGCACGACGCGACCTTCGGGAGCATCCCGCCGCGCAGCTCGCCGGCGTCGACCATGGCCTCGAGCTCCCCGGCCGACACCGCCGAGATCAACGTCGCCGGGTCGTGCTCGTCGCGCCGGAGCCCCTCGATGTCGGTCAGGTACACCAGCTTCTCTGCCTCCAGCGCCGACGCGATCGCACCGGCGGCGGTGTCCGCGTTGATGTTGTAGGCCTGTCCCTGCGCATCGCTCCCGATGGTGGCGACGACGGGGATCAACTCCTCGCTCAGCAGCCGCCGGAGGATGTCGGGGTTCACCGCCTCGACGTCGCCGACGAACCCCAGCTCCGGCGAGCGCGCGCTCGCGGTGATCAGGCCCGCGTCCTCGCCCGAGAGCCCGACGGCGAGCGGGCCGTGCACGTTGATGGCGCCGACGATGTCGCGGTTGACCTTGCCCACCAACACCATGCGCGCGATGTCGAGCGTGTCGGCGTCGGTTACGCGCAGGCCGTTGCGGAACTCGGGCGCCTTGCCCAGCCGCTCCATCAGGGAGCCGATCTGCGGTCCACCACCGTGGACGACCACGGTTCGCATGCCGACCGATCGCATGAGGGCGACGTCCTGGGCGAAGGAGGCAAGGTCGCCGGACACGGCACCGCCGTACTTCACGACCACGACCTTGCCCCAGAAGCGCCGGATATAAGGAAGCGCCTCGGCCAGCACGCCGGCCTTCTCACCCGCGTGCAACGTGGTCACGACGTCTTCGCGTTCTCGTCGATGTAGGCGTGGGTGAGGTCGTTGGTGAGCATGCTCGCCTCCGACACACCGAGCCCGAGGTCGGCGCTGACCTCCACGTGACGGCCGGCGAGATGGTCCTTCACCGCCGCCTCGTCGTGGCCAGTGGCAATGCCACCACTGCAGACCACCGTGGTGCCGTACGCGACCGACACGCGGTCGGGGTCGAAGGCGACGCCGGCGCTGCCGAGCTCGCTGACGATGCGCCCCCAGTAGGGATCGGCTCCGAACAGCGAGCACTTCACGAGCTGGCTCTCGGCCACCTTCCGGGCCGCCTGGCGAGCGTCGTCGACGGACGCCGCGCCCCGCACCAGAACACGAACCACCTTGGTCGCTCCCTCGGCGTCGGCGCACATCTGCTCGGCCAGGTGGACGCACGCCGTTGTCAAGGCGGACGTGAGGGCAGGCGGCGTCGCGGCCGAGCCACGGCCGTTGGCCAGCACGATCACCGTGTCGTTGGTCGAGGTGCAGCCGTCGACACTCAGGGTGTTGAAGGAGGCGGCGACCGCATCCGCCAGCGCCGGCGCGAGCAACTCGGCCGGGGCCGCGGCGTCGGTCGTCAGCACGGCGAGCATCGTCGCCATGTTCGGTGCGAGCATCGCCGCACCCTTGGCCATGCCGCCGACGACGAAGCCCTCGCCGCGCACGAGCGTCTCCTTGCGCACCGTGTCGGTCGTGCGGATCGCCTCGGCTGCCTGGGTGCCGCCCTCGGGCGAGAGCGCGCCGACGAGGGAGACCACGCCCTGCTCGATCGCGTCGATCGGCAGCGGGATGCCGATGAGCCCGGTCGAGCAGACGAGGACCGCCGACGGATCGCACCCCAGGCGTTTGCCCACCAGCTCGCACGTGCGCTCGGCATGGCGGCGACCGGCCTCGCCCGTCGCCGCGTTCGCGTTGCCGCTGTTGAGGATCACGGCGGCGGCATGATTGCGGCCGGCGACCAGATGGGCGTGCGAGACCTGCACCGGTGCGGCGGTGGCGAGGTTCGCCGTGAAGACCGCGGCCGCGGGGACGGGTGCGCCGTCCTCGGTGGCAACAAGCGCGAGATCGAGCGCGCCGCCGGGTTTGATCCCACACGCGACCCCCGCGGCGACGAACCCCGCCGCCGCCGTGACACTCATTGAGCCGCCGCCTTCGGCGGCGTCCATGAGCAACACGCTCTGCTTCTCGGTTCGCTCGCCTTTGGCTCGCTCACGGGTAGAGCCCCACCGTCGAGAGGCCGGTGCCCTCGTCGAGGCCGAGGACGAGGTTGGCGCACTGCACGGCCTGTCCCGACGCCCCCTTCACGAGGTTGTCGAGGGCGCAGAGCACCACGACCCACCCAGTGCGCTCGTCGAGGCGGGCGGTGAGGTGGGCGCAGTTCGACCCGCGCGTTGCCTTGGTGGACGGCGACGCGTCAGTCACGAGCACGAAGGGCTCGTCGGCGTAGAACGTCTGCAACAGCTCGAGCGGATCGCCCGACCAGCCGGCGGCGGGCCGCGCGTAGCACGTGGCGAGGATGCCCCGCGCCATCGGCGCCAGGTGGGGCGTGAACAGCACCTGCGCGCCGGTGGCCTGCTCGATCTCGGGCGTGTGGCGATGCGTGAGCAGCCCGTAGGCGGTGAAATCCTCTGTCACCGCGGGGAAGTGATAGGCGGGCTTGGTCTGCCGGCCCGCGCCCGACACGCCGCTGGCGGCGTCGACGATCACGCCGGCAGGCTCGATGGCGCCGCCCCGCACGAGCGGCGCGAGCGCGAGCGCGGCGGCGGTGACGTAGCAGCCCGGCGCGGCCACAAGGTCGGCCGCCCGCACAGCCTCGCGGAAGAGCTCGGGGATGCCGAACGCGAACTCGGCCAGCAACTGGGGGGCGCGGTGCTCCTCGCCGTACCAGGTCGGGTAGAGGGATGCATCCCTCAGCCGGAAGTCGGCTGCCAGGTCGACGATCTTGCCCACCCGCTTGCGCAGGTCGGGCACGATCGCCTGTGACTCGCCGTGGGGCAGCGCGAGGAACACCAGGTCGAGCCCGTCGGCGAGAGCCGGGTCGTACCGCTCGTAGGCCATTCCCCCGAACGCCGCCGCCAAGCTCGGATAGAGCTCGCCCACGGGGGTTCCGGCCTGCGTCTCCCCCGTCGCCCACGCCACCTCGAGGTCCGGGTGCTGGGCGCACAACCGGAGCAGCTCCGCGCCCGTATAGCCGGACGCTCCCGCGATCCCGACGGTGGTCATCGAGAGATCATACGGTCATCCGTATGACTATGCAAATGCTCCCGACGTGGGATCAGGCGCGCAGCTGTGCCCGGTGGGCCGACTCGACGGCGTCGATGCAGCGGCGGCGCGCCTCTGCGACCTCGTCGTCGGTCAGGGTGCGGTCGAGGGCGTTGAGCCTGAGCCGGTAGGCGAGGCTGCGGCGGCCGTCGCCGAGCTGCGGGCCGCGGAACACGTCGAACAGGCGGAGCTCCACCAGCAGCTCGCCGCCCGCGTCCCGCAGGGTCTGCTCGACGGCGCCCGCGTGCACGGCGTGGTCGACGACGAACGCGAGATCGATCTCGGCGGACGGGAAGCGGCTCACCGGCTTGTACGTCTCCGGTTGCCGCGAGGCGGCGAGGAGACGTTCGAGGTCGACCTCGAACCATCCCACGCGCTCCTCGACGCCATAGGCGGCGAGGACGCCCGGGTCGACCTCGCCGATCGCGCCCAGGCCCTCGATGCGACCGGTGCGGGTCGGGTGCAGGCCGGCGAGCTCGGCCCCGGTCACGCTCAGCGGCTCCAGCCGCAGCGCGTCCGCCAGCACGTCCCACACCCGTTTCGCCGCGGCGGCGTCGCCGCCGGCGAGGGCGACGGCGAGGAGCTCGTACTCGTCAGGTCGCTCCGCATCGGCCGCGCAGCCGCGGAACACGTGGCCGATCTCGAACAAATGCACTCCCCCGTTCTGGTGGGACGCGTTGTAGACGATCGCCTTCAGCAGGCCCGGGAGCAGCGAGGTGCGCAGGACGGACTCCTCGGCCACGAGCGGGTTGGCGACCTCGACGGCGTCGGCCGGCAGCCCGGCGCGCGCGAGGTCGTCGGGCGCGAGGAATGTCGTGGTCCACGCCTCCCAGACGCCGGCCCCCGCGAGGACGTCGCGTACCCGCCGGCGGTCGCGCTGGTACGCGGTAAGAGCACCGACACGGTTCACCGGCGGCATCGACCGGTCGACCCGCGAGTAGCCGTGGTGGCGGGCGACCTCCTCGATGACGTCGATCTCGCTGTCGCTGTCGGGCCGCCACGTCGGGATGGCGACGTTGAGGGCGCTCCTGCCAACCGGGCGGGCAGCGAACCCGATCGGATCGAGGTAGCCCTTGATCTCGTCGGTCGTGAGCGCGGTACCCAGCACGGCGTTGACCCGCGCCGTCCGGACGCGCACGGGCTTCGTCGCCCGACGTCGTGCCCGCACGTCGGTGAGCGCCCCGGCGACGGTGGCACCCTCGGCGGCCAGCAGCGAGCAGAACCGGGCCACGGCCCGTTCGATTCCCTCGGGATCGACACCCCGCTCGAACCTGGCCGAGGCCTCAGTGCGCAGGCCGAGTCGTTTCGACGTGCGGGCGATCGCCATCCGGTCGAAGTACGCCGTCTCGAGCAGCACGCGCGCCGTGGTGTCGGCGATCTCCGATGCCGCACCGCCCAATATCCCGCCGATGCCGACGGGCGTGCCCTCCGCGTCGCAGATCAGACAGTCATCGGACCCGACGGAACGGGACACGTCGTCGAGGGTGACGACGGTCTCGCCTCCGGCGCGTCCCCGCCGCACGAGCAACCCGCCACCCGCGAGCCGGTCGAGATCGTACGGATGGTTCGGGTGGCCGAGCTCGAGCATCACGTAGTTGGACACGTCGACGACGTTGTTGATCGGGCGCATGCCCGCGGTCGTCAGGCGAGTGGCCAGCCACCCGGGCGACGGCCGCACCTCGACGTCGGCCACCACGATCGCCGTGAAACGCGGGCACAGGTCGCGTGACCGCACCTTCACCAACGCGTCCGTGCTGCCCCCCGCTCCCGGCACGTCGTAGTCGGGGACGGCGAACGGCACACCGAGCTTGGCAGCCACGTCGCGGGCCACGCCCACAACCGAAAGTGCGTCGGGCCGGTTGGGCGACACGTCGAGGTCGAAGACCACGTCGGCCTGCACGCCGAGGGCCTCGGCGAGCGGCACGCCCGGCTCCACGTCGCCGGTCAGGACGAGGATGCCGGCATGGTCGTCGGAGATGTGCAGCTCTGCACCGGAGCACAGCATGCCGTTCGACCACTCGCCGCGGATCTGGCGACGCGTGATCTCGAGCTCGGGCAGGCGGGCGCCGACGGGCGCGAGCGGCACGAGGTCGCCGGGCCCGAAGTTGAACGCCCCACACACGACCTGAACGCGTTCGTCCCCGCCGGCGTCGACGTCGACGAGCTGGAGCTTGTCGGCGTTGGGATGCGGCCGCGTCTCGAGCACTCGAGCCACGACCACGCCCGCGAAGTCCTCCCCCAGCCGCTCCATGGCCTCGACGACGAGACCCAGGTCGTCGAGAGCCGCGGCGACGTCGGCGGGGTCGTGCTCGATGGGCGCGAAGTCACGCAGCCAGGAGAGAGAGACGCGCATCAGAATTGTCTCAGGAAGCGGACGTCGTTGGTGAGGAGATAGCGCAGGTCGTCGAAGTCGTGACGGATCATCGCCAGCCGGTCGATGCCGAAGCCGAAGGCGAAGCCCGTCCACTCCTCCGCGTCGATCCCGACGGCGCCGAAGACGTTGGGGTGAACCATGCCGCAGCCACCGAGCTCGATCCAGCCCGTGTGCGAGCAGACGCGGCACCCGGCGCCGTCGCAGAAGATGCAGCCCACCTCGAAGTCGGCGGAGGGCTCGGTGAACGGGTAGTACGACGGCCGCAGCCGCGAGTGGATCTTGGCGCCGAAGTAGGCATTGGTGAACGCCTCGATCGTGCCGGCCAGGTGACCGAACGTGATGCCGTGGTCGACGACGAGACCCTCGATCTGGTGGAAGACCGCCAGGTGGCGCGCGTCGGAGGTCTCCTGCCGGTAGCAGCGCCCCGGCATCACCGAATAGATTGGCGGGCCCTGCGACTGCATCACCCGAATCTGAACCGGGGAGGTGTGGGTACGCAGGAGTGTGCTCTCGGGCTCGCCCCACTTCAGGTACAGGGTGTCCCAGAGGCTCCGCGCCGGATGGGCCGGCGGGATGTTGAGGGCCTCGAAGTTGTACCAGTCGGTC
>Ga0066709_100005986_pt1 | contig 10178 bp, 7 predicted proteins | sample GraSoiAngelo_158_FD_79665 | JGI IMG/M metagenome (GOLD analysis project Ga0066709, IMG submission 79665) | Grasslands soil microbial communities from the Angelo Coastal Reserve, California, USA - 14_1009_16_30cm | ecosystem: Environmental > Terrestrial > Soil > Grasslands | place: USA... | reverse complement strand
TCGCGCGGTCCGCGCGCGTTGTAGGGCGCCTTCTTGTACACCGTGTCCGTCAGCGTGTCCGGGAAGAAGAACTGGCCGGTGTGGACGACGTTGCCGCCGACGTGGACCTTGACGTGGATGTGCACCGCGCGGCCGCGATACCAGCCCGGATAGATCGTCTGGAACGCGGCGACACCCGCCGCGTTCGTCCGCTGGATCCCGCGGAGGAATGTCAGCTTGTCGGTCGGCCCGCCGCCGCCTCCTCCACCGCCGCCCGTCGAGGCGCTCCCGAAGCCGGAATAGACTCCGCCGGCGTCGCAGTGCCAGATGTCGACCGCCGCGTTGCGGATCGGCTTGCACGTCGACGCGTCGATCACGGTCGCCTTGAGCGTCAGCGGCGTTCCCGGCCTGCCCTCGGTGATGTCGCGGCGCACCTTCTCGCCTGCGATGTAGTACGGGCCTTCGGTCAGCTCCGGCGTCAGCACGCAGGAGACGAGGCCGGATGCGACCGCGGCAGGCCCGGAGCCGTGAGCGCCCTCGGCGGCCACGGCGGCGCCGCCGCCGATCGTCGCCGCGAGTCCGGCGAACCGCAGCAGCGAGCCACGGCGAGTCATCCGTTCGTTCTCGATCATCTTCAACTCCTTCGCATCGGTGAGATCTCGAGCATGACTCCGCAAGCTGTGAATCGGCTAAGAGCGGGCTGTGAGGAAGCTGATGCGAGGAGCGGCCCGACAACCGCTCCTCGCGAGGTGCCGACGTTGATTCAGGCGGCAATTGCGACGCTCGAGACCGCGAAGTTGTTGCCGGCTTCGTTCTGGTCGGGGTTCGCCGAGTCGACCGACGCGACGTTGGTGGTCGTGCCGCTTGCCGTCGCGCGGGCGACGATCGTGATCGTCCGCATCGCGTCGCTCGCCGAGCTGTACGTGAGACTCGAGAGCGAGTCGAGCGGGACCGTGACGAGCGTCTCGCCGCCCGAGCTGCTGACGTCGTAGCCGAGATCCATCTTCGCACCCTCGGCGATGCGCGCGGCGGCGGCGGTGTCGCTCGTCGTGTCGTTCGGGTCGACGACGAGATCGCCGGCGGCGACCGTGCTCGACGTCGACGACGAAGCGTCGACCGAGACGAGCTCGAGCCCGGCGGGGAGCAGGTCGACGAGCTTGACCGAGTCGGCGGTCGCCTCGCCGTAGTTCGTGACCGTCAGCGTGTAGGTGACGAGATCGCCGACCGTGTACGACTTCGCGTCGGCCTTGACCGAGACGCCGAGGTCGGCCGAGTCTCCCGGGTCCGCGAGGGCGGAGCCGGCGACAACCACGGCGAGAGCCGCGCATGCGAGCAGGCAGGCAACGAATCGCCTCATGTGGATCATCTCCTTCCAGTTCGCTGGACGTGCATGACGGAGATGACGATCGCGGTCGTCCCTGGCGGTCACCTCTGAGGCAGTTGTGCATCACCTCTGAACCCGTCCCGCTCAAACTCTTAGAGAGATCACAGTGTTCTTTCAGGCGGCGGGTGTTCACTCGAGATGACCACTCCGTACTGAAAGGAGGAACGGGATGGGAGCACGCGCCCGGACAGCGCTCGCGGTCGTCGCGGCCGCCTGTGTCATCGGTGGCGGAACGGCCGCGTACGCGATCACCGGCTCTTCGACGACAGCGACGACCCCGACGCAGTCGCAGAGCTCGACGACACCGTCGACGGGGACAACGCCCTCGACCACGAACCCCTCGACGGCGCATCACTCCGGCAATTGCCCGAACATGTAGAGCAAGCGACCGGATCGACGACCGCGGTCCCCGCCAGGCGGGCGGGGGCCGCCGGCTCTTAGGCCGCGACTGCGAGCGCCTTGCCGACCCAGGCGACGGCGTGGCCGCTCCAAAGCGTCCAGTCGTGACCGCCGGCGCACAGCCGGAACACCACGGCCGAGAGTCCGGCGTTGCGCAGCTCGGCCGCGAACTCGACGTTCTCCTCGCCGAAGAGCGAGTCGTCGGTGCCGACGTAGAACGCGACGGTGTCGCCTGCCCGCGCGCCCTAGACGCCGATCACGATCGCCTGACGGCCCGACGCCTCGACGGCCGCGGCGAGCTGCTCGATCGAGCGGTACGTCGTCGACGTCGCCGGCACCGTGGAGGAAGTAGATGACCGGAGCCGGCCGAGGAGGCGAGTGAAGCCGCGGCGACGGCGAGGACGAGCGCGGCGAGCCGCGACATCGTCAGGCTGCGACGATCTCGTGGACGGGATGCGGGAACCGGGCGCGCGCCCGGGCTGCGATTTCATGCGCCAGCCAGTGCGACCGGTGCTCCGGCTGCGTGACGACGACGATCTCCTCGGCGGCGAACGTCCGCAGCGCGTCCTCGATCGCAAGCAGCGGGTTCGCGTCGCCGACGCGGCCGGACGCGGCCACGCCCGCCGCCGCGAGTACCTCGAGCGAGCGCTCGAGCCGCTGCGCGGCGGCGCGGCGCGCGCCGTCCTCTGCGGACGACCAGAAGGCGATCCGGCCGTTCAACGCGGGCGCGACGACGAGGACCTCGGCGTCGTGCAGGTCCACGGGCGCGTGGACAGCGTCGCCGGCGACGGTCTCGTTGGCAACGAGCAGCACGCGGCCGCTCACCGGAGGCTCCCTTCGGCCGCCGCCCGCCGCGAACGAACGGGAACGGCCACCCGGGCCGTCGCGGAGAGCATCGCGGCGCTGAGCGCGACGAGCGAGCCTTCGACGAAGAGCGACGACAGGCCCAGCGGCTCCCACCAGTTGCCGATGTCGTCCGCGCTTGCGGGAAGACCGACCGTCCGCGAGTAGACGAACGCGAGGAACGCGGCGAGGGACAGGGCTCCCGCGGCGGCCCAGGCACGCGTGTCGTTGCGGCGGACGAGCGCGCCGGCAGCGAGGAGGGAGCCGGCGATCAGGCCGACGTAGAGCCAGCCCTTGTACGGCGTCGCGACGAACGTGTCGTGCGCGTCGAGGACGTGGATCAGCGCGACGCCGGCCAGGCCGACGACGGCGACGCTGCGGACGATTGCATCGCGGACGATCTCTTCGTTCAACATCTCGGACTCCTTTCTCGGTGACGCCGTTCACTCTGCGGCGCCGACCTGGGAGTCCTCTGTGTTACGACTGTGCGTCCGCGAAGAGCGCGTCGGCTCAGGCGAGCGGCAGCGAGATCCTGAACGTCGACCCGTGTCCCGCCACCGATTCGGCCGACACGGTGCCGCCGTGCGCGTCCGCGACCGCGGCGACGATCGACAGCCCGAGACCGACGCCGCCGCGGGCACGGGAGCGGGAAGCATCGACGCGGTAGAAGCGCTCGAAGACGCGCTCGACGTGCTCCGCGCTCATCCCGGGTCCGCCGTCCTCGACCTCGATCACGGCCGAGCCGTTGTTGCGGCCGAGCCGCACGTGCACCGGCGTCTCGGGCGGCGTGTGCGCACGGACGTTGCTGAGGAGGTTGTCGACGATCTGGCGCAGCCGGTCCCGGTCGCCCAGCACGACCAGCTGCTTCGCGCTGAGGTCGATCGGCCGCCCGGGGTCGACGGCCTGCGCGGTCTCGACCGCCTCGGCGAGGAGCTTGTCGAGCTCGACAGGCTCCTGCGCGAACGGACGGCCTTCGTCGAGCCGCGCGAGCAGCAGAAGGTCGTCCACGAGCACGCTCATCCGCTCCGACTCGCGCGTGATCCCGGTCATCGACCGCGCCAGGTCGCTGGGACGCCGGTCGGCGCCGCGCCTGAAGAGCTCCGCATACGCGCGCACGGCGGCGAGCGGTGTCCGCAGCTCGTGCGATGCGTCGGCGACGAAACGGCGCAGCCGCTGCTCGGAGGCCTTCCGCGCCGACATCTCCGTCTCGATCTGGTGGAGCATCCCGTTCAGCGCGAGCCCGAGCCTTCCGACCTCGGTGCGCTCGTCGGCACGCTCGACGCGGCGGGTGAGGTCGCCGGCGGCGATCGCGGCCGCGGTCTTCTCGATCGCCCGCAGCGGCCTCAGTCCGAGCCGGATTGCCCAGAGCCCGAGCACGGCGAGCGCAGCGAGGACGCCGGCCGTCACGAACAGCTCGATCATCAGCAGCCGGTGGAGCGTGCCGTCGACACCGCTCAGCGAGCTCGCGACGATCACGATCCGGTTGCCGAGATTCGGCTCGATCGACGCGCGCACACGGTAGCGCCCGCCCCCGGAGCGCGCGGGCACGGTCAGGAAGGTGAAGCGGTCGCCGCCGCGGCCGTTCGGCGTCTTCGGGAACGAGATGGTCTTCGGCACGACCGGCGGGATGACCGATTTGCCGTCGGGGAATCCCCGGCCGAGCCGCGTCGTCACGATCGTGCCGTCGGGGTTCCGGATCTGCACGAACGAGATCCCGTCGCCGCCGCCGAACGGCGGCGGGTCGTGGCGCGGGCCCCCGCCCGACTGCTGGTCGTCGAGCATCCGTGCGGCCCCGGCGTGTCCCGCCGTCAGGGACGAATCGACGCGGTTCAAGAGGAACGAGCGCAGCGACGTGTACGTCGCGACGTCGGCGACCGCGAGCCCGATCGCGGAGAGCAGAATGACGCCCAGCACGAGGCGCGCGCGTAGCGACATGCGGCGGAACATCTACGCGGGACCGGCTTCGAGCATGTAGCCGGCCTGCCGCACCGTCTTGATCAGCGGCGGCCCGGCGGTGTCGAGCTTGCGGCGCAGGTAGCTGACGTAGGTCTCGACGACGTTCGCGTTGCCGCCGAAGTCGTAGCGCCACACGTTCTGCAGGATCTGCGCCTTCGAGAGGACGCGGCGCGGGTTGAGCATGAAGAAGCGCAGCAGCGAGAACTCGGTCGCGGTCAGCTCGATCGCGGTCTCGCCGCGAAACACTTCGTGCCGCTTCTCGTCGAGCACGAGATCGGCGAACCTGAGCAGGTCGCCCGGGAGGTCTCCTCCGGTGCGGCGCAGGATCGCCTCGACCCGAGCCACGATCTCCGCGAGGCTGAACGGCTTCGTGACGTAGTCGTCGCCTCCGGCGCGCAGCGCCTCGACCTTGTGCTCGGTGCCGTCGCGCGCGGTGAGGAAGAGCACGGCGCTCTTGAAGCCGCGCGCGCGCAGCCGGCGGCCGACCTCGATGCCCTCGATGTCCGGCAGCATCCAGTCGAGCACGATCAGATCCGGCTCGCGCCGAACGACCGCATCGATCGCGTCACGTCCGCTGTACGCCTCCTCGACGTCGTATCCCTCGTAGCGGAGCGCCGTCGCGACGGCGTCGACGATCGACGGCTCGTCGTCGACGACGAGGACCCGCTGCTCGGGCTGGGCGGGAGACGGGCTGCCGTTGGCTCTCACTGCCTTCCCAGAGAACCACGGCAACCTGTGAATCGTCTGTGAGGGAGCTAAGAAGTCGGTGAGAGAGTGGGCGGCGCGGCGCCGGGCCCCGTGGCCCAGCGACGATTCGGGTCCTTCGCGAGGTCGAAGGTGAGCGTTCCGCCGCCGGCCACGCGCGCGAGCGGGAGCCACGTGCTCGCGTACGGGGAACCGTCGAGCCGAAGTGAGCGCACGTACGGCGTGCGCGCCGAGGCCGCCGGCGCTTCGATCCTCAGCCGGCGCCCGTTCGGCAGCGCGATCGTGGCCCTCGGGAAGAGCGGACTGCCGACGGCGAGGCCGGCCGCGCCGGGGATCGCCGGGTAGAAGCCGAGCGCCGACCAGACGTACCAGGACGAGAGTGCACCGAGGTCGTCGTTCCCGGGCAGGCCGGTTGGATCCGCCGTGAACAGGTTGTTGACGGCTCGCCGGACGACGGCTTGCGTCCGCCACGGAGCAGCGAGCCAGAGGTAGGCCCACGGGGCGCCGAAGCTCGGCTCGTTGCCGAGCCAGGCATACGGCCGCGTGGGACCGGCGTTGAGCTTCGCGAAGAAGCTGTCGAGCTTGTGCAGGACACGCGTCCGCGGCCCCATCGCCACGAGCAGCGTGCCGAGGTCGTGCGGCACCATCCACGTGTACTGAGCGGCATTGCCCTCGACGTAGCCGGTCTGCGCGGCTGCGCGCAGGCCGGGGACGAACCCGCCGTCGGCGCGGCGCGGCTCGATCCAGCCGGACGCGGGGTTGAAGAGGCTCTTCCAGCTCTCGGCGCGCTGCGCGAACGTCGCGAAGTCCGTGTCGTCGCCGAGCTCCTGCGCAAGCTGAGCGATCGCAGAGTCGGCGGTCGCATACTCGAGCGTCGTGGCGGCCGTGCCGTTGATCATCCCTTCGCCGTGATCGAACGGCACGTAGCCGCTTGCTGCGTAGAGGTCGAGCCCCGGCCGCTCGACGTAGCCGTCCGGGCCGCTGCTCGGATAGCGGAACGGGCCGACCTGCGGCACGGTCGCTCCGTCCACCATCTCCTGCAACGCCACGCGCGCCTCGAATCGCCGCGCGCCGAAGGCGTACGCGTCGGCGATGATGGCGTCGGAGGGATCGCCGACCATCATCCCGGTCTCGACGGTCGCGAGCAGCCACTTCGAGAGCTGCCCGCTCTCGCGGCCGTCCGCGACGAGCGACTCGATCATGTCACTCGCGCGCGCGGGCACGAGTAACGCGACGAGCGGGATCTCGGTGCGGTAGACGTCCCAGCCGGAGAAGTTGGTGTATCGGACGTAGCCGCGCGCGACACGCACCGTGCCGTCGCGTCCGAGGTACTTCCCGTTCACGTCACTCGCGACGTTCGGGTGCAGGAACGCATGGTAGAGCGCCGTCTCGAAGACTTGCGCCTGCGCCGGCGTCCCGCTGTCGACCTGAATCTTGTTCAGGACCTCGTTCCAGCGAGCGCGCGCCTCAGCGCCGATCTGCTCGAGGCTCCGGCCCCGTTGCTCGGTGCGGAGGTTGAGCAGTGCGTCCGCGACGCTGACGAACGAGACGCCGACCCGGACCTCGACGCGGCGGTCGGCCGCCGTGTCGAAGGTGAGGAACGCACCTGAGTTGCGGTGCCACGTTCCGAACGAGCCGAACGGCCGCGAGAACACAGCCGCGAAATAGAGCGTGTAGGACGGGAACTCGGTGCCGCAGTCGCCGCCGAACGTGCGGGCGACGGTACTTCCGGTCACGCGACTATGCCCGATCACGTGCAGGCGTGTGCGCACCTCGTTCGCGGAGCCGCCGGCGTTGACGAGCACCGTCCCGGTGCGCGCGCCCGCGCCGAAGACGAAGCGTGCGAGGCCGCTGCGCGGCGTAGCGGTCAGCGTCACCGCGATCCCCGATCCGAGCGAGACGTCGTACTCGCCCGGCTTCGCATACTCGTACCGGTGGTCAAACGTCGAGACGGAGCTCCGCGGCGCGGTCGTCGGCATCAGCGGCAGGTCGCCATAGTTCGTGCACCCCGCGCCGCTGAGCCGCGTCAGCGCGAAGCCGCGGATCCGGCGATCCCCGTAGCGGTAGCCGCCCGGCTCACGCTGCGACGTCACGGGACTGAACTGCACCATCCCGAACGGCACAGCCGCCCCGGGAAACGTGTGCCCGTTGCCACCGGTTCCGATCAGTGGATCGACGAGCCGAGCCGGATCGCCGGCTGCGCGAGCCGCGCCGGGCGAAGGCAGCCAGAACCACCATGGTGAGGACAACGGTCGTACGCACGAGGCCTGCGGGGACCCTATGAGACGCGCGTCGCGATCAGGCTACGGGATCGTCACGCCCTGCAGCGTCACCGGGGCGTGCAGCGTGTAGTCCAGCTCGTTCGCCTGGGAGACGCCCGCCGGGGTGAGGACGTCCAGCGTCTTCGGGACGCCGTTCGGATCGAACGTGCAGTGCGGATCGGCGCTCGCCGCGGCGCAGACGCCGAACTGGTAGGGCTGCGGCGTCGGGGCGAAGCCCCTCGCCTGGTCGGGGCTGAAGCCGTCCTGGCCGGTCAGCACAACCGTGAACGCCCAGCCCGGGCCGGGGCTGCCGAGCGCGGACTTCGGAACGCTGAACGTGATGAAGCGCGAGATCGAGTTCGCCTTGATCGCCACTGTGCCCACCGTCGTGCCGTTCGCGTCGACGAACCGCTGGCCGAAGCCCTGCACCTCGACGAGGCGGTTCCACGCGTACGCGGTCGCGATCCGATAGTTGCGCTGCGGGAACGACGCGGCGGTCGACGTCGCGGAGGCGGCCGGGTCGTGGACGTACACGTCGACGAGCTGCGCGCCCAGCGGACTGCCGAACGTCGGCGAGAGGTCGCGCGTCTGCAGCCGGAAGACGACGTTCGTGCCGTCGTCGAACACCTGGAAGCGCTGGATGTCGAACGCGCCCGCATGGAAGTCGCTCGCCGTCGGATACGCGTAGTTCCCCGGGCCGTTGTCGTCGTTGGAAGGATCCGAGACGTCGAGCAGGAGCGTGCCGGTCACGACGTCCGACACGACCGTGCGCGTGACGTGCGCAGTGCCGCCGGACGGGCTGACCGCGACGACGTTCAGCACGGTCGTCCCGCCGGTCACCGGCACGTCGACCGACCACGAGCGGCCCGCAGCGACGACCGTCGACACGACCGTCGTCGCCGAGTTCGCGTCGGTGTTCGTCGCGGCGACGTACACGGTGTTCCCGTGCTTCGAGGTGCCGGACACGGTCACCGGCGAGGAGTCCACCGACGACAGGTCGGCCGGCGCCGTGACCGCGAGAGCCGTCGTGCCTTGGACCTGCGCGACGTAGCGGTCGTAGGTGGCCCGCGGCCGGTCGACGAGGGCGCCGTCGTGGACGTCACGCGCGAGACGGACATACGACGCGGCCGACCACGTGAGCGGCGCGGCCGATCCCGCCGGGCCGCCGTTCGAGAAGCCGATCGACGCGACCGTCGGATCGGTGCCCCAGGGTGAGGCGGCGAGCGCCGGCCCCTCCCAGTTCTGCTCCGGGATGAGGCCGACCCCCGACCCCATCCGCGCCATCGCGCCGAGCAACGACGTGGCTCCGGCCGCGTCACGGCTGAGCAGTGCATGCTCGCCGCGCTCCGCCGTGAGCGCCGGCCATAGGTGTCCCGTGCCCTGGCCGCTCGGCGCCCACGGCCGGCCGTCGGCGGCGCGGTCGCCGTACCCGTCGCCGTTGTAGCGGTGCCAGCCCGGGCCGTTCGCCGTGTCGCTACGGATCGTCGCGTCCACGACCGGTAGCGACTGCAGGACGTCCGGATCCGACGCGGGCAGCTCGCCGAGCCGCACGAGCTCGAGGAACCCCGCGTCGACGACGGCGCGCTGGTCGAGCGTCGGGCCGCCGTTGCCCAGGTTGTACGAAATCGCCGCGTTCGGATCGCCGGTCTTCGACAGGCGGATGAAGTACGGATGTGTGGACAGCGGCCCGTTCGTCGTCACGGTCCAGCCCTTGATCGATCGCTGCCAGTCGTCGGCGACGCCGCGCCAGACCGCGGCCGATGCTTGGTCGCCGTTGACGTCGGCGATGTGTGCCGCGGCGATCAGGCCCGCCATCTCGGCCGCGATCGTCGACGGCGAGTAACCGCCCTGCTCCTCCCACCGCTCGACGCCGAATGCCGGACCGTGCGACGCGACGAAGTTCGCCGCCGGGCGGATGTGGTCGGTATAGAGCGCGGCGTCGGTCATCCCCAGCTCGTCGGCCATGAGGATCGGGTACGCGGCCTCGTCGAGCTGCGTCCCGAACGAGTCGGGCGCGGTCTTCCCGTTCACGAGACTGTTGCGCGGCATCGAGCCGTCCGCGAGCTGCTGCCGCTCGAACAGGAAGCGCACCGCGTCGCGCGCCGTCGCGAGGTCGCCGCCGGCGACGAGGCCTGTCCACGCTTCGTAGAGGTCGCGGGCGAAGACCTCGCGGTAGGAGCCGAAGTAGGTGTTGGCGGGATCGCCGGCGGAGACGGCCTGGCCCCACGGCGACGCGAGACTCGCGACGATCGCGCCCGGGAAGGTCTTGTCCTCCGACGCCTTGATCACGTTCGCGCTGACGTAATAGGGCTCGGCCGGCTGATCGTCCGGAGGCGGCACGAGCGTGCGGTCGTAATCGGCCCACCCGCGGAGGTAGCTGCTCTGCAGCTTGTCGAACCTCGTCCGGAGCGATCCCTCGGCCGCGCCGACGGCCTCTCCCTGCGAGGCGCCAAAGCCGAGCGCCAGGGTGAATGTCGCGTCGCCGCGAAGGGCGACCTTCGCCGTCTGCACGACGTTGCCGTTGGCCGCGTCCGTGGTGAGCGCGGTCAGCGCATGCGCGGCGTCGAGCTGCACGAGGCCGTCGCTGGCGGCGCCGGCGAAGCCGCTCTCAGCCTGCGAGAAGGGCCCGTCCAGCGCGACCGCGACCGGCT
>Ga0066709_100005985_pt1 | contig 10178 bp, 7 predicted proteins | sample GraSoiAngelo_158_FD_79665 | JGI IMG/M metagenome (GOLD analysis project Ga0066709, IMG submission 79665) | Grasslands soil microbial communities from the Angelo Coastal Reserve, California, USA - 14_1009_16_30cm | ecosystem: Environmental > Terrestrial > Soil > Grasslands | place: USA... | reverse complement strand
GTACTGGTGTTCCGCAGGCACCAGCCGTCGGGTGTGTGGCTCAGGCTGCTGGTGTCGCCGAGGTAGGTCCACTCGAAGGTGTGCCTGATGTGGGAGTACCCGCCGGTGCCGAAGATGCTGGTCCACACCGGCGCCGAGGAGTAGACGCCCGGCGTGAAGCTGGAGTTGTGCGCGATTTAGTCGAAGAACCCGTTGAAATCGGCCCGGTCCACGCTCGCCGGGATGCCGTTCTTGCTGACCTTGCCGCTGCACGGTGAGGTGTAGACCGAGTTCCAGCCGTTGTCCGGGGCCGGGCTGATGCCGGGCGCGTTGCCCGGTATCTCCACGTCGGCGAAGATCACCGGGTAGGTGACCGTTTGCTTGGCGACATCGGAGAGCGTGCGGATCGCCTGCTGCTGGCCCCACGCGTACGCCTCGGCCGTGGTGCCGTCGTAGTGCGGATCGACGCCCGGGCCGCCCATGAACCAGTAGACGCCCGTGCCGATGCCCAGGTGGTAGGTGCTGAAGTTGGTGTCCGCGTCCGCGGCGTTGGTGTCCGACCAGGCGATCTTGTCGCCGCAGTGCTGCCACGTCGCCCAGTTCCCCGTCATGCCGATGTAGCCGCCGTACTTCCCGCCGATCTGCGGTTCGGAGTAGGGCGCGGAGCCGCTGACCGTCACGGGGAAGCTGTCGGTGCCATACCAGAAACCCGGTGGTCCTGGCTTGCCACGGGGGGTGGGCCGGGCTGCCTCGTGCCCGCGGCTCGCGCGGGTCCCGGTGCGGGCGGGCGCGTTCGCGGCCGCCGTCAGCCCGAGCACCAGTGCCGCCACGCCGACCGCCATGAGCCAGCCTCGCGGGCCACGGGCCCGGGCCCATTCGTTCATTTGCATGCCACCTGTCCTTCTTTGCCGGGGCTACCTCGGTTTAGCCCCGGATGCCGTGATTAACCCGAATGTTGCCCGCCGGCGCACGGCACGCTCGGCCCGGCATTAACTAAGACGGTTGAACGGGCCGGTTGGTGGTGGTGGATTCGGCCGGAAGGCCGCCGATGAGGAATCTTCACCAGCAGGCGAGGGCTGGCTACGCGGGCCGGCTAGCCGAGGCGGCGGGCGGCGGTCTGCGCCCGGGCGAGCCGGCGCTTGGCCTCGTCCGCCGCCCGCGCCGCCGCCTCCTTGCCCCGCTGTGCGTCGCGGGCGGCGCGGTTGGCCTGGCTTTCCGCCGCGATGGCCTGGCTGAGTTCTCGGTCCAGCCGCTCGACCTGCTGCCTGGCGGACTCCTGAGCGGCCCGGGCGCTGGTGAACTTCGCCTCGGCCTCGGTCAGGTCGGCCTCCGCGGCCGCGACGGCGTCCGTCGTGCGGCGGACGGCCTGCTCCGCCTCCGCGATCTTGGCCGCCCGGCGCTCCGCCTCGGCCTCGGCCTGTCTGGCCTTGCGCTCTGCTTCCTCGGCGGCAAGCCGGGCCTGCCGTTCTTCCGCGGTCTCCTTGCCCCGCCGGGCGCTGGACCGCGCGGGCGCCTTCCTCTTGGCCGGTGCCCGCTTCGCCTTGTCCCCGGCCGGCGCCTTGTCCCTGGCCGGTGCCCGCTGCCAGGACACCGCGCCGGCCTCGTCCCCGGCGCCGAGCCCGGCGTAGGACAGCGGGCTGGCCAGGCAGCCCGCGCGCACCGCGGCCGCGGCATCGGCGTCGGCCAGGGCCGCCTGCAGGGTGGCCTCCACCTCGCGCTCGACCTGGATACCGGCCGCCCTGCCGTCCCGCTCGGCGAGCCGTTTCGCCTCCGCGACCAGGGCGGCGACCAGCCTCCTGCGCTGCACCGACAGTTCCCTTACCTGCTCCCCGGCCAGGTCCTGGTGCGCCTGGCGCAGCGATTCGCCGAGCGCCAGCAGCTCGCCCACCTGGTCCCCGGCCTCCCGGACAAGCTGGTTGACCAGCCATGCGCTCACCGTCGGGCGGCGCAGCGCCCCGATGGCCCGGGCGAGATCCCGGTTACCGGACGTGCGGGCCCGGGCCACCCGCTCGTCGCGGGCGGCGGTGAAATCGCCTGGCGAGAGCGCGTACAGCTCCTTGGCCGCGCTCGCTAGGTCCGCATCCTGCACGGGGGGATGTTAGCCCCTGAACCCCCCGGCCGCCCACGGCCGGCCCGTAGTTCGCCACAGGCGTCGCGCCATGAAATCGAATCAGTCGTACTCACCTGGGATACTTGAATCATGCTGCAAGCCCCGGCCAGCAAGCTCGTGGGCAGGGCCGTCGAGTTCGGCCGCCTCACCCGCGTGCTTGACCAGGCCGCCGCCGAGGAGCCCATGGTGGCCCTGGTGAGCGGCGACGCAGGCATGGGCAAGACCAGGCTGGTCGCCGAACTGGCCACGGTCGCCGCGGCGCGCGGGTTCATGGTGCTGTCCGGCAGGTGCGCGGAACTGCGCGACAGCGTCCCGTACCTGCCGCTGGCCGATGCGCTGCACAGCGCGGGCGCCACCACCCCGGGCCTGGCGGACGCGATCGCCGCACGCCCGGTCCTCGGCCTGCTGCTGCCCGACCGCGGCGCCACCCAGATGCCGGGCAGTGAGGCACCCGGCATGGCACAGCAGCAGTTGTTCGGCGCGGTACTCGGCATGCTCGCGGAACTCGCCGAGAAGACGCCGGTGCTGCTCGTGCTCGAGGACATGCACTGGGCCGACCGCTCGACCAGGGACCTGCTGACGTTCCTGAGCCGGGTGCTGCACCGGGAGCGGGTGGCGGTGATCGCCACTTACCGGACCGATGACCTGCACCGCGGCCACCCGCTGCGCGCCGTGGCGGCCGAGTTGCTCCGGCTGCCCAGCGCGACCGCGGTCGAGGTCGGGCCGCTGCGAGACGAGGCAATGGCGGAGCACCTGACAGCGCTGGCGCAATACCCGCTGGAAGCGGCGGCCCTCGAGGTCATCATCCGCCGGGCTGAGGGCAACACCTACTACGCCGAGGAACTGCTCGCCGCCTCGACATGCGGCTCCGACCTCCCGGCCGGCCTGGCCGAACTACTGCTCGCGAGGCTGCAGCGGCTCTCCCCCGCGGGCCAGCAGGTGGTGCACGCCGCGGCCGTGGCGGGCCGGCGGGCCGAGGACGACCTGGTCCGGCAGGCCTGCGGCCTGGAGGAGCCGGAGTACGAGCAGGCGGTCAGGGAAGCCGTGGCGAACCAGTTGCTGGTGCCCGACGGTGACGAGGGCTACGCGTTCCGGCACGCGCTGCTGCGCGAGGCTGCCTACGCCGACCTGCTGCCGGGCGAACGGACCCGGCTGCACGCACGGCTGGCCGAACTGCTCTCCGACGAGGTCCGGCTGTCGTCGGTACCGGGGACCGCGGCCGAACTGGCCCACCACAGCCTGGCCAGCCACGACATCCCCGGTGCGTTCAGCGCGTCGGTGCGGGCCGGCCACGAGGCGGACAGGCTGGCCGCGCCCGCGGAGGCACACCGTCACTTCGACCAGGCGCTGGCCCTGTGGGATCGGGTCACCGACCCGGAGAAGCAGGCGGGCATGCAGCGCGGCTGGCTGGCGTTCGAATCGGCGACCGCCGCCGCGGCCAGCGGTGATCTGCACCGTGCCGTGCAGCAACTGCACCGGATGATGGCCTACATCACCACGGCCGAGGATCCGGTGCTGGTCAGCAGGGCGAACGAGCGGCTCGCCTACTACCTGCTGGAGATCGACCAGCACGCGGCGGCCGTGGCCGCGGCCCGCGCGGCCATCGACGCTCTGCCGGAGGAGCCGCCGCGCTGGGAGCGCGCCCGGTCCCTGGCCACCTACGCGCAGACGCTGCTCACCGCCGACGACCTGTCCCCCGCGAAGACCTGGGCACTGGCCGCGCGCGATGCGGCACGGGCCGCCGGGGCGCAGTCACCGGAGGCCGATGCCCTGGTGACGCTCGGCCAGCTCGAGGAGCGCTCCGGGCGCATCTCCGAGGCCATCGAACTGTTCACCGAGGCACACCAGCAGGCGCGGGAGGCGGGAGTCCTCGGCGTCCACCTGCGCGCGGCGTTCCAGCTTGCCCGGATCAACCTGGAGCGCGGGGACCTCGACCAGGCCAGCGCGACCGCCCACGAGGGCCTGGTGCGGGCCGAGGAAGCCGGGCTGCTGCTCGCCCCGTACGGGCTCGACCTGCAGTACCTGCACTACCTGGCGCACTTCAACGACGGCGACTGGGACCACGCGCAGCAGGTCGCGGACGGGTTCCCGGTCAGGGTCACCACCGACCGCGAGGCCGTCCTTTCGGCCATGGCGCTGTTCATCGACGTGGCCAGGGGCAACGACGCCACCGTGGCCGACCGGCGGACCTGGCTGGAGCCGTTCTGGCCCGGGGAGAACTTCAGCGCGTTCATCGGCCGCGGCCTGCTAGCCGAGCACGCGCTGTGGCATGGCGACACCGCCACCGCCCTGGCCGAGGTGACGGCGTGCATCAAGTCAGAAATCGACTACCTCGGCGGATACGGGCCACCGCTGATCCGGGTGGCCGCGGTGGGGCTGGCCGCCCACGCCGACCGGGCCGCCCAGGCCAGGACCGTGGGTGACGAGGCAGCCGCGGGCGCGGCCGTCGAGGCGGCCGAGGTGCTGATCGAAACGGCCCGCCAGGGCGCGGCGTTCCCGCGCAGGCCGAAGTCGGTGCTGGGGGTGGACGGCCGGGCGTGGCTGGCCCGCGCCGAGGCGGAACTGCTCCGTGCCCGGGGGGACAACGACCCCGCGGCCTGGGCTGCCGTGGTGACTACGTTCGGCCCGGCGTTCGTCTACGAGGCGGCCAGATCGCGCTGGCGGCTCGCCGAGGCGCTGCTCGAGACCGGCCGCCGCGACGAGGCACAGTTCGAGTGGCGGCAGGCCATCGAGACGGCAGAGCGCCTGGGCGCCCGGCCGCTGCTCGCCGCGCTGACCGCGCTCGGCCGCCGGGGCCGGCTGTCCCGGGACCAGGACCGGCCGGGCAGCCAGGTGAGCGTGCTGCACGGCCTCACCGCCCGCGAGTCCGAGGTGCTCCGCCTGCTGGTCGCGGGCCGCTCCAACCGGGAGATCGCGACCGAGTTGTTCATCGCCCCGAAGACCGCCAGCGTGCATGTGTCGAACATCCTCGCAAAGCTGGGCGCGGCCAGCCGTACCGAAGCCGCGGCGATCGCTCACGCCGAGGGCATCGGGCTGCCGGCTGGCCGCGCCGAATCGTAGCTCTGGTTAGCGGACTGGCTGCCCCTGGGACCGCCCGGCGGCGGTCGGCTCACGCATCGCCGACTCGGCCGTCTGGCACAGGAAGTCCTCGTAGCTGTCGGGCGCCTGGCCGTGCACGGTCTGCTCGGTAACCCGCGGCCGGCGGAGGGCCCGCCGGGCTCGCCGGGATTCCCGCTGGTACCGGGCAACGGCGGCGTCATACTGCATGTCCTTGGCCCGCTCCGCGGCCAGGGCCAGCGAGATGTAGGAATTCATTTCAGGCCTCCTCGATGCGGTTCCGCCTTCCGGCCCCGCACCATCGAGAATCGCCGTAAGGCAGGGGGCGTGGCATCGGACGTACGCCCTAATTCCCTGCCTTGAGCTTGCCTAAGGCGCCCTAAGCCGCCTTAGGCCGCACCAGCTTCCCGCGTCGCACGCTCCCCATCCGCCACGATGAAGGGATGAGCTGGCCAGCCCGGGTGTTCCTGTCCGGGCAGGCGGTGTCGCTGCTCGGTGATGGCCTGGCCGTCCTGGCCATTCCGCTGCTCGTGCTCGGCCTCACCCGCAGCCCGCTGATATCGGCGCTGTCGGCGGCCTCGGTGACCCTGGGCTATCTGGTCGTGGGACTGCCCGCCGGGGTCCTGGTCGACCGGCTCGACGCCTGGCGGGTGCTGGTCGTCACCGACGCCGCGCGCACCGCCGCCTTTGCCGGGCTCTACCTGCTCTGGGTGACCGGCGCCGCGCGGCTCTGGGTGATCATGACGATCGCCCTGGCCGCCGGGGCGGCCTCGGTGTTCTTCCAGACGGCCCTGGTCATCGTGGTGAAGGACCTGTTCCCCGGCCCGGGGCTGATCCGGGCGAACTCCGCCCTCGAGCTGGCCAGCCAGGCGGCACTGGTGGCCGGCCCGGCCGTCGTGGGCGTGCTCGCCGCCGCGGGCGAACTCGGTGCCGCGCTGCTCGCGGACGCGGCGACGTTCGGGGTGTCGCTGGTCACGCTGCTGGCCGTGCGGGGGAATGTGCCGCACACCTCCCGCCGGATCGGCCGTGAAGGGGGATGGGGAGGTGGGTGGGGTGCCATGGCCGCCGACTTCCGCGCGGGCATCGGTTACCTGCTCTCGGTCAGGGTGCTGGTCATCATGACCGTGATGCAGATCATCGTGAACATGTGCCTGGCCACCGAGAAGCTCATGTTCTTCTACGCCAGGGACACCCTCGGGCTGAGCCCGGCCGGGGTCGGCGCCGTGGTCGCCGCGGGCGGCGTGGGGGGTGTCGCCGCCGCGCTGTCCGCGAGCTGGCTGGCGGGCAGGTTCGGGCAGATACACCTGGTCGTGCTGACGGTCGCGGCCAGCGGGCTGGCGATCGGTTCGGTGAGCGTCACGGACTCACTGGTCACGCTCTGCGCCGCCAACCTGGCGTACCTGTGGGCGATCACCGTGGCCAGCCTGGCCAACCGGACCTACCGGCAGCTCATCGTCCCGCGTCCGCTCCTCGGCCGGGTGACCAGTACCGTGCGGCTGCTGTACCTCACCGCCGACCCGCTGGGCGTGGTCATCGCGGGCTCGCTGGCCGCGGCCATCGGCGACCCCCGCCCGGTGTTCCTTGCCGCGGGACTCCTCGTCGCGGTTACCGCGGCGGCAGGCTGGCGTGCTGGGCTGCGGCGAGCGGGGCCGGCGAGCCCAGCGGGCCCAGCCCGCTGACCTTGGTGCCCTTGGTGAAGCCGCCGAACAGCAGCGACATCACGATGAGGATGACGACAATGGCAATAAGCCAGATCAGGCAGCCGATGAGCCTGGGCCTGCGCGGCCCCTCACGGCGGCCGTACCACCTCAGCATGTCGCCTCCCGCGGGACGTGCCAGCCACTGGGCACGATCCCGCAGGTACCCCGGAGCGCGCGAATCATTCACCGCTGCGCGGGTAGTGAGCGGGCGCGCCCCAGGGCCCCGCGACAAAAGGAGGGCGGCGATGTTGCGCATACGCACAACCGGCGGGTTAGTGAGCAAGCTCGCTGTGGTGGCGGCCGCGCTGGTGGCCGTGGCCGTGCTGGCCATCGCGCTGTCCGCGGTGCACCTGCTGCCGCGGCTGCGGAACCCGTTCGCCGAGCAGACCACGGTGACCAGCGGGCCGGTGCTGCTCAAGTCGATAACCGCGCTCAGCCGTTACGAGGCGGCCAGCGGCTCCTTCCAGGTCGTGGTGGACCTGTCACAGCACTCACTGCTGCCGTCCTTCCTGCAGGGCAGCGAAACCCTGTTCATCGGGCAGGGCACGGACATCGCGTTCATCGACTTCTCCCACCTCAAGGGCAACGCGATCCGGGTGTCGGCGAACCGCACGGCGGTCACGGTCACGCTGCCGCACGCCCAGCTCGAACCGGCCGTGCTCAACGTGAAGCAGTCCTACGTGTACGCGCAGCAGCAGGGCCTGCTGAACCGGATCGGGAACTTCTTCGGCGGCAACCCGAACAGCCAGCAGCAGGTCTACATCGCCGCCCAGCAGCGGATCCTGGCCGCGGCCAGGCGCAGCCCGGTGCTTGCCGAGGCCGAGCGGAACACCCGGGGCATGCTCAACGGGATGCTCGGTTCCCTGGGGTTCCGGCGGATCACGGTGAACTTCGCGTCACCGGCCCCGGCCGGCCACTGATGTCAAGCTCCTGCCCCGGGGCCGCTGCGGGTTCCTCCGGCCGCTGCGGTTCCGGGGCAGGCTGGGGCTCCGGGGCAGGCGGAGGCTCCGGCGGCGCGGCCTCGTCGGCGGCGGCCACCGCGCGGTCGTAGGCGTCCCGCAGCTTGGTCACCTCGTCCTTGGCGTCGTAGAACCAGTTCGTGGACCACAGCCGGTGGAAGCTCCAGCCGAGCCGCTGCAGGTGCTCGCCGCGCAGCCGGTCACGGTCCCGGACGCTGCCCGACTGCCGGTAGGACGCACCGTCGGCCTCGATCGCCAGCACCATCCGGTCCGGGTCCTCCGGGTGCGCCGCCGCGAAGTCGATCCGGTAGCCGCCGACGCCGTACTGCGGCACGACGGTGATGCCGAACCCGGCGAGCCGGTCGCGGACGTCTGCCTCGAACGGGTTGAGCTCGTCCGAGCCGGACGCGACGGCGGCGGTTCCGCCCGAACTGGCGTACTCCAGGTAGTCGGCCAGCAGCCGGGCACCTGCCTTGGTCACCCGGTCCGGGTCGATGTCGTGGCTGGAGAACGAGCTGACCAGGGTCAGCCGATGCTTCGCGCGGGTGGCGGCCACGTTCAGCCGGCGCTCTCCGCCGTCGCGCAGCAGCGGGCCCCACTGGTAGCGCATCCGGCCGTCCGGGTGCTTGCCGTACCCGATCGACAGGATGATCGCGTCCCGCTCGTCGCCCTGCACCCGCTCCAGGTTCTTCACGAAGAACGGCTCGGGCTGGTCCTCGGCGAAGAATCCCTCAAGGCCCAGGTGTGCTGCCAGGGCACCGCGCAATGCCGTATCGATACGATCCGCGTGCTTGATGCCGAGCGCGATGACGCCGAGTGATTCGTGCGGCCGCATCCGCGCATGTTCCAGGATCAGCTCGACCACCTGCTCCACCTCGGCGGTAACCGAGACCTCCTGGCCGGGTTCCTGACTCTGGGCGACCACGACGTGGCGCATGCAGTCGTCGCGGAGCACGCCGGGGAACGTGGTCAGCGCGCCGCCGTAGATGTGCGCGTTGGAGAACGCCACCAGCCGTTCGTCCCTGCTGCGGTAGTGCCAGGCGAGCGGCCAGGTGGGCAGCAGCGGCCGGAGCGCCTCAAGCACGGACTCGAAGCCCGCGCCGAACGAGACCAGGCTGTCCTCGTCTTCGGCCCCGTCGTCCACTTCGTCGCCGATCTGGCGGAAGAAGTTGGTCGGCGGTAGCTGCCTGTCGTCCCCGGCCACCACGATCTGGTGGCCGCGCATGATCGACGGGATGGCGTCGGCCGGGATGATCTGGCTCGCCTCGTCAAAGATGACCACGTCGAACAGCCTGGCGGCGGGCAGCACCTGGCTGACGATCAGCGGCGAAGCGGCCCAGCAGGGCTTGAGCGCGAACAGCACGTCGTGCGCCTGGTCCACCAGGCGGCGCAGCGGCAGGTGCCCCCGGCGCAGCGCGGCCTGCTTGCGGATCACCCTGGCCTGCAGCGGGTGCCGGTCCTGGGCCTCGCGGAGCTGCTGCGCCCAGGCGCGGCGCACCCGGGCCCGGTTGGCCGACAGGTGCTGCACGTCGCGGACCCGGAAGTCGCTGGCGATCTCGTCCAGTGCGCCGCCGCGATGAGCCGCGTAGCGCGGGTCGGCGACCCGGATCCGGTCCAGGATCGTGGTGTACCAGGCCTGGTCGAACGCGGCCGCGGCCAGGTCCGGGGTGGCCTGCCTGCGGGCCAGTTCGTCGAGCAGCGCGCCGAGGCCGCTCTCGTCGAACCCGGTGCCCAGCTCGTACAGCCTGGGCAGTTTCCAGGCCGTCTCCCGGTCGGCCGCGAGCTCGGCGAGCAGCGGCTCCGGGTCCGCGGGCAGCCGGATGTAGCCGCGCAGCGTGGCGAGCTGCCCGTCCACCTCGGCGGCCAGGCCGGCCAGCTCGGCGTACGCCGAGGGCAGCACCGGCAGGCCGTCGGCCGACGACAGCTCGCGCCAGCTGGCGAGCTGCCCGGCGGCCTCGGTCAGCGCCGCGGCCAGTTCCTCCCTGGACGGCTCGGCTGCCGTGGCGGCCGGCCGCCACAGCGCACGGGCCTGCTTGCGCAGCGCATGGCGCTCGCGGAACTTCAGGCCCGCGCCGTCTCCGCAGGCCACGGCGAGCCGCTCCGGGTCAGCCCGGTACACGCCGGCGTCCAGCGTGGTCAGGGTCTGTGCGATTGATGCGTAAAGCAAAATAATCGCGGCTGCCTCGCGGTAGCTGCCCGGGGGCCGCAGCCCGGTCTCCTCCGCAGCCCGGCGGCAGTGGTGCACGAGCATGGGAATGCTGTGGCTGCTGAGCCTGGCCGCCAGGTCGCAGGCGTGCCGCGCCGCCTCCGTGGTGGGCAGCCGCGCGCCGTACCAGGGCGTGCTCGACGGGCGGATCGCGAACCCGCCCAGGT
>Ga0066709_100005984_pt1 | contig 10178 bp, 3 predicted proteins | sample GraSoiAngelo_158_FD_79665 | JGI IMG/M metagenome (GOLD analysis project Ga0066709, IMG submission 79665) | Grasslands soil microbial communities from the Angelo Coastal Reserve, California, USA - 14_1009_16_30cm | ecosystem: Environmental > Terrestrial > Soil > Grasslands | place: USA... | reverse complement strand
TCAATCCCGCCAATGGCGGAGGCCTCTTTATCTCGGATAAGTCCATATTCGACAAGCACCTCGAGGGTGACGTGTACACGTACACCGGCGGCAGGACGTTGGGTCACGGCCAGAGGAAGGTCTTTGCTCCGCGCGTCGGCATCGCATGGCGCCCGTTGAATGACAACAAGACCGTCATCCGAACCGGCTTCGGCATCTTCTTCGACCAGGCCGAGACTAAGGAACAGGGCGTAACGTTCGGTTATCCGTATTCCGCGGGCCAAGCCTATCTCTCGGCGCCTGCAGATGGGACGCTGGTCGATCTCTCGCAGGCCTTCCCGGCCATCCCCCCCGCAGAGCCGGCAAATCCAGCCAACTCTCTCGGCTTCCTGTTCGTGCAGCCGGCGCACCGGAGGAACCCTTACGTCGAGCAGTGGTCGTTCTCCATTGAGCGCGAGTTGACGTCGGCCACCAAAGCCGAAGTCAGCTATGTCGGAACGCACGGACTGAACCTGCTGTCCCGTATCAACATCAACCAGCCCTATCCCTACGATCCCGCAAACCCCACTTCGGTGCAGGACCGCCTGCCCTATTCCAGAGTCGGTGTCGCTCTCTCCCCGAGCTGGGCTGGGTGGTCCAACTATCATGCCTTCAACGTTAAGATCGAGCACAATACCGGAGGCCTCACGCTTCTGGCGGGCTATACTTGGTCCAAAAACCTAGACATAAAATCGAGCACGGCGGGCGTGAACGGCGATTCGGCCGGTTGGGTCGGACCACTGAACGCCCACAACACGCGGCTGGATTATTCGTACGCAAGTTACGACACGCCGCACCACTTTATCGGCAGCTTCGTTTACGAACTCCCCGTAGGAAAAGGCAAGCATTTCCTCGGCAACGTGAGCAGGCCCGCCGACCTAGTGCTCGGGGGCTGGCAGATCAACGGAATTGTGAACTTCCAGGCCGGCTTCCCGTTTTCAGTGAACGCCACCGATCTGGGCGGTGTACTGGAGGCTTTCGTCAACCGCGCCGATATCAATGGGAACCCCAAGCCCAGCGGCTTTCATTTTAGCCCACAGAAGGCGTTTGAGACTTCTGTCTTCAGCCAGCCGGCGTTAGGCCTTTACGGCAACTCGGCACGAAACTCGGTTCGGGCTCCTGGTATTAACAACTTCGATCTTTCCGCCTTCAAGAACGTCACCATCACCGAACGCTTGCGCTGGCAGATCCGTTTCGAATCTTTCAACGTCTTCAATCACACGCAATTCGGCTACCCGGATGCCACCTTTGGGTCGCCGACCTTTGGAGCCATCTCCGACGCCAGGCCCGGGAGGATCAACCAGATCGGCACCAAGCTCCTCTGGTGATCCCCGTATATGAAATGTAATCTCGCTTTGTCTCCGATTCTTCCGGCACTGCTGCTTCTAGGGCAGGCAATCGCGCAACCGCAGAAGGATCAGGATGCTCCTCCGTGGAAGGCCTCCGGGCTAAAGGGCAAAATCGATTCCTATGTCTCGAAGATGGACGGGGAAAGACGCAGCTACGGAATTTGCGCGACCAGCGACTCAAACACGCCCAAACCACTCGTCGTGGTTGTAAGCCCGGGCGCTTCCACGGATGCCGGGCCGGATGAGATTCGAATGGCCGAGCTATATGCCTGGTACGCGAGAAAGAATTCGCGCGAGTGCGTGGTGCTTCGCTCCACGGGGCGCGGTCCGGGTTCGGTTTACCAGAACTACGGCGAACTCGACGTCCTGGAGGGAATCGAGGATGTGGTGGCGAAGTATCCGATCGATCGCAACCGCATCAGCGTGACTGGATTCTCCATGGGCGGTGCCGCTACGTGGTATCTGGCTTCGCATTACCCGGAGTTGTTTGCGGCCGCCGCTCCAATGGCCGGATACTGCGACTACCGTTTATGGGAAAAACCAGGCGGCTCCACTTTTCCGATGCAGCCATGGGAAGAGCCTTCCTGGCAGCAGCGCTCGGCGGCGTTTCTGGTGGAAAACTTCGAGCACACGCCGCTGTGGATCGTGCACGGCGAATGGGACCGTAGCGTGCGTGGCGGTGTACCAGTCGCGCATTCGAGGGAAATGATCAAACTGCTCAAGGCGAAGGGTTACGATGTGCGGTATACCGAAGTCCAGAAGATGGGTCACTCCGCGCCGCAAGAGGTCTTCGAAGAAGTTGTGAACTGGATGATCCAACAAAAAAAGGAACGTCATCCCAAACACGTGTCCTTGACGACATATGAGCTTCGCCACAACCGGAGCTACTGGGTGACGGCCGATGAGCTGCAGCTCTACGGGCAGCGAAGTTCGATCGATGCCACCCAAAGCGCTGGAGTTGTAGCGGTCAAAACGGAAAATGTGCGCGCATTCAGCGTGGGGCCGATCGATGGGACAGCGTCTGCGTCCGTGCGGGTGGATGGCCAGGCGTTTCCATCCGTTGATTTGGGAGTGAGCCAGTCCTTTCATCGTTCGGCAAATGACGGCTGGATTAAGGGCAACGCCGACCGTGACGGCCAAAAACATCATGGCCAGTCCGGCCCTCTTAGCGACATCTATTTCGATAACGTGATCCTGGTTGCCGGGACCTCGGGAAGCGATGCGGAGAATTTCTTTAATTTGCAGATGGCGAACAACCTGAGAGACCTGTTCAACTCGGAAAATGGAGGCTTGCATCGAGGCGGTATTCGAGGGTCGAATTCCATTGACCTGCTCTCCGTGAAAGATGGAGAGCTGAGCCAAGAGCAGATCCGCAATAACAATCTGCTGTTATTTGGCACCGACAAATCCAACTTGATTCTGAGGCGCTATCGGGACAAACTGCCCGTCGCGTTCCAAGCGGGAGCGATTCGCTTGGGAGATCGCACCTATTCGGGCGAACAAGTAGCGGTGTTTGCGGTTTTTCCGCATCCCGACAACTCGGGCCGGTACATTGCCGTGACCGGTGGGGTGACTCCGGACGCGATCACCTATGGCAGTCACTTGAGTTATCAGTTGTTACCCGATTACATCGTCTTCGATGGGGGTAAGATGCTCGATTGGGGATTCTGGGACAACGCCTGGAAACATCCGGGCGGCTGGCAACCCAACCGCTAGCTGCTCTTTTCGAAGGCACCGTCGGAGATCAGAACGGTTTGGCTCTGCTAGCGCTTGGCCTTGCCGCGTAGAGGTTTCGCGCTTCGCGGCAGAAGCCCGGTTCTCCTGCGTCTCGGTCTGCGCGGCAATACAGTTACGCCGACGGCTTAGGCCTGACGCCCGGCTGAACGAAGAAGGACTTGCATGACTACAAGCCACGCCTATCACTGGACGATCGACTTTCATGCAGCGCAAAATGACGGCACCGTTAGAGGGATCCGGTTCGCACGATAAGACCCGAAGGCATTGTTTGCCATTCGACCCAAACGGCAAACTCTACATTGTCGGCGACGCCGGAGCTTGGATGCGAGGCGACACGGCCAGGCGACGCGCGAATTCGCCTGCACATGTTGGGACGGATGCATGTTTCCGAACGCGGTCATACGGACGCGGAAACATGGCGGGAAAACCTTCGGATTGGGATTAAAGCACTGGGTGCTATAAGATAGGCCGTTTGAGGACCAAGAAGAAACTCAAAATCGGAGTAGTGGGTTGTGGATTCATGGGACGCACGCACTCCAACGCGTTCCTCAAGGTCAATCACTTCTTTGATGCTCAGCACGAGCCAGTACTCGCCTGCATCTGTGCCAGAAACGCGGAGCGCGCAGAGTCGTTTGCAGCGACCTGGGGATACGGCGCGACAGAGACAGACTGGCGCAGGATGGTCGAATCCCGGGAGATCGACCTGATTGATATTGCGAGTCCCAACGACACGCACGCGGAGATCGCCATCGCGGCAGCCAAGGCCGGCAAGATGGTCCTGTGCGAGAAGCCGCTGGGCCGCAATGCGAGTGAGTCGGAAGCCATGGTGCAGGCGGTGGAGAGCGCCGGCGTCGCGAACATGGTGTGGTACAACTATCGCCGGGTTCCAGCGGTCACCCTCGCGAAGCAACTGATCGATGAGGGCCGCCTGGGCAGAGTGTTCCATTACCGCGCCAAATTCCTCCAGGATTGGACGATATCGAGCGATCTTCCACAGGGTGGGGAGGGCCTCTGGCGCCTGGATGTTCACGTCGCGGGAAGCGGCGTCACGGGCGACCTCCTGGCGCATGCCATCGACACCGCCATATGGCTGAATGGCCCGCTGGATGAAGTGACGGCAGTCACCGAAACCTTCATCAAGAGCCGCATGCATAAACTGACCGGCCGCATGGAGCCCGTGGGCATCGACGACGCCAGCGCGTTCCTGGCGCGCTTTCAAAACGGATCTTTGGCGACCTTTGAAGCCACGCGCTTCGCCCGCGGCCATAAAGCGCAATACGTGTTCGAGATAAATGGCGAACACGCATCCATTGCGTGGGACTTGCACGATCTGCATCGCCTGGGTTACTTCGATCATCGGGACGAAGGCCGTCTGCGCGGGTGGAGGAGCATTCATGTCTCGGACGGAGATCATCCTTATATGAAGCACTGGTGGGTTCCTGGCGTGCAGATCGGGTACGAACACACGTTCGTCCACCAGGTTGCCGACTTTCTAACGGCTCTGGAGCAAGGAGGGAAGGCGTCACCGGACTTCCGAGAAGGTCTGCTCACCGACTACGTCACGGACGCCGTCCTCCAATCGGCGTCGTCGCGCAACTGGGTAAAGGTCCACGGCCAGAACCGGTGATAGTGTCGAGAGATCAGCTCCCTGCAACAGCCCACCGCGACGTTGCGACAAGCGGAACGGAGGAGCGCTGTGCGCCATGCGAGTGCCGCCTGCATAGGCCTTGAGATCGGGATGGATGGGCGAAAATCGACCAGTGCAGCTCGGCGACATGGTCGCAACCACCTCCCGGGGAGCGGGTCGCAACGGGCCTGATAGCTGATTCCGATGGGGTCGCCTACGTTTGGCGGTATCACGTCGGCGAGATCGGGGAGGATCAATCAGATAGGTACAACGTTGCTCTGGTAGAGTGATGAAGATGCGATCGGTCACACCAGCCTTGCGTGTGTTCCGGCAAACCTGGTGGACTTTCGTCTTGGCCGGCCTCCTCGGAGTCGGCCTACTTGCCCAGTCCAAAGCGCAACTTGCACGGCAGGCTCTCGAACGAGGTGAATACAAGAGGGCTGAGGCACTATATCGAAGCCTGGCACACTCCGCTCCGTCCTCGGCGGAATTACTGAACAATCTGGGCGTGGCGTTGCACTATCAGGGTAAATCGTCGGAAGCCATCCGGGTCTTCGAGAATGCCCTGCGTTTGAAAGAGATGCCCGCCTCGCTGGCGCTTCTGGGCTTGAACTACTGCAAACTCCGCGACTATGATCGGGCCGCCGGGATCCTGCGCCGCGCCAAGCGTTACTTTGCGGATACTGCTGTCCTCAGCATTCTCGGGCCGTGCTACCTGGATGTGGAACCCCTCGACGCCTTACTGGTATATCAGGAGTTGGTCGACCGTCGCGCCAGTCCCGCCGACGAGAATCTCACGTACTTGGCCAGAGCATCCGTTCGTGCGTCAAAACATTTTCTAGCCCTGCTGGAGAAGGCGCCGCGAAATGAGGATTATATACACGCCATTGAGCAGGCGCGCCAGAACTCTTCTCCCGATGCCTATGCCGCTGTTGCCCTCGCGTTGAAAAACGCGCCCTACCTGCGTCCCGGCATGTCCATCGCCGAAATGGCGTCGCTGTTGCCGCAGCGTGCCAACGATGCTGCCCTGCTGTATATTCTAGGCGTGGTCTGCGGGGAGCAGGCCATGCAGGCGTTCCTTCTTTGCGAAAAGCAGTATCCGGATTCGGTCCCCGTACGGCGCCTCCGCGCCGAGATGCTCGCCTCCCAGGGCCGGTACGATGAGGCGGTTGCCGTATACCGCTCGCTCGCGGATTTGCCTCGTCCAGCGCCCGGCCTGCACCACGATCTCGCCATGCTGTATCGCAAGACCGGCGAATGGGATAAAGCCTTGGGTGAGTTTCAGCAGCAACAACGTGTTCAGCCCGACGACGAGCGGGCGGCGGTTGGCATCAGCGAATCCCTCCTGCGCCTGGGCCGCTTCGCCGAATTGAGGCAGCATTTGAAACCCATCGCCGCGGCCCCGTCCCCGCCCGAATGGGCTCTGCTGGACCTGTCCTCCGCCGAGCAGGAACTCGGCAACCTGGACGGCGCCACCTATTGCCTCCAAGTGGCCGCACGGCAGGACCCGGCCAGCCAGACAGTGCATTATCGTCTCAGCCGTCTGTATAGCCTTGCTGGCCGCCAGGAGCTAGCCGCCCAAGAGGCTAGGACGTTCCAAAAACTGAAGCAGTCACAGGTCGGAGCCGGATCCAAGTAACCGGCCTTGCCCTACTCCTCTTCGCGCCTCTGCACTCCAAGCCCTGCTAGACAGGCGCCTCGGCGCGCATGAACCGTGCTTGATCTTGGCCGATCAAGCGTGGGATCGTCTCCAAAACCAGTTTCCGGGTGCACGAAGTAATCCGATCGTTCCCCAGTAGCGCCTCGATCGGCGAAGTGATTCGTTGAACCCGATTCTGAATGGATGGTGTACCTATTTCCGGGTCAGCAACCGGATCTTTCATAAGATTGATTGGGCCGTGCTGAGCGAGCTGCAGTTATGGCTCCGACGCAAACATCAACCGTTGGCGGTCCGCCCGGAAGCGCTGGAACTATCAGTTCCTGTACAAACGCTGTCGGCTACCAAATGGTGGGTCGCGTGAGCTATCTGCCTGGCTTGCGGCGCACGCCGCCGGAAGAAGCTGGTCGGAGAGACAGGAAATCCGCACGTCCAGTTCGATGAGGGGGCGTAGGAAACGTGTGACAGCGCAACGCGCCGGTGCCCTACTCTACCGCAGCCCTTGGTTATATTTAGGCAATCGAAGAATCGCTTTGATGGGTGCCTATCGCCGTCCTCAACATAGACCTGGTGAGTCGACGTTGAGTCAGCGCGAGCAAAAAGGGTTTCAGAGATCGGACACCGCTGTTCAAAATCGGTTAACCTCTCCTTCAGGCCCCTGTTCGCGGATGTCGCCGCCGGAGCAAAAAAGCCTCAGAATACGAATTTCAGTCCTAACTGAACGATCCTGGCTGGCCACGCACTGTTGACTTCGCCGTTTCCAAGGTTGTTGTCATTGCCGCTGCAGGGCTGGCCGGCCGGCGTTTGACTGCCACAGCCCGCGTTCACTCCATTCCACTGCGGATGGTTGAACGTGTTGAAGGTTTCCAGACGAAACTGGATCGAAGACTTTTCAGCTCCGAACCAGGGAGCCGCGAAGTTCTTCAACAGCGCAAGATCCCAGTTATTGCGGCCTGGACCGGTCAAAACATTGCGGCCCATGTAACCGAACATGCCGGGCTGGCCGTTCGCCGCAAGCTGCGGAACCGTGATTTGGCCGATCACGCCAGGATCGAACCAGGTGGCGGTCGGTCCGAACTGCGGGTCGTCGGTAATACCCTTTTTAACCTTCAGGGGACCGAGCGAGTTGCACCTTACCGGACCTCCAACGCCACTACTCAATCCGGCAATTCCACAACCGAAATCGATCGGCGTCCCCGTACGGAAGCTCGCAATCCCGCTGACCTCCCAGCCGCCCAACACAGACCGCGCCACGGCATTGCCCAAATGACTGAAGAACGGCAAAGCATAGATGTAGTTAAGTACCAGAATCTGCGACTGATTCAAGTTAGACGTAGCTTTCCAGCGTGAAAGGTCGTAATCATTGACGCCGGGGTTTCCGACGTTATCAATTGTATGCGACCACGTATAAGCCGCCTGAAATGTCAAGCCATAACCGATTCTATGCCGATAGTTCACCTGCAGCGAGTTGTAGCCGGAATTCCCGCTCCACTCACGAACATTAATCCCCGTGTATCCCCGGTAAGGAACAAAGTAAATGGTCGGCGCCAGGTTGTCGATGAGGATCTGCTGTACATTGCAATTGCCGGCCGCATCGCACCCCTGAGTTCCAGCGAGCGCGGGCACATTCTGAGTGGTCGCGCCGACCGGAACCTGGTCCATATTGCGATTGCGAATGATATGCCTTCCCAAGCTTCCCACATAGCTCACTCCCAAGAAGTTATCGCCGCGGAATTGGTGCTCCACCCCTAAGCTGAATTGCTGGATGCTGGGGTACTTCGGATGGTATCCGACGATCGTCATACCGGTGGGAGGGATGATTCCTCCGCCGATATTGCCGTATCCGTTGACATTGTAAACGGAGGGCGCCGCGGCTTCGGGCGGATTTCCGAAGAAGCCGGACGCCCCTTCGTTGCCGTTCGCGACATCGTAGGATATGCCATAGCCCCCGCGAATGGCTGTCTTCCCCGAACCTGTAGGGTCGAAAGCAAACCCGATACGCGGAGCAAATCCGCCGCGATAAGGGACCTGGCAGCCGAGGCGGATTCCTCCTGTTCCACACGGTACAAGGCCGTTCCCGGGCGTGAGATAGTTATGGCCCGTGCCCGGAATCAAGTTCCCGCCGCCATCAAGCTGAGCTTCGGCAGCTGGAGCAAATTGGCTGGCCACAAAAGTCGAATCCAGGGAATGAGGCGAGATATCGTAATAGGGGTATGGTAAGTAGTAGCGCATACCCAGATTGAGAGTAAGTCTTGATGAGACGTGCCAGTCGTCCTGGAAATACGGTTCGAAGTCCCACTGTACCCAATGTCCTTCAGGATAACCGCCAATTAATTGACCGTTTAGCACTCGGCCGTACTCCGTGTAACTTGCGATACGGGCCTGATACATGTCCGCAAGTGCATTTCCCGTGCTGTTCGGAGCTGAGTTACTAAAGGAGAACATTCCCTGTGCGCTACCGGCGTTTGTTGTTTGATTCAGATGACTATGCTGCAGGTAAATGCCGAACTTGAGGTTATGTTTTCCGCGTGTCCAGACGGCGTTATCCTTGAAGGTAATGATCGGGCCCCAATAAAAATAGTCGAACCCTGTAGACTCAGCCGCGCAAAATGACAGGCCTCCGCAAATCGAGACACCGGGAATCAGCGGGTTGCTGGCATTGGCAGGAAACAGATTCGATGCTGCCCACGAAGATGGCTTATCAATGGAGCCCGCCTCCGATGAAACACCCGGTGACTGATGCACCGTGTTGACGTCTGTCGAGAAGCTCACCACGAACTCGTTCATCAGGTTAGGTCTCAGGGTGCTGGTCAGATGGGCTACGGCGGACTTGGAAGGACTGGTCCACTTGGTGTTCACCGTGTCGTAATTCGCGTTGGACCACAGAGTCGGAACATAGGTTTGATCGAATGCATCCTGAATGTACCGGAAGAACAAGGAGTTCTTGTTGCCGATGTTCTGGTCGATCCGTATGATATCGTCCCGAAAATTCGTAGGCAAACTGTTGGCGGCAGTGTACTGGTTGATGCCATTGTTCGGCCGCGGAATCAATGCTTTCAGCAGCGCCGCCCCGTCGGGGTCCATCGGCACAACATCGCCTGGAAATGGCGCATTGCTGGCGGGGTTGACGGGCACAACGCAGTTCGACGCAACCACCGGATTGAAGTTCGCGGATGCCGAATTGCACTCGCTGAAATCGCCTTGCCGCATCCTCGTGGTCGGCACTGTCTGGTTGATAATGGTCCCCTGGCGGTTTTTGCGCCATTCCTCCGCCCAAAAGAAGAAAGTCTTGGTCTTGTCCGAGTTGTAGTGATGTGGAATGAAGAGCGGCCCTCCAATCGTGAAGCCGAAATCGTTCCTTTTCAGGGGGGTCTTGGGAGCCGTATCTCCTGCTGGCAGGATTTCACGATTCGCAAACCAGTCGTTCGCGTCGAGGGCGTCGTTACGCAGAAATTCAAACATCGTTCCGTGAAACTTGGTGGTTCCGGACTTGGTCACGACTTCGATCAATGCGCCCGCATTCTTGCCATAGGATGCGTCGTATTTCGAGGTCGAGATGCGGAACTCGGCAATGGCGTCGATGTTCGGGTAAACCATGTTAGCCGTACCGCCCGCGCCCTGGTCGGTATTATTGGTGCCGTCGATCTCCCAACTGTTGTATTGAACCGGCGCCCCGTTGAATGAGATCCCTGACGATGCCAGCACGCCCACGTTTGAAGGATCGTAACCGCCGGGAGCGGCGCCGGGAATGAGCGTCGCCAAATTCGTGAAATTGCGTCCGTTGAGATTG
>Ga0066709_100005982_pt1 | contig 10181 bp, 10 predicted proteins | sample GraSoiAngelo_158_FD_79665 | JGI IMG/M metagenome (GOLD analysis project Ga0066709, IMG submission 79665) | Grasslands soil microbial communities from the Angelo Coastal Reserve, California, USA - 14_1009_16_30cm | ecosystem: Environmental > Terrestrial > Soil > Grasslands | place: USA... | reverse complement strand
GGAGTTCATGGGCCAACCTCCTCCACGGTGACGAACGTCTGTCAGTTGGGCGGGAGCAGGTGTGGTTCGCTAGGCGGCTCCTTCTCCGCGTAACGCCGAATCGATGACGGCATCGAGTTGGCCGAGATCGCCGGCCACAACACGCTCAGCGCGCCCGTCGACAATCACGGAGGGGTAGCGCCGGACGCCGTGCCGCAGGGATCGCCAGAACCCCTCGATGGAGGCGGCATCCACGACGTCAATCGCCACGCGCGGACCGTGTCGCTCGATCAGGGCATGCACCCAGTCGGAGACTCCCTGGAATTCGAGCGCGAGGTCGGCTGGCAACGCGTCGCGAGCCTCGGCCCGGTGGATGCGCTCGCCCAGGCCCATCCCCTCGAACGCCACTTCGCAATGCTGGCAGTGGCGGAAGACCGTGGGAGCGTAGGTAATGACCGTGACGCGAAGCGGCTTCATTGCTGCTCCCAGGCTCGCCATCGTGAGCCCTGCTTCACGCTCGGGAGTGGATCATACGCGCGTTTGCAAGCATCCGCCCGAGGTCAAAGAGCGCGGACCAGGCTCCCGTCGACGAGCGTGAAGGTTCCTGTCTGGAAAGCGGCCGGTTCGCTGCACAGGTAGACCGCGAGCGAGGCGAGCTCCTCGGGCTTGCCGAGCCGGCCGGCGGGGATGGAGCCGATGCGTTCGGCGCGCACCTCGTCGAGATCGCGCGCCTCGCGCTCCGCTCGCGATCGGTCGAGGTCCTCGATGCGGGGCGTGGCGATGGGGCCGGTCAGGATGCCGTTGATGGTCACCCCATCGGCGGCCACGAGCGGGGCGACGGTCTTCATCCAGGCAGCCAGCGCGGAGCGGCCCGCGGTCGAATACACGAGCTCGGGGATCGGCTCCTTCACCGACCACGACAGGCAGGCCACGATTCGTCCCCAGCCACGTTCGCGCATTGGGCCGATCAGCCGGCTGGCGAGCAGGATGGGATGGATCGCCAGTGACGCGAACGCGGCGCGCCAGCCGTCGACATCGGTCTCCAGGGGAGCGACGGGCGCAGGACCTCCGGCGTTCAGGACGCAGATGTCGGCGCTGCCCAGCGAGCCGATCACCGCCTGCTCGAGCAACTCGGGGGCTGCCGGATCCCCGGCGTCCACGGCGGCCGTCGCGACGTCCACGCCGTGTCGAGCGCGGAGGTCGTCGGCGACGGGCGCCAGATGCGACTCGTCGCGCGACCAGATCAGCAGGGAGCAACCCTCGGCGGCCAGCGCCCCCGCGATGGCCGCGCCGATCCCGGATGAGGCGCCGCCGACGACCGCTCGGCGACCCCGAATCCCGAGCTCCATCGGCGCGATCATAGGCCTGACAGCGGCCCGTCAGCCATGCGGGCATACTTGCGGTCGCAACCACCAAGCCCCCTGAGGACCTGCATGCCACGCGCTTCCTGGAACGGCACGGTCATCGCCGAGGCCGCTGACGACGCGGTCGAGATCGTCGAGGGCAACGTCTATTTCCCGCCTGAGGCGGTGAAGGACGAGTTCCTGCGGGCCTCGCAAACCCACACGGTCTGCGGCTGGAAGGGCACCGCCAGCTACTACGACGTGGTCGTGAACGGGGCCGTCAACCGGGATGCCGCCTGGTACTACCCGCAGGCGCTCCCCGCCGCCCGGCACGTGGAGGGATTCGTGGCCTTCTGGAACGGGGTCGAGGTGGATCGGCCGACCCCGTGAAGCTGGGACTGCAGATCAACGCCTTCAACTGGCCAGGGGGCGCCGCCGCCATCGGTCCAACCCTGGGGCGCATCGTCGAGACGGCCGACCGCGTGGGACTCGACTCGATCTGGGTCATGGACCACTTCTTCCAGATTCGGGGCGGCGGGCCTCCGGAGGCGCCGATGCTGGAGGGCATGACCGCGCTCGGCTTCATGGCCGCGCATTCGACGCGCGCGCGCCTCGGCCTGATGGTCGGGGGCATCCACTACCGCAACCCGGGCCTCTGGATCAAGGCAACCACCACGCTCGACGTGCTGTCGGAAGGTCGTGCCTGGTTCGGCATCGGCGCCGCCTGGAACGAGGAGGAGTCGCGCGCACTGGGCTGGCCGTTCCCGCCGCTCCGCGAACGCTTCGAGATGCTCGAGGAGACACTACAGATGGCCAATGAGATGTGGAGCGGCGGCCGCGGCAGCGAAGGGCGCCACGAAGGGAAGCAGTTCACCGCCACGCGGCTCCTCAACTCACCGCAGGCCATCTCGCGGCCCCGGGTGCCGATCATGATCGGCGGCGGCGGCGAGCAGAAGACCCTGCGGCTCGTCGCCCAGTACGCGGACGCCACCAACGTCTTCGGCGGCCCCGACCGCATTCGCCACAAGTACGCGGTCCTGCGCGAGCACTGCGACCGGCTTGGCCGGCCCTACGACGAGATCGAGCGCAGCACGCTGCAGGGGATCGACCTGGAGCGCGACTCGCCCGCGCAGGTCGTCGACTGGTTCGGGCAGCTCGGTGAGGCGGGCGCCCAGCACGTCATCGCCAGCGTCCGGGGCATCGCGCACCTGGCGCCGCTCGAGCGGATCGGCGCGGAGATCCTCCCCCAGCTCCGCGAGCTCTAGACATCACGTCGCAGGAGTTGGCGGCCCAACACCCCATACCGCCAGCCCGATTGGCCAGCGCAGGGAGGTGCCGAGGTCAGCTCGCGGCTGGGGTCGTGAGCTGTGCCTCGAGCTCCGCGATCGGCTTCACCGACCGCTCACCGGTCGCCCGGACGGTCACCTCCACGCCGCCAGCTGCCAGCGAGCGCGGCGAAACGGTGGCGATCAATGGCATGCCCAGAAGCTCGGCGTCGGTGAACTTGACCCCCGGCGACTCGTCGCGGTCGTCGTAGAGCACCTCCACCCCGGCATCGGCGAGGCGCGTGTAGAGGCCATCCGCCTCGTCCGCGACGCGCGGCTCCTTGCCTGCCGCAATCGTGACAAGGTGGGCCGGATACGGCGCGACCTCGGTAGGCCACACGATGCCCTTCTCGTCGTGGTGAGCCTCGACGATGCACGCCACGTTGCGTCCCACCCCGATCCCGTAGCTGCCCATCACGATCGGGTGCCGCTCGCCGTCCTCGCCGAGGTAGGTGGCGCCCATCGGGATGCTGAAGTCGGTCCCCAGCTTGAAGATGTTCCCGACTTCGATGCCGTTGCGGAGTGCGACCGCGGCGCCGCATTTCGGACAGGGGTCACCGTTTCGAGCGTTCACGACATCGGTCACCACGTCCGCGGTGAAGTCGCGCCCGACGTTCACGTTGCGCAGGTGGAACCCTTCGCGATTGGCGCCCGCGACCAGGTTCGGTGAGCGAGCGACCAGGTCGTCGACGATCACCATCGTGTCATGGGCACCGATTGGCGAGGCATAGCCAGGCACCATCCCCGCTGCGCGGATCTCCTCCCCCTGGGCAGGCCGCAGGGAGTAGGCCTTCACCGCGTTGGCGAGCTTGGTCTCGTTCACCTCGTAGTCGCCCCGCGTGATCACGGTCAGCAGCCGTCCGTCGCCGGTCACGAAGAAGGTCGCCTTGGCGGTCCGGTCCGCGCCGATCTCGAGGAAGCGAGCCAGGTCCGCAATCGTGGCCGCGCCCGGGGTTGCCACCTCCTCGGTCGCCCTCGGCTCCTCGGCCGGCGGCTCCGGCTTGCCGACCTGGGCGATCTGCTGGTTGGCCGCGTAGTCGCCGCGCTCACAGAGCACCAGCGTGTCCTCGCCCCACTCGTTGAGCACCATGAACTCGTGGGCGAGGCTGCCGCCCATGATGCCGACATCGGCGCCGACAACGACCGCGTCGAGCCCCAGTCGATCGAAGATGCGCGTGTAGGCCTCGTAATGGAGCTGGTAGCTGTGGTCGAGGCCAGCCGCGTCGAGATCACAGCTGTAGCTGTCTTTCATGACGAACTCGCGAACCCGGATCAGTCCACCGCGGCTCCGCGGCTCGTCGCGGAACTTGGTCTGGAGGTGGTAGATGAGCAATGGGAGCTGGCGATAGCTGCTCACCAGGTCGTGCAGCAGGCTTGCGACCACCTCCTCGTGGGTCATGGCCAGCACCATGTCGCGCCCGGTGCGGTCCTTGAAGCGGAGCAGTTCCGGGCCGATCTTCTGGTACCGGCCGCTCTCGCGCCACAGGTCCGCCGGCTGCACCACCGGCATCTCCATCTCCTGTGCACCGATGCGGTCCATCTCCTCCCGGATCACCTGCTCAACCCGGTGCGTCACCCGCCATCCGAGGGGGAGCAGCGAGTAGATCCCCGAGCCGATCTGGCGTACGTATCCCGCGCGGATCAGGAGCCGATGTGATGCCATCTCGGCGTCCGCAGGATCGTCGCGCAGGCTGGCAAAGAAGAGCTTCGACAGACGCATGGGTCTGCGAAGGATAGCCGGAGCCGATGAGGCGGATCCCCCGCGCCACTGTCGCCCGAGCCTCAGGCGAGCGTCACCCCCGGTCGCGGCCCGCTCGCGCGTGATCGTCGAAGATGTGCTCCGAGGCTCGAAGCCGCCCGAGCGGGATGACCGCCACGGCGAGCAGGATGACGCCGACCACGATCAGCCCGTCGAAGCCGAGCCGGTCGGCCGCGAAGCCCGCCATCAGGCTGCCCAGGATCTGGCCCACGCCCAGAAAGACGGAGTACAGCCCCATCATCGCCCCGCGGTCCTCGGGGTGCGCCTCGGTCATGTCCGCGAGCAGCCCGAGTGCGGCCGGGGTGGCTCCAGCGAGCACGAAGAGGCCGCTCAACAGCACGAGCACCAGCGCCCCGACGATGGGCCACCCGAGGCCCTGGCTGTGGTTGATGCCCGCGACGCCGAGCAGCATGGCGAAGCCGCCTGCGATCCCGAAGGCGATGATGGTGGTGCGTCGAAAGCGCTTGAAGCGGTTGCCCCAGAACACGAGCCCGCCCAGGAAGACGAGCAGCCCAACGCCCGCGCCGATCGAGATGGCGACCGGCTCTACCCCGCCCGAAAGCACCTGGGTCGGGAAGCGCGGAACCCTGGAGCGCTGGACGAGCTGGAAGACCGACTGGCTGGTCCATGAGCCGATCACCGCGTTGAGCGCGATCCAGGTGGGTGCCAGCAGCCAGACGGCGCTGCTCTTCAGGAGTTGGAGGTAGGCCCCCAGGCTGAAGTGTTGTCGCGCCTCGCTGCTGCGAATGCGTGCCTCCGCCGGGAGCTCGGACACCCCCCATCGGTAGATCGCGAACGAGCCGCCGTAGACGACGGCGTTGAGCAGGAACGCCGCGGGACCGATGGCACCGAAGAGGGCCGGACCAACCACGATGCCGAGGCCCAGGCCGGTCAGTGTTGCTGCCTCGAACCGCGATACGACCCTGCCGCGCAGTCCCTCGTCGACCGAGCTCGCTGCTGCGATGTAGCCCAGAATGGACGGGATGCTGGCCCCGGCCGCGGCTCCCTCGAGGAGCCGGGTCGCCCCCAGCCACACCAGGATCGCGCCTCCTGAGAGTGCGCCCAGCACGATCGAGTGGGTGCTGGCAGCGGTCATGACCACCGCCACCGCGCCGAAGATCGGGCCCCACTGCATGACGCGGTGTGAGCCCAGGCGATCCGAAAGGACCCCGAATGGTGGGGAGAGGACGAGCTCGGACGCGAAATAGAGCGCGCTGAGCAGGCCGACCTCCAAGCCCGAAATGTGGGGGCCACCGTGGTCCTGGAATCGCGCCAGGTAGGTTCCCAACATCGTCCCGGTCAGACCGGTGGAGAACCGGAGGGTGAACGTCCCGGTGAGGACCGCGGTCAGGGACCGTCCGAGAGGGTAGGTCGTCATCGGCTCCCTCAGCGTAGTCGCGGCGTCCCTATGCATGTCCCGAAGGGGCGTCCGAGATCGGACCCTGGATCTCTGAATCCGTCTTGTACGCATCGAGGATTCGCCGGCGTCGTCGCCGGCGCAGTGCGAACCCGCCCATTGCCAGGCCGTCGAGCAGCAACGCGCCGCCGCCGACCACGCCCACGCGGATCCGCCCGGCGTCGGCTGCGGCGCTTCGCTCGTCTCTGGCTGCCTGTGCATCCCTCATGGCGGAGTCGGCGTCTCCCTTCTCGAAGTCCGCTCGCGCGATCCCCAGCCTGTGCGCGGGGTCTGCGAAGAGCAGCCCAACGGACTCGAGCGCTGAGATCGGCTGGGCGAGCTCAGCGGTGGCCGATCCCAGCGACGTCAGCGCCTTCAGTTCCGCTCCGCCATCCCGCTTGGCAAGGTCGAAGGTCGTCCCGGATTCGAAATCCGCCTTGAGCGTGCCTGGGATGTGGAGGCTGAGACGAGCGGCCGCAGCGGCGATTCGATCGCGGTCAGCGAGCACGGAGCGCGCGTCGGCGAGCTCGATCTGCAGCTCCGCGAACTGCCAGGAGCCCAGGGTGTACCGGACCTGGTACGGCAGCTCCCAGTCTCCGGCGGCAGTCACGGTGCGCGCGTAGTCGGCTCGCGCCGTGGCGCGCGCGTCGAGGGTGCTGGCCTCGTCAGCGGTCACGACCCACCGCCGCCAGAGGTCGGTGTAGCCGTGCTTTGTGCGCTCTTCCAGCAGGTCGAGCAATCGCTGCCAGCCTTCGACAGTGGCCGCCAGCCCCTTCTCCGTCGTGGAGCCGGGGTGCGTCGGCTGGTACGAGCCCTCGCTCTCCTCGGCAGCTCGCCACACCTGCCGCAATCCCTGGATGCCGGATCGGGCGGCAATGAGCTGGGCCAGCCGGTAGCTGGCAGCGTACCCGTATTCCTCGGTGAGGGGTGGCTCTTCGCCGATCCCGGCCCAGGCATTGAGCGGGATCTTCGCGGCCAAAAGCTGAGCGGTGAGGGTGAATGCCTGGCCATCGGTCGCGATGCGCTTGCCTGCCTCGACGCCGTAGTACTCCGCCCACGCTTCGGCGATCCACCGGCCGGCGAGGAGGTTGTCGTTGAACCAGGTGTGGGCGGTCTCGTGGAGGGTCGTATAGCCATCTGCGTCATAGCGCACGTCGATCGTCTCGGTCGTCGTGTTGAAGACCCCGGCGTAGTCGCCGAGCCGCGAACCAGCAGCCTCCTCGACGCGCAGCTGACCGCGGACCTGGTAGCCGAGGCCGATCAGGTCCCGTAGCACCGGCAGGCCCCTGGACTCGATGGCCTTGGTCCGCGCACCCCAGTCGGGATCGTCCTCCCAGGCTCGTATCTGGACGGTAACCGGGCCTTCCGGCAGGCGGATCGTCGTGGACGTCTGGTGAAAGGCGCCTGGTCGCTCGGCGGTGATGTAAGCAAAGAAGCTCTGGGGGTCCGGGATTACATCGGTGCTCAGGATCGTCGAGCCGTCTGACCCGTGGCCGGTCGTCAGGTCCCCGGTCTCGATCGTTACGGCGTAGCCGGCGGGTATCGTCACCGAGACCGAGCTGCCGGCCGTTTCGCGGCTGCCGAAAGCCCAGACGGGAAAGGCGACGAGGCTCGGGGCGACCCGCACGTCACGCTGCGGCACGCCACCCGGATCCATGATGTCGAAGTCGAACGTGAACGGGTAGGTCGCTCCGTGGAAGAGGCTCCGTCCGAAGGCGACCTCGACCGTCGTGAACTCCTTGGAGCTCGAGACGATGCGCGCAACCAGCGTCGCGGCATCCGAGGATGCGGTCAGGTTGCGGATTGCCGGCTGGACGGCGAAGCGAGCCGCCGAGTAGTAGTAGCGCCCTGTCGGCGGATCCGGAGTCACGTTCGTGGCTCTCGCCTGGACCGTGACGTGGATCCGCTTCTCGATCGGGAGGGCAACGTAGCGCGTCTGGGTCACGATCTGAAGGCCGCTCGGTGCGGCGCGAGCGACGGGCGGAGCGAGGAGGGCGATCCCCCCGATCAGCGTCGCGACGGCTACCGCCAGGAGCGGCCGGGCAACGGAGCCGAACATCGCGGGAGTATGCCCGAAACGTGGAAGGCGCTCGTCCCGGGCGGGGACGAGCGCCTTGGGTCAGAAGCGGGTCAGGCCGAGGGAGCTGCCAGGCTCTCCAGGCCGAATGCGACCTCGAGCTGGTCGAGGGGACGGAAGCCGACCGCGGCGCGGGGCGCCTGGCCTGGGGCGAACATCGCGACGGTCGGGATGCTCATGATTCCGTAGTGCATCGCGGTGTGGGGGTTGGCGTCGACATCGAGCTTGACGACCTCGACCTTGCCCGCGTACTTCGCCGCGAGCTTGTCGATCTCCGGAGCGACCATGCGACACGGCCCGCACCACGTTGCCCAGAAATCCACGACCACCGGCTTGTCGCTCTTGAGGACGACCTCCTCCCAGGTGGCATCGGTCACTTCGCGAACGTTGGATGACATCGGTGTGTCTTGATCCTTTCGGTTGAGTACTGCGCCCGCGGCTAACGGGCCATCTGCTGAAGGAGGCGGTAGGCGTCCAGGATGGAGCGCTCCGTGAGCCGATAAAAGACGGTGCTACCTTCACGGCGGCTGGCAACGATGCCCGCGCCACGCAGCACCGCCAGGTGCTGGCTCATGTTGGGGACTTGGCAGCCGATGCATCGGCTTAGGTCGCTCACCGACCGTTCGCCGGCCGCCAACTCCTCCACCACGCACAAGCGTTTAGGATCGGAGAGGGCTTTGGCAATCGCTGCCGCGCGATTGCGCAGTGCCTCATCGGTTGTGGTGACGACGTCCATCGACCCGTATGATCTCATGGTTTGCGCAAATCCGCAAGTCCCCAGCCACCCGCGCGACGCTCGCTCCCGGATCGTGACACGCAAGGTGTCGCAGGGCACGTGCAGGATCGGGCTATGACTATTCAGCTCGATTGCCCCTGGTGCCAGGACGAGATCGCCTTCGAGGTCGACGAGACCGCCGACGAACTCGTTTGCTCGGAATGCGGAATCCGGACCGAATTCGCGCCGGATCCCGTGGCGACCTTCGGCCTCCTCTACGACGCCGCCTGACCGCGCCGAACCGCGCGGCTCGCGCCCGGCTGGCCCATCGCGTCTCGCAGATGATCGAGCGCGAGGGTCAGCCACCTCCGGCGCGCAGCGGGCCGACGCAGGGTGTGGCGTTGGTTGCGCAGCGTCACCACGGTTGCAGCGCGGCCGCCGGCGCGTAGCGCGTCCTGAAGCCACGCCGTATGGCGCGGATGGACGTTCTCGTCGACCGTTCCATGGACGAGGAGCAGCCGTCCTTGCAACTCGTCGGCGTACGTCAGCAGCGAGGACCGCCGATAGCCATCCGCGTTGGTTGCCGGCGTGCCGAGGTACCTTTCGGTGTAGGCGGTGTCATAGCCCGTCCAATCGACCACCGGCGCCCATGCTGCGCCGGCCCGGAACAGGTCGGGCCGCCGAACCATAGCCATCACGGTCAGATAGCCGCCGAAGCTGCCTCCACTGATCGCGACCCGTGCGAGATCGACCTCGCCGCGGCCGGCGAGGGATTCCAGCACGCGGGCTTGGTCATCGACCTCGACCTTCCCGAAGGCTCCCGCTATCGGCGCTTCGAAGGAAAGGCCGCGGTTCGCGGTCCCGCGGTTGTCGGCCACGATCACCGTGAAGCCGGCACGCACCAGCGCTTGGCGGTATGGCTCGACGGTCAGCTCCCAGGCCTCGCAGACATACTGGGAGTGAGGCCCGCCGTACACCCACACCACCGCGGGCCCAGGAGGGGCCTCAGCTGAGCGCGGAGCCCGGAAGAGGGCGACATGGAGCGGGGTGACGCCATCGGCGGCCGGCAACGTGAGCAGGTCGGGGACCACCAGACCGGCGGGTCCAAGGGCGGTGGACGGTTCGTGCAGGGTGACATCCGGCTCGTCGCGTCGGGAACGCACCACGACCTGCGTAGGCTGGCTTCGCGATGACCAGCTGTCGACCCATCGGTCGCCGTCCTCACACACCGTGACCGCGTGCCAGCCGCGCTCGGTGGTGAGCCGTCGAGGGCGGACGACCGGCCTTCGCGCGTCGAGTGGCACCACGTACAGATGGCGCTCGAGCACGCTGTCGGCGGTGCCGACGAACAGCACCTCTCCACGCGCTTCGTCGACATGGACGAGCTCGGTGACGACCCAGTCGCCCTCCGTCAGGCGGCGACGCGGCGAGCCGTCGGCGGCGCGCAGCTCGAGATGACGATGGCCCCTCGTCTCGGTTGCGCGCACGACGTGACCGTCGGACAGAATGCGTGTGGCGTTGTCGACGTTCACCCACGGCTGCGGGCGCTCGACCCAAAGCTCGGTCGCGGCTCCCGACGCCTCCACG
>Ga0066709_100005981_pt1 | contig 10181 bp, 9 predicted proteins | sample GraSoiAngelo_158_FD_79665 | JGI IMG/M metagenome (GOLD analysis project Ga0066709, IMG submission 79665) | Grasslands soil microbial communities from the Angelo Coastal Reserve, California, USA - 14_1009_16_30cm | ecosystem: Environmental > Terrestrial > Soil > Grasslands | place: USA... | reverse complement strand
TACCGCGTGACGGGCCGCTGGATGTTCGCGAGTGGCATCGGCCACGCCAGCTGGCTCCTGGCGGTTTGCCACGTGTATACGCCGGATGGCAGTCCGCGGCTCGAAGCCGATGGCAGACACGCGCAACGCCTGATACTGCTGCCGAAGAGTAGCGTGACGATCCACGACGTCTGGCAAGTGAGCGGGCTGCGTGGCACTGGCAGCCAGTCTTTCAGCTGTGCCGACGTGTGCGTGCCGACCCCACACGTCATTCGCTATGCGCCCGACAACAGGCGCGAGCAGGGTCCGCTCTACCTGTTTACGAACAACGGCGTGTTCGGGCCGGCGTTCGGCTCCGTCGGGCTCGGGCTCGCCCATTCGAGTCTCGGGGCGTTGGTAGATTTCGCGGCTGGCAAGATCCCGCGGGGTATGGAGCGCTCCATCCGCGAGAACGCCACCGTCCAGGCCGCGGTGGCTGTCTCTCACGCGCGGCTCGGCGCGGCGCAACGGTATCTGCAGGACACGTTGGCGGAGGTGTGGGAGGCGGTCTGCCGCGATGGAGTGCTGCGCGTGGATCAGCAGGTCGCCGCTCGCCTGGCGTCGACGCACGCGACGCATGAAGCCGCGGCGGTGATCGACACGGCGTACGGTCTGGCGGGCTCGAACGCCATCTTCGAGGACCGTCCGTTCGAGCGTCGCTTCCGCGACATGCACGCCGTCACCCAGCAGCTGCAGGCCCGCCGCGCGCACTACGAGCACGTCGGGGCGTACCTGCTGGGGCTGGAGCCCACCCCCGCGTTCCTTTAGCTCCCTCTCCAAGAGGGAGAGGCGGTGTGCTAATGTCTCTGTCACAGATAGAAATGTCCACCCATGTCAGCACCGAGAGCCCGCCGCACACGCCTTCATTGACCAGTGAGCTGGCCAAAGTCCTCGGCCGCATCGGCCGTGGGTTGCGCTATCACACCCGCGCCGAGCGCGAAGCGCTCGACCTCACCCACTCCGAGGCCGAGCTGCTGCGCCTGGTCGACCGCGCGCCCGGCATCCGCGTCCAGGACGCCGCCGTCGAGCTCGGCGTCGCGTCCAACTCTGTCAGCACCCTGGTCAAACAGCTCAACCGCGCCGGCCTGGTGGAGCGCGCCACCGATCCGCTCGACGGACGCGCCGTTTGCCTGCGCCTCACCCCGCTCGCCCGCGAGTGGGTGACCCAGGTCGGCAACGCGCGCGAGCAGGCCATCCAGCGCGCGCTGCTGGAGCTTGGCGATGAAGAGCGCGAAACACTCGAGGCAGCGCTGCCGGCGATAAAGCGCCTGGCGAAGGCACTTTCCAACAAGAGCAGCTCGCCGCAGTGAAGACCCTGCTGCGCGTCCTGCCGTATTTCAAGGAGTACCGGCTGCTGATGGTGGCCGGCTACATCGCCGTGGTCGGCAATGCGTTCTTCAACCTGGCCGTGCCCAGACTGATCGGCATCGCCGTCGACGAGGGCGTGGCGCGCCAGGACGTGTCCGAGCTGGTGCTGCTGAGCGTCATGATCGTGGGCTCCAGCGCCCTGCGCGGGCTGTGCGCCTTCGCTCAGAACTACCTTGGGGAGTCTGCCGCTCAGGGCGGCAGCTATCAGCTGCGCCGTGCGCTATACGCCCACGTCCAGCAGCTCTCGTTCAGCTTCCACGACCAGGCCCAGACGGGTGACCTGCTCACACGCTCGATGTCCGACGTCGAGCAGCTGAAGAACTTCACAGGTCGCGGCATGTTGATGATCTTCAACCTGGTGCTGCTGGTCGTGGGCGTCGCCGTCGCGCTGTTGTGGATGAACTGGAAGCTGGCGCTGCTGTCGCTGGTCATCCTGCCAGTGCTGTACTGGCGCGCCGCTGACTTCAGCCGGGCGATGCGGCCGCTGTTCCGAGCGGTGCAGGACCAGGTCGCGGTGGTCGCCACGCTCGTGCAGGACATGGCGGCTGGCGCGCGGGTGGTGAAGGCCTTCGGCCAGGAACAGCGCGAGGTGGAGCGCTTCGACGCGGCCAACGAGCAGCTGTACCAACGCTACTTCGACTCAACCCGGCTGCAGTCATTCAACACGCCACTGCTGAACTTCATCGCCAACGCAGCGACCGTGGTCATGTTGTGGGTGGGCGGACTGCTGGTCATCGGCAACCAGCTGACATTGGGCGAGCTCGTCGCGTTTTACGCCTATCTCCTGCAAATCGTCGGTCCGGTGCGGCAGGGCGGCTTCCTGATGTCGATGGCGTCGCGGGCGGCCGCCTCGTCGGAGCGGGTCATGGAAGTGCTGGATACGCCCATTGACGTGGCGAGCCCGCCGGACGCGATCGAGCTCGAAGAGGTGCACGGCGACGTCGAATTCCAGAACGTCAGCTGCGAATATCATCCCGGCCGCGCCGTACTCGAGCGTGTCAGCTTCCGCGCCGATCCGGGCCAGACGATCGCCCTGGTCGGCGCCACCGGTTCGGGCAAAACCACCGTCGCCAACCTGATCCCGCGCTTCTACGACGTCAGCAGCGGCCGCGTGGTGATCGACGGGCACGACGTGCGCGACGTCAGCCTGGCGTCGCTGCGGCGACAGACCGGCATCGTCATGCAGGAAACGACGCTGTTTTCTGGCACCATCCGCGAGAACATCGCGTTCGGCAAGTCCGACGCTACCGACGAAGATATTGATTGGGCGGCGCGTTCCGCACGAGCCGATGAATTCATCGCGCGTCTGCCCATGGGCTACGACACGCGTGTCGGCGAACGCGGCGTCTCGCTGTCAGGCGGACAGAAGCAGCGGGTGGCGATCGCCCGCGCGTTGCTCATGAATCCCAGGATCCTGATCCTGGACGAGTTCACGTCGGCCGTCGACGCGGCGACCGAGCGCTTGATTCGCGCGGCGTTGGAGGAGCTGATGCGCGGACGGACGACGTTCGTCATCGCTCACCGCTTGTCCACCGTGCGCGCCGCGGACATGATCCTGGTGCTGCAGAACGGACGTCTGGTGGACACCGGCACGCATGAGGAACTGCTGGATTCGAGCGAGATCTACCGACAGATCCACGCCAGTCAGCTCGCCGAGCCGGAGGAGGTCGTCCAGCTTCGGGATCGAGTCTTCGATGCGGGCGAGTTCGAAAAGGAGCTCATCTCATGATGCAGGGCGGGGGCGGCGGCGGACTGGGTGGGGGTCTGAACCGCGGCGCCGGACCCGGCATGCTGGCCAACGTCGCCGACGTCGACGGGGCGGTCTACAACCCGCGCGTCACGCGACGGGCGCTGGCGTACGTCCTCCCGTACCGCGGGAGTGTGGCGCTCGCCCTGGCGATGACCGTCGCCCAGGCGGCGCTGATGACGATCGGGCCGGTGTGGACGAAGGTGGCGATCGACGACCACGTCGCCCAGGGCGACATCAGCGGCATGACCATCTTCCTCGGCCTGACGGTGCTGGCATACTTCGCCGCCTTCCTGGCGAACTGGGCGCAGATGCAAGTGATGACCGTCGTTGGCCAGCGGCTGCTGCAGAAGATGCGCGGCGACCTGGTGCGTCACCTTCAGCGCTTGCCGCTCACCTACTTCGACCGGATCCCGAGCGGCGTGGTTGTCTCGCGCGTGATCAACGACGTGCAGACGGTCAACGAGCTGCTCAGCAACGGCATCATTCAGGCTCTCAGCGACGTTCTGACGCTCGGCTTCACCGTCGCCATCATGGTGGCGCTGGCGCCGGGACTCGCCCTGGTCACGTTTGCCGTGATGCCGCTCATGGTGATCGCCGTGTGGATCTTCACCGAAAAAGCGAAGATCGCCTACCGACGGGCGCGGGTAACGGTGGCCGTGCTCACCGGCGAGTTCGCCGAGTCGTATGCCGGAGTGCGGGTGGTTCAGGCGTTCGCGCGCGAGGATGCCAGCCAGGAGCACTTCGACGAGCTGAACAACGACAACCGCGTCGCCAACGTACAGGCCAACACGCTGTCGTCCATGCTTCTGCCGGTGGTGGAGCTGTGCAACGCGGCGGCGACGGTGTCGGTCATCGCCTATGGCGGTTGGCTGATGGTCAACGGCGGGTCGGTGACGCTCGGCGTGCTGGTGGCGTTTCTTGCCTACATCACGCGCTTCTTTCAGCCGATCCGCACGCTGACCCAGTTCTACAACCAGCTTCAGGCGGCGACGGCCGCTGCCGAGAAGGTCTTCGAGCTGCTCGACGAGCCGGTCACCATCCGTGAGGCGGCCCGGCCTATCACGCTGGCGCGCGTGCAGGGTGAGGTGGAGTTCCGCGACGTGGCATTCTCGTACGGCCGCGAGCCGGTGCTCGAGGATGTCAGCTTCCATGCCGAACCCGGCGAAATGATTGCGCTTGTCGGCCACACCGGTGCTGGCAAGACGACCATCGCCAGCCTGCTATGCCGCTTTTACGATCCGATTGACGGAGCAATCGTGCTCGACGGATACGACCTGCGCGATCTGTCGTTCAAAACCCTGCGCGAGTCGGTGGGCCTGGTTCTGCAGGACAACTTTCTCTTCTCGGGCACGATCGCCGACAACATACGTTATGCGCGACCGGGCGCGTCCGATGAGGAAGTCGTCGCGGCCGCGAAGGTGGCGAATGCGCACGGTTTCATTCAGCGACTACCGCGGGCGTACCAGACGGCCGTGCTCGAGCGCGCCGCGAACCTGTCGCTTGGGCAACGCCAGCTGATCGCCATCGCACGCGCAGTGCTGGCCGATCCGCGGGTGCTCATTCTGGACGAAGCGACCTCGAATATCGATTCGCAGACGGAGCTGCTGGTCCAGCAGGCGCTGCGCAAGCTGCTGGCGGGCCGCACGTCGCTGGTGATCGCACACCGGCTGTCGACGATTCGCGCCGCGGACCAGGTGCTCGTGCTGGACGCCGGCCGCGTCATCGAGCGGGGCACCCACACCGAGCTGCTCCGTCGCCGCGGCCACTACTCCAGGCTCTACCAGCAGCAATTCGCCGAGCTCATCCCGGCGTAGTAGTGCATTGTCATCCTGAGGAGGCACCCATTGGGCTCCGCTCGCAGGCTCGCTTCGCGCAGAGCAGGCGACGAAGGATCTATCCAGCTTCTCGTGTTCGGCGCCGGAGTAACGGATCCTTCGCAGGCTCAGGATGACATTCAGCCCTTACAGGACCCGAAACAGACGCTGTCCTTCAGGGCGTGGTGTTCGAGGGCAGTGTGCTGCAGTGCGCGGCCTCCGCGGCGTTGAGCGGCGCGGCGGGCAGGGTTGGCGGAGTCGCAAACGCAGGCACGGAGAAGTCGAAGAACTCGAGCATGGGGTTGGCGGCCGCGTCGCGCCGGCTGAGCGCCGGCAGGCCGAAGCGGGTCTCGATGAAGCGGAGTATCGAGGTGTGATCGTTCGTGCGGTGTGAGACGAAGTGCGCCCGAGCAAACGGCGAGACGACCACCGCCGGAACCCGCACGCCGTAGATATTGAACGCTCCCGGAGCGTCGCCGGGTAGCAGCATCGGCGGGATATCGTCGGGTGGGATGGCGGCCGGGGGTGGGACGTGATCGAAGAACCCGCCGTGCTCGTCATAGGTCAGGAACAGCGCGGAAGAGCTCCAGTTTGGGCTCTTGAACAGCGCGTCGATCACCTGCGCGGCGAACTGCTCGCCGACCTGAACGTTGGACGGCGGATGTTCGTCGTTTTCGACATTGTTCGGGGCGACCAGGATCGGATCGATGAACGCCACCTGAGGCAGGCTTCCGCTCGCGGCATCGACCAGGAACTCCTCGAAGGGGACGACCTTCGCCGCCGCCGGAGTCTCGCGTACGTACGCGAACAGAAATGCAAACGCTACCGGAAACTGGTCCGCATACACCTTCCAGCTGACGCCTGCCTCGTCCAGCTCATTGAAGATCGAGCGCTGCGAGAACTGGCCGGCAAGCGGCGTGTCGTTGCGGGTGTGCCCGAAGGAGGTGCCGGCGAGCAGGTAGAAGCGGTTGGGAAACGTCTGCGTCGGCGCCGAGGCGAAGTAGTGGTCGCCCATCGCGAAGGTGCGGTACAGGGCATAGTAGAACGGCAGGTCCGATTGATCGTAAAAACCCATCGAGCGGCTGCCGGTCGGATCGCCCGGGCTGATGGCGTTGGCCGCCGTGAAGCCGTCCATCCGGCCACCGTCGATCTCGCGGTGGGTGCCGTTCCAGGAGTGGTTGAGATCGGCTACCTCGCAGTAGTGGGTCTTGTGAAAGACTCGGATCGAGCGCCCATCCGGATCGGTGGGATCGGGATTACGGGCGCCGCGGGGCTCCGGAATGGCCCGTGGCTGTCCCTCGAAGTGGAGTCGTCCGAAATAGCTGTCGAACGAGCGGTTCTCCTGCATCAGCACGAGGACATGGTCGATCGGTAGCTGCGCCGCGGTCGACGGCTGAGCGGCCGGAGTCAACGTCGAAAGAGAAATCGTCGCAAGTACCAGCGCCGATGCCCTGGCCAGCATCCACACTCTTCAGATGTTAGCGGACGATGACCTGAACGCCGGTGGACCGCAGCGCGGACAGCGCGCGCTCGAGCGCTTCTGCGTTCACGGCGCGAAGCTCGACGAGCGCCTGAGCCTCCGGGACGGTCGGCTGCGAGACGGGGAGCGTGCGTTTCGCATCCGCGCGGAGCACGCGCCAGTGATAGACCGCCACCACCGCGGCGACGATGCCGACCGCGAGGGCGTGCGCCAGATCGCTCAGCACACCGGCGCTCGAGCTGTCGCCGAGCGCCAGACCGATCAGGCGGTACAGGAAGGCCGCCGCGCTGGCGATCAACGTAAGCATCGCGCCAATCAAGCTGAGGTACACGTACAGTCGTCGCGCAAGCGAAGACGGTTCCGACCCACCAGGTGTCGGCTGCCAGTAGAGCAGCCAGACCGGCAAGCCGACGATCGCCAGCGTCGAGTACAGCGCGACCTGACCGCGCCATCCCTCTCCGCTGGTGGCGGCGGCCGGATTGAATAGCACGTCGCCGAGCGTCCACAGTAGGCCGGCGACGCCGGTCGCCAGGAGGCCAGCGCGACCAGGGCTACGAGATAGGTGTACAGCCGACGGATACCGGCCTGACGGGGCGCTTCCCCGAATGCGGCGGCCTGTCGGCGCAAGGCCTGGCGCTGGTAGGCCCACGCGGCGCCGTACACCAGCGCGAAGCTGGCGGGCGTGGCGGCTGCCGCCAACAGATCGCCGCCCACACCGCCGGGGCGGTCGACCCCGAGCAGGCGACCCACCGCATAGAAGAGCACCTGGCTTACTCCGAAGAGCGTGGCGACGACCGCCAGCGCCAGGGCCAGGAAGAGATAGACGCCGCGCAAGACAGAAACACCATCGTCGCGCCGCGAACCCTCCGGCAGACGGACGGGCAGCACCACCCAGTGCACGAGCCACACTCCCAGACCAACCAGCGCGCTCGCCGCGCCCGGTCCCACGCCCACCGCGACGGACTGCCCAGGCAGAGTGGCGAGGCGCCACAGCGCCTCGACCAGTCCCTGAACGCCGATGAGCAGCGTGACCAGTCCGAAGAACGCCAGCCCATTGACGTACCAGCGACGCAGCGTGGCCGAGCCCCCGATCTCGCCGACAAGGTCGCGATCGCGGCCGGCGATGCGCCAGTGGGCAAGCCACACGCCGGTGCCCACCGCGGCAAACGGCAGTGGCCGGATCACCTCGAGCAGCGGATTGAACGATGGGGAGGGCAGATTCGAGAGCGCGTTCACCGCGTGCGCAACGACGTCCCGGGCGGAGTAGGTCGTGAAGAGAGTGGCGGCGGCGAGGATGGCGTACACGTACAGTCGCCGCAGCGTGCTGGCTCGCTCGCGTTCGTCAGCGCGCGCCCAACGTTGGATCCACCACCAGTGGATCAGCCAAACGGGCAAGCCGACGAGCGCGGCTGCCGCGTTCAGCGATACGGTGTCGCGCACGTAGCGATCGGCGCGAATGAGCGGCGATTGGAGGAGAACGTCGATCAACACCTGCATGAGGTTCGCCAGCGGGATCGCGAGCATGGCCAGGCCGGCGAATCCCAGGAGGTACGCGTACGTTCGACGGATGGTGGTCACACGTCGCTCCTTCAGGGCCTGGCGCTCACCAGCAGGTAGTCGTCCGGCGGCACGGTGATGCGCCAGTTGTCGGATTCGCGGGTGAGCCGTACCGTCGTGCGATCGGTGTAGCTTGTGCGTCCGAAGATCCCGCCGGTGCCGGCGTACGTGCGCACCAGCACCACGCTGGCGCCGTCGCCGTCGAGTCGCTCGTCCTCGGTGGTGATGAAGGTGTTGTCAGGCTCGCTGCTGCCGGCGCGCGCGAGGAACCGCTCGCGGTCGCCCCGCTGTTGGGTCGACGTCGCCAGGAGGTCCCAGGCTGCCTGGGGATCGCCGCGTTGTTCCGCCAGGGCGTACGCCAGGGCCACACCGCGCGGCGTGGTGAGATCAGGCGGACTGGCGGTCTGCGTGCGCAAGCTGGCGGCCGCGATCAGTCCAGCGGCAACCAGGGCCAGCACGCCGCCGACCACGGCGAGGGTGAACCTGTCCATCGCGCCACATTAAACGGCACGCTCGATGAGCGGCACGCAACTTGCCACAGCATTCGCTCGCTATGCCCCCCAAGACCCCTGGGGGTGGACGCTGGCGTCCCGTCAATGCACGGCGTGAGCCTGGCGTCCTGGCCATTGACACTCAGTACGAGGCGCTCGAGGCTGTCGTCGCCAGTCTCGGTCGCCAGGGATACCGGCTGAGCTTCGCCACGAGGATCGACGAGGCGGTGTGGGGCTTGCAAACCTCCAGCTTCGACGTGGTTCTGGTCGATGAAGACCTGGAACGCTCCTCGGAAGGCCGTCTGTTCGCCGAGATCAGCCGATACCCGCCGCAGACCATCTCGCTGATCACTCTGGCCAGGCCATATCCAGACGCGACGTTGAACGCGCTGCGTCGAGGCGCCTACGACTGTTTGATCAAGCCCTTCCAGCCCGATCTTCTGCGAGTGACGGTTGCGCGAGCCATTGAGCGGACGACGCTTGCGCGCACGACGCGAGAGCTGGTCGAAGAGCTCGAGGTGGCCAACGCGGACCTCAGGTCGGCCGGGCAACAGCTTCAGCGTCGGATCGACGAGGCTACGCGGGACTTGCGGACGAAGATCGACGAGCTCGACCGTGTGCGGCTCGAGCTGGAAGCCGCCCGCCGCCTGCGCGACGAGTTCATCCACGTCATCGCGCACGAGCTCGCGGGCCCGCTGACAGCGGTGGAGGGCTACGCCGAGATTCTTTGCGATCGCCACATGCCACGGGAGGTTCAGCCGAGGGCCTCGGCGGTCATCCGCGCCGAAACGCGGCGAATGGCGCGCCTGGTCGAGGACCTGACCGACACGGCCGAACCGTCCGACACTCCGAGCCTTGACCTGGGCTACTGCGACCTGGTCGAGCTGGTGGGTGAGCAGCTCGAGCTGGCGCGTGCGTTGAGCCTGAGACACTCGGTCACGGCCGAGCTGCCGCACAGGGAGGTCCATATCTGGTGTGACCGCGACCGGCTCGGTCAGGTCGTGTTCAACGTGTTGTCGAACGCGCTGAAGTACTCAGATGGCGGAAACGTACACGTCTCGTTGACGGCCGATCAGCAGCTGGCGCGAGTCAGCGTCATCGACGCGGGGCGAGGCATCCCCTCCGATCAGCTCGAGGCGATCTTCGAACCACACGTTCGGCTGGTCACGGATGGCCCCGACCAGCCGCCTGGCAGTGGCCTCGGCCTGTATGTCGCCAGGCGCATCGCCCAGGCTCACCGCGGCAGTTTGCGCGCAGAATCCAACGGCTCCGGCGCGACGTTCATTCTGAGTCTGCCGCTCGCTACCTGACCGGTCAGTTCCGGAAACTCTGCGAGTCGCGGCGCACGCAATCGTACGCATTTCGCCGCCGGACCTTTCGCCAGTGTGGGCGTAGCTGGGCGTACACCCTAAATGACGCGAGAACGCACCGCTCGCCAGCCTGACGAAAGGAGGTAATGGACCTGTGGAGGACCGCACACAGCTCAGTCTCGAGGCCGTCGAGGCAGAACAGGCGCTGGAATTACCAAACCGCGAACTTCTGTCGCTGGTGAATGCCAACCTGGCGTTGCCCATCAACGCCGCGCTTTCGGCCAATGTTCTGTCTGACGGCGCAGCCGCGCTGTCCAGCGCTCAGCAGAACGCGCCGATCAACCAGGGCATGGTCGGCACCAACCCGCTGCTCGGTGGCCACTGAACGCCTCG
>Ga0066709_100005980_pt1 | contig 10183 bp, 6 predicted proteins | sample GraSoiAngelo_158_FD_79665 | JGI IMG/M metagenome (GOLD analysis project Ga0066709, IMG submission 79665) | Grasslands soil microbial communities from the Angelo Coastal Reserve, California, USA - 14_1009_16_30cm | ecosystem: Environmental > Terrestrial > Soil > Grasslands | place: USA... | reverse complement strand
CGGCTTTCGATCATCCGCAACCCCGCGGCGCGCGAGCAGTAGAAGCTGCCATTCAACACGATGTTTATCACCGCGTTCCAGCCGTAGGGAGAGAGCTTTTCGGCAGGGCAGATAAAATTTCCTGCCGCATTGTTCACAAGAATATCGATAGCGCCAAACTGCCGTACAGTCTCTTTGCACACGTGCTCCACCTGCTCTGGCTCGCGCACATCCGTTGGGATGGCGAGCACCTGGCTCGTGAATCTCGATCGTAATTCTTCGGCTGCCGGTTCCAGGTGCTCGGGGCTGCGGCTTGCCAACACCAGGTTTGCACCTAAGCGCGCGTACTCCTGGGCAATGGCTCGACCGATTCCGGTGCCGCCACCGGTGATAATGGCTACGCGTCCTTCCAGGGCTTTTGCAGGCAGCATGGAATTTGTCCTTTCGGCAGAGCCTACTCTGAGCGTCGAGCCGCGCTTAAGGGGCGTTACAAATCATAATGACATTCAATCCCGTCGCCGACGCTGTCCTCCGCGCCGAAACCGCCAGTGAGGGCGTCGCTACAGCAACAGATCGTCATTATGAGTTGTGGCGTTTGCTCGGTCCATCATTATACGTCGCGGCCGGCGGAGGAAAGAGTCTCCTGGCCCGACTGGGAAGGCCGCTGTGAAGCAGGGGGAGACATTATTAATACGGAGGCGCGTCAAATCCTACTCTCGCGCTCGCGGCGACTTCCAGGCAGCGCCTGATTCTACCCGAAACAAAGATTAGCCTCCCCGCCGGTGAGTATCGTTATTGAGAATCCAGGGTAAACTCGAGTACGCGGAATATCTTTGCGCGCCGGCGGAGGCAGCATGTTTCATGGACTGCGAACGTTTCTGACCATTGCATTCCTCGTTTCCCCCTTTGCGGCCGAACAGGAAATGCATGTTCATCCTGTGCCTGAAAAACTGGGAGAGGTATCGTTTCCCGTCTCTTGCAAACCCGCGGTCCAGCAGGAATTCAATCGAGCGGTCGCCCTTCTTCACTCGTTCGCCTACGCCGCGTCTCAAGGGGCGTTCCGGAGCGTAATGGATCATGATCCCCAGTGTGCCATGGCGCATTGGGGCATCGCCATGACGTACTTTCACCAGCTCTGGGAACCGCCCATTTCACCTGTTTATAATTCCGCCGCGCAGCGGGAAATCCGGCGGGGTTTAAGCATCGGGGCAGGTACCGAACGCGAGCGCAACTTTCTTCATGCCGCAGGCTTGATTTTCCAAGACGCTGCTTCCGTTCCGTACCACACTCGGGCGTTGAAGTACGAGCAAGCTATGGGCGATCTCGCCTCGGACAACAGCCAAGACGTCGAGGCGCAGGTGTTTTATGCGCTGGCTCTACTCGCGAACGCATCTCCCGCAGACAGGACCCATGGCAAGCAGAAACAGGCAGTCGACCTGCTTGAGCCGCTGTTTCGCTCTCACCGGCAGCATCCCGGAATCGCCCACTACTTGATTCACGCCTGTGACAATGCGGAACTTGCCTCGCGGGGCCTGCCTTCGGCTCGGGTCTATTCCAAAATCGCACCTTCCGCGCCTCATGCGTTGCATATGCCAAGCCACATCTTTACGCGACTGGGCCTCTGGGAAGACTCCATCGCGTCTAACACTGCGGCGAGGGATGCGGCGCGCCGGCTGGGCGATACCGGCGAGGAACTGCATGCCATGGACTATCTTGTATACGCGTACTTGCAGACTGGACGTGATGCCGACGCGGCCGAGGTTATTCAGCAACTCAAAGCCATGCAGAAGCTGGACACCGGAGATTTCAAGATAGGGTACGCCGCGACCGCGATGCCGATCCGATACTTGGTGGAGCGACATCAGTGGACCGACGCTGCCCTCATCATTTCTCCGGCGGTAGCCCCGCCCCATGTCAGCGCCATTGCGGTCTGGGCGCGGGCACTAGGGCTCGCACGGAGCGGACGCGCGGCTGAGACGCACAGGCTGATTGACGGCTTGCAGCGGATCGAACACCAGCTTGATGCGTCAGGCAACGGCTACTGGGCCACCCAGGTGAGGATCATGAAACGCGAAGTCATGGCATGGTCAGCCCGGACGGAAGGCAAGAATGAGGAAGCCGTGGTTCTGATGCGCGAGGCAGCTGATGAGGAGGACTCGATCGAGAAGCTTCCAGTGACGCCGGGGCCGATCGTTCCAGCCAGAGAACAGTTAGGTGACTTGCTGCTCGAACAGGGACACCTGGACTTGGCTTCTAAGGAATTCCAGACGGCACTCGCGAGTGCACCCGGACGACGAGGCGCGCTCCACGGCTTGGCAGAGGTTGCCAATCGCTCCCGCCAGAGGTAAGAAGAGAGTCCGGACTCTGTCTGGAGAAACCGTTCGAAAAGCCGCAGCACCTCACGGGGGATACCTCGGATTTCCGAGAAGGCAATTGAGAATGACGTGCAACCGATTCAGCCTTAACCGCGGCTCAAATAATACGGTTCGGTGCTTCGATTCGCAATCTGTTGCAAACTCCTGGGGCGCCGCCCATTCGGATGTCAGTTCCACACCTTCGCCCATTGCTCCTGCCTTGCCGCCATGTGGCGGGTAATCTCGGATCCGCACCACATTCGGATGCAGAGGCGAGGGGCGAATCGCCCCCCTTCGGCGTCTCCCTCCCCAAATCGGTTGACTATTCTATGTTGGCCAGGGAGAACGGCCAGTCGTCAAGCAAGCCCAAATCTCAAGGAAACTCGTCCAATGTCTTCCCTTGATTACCGAGGGCAGATGTACTATTCTAACCTCGGTAACCGAGGGTGAGTGCATGAGCAAACCAGCCGATCTCGTCCAGGGCACGCTGGACCTTCTTCTTCTTAAAATTGTCGCGCTGGAACCGTTGCATGCTTGGGCGATCAGCCAGCGTTTGAAACAGGTTTCCGGAGACGTCCTCCAGGTTAGCGATGGGTCCCTTTACCCTGCGCTCCACAAGCTCGAACAAGAAGGGTGGATCAAAGCCGAATGGAAGGTTACGGAAAACGGCCGACGCGCCAAGTTCTATTCACTCACACGACCGGGCCGTCGGGCGTTGGAGCGCGAAACCGCAAACTGGGAACGGCTGGCAGGCGCGATTTCTCAGGTCGTTCGACTCAGCGAGGTATGAATCATGCTTGACTGGCGTTGGTTTCGGCGGTTGACCCTCCGGCTCCGAACCCTATTCCAACGGAATCGCGTCGAACGGGAGCTCGAAGAAGAGTTTCAATTCTACATTGAACAGCGTATCGAGCTCGAGATTGCTAAAGGCCTTTCCCCGGAAGAAGCCCGTTCCGTCGCCCTTCGCGCGATTGATGGAGTCGAGCAGCGCAAGGAGGAATGCCGCGACATGCGACGAATGAATTACGTTGATGACCTGATGCGCGATCTCCGATATGCCGGCCGCGCGATGCGCCGGAATCCAGGTTTTGCGGCGCTTGCCGTTCTGATTATGGCGCTCGGCGTGGGCGCTAATACGGCTGTTTTCAGCGTTGTGAATGCGGTGCTTCTGCGGCCGCTTTCGTATCGCAACCCCGATCGTATTGTGACGCTCACCAATCGTCCCACGACGGACGAGGCGACCACAGGGCTTGGGATAAGGCTGGTTTCGATCCCTAACTTCCAGGATTGGCACGACCAGAATTCCTCCTGTGAGGCGATGGCCTATTACCGGGGGGATGAAGAGGCGGTAACCGTCGGATCTACCGCCGAATATGCACAAGTTACGAGGGTGAGTCCCGAATTCTTTCGCGTCTTTGCCGTCGAGCCTATTCTCGGCCGCCGGTTCACGGCGGAAGAAGTGAAGCCGGGCAGCGGCGGAGCCTTGGTAATCAGCTACGCGTATTGGCAAAGCCATTTTGGCGGGGATCCCCGCGTGCTGGGGCAGACGGTTGGTGGGCTAGGCAGACCGCTGCCGATCGTCGGTGTGTTACGGCCCGGCTTCGGCTTCCCGGACAAGACGGACCTCTGGTATCCGATAAATACGGTTTTCCGCGAACCGACGGCAAATTCCCGAGGGGGCCAAAACTACTTCGCTGTCGGGCGGCTCAAAGCCGGTGTCTCGCTCGAGCAGGCGCAATCCGAAATGACGTTGATCGCCCGGCGTCTCGAGCGGCAGTATCCGGAGTTCAACATAGGCGAGACGGTTTTTGTGACGCGAATGCGGGTTGAAATGGTGGGTGACGTTCGCAGCACCCTCTACCTGCTATTGGGTGCCGTCGGCGTGGTGCTTCTGATCGCCTGCGCCAACACGGCAACCCTGCTGTTGGGCAAGGCGACGGCGCGGACCCGCGAGGTCGCTATTCGCGCCGCGCTGGGAGCAAGCCGAAAGCGTGTAGTGAGGCAGTTGGTCACCGAGAGCTTGATGCTGGCGCTTTTCGGGGGCGCTTTGGGGCTTCTGCTCGCATACTGCGGATCGAAGGCGCTGGTAGGGCTGGCTCCTGCCGACTTGCCCCGGCTCTCCGAAATCAGAGTAGATCGATGGGTACTCGCGTTCACGCTCGGTATTTCGGTTCTCACGAGCCTGTTATTCGGTTTGGTTCCCGCCCTCTATGCGGCAACAGTTGACTTGAGCGAGGCGCTGAAGCAGGGAGGGAGGCGCATGGTGAGTGGCGTCGGGATAGTCCGCGCACGTGGAGTGCTTGTCGTGGCCGAGACCGCGCTGGCCGTGGTGCTTCTTTCCGCAGCGGGTCTGCTGCTCAAGAGCTTCGAGGCTTTAGAGAGCGTTGCCTTGGGTTTTCAGCCTAAAAAGGCGCTCATCATGAAAGCGACTGTCCCCGCACCAATACCGGCGGCCAGGCAATTCTTCGAAGACATGCTCCCTCAAATTAGGGCTCTGCCGGGCGTATTGGCAGTGGGCGCAACGATGGCTTTGCCGGGGCAAATCGGCTCGATGGCCACCGGACCCTATTTCTTCAATCATCTGCCTCCACAACGGGAGTGGCCTGCCGCCCCGAGCGCCGTAATTTCTGTGGTCGCTCCGGGCACGTTTCGAGCGCTCGGGATTCCACTGAAGAGCGGACGCGACTTCAATGACGGGGATGGTTCCGACAAACCCTTGGTCGCGGCGGTAAATGAAGCGCTCGTTCGAAAATCGCTTCCGGGCGAGAACCCCATCGGCAGAACGGTCTTTTGCCTTTTCGATTCTGCCCAGCCCATGACGATCATTGGCGTCGCGGGTGACGTACGGGAGCGTGGCCCAGCCCGCGAACCGATGCCGGAATGCTACATCCCTTACCGGCAGCACGCGTTCAACGGACCAACTCTGAGCATCGTCGTGCGAACCGCCGGCGATCGATCCGGCCTTGAGGAAACATTGCGGCGCCTGGCGAATAAGACCTCGCCAACTGTCCCTATGAAGTTCACCACGATGGAAGCCATGCTTTCGGAGAACGTTGCTACGCCCCGATTTCGCACTCTGTTGCTTGCGGTCTTCGCGGGCCTTGCGGTGTGTCTTGCCATGGCTGGCATCTATGGGGTGATGGCGTACACGGTAGGCCAACGATCAAACGAGTTCGGTCTGCGCATAGCACTGGGCGCGAGCACGAACTCCGTGGTGCGGCTCGTCCTAAGGCAAGGACTGGCCCTCGCCTGCATCGGCCTGGCTCTAGGATTGGCAGCCTCAGTTGCGGGCACACGGTTGCTTAAATCCATGCTCTTTGAGGTTCAGCCGAACGATCCATTGGTCTACGTGGCTGTCGCGGTCCTACTAGGCGTGGTGGCGCTGGTTGCTGGCTACGTTCCGGCGAGTCGAGCGGCCAAAATCGATCCGCTGGCCGCACTCCGACAGGAATAGGCCCACTCGGCAGCGGCCCAGATACCAGATCGCCACACCAGATCCGCCACAAGGATGGCCGGGGCGATAGGAAGTATCCTGCAGCACGAGGAGCCCGGGATTTCCCGCGAGTAATCGCCAAGGGGCGGGTAATCCCGGAACGCCATTTCTGACGAGGGTCCGCAGGCATGGATCGCCACTTCGGCGTTACACACGGTCTATCTTGGCCGGCGGGGCAGTTTCAGGAAATCGACTCTTCAGGCAGTCCTAACCCGTAATAGAGCAGACTGAGTCGTAGCAATCCGCAGCCCCATCGGCCCACGGCTCCATCTATCGCGGGCCGGGCGAGGGATCGAACCCCACGGTTCCCTCGGTCAGAATGGCAGCCCGCTCATCCAGGATCTATAATCATGACCCGAGGAGGGGGTGATGGATTCCGAATCAGCATGGCAACTGCTTTGCGAATGCACCAAGAACGAGAACCTCCGCAAGCATGCCAAGGCTGTCGAAACCTGCATGCGGGCGTACGCGCAAAAGTTGGGCGAGGAAGTGGAGAAATGGGGCATCGTCGGTTTGATCCATGACTTTGACTACGAGATCTACCCAGACGCGCCGGACCATCCCTTGAAGGGCAGCGAAATCCTGCGGCAAAAGGGATACCCCGAGGATGTGAGGCGGGCCATTCTGGGACACGCCGATTATACCGGAACGCCGCGCGACAGCCTGATGGCCAAGGCACTCTTCGCCTGCGACGAGCTGGCAGGATTTATCACCGCCTGCGCCCTCGTGCGTCCGGACAAGATTGCCACGCTGGAGGCGAAATCGGTGCGAAAGCGGATGAAGGATAAAGCCTTCGCGCGCTCCGTCAGCCGTGAGGATATCATCAAAGGCGCGGAGGAGCTTGGCGTCTCACTCGATGATCACATTGCCTTCTGCATTGAGGCGATGCGACGTGTCTCCGATCAATTGGGGCTCTAATCCAGGCCGACGGCATAACAGGCCGCGGCAGGTGTCGTCCTGAATGAAAGTGAGGGACCTCGATGTTTGCTCTGCAGCAAGGACAAATGCCGCGTGAAGCTCAGCATCACGGATAGCCCTTGCGCTGGACGTCGGTTCGCGAAGAATATGCCGGTGCGCGCCAGGCTGCGGCATCGCTACCTGGTGGACCCGGCTCTCACGCAGCACTCGCCGCGAGGAATAGGATCGCCGTGCGGGCAGGTCAGCGGGTGGTTCAGGAACGTACAGATCTTATCCGTGATGTCCGGCCTGAGGATGCCCTCGATGCGGTGCGCAGTCTCGTGTAACAGAGATTCATCGAGACCGAAGACTTCGAAGAACAATCGCTCGGCCAGGCGATGGCGGCGGATAACGCTGAGGGCGCGCCGTTCACCCTTCGAAGTAAGGCCGACACGGCCCTCGGCCAGCTCGATCCAGCCGCCCGCCGCCAGCAGATGAAAAGTCGCGCGGCTCTCTCCGAAGCCGGGCACAGCCTCGACACCCACCGATTCCTTCGAGCCCTGCGATTTCCAGACCGCGCGCAGCAGCTGATCAAACAACTCCTCTTCGCGATGGGCCAGGATACTGACCTCCGTGAGCCGCCCATGATGAAGCTCGATGCGCCGCTCGGCCATGCGGGCAAGGGCCGGGTCGTGAGTCACAATCACCACCGCGCGTCCCTCGCGGTGCAATCGGGTGAGCAGGCTCATCACAATTGCTTCGTTCACTTCATCCAGGTTGCCCGTGGGCTCGTCGGCCAGGATCAGCTCAGGGCCGTTGATCAGAGCCCGGGCAATGCACACGCGCTGCTGCTCTCCGCCGGAGAGCTGTGACGGCAGATGGTGAAGCCGGTCTCCCAACCCGACGCAGCGTAGAGTATGCGCCGCCTCGCTTTCATCTGCCAGGCTGTGCAGGTATTGCGCCAGCATCACGTTTTCCACGGCGTTCAGGTAAGGCACCAGATGGAACTGCTGAAAAATAAATCCGATCTTCTCCGCCCGGAAGCGGGCGCGCTCCGCGGGGTTGAGTGTGGCCAAGTCCTGGCCGTCGATGATCACCTGCCCGTCCGTGCCGGTATCGAGGCAGCCCAGGATATTGAGCAGGGTGCTTTTCCCTGAGCCGGAAGGGCCGGTGACTGCGATCCACTCGCCCTTTTCCACCATGAACGAGGTGTGATTGAGGGCGTAGACTGCAGCCCCGTATTTTTTTGTCAGACCGCGAACCTCAATGAAGGCCAAACTGCTCAGGTTCCTTTCGCCGAAAAGTGGGCAGAGAGCGCCAGCAGGTTTCAGTGGTTAAGTTTCAGCGGCCCGGCGTCAGTTTATCGATTGCTCGGGCAAGGTCTTACGACTGAGAACTGGTCATTGGGCAACGTTCAATTTCCCTTCAGCACCACAGCCGGCTCCACCTGGCGCGCAGACCGCACAGAGAGGAAGGTAGCTACCGCCGCCAGCAAAACGCATGCCCCGCAGACCGTGGGCCATGCCCACCACGCCCAGTGCAGGCTTACTCCGAAAAGCCGCTGACCCAACGCGCTGGCGGCAATACCGCCCGCAACGAATCCCGCCACACCCGCCAACAAGCCCAGCGTGGCGCTTTCTGCCAGAAACAACAGAGTCACCTGCTCGTTACTGGCGCCCAGCGCTTTCATCACGGCCACATCTTTCCTGCGCTCCAGCACGATCGCCGTCATGGTGGCCGTTACGCACAACGCGATGATCACCAGGATCAAGGTGGTCAACCATAGCATAAGGCCGCGAACCGTGCCCAGCACTTTGCCCTCGGAGTAGAGTATGCGCCGTATGGGGCGCACTTCGACGTCCGTGCCGGCAAATGCCCGCCTTAGTTCATTGATCGTGCTCTCGATCTGACGCGCTTCGCCCGGGACGTACAGCTCCACCAGGCTCAGTTTTGGGTAAGCATACCCGCGGGCTTGAGAAAATTGCGGACGCAGCGAATCCTGAAATTCCCTGCCTTGAGACGAATGATGGGCTTGTGGCGCGTGGCTGGTTGCCGGCTCTGGTGGAACGGCCGTATCGTCATGGGCTCGTACTCCTGCCAACTCCTGCAGCACGGCAAGAGTAAGAAACACCTGGTCATCCTCAGCGGACCCGGTGGAGACAATGTTCGAGATAGAGAGCGCGAGCGGCGAGAGCCTGTCCCTCGTGAAGCCGGTCCCGCGTTCCAGTTCACCGTGTTGTGATGCGCCTCCCCTAGGGGATAAGAACGGCTCGATTGAAATCATATCGCCGACTTTCGCTCCTAATCGATCCGCCAGGTTTGTACCAACGGCACACGAATGCGAATCGAAGGAGTTAACCCGGCCTTCTACGGCCCACGACGGACTCAGCTTTCTCAGCGCGCGAAAGTCCACTCCCACCGCGACTACGTTCTGGTACTCACTCCGTTCTCCTGACGCTCGCGCGATACGCGTCACCGCGTCGAGCCGGGGAACGGCAATCAAGCCTTTCACCTGGCGCTCCATCGGTTTCAGTCGCTGGAGCAGATCTTGATCCATCAACTGGTCTTGTACGGCCAAAGTTTGCGCCGGACCGGTGGGACCCACGGAAGGGGACACGCTATGCGGCGCCAGCACAACGTTGGCGCCATAAGCGCTGAACTCCTCGGTCATCTTGCGGCGTACATCGCTGTAGAGGTTCAGGAGCATGGAAATGGTCGCCGCACCGACCAGCAGCGAAACACCTGCCAGCATTGCCTGGGGCCGCTTCACGGTAAGAGCGCGAAACCACAGCCGCCGGAACATCCGCCAATTGGGTGATTGGGTCATTCTGGTAATGTGGCTATCGCAATCATCGCGTCATGGATTCCGAATTCCAATTTCGAGTTTTGCATCTCAGTCCCTCAGGACAACTGCAGGCGACATTTTCAGCGCCTTGGCCAGCGGTACCACGCTCCCCGCCAGTGCGATGCCTACGGCCGCCAGGACCGCGGTCGGAAAGATCACCCAGTGAAAACTCGCTGGGGCTCCGAATACGGGGACAGCAACCCGCTGCGCCATCAGGCTTCCAAGGAAATAACCGGCGGTTCCCCCCAGCAGTCCGACAATGGAGGCTTCTAACCCGAAAACGCTGCTCACCCGGGTATCGGTTGCGCCCAGCGCCCTGAAAAGCGCGATTTCCGCACGTCGCTCGAGCACCGTGGCCAGCATCATGGAAGCTACCGCCAGAGTAGCGGTGGTCAACGCCGCCACAACCAGGATCCACATCACGATCCCCACGCGGTCGAGGATTCTGCCTTCCGTCTCCGCCACGCGTAAAATAGGTTTCGCTTGCGCACCCGACATTGCCTCCTGAATCTGGTACGCAATTGAGCGCATATAAGGCGAACAGCTCCAGCGCTCAAATTCCTCAGGAGTAATCTTCTTGGGGTCGAGGCGAGCATATGCGTCCTCAGGCTTGAT
>Ga0066709_100005979_pt1 | contig 10184 bp, 5 predicted proteins | sample GraSoiAngelo_158_FD_79665 | JGI IMG/M metagenome (GOLD analysis project Ga0066709, IMG submission 79665) | Grasslands soil microbial communities from the Angelo Coastal Reserve, California, USA - 14_1009_16_30cm | ecosystem: Environmental > Terrestrial > Soil > Grasslands | place: USA... | reverse complement strand
TGCCACCATGTCCGAGGCATTCTCTTCCTTCTTCACTGCAAGACCGGTGTAAGCCGGATAGTGGTACGTGTAATCGACTTTCTCGACGCGCGGCAGATCCGCAACATCGATCGTGAACTCTCGGGATCGATAACCTGCCGCGTCCACGAAGTAGTGAAGCTGTTCCTGAAGATTGAATACCAAATGGCGGAACGTGGGTTGATTTTGCGGCGTGACTTCCATCGTCGACGTTTCCCACTCGGTGCTGTTGGAATACCGGAGATGTACGGTCGCGCGCTGTGGGTCGAAGCCGACAGCCACGGCTTGGATCGTTATCGTGTCGCCCTTGGCGATGGTTTGGTCGCCAGGCGTGACTTTCAATTCAATGGCGTCCACATTGGGCGGCTTAAAAATACCAGCCAACAGCTTTGCGCTCCCAACTGGAAAGAACAATGAAGCCACATAAAGAGAGACAATGAGCGCAACGGCAAAAACGGCGGTTAGTGCTGCGAATGTGCTGAACTTCCGCTTATTGACCTGATCGCTAAACCGAACATGCTTCGTTCGCGCCAGTACGTCTTTAGTCAGAAGATGAACGAAGGTGAGCTGTTCCGGGCGCGCCTTCTGAATGGCATCGACGGCGCTGACGCGACTGTCCTTAAGCCCTGGATTCTTTTCCTCAACGAAGCGCGCGAGTTGTGTATCGGTCGGGGTGCGCCGCAACGGAATGATCAGCGCCTTGATGACTGCAGCGACAACCGCGGCCAGCAGCACCAACCGCAACCCGGTAACCGTCCATCCGGAAATGGTGGTCGAATTCGCCAGCGCGAGACCAATTAGGAGCGAAAGCACGGTCACGCCCAAGACAAAAGCCAAGCCTCGAAGCCAAACGAACGCCTTCCATCTGCCTCTTACGATTCCGATCTTCTGGAGCAACTCTTCATGTGGCGCCATGTCACGTCTCCTATGTCGTCTTATAAGCCCGATTCGCTATATAAATCTCCGCCATACACGCCAAGAAAGCAATCAATAACAGATACCACCAGCCCATTTGGCGGCGCGCATACTCGTCTTTTTCCTCGTTTCCGAAGATGCCGGCCCGCTGCGACTCGCCTTGCGTGCGCTGGACGCTCGCCAGAAGGTCCTCGGGAGGCATGCTATCGAGATTACCTTCTGATGCCGGGGGATTCACTGCGACCATGCGGGTATCCGGACCGACCCGGATCTCATGAAACCCCGGCAGCGAGGGAGTGAAGAACTTGGTCTGGCCGGCAGTTAGGTTTCCCAGGGTTTGCCGTTCATTCTTCGGATCGATCACTGCGGCAGCGACGCTTTCCAGTCCCGCCGTGACCGGTATTCCTTCACCCAGGGCATACCAGCCTCGGCTCTCGTTATATCGAGAAAGGTAACGAACGATCTCGTGAAATAGCGGGAGGAACGAGGGTTTCAACGGCAGATCGTTCCAGCGGCTATCCAGCGTTGAATTGAAAACGAGCAAGCCATGATCGGCGTTTGCAGATTCCACGATCACAGCCGACCCATCTTCGTATTTAGCAAGCACCGCCGCGCCGGGTTTTGCCTCGACATTCACATAGGCGAAGAATTGCGCGGAGTTCAAAGCCACTCGTGTGCTGGTCTTGAATGGCTTGAAGATGCTGTGATTCTGATCGTAGGTCGTCAACGACACGGACGGTCTGCCTCGATCCTTCGGAACAAAGATTCGCTGAATCGCTTTCACCGGCAGCTTTGCATAAGTGTTCCACCACGCGATTTCCGCGTTCTCTCCCAGGATGATCAACTGTCCTTGGCCGGTTTTTCTTAGTTCATCCATTTTCTCGCGAACTTTGTCGGGAAGCCGGGGCACATCATTGATGATCACCACCTCATGCTTGCCGACCTCTTCGGGAGTGACCGCAGACCCCGTAACAATCGTCACCTCGAACGGCAACTCCGCCGTCGACGTGTAGGCCTGACGCAGATACAAGCTCTGCTTGGGCTTTCCCGCATCGACGACCAGGACTTTGAGTTTTTCCCGTCGCTCGATGACGAACAAAAATTCATTGTCCACTTTCAACGGATCTTGAGCGTCGATGCGAACCCGGCCTTTGGAGAAACCGAGCGGCAGATCAAATCCGGTGAACTCGGCCAGAGCGGTGGAGTTCGCCGACACGGTCACCGGTTTTCGACCGACCTCTTTATCATTGAGCGTGACGGAAAGAGGAACCTCCACAGGTCTGTCTTTGCTGTAGTTGTGCACACGGGCAATCAAACGGCCACTATAGGTGCGGGTAAAACTCGTCTGGTCGACGCTCACGCTGTCGATACCCACATTTGTCCAGTCCTTGACCGCGAGATTAACGGTTTCCGTTTTCACGTCAGTAGCAATGACACTTTCGCGGCTAGAACGGTTCCACCCGTTTCGCTGAAAATCCGAAATAATTACCAATTGCCTCTGATCCCCGGCAAATTCACCCAGCACGCGGTCGGCCAAGGCGAATGCCTCGTAAAACCGTGTGGCTTCAAAGGATGGTTCTACCGTGTCGAGCGCGGCCTTCAACGCATTCTTGTCGGATGTGGGCCGCGAAACGAGCGAAGCGTTCTCGTTGAACGCAATAAGCGCCATGCGGTCGCCCGCGCGTAAAGAGTCGATTCTTCTTTGGGCCTCGCTCTTTAATTTATCGAAGTTGTTGCCGTACCTCATGCTGTAAGAGGTATCGAGCAACAGCACAACGCCGCGGTTGGAATTCGCATTCGCCACGGGGTTTGCCGGCTGGGTCATATACGGCCGCGCGAACGCACCCACGAGCAACGCCAGAATCAGGAGCCGCAACGCCATCAGTAGCAGATTTTTGATCTTTTGCTGGCGGATCGATCTCTTGGGCACCTTCAAGAGAAACATCAAGGAACTGAATGGAATGATCTCCGACTTCTCGCGCCGAACCAGGTGAATCAGCACCGGTACCGCGAGCGCTAACGAACCGAACAGCAGATATGGATTAAGAAACGACATACATTACACGCTCTTCGAGCGAGCCGCCAAATATGTAAAGAGTCCCATGTCGAGGGGCTTGCTCGTGTCCATCAAACAATAATCAATCCGAGTCCCGGAAAGTTCTTTGCGAATGCGCTCCATATGTTCATTGAGAATCATGAGATATTGCTTCCGCAGATATTCCGGAATCACATGCAACTTTCTCTTCGTTTCCATGTCTTCGAATTGCGCCATGTCTTCGAACGGAAACGTCAGCTCGAAGTTATCCATGATATGAAAAACGATAATGTCGTTGCCCTTTGCCCTGAGCGCCTTCAGCCCAGCAATAATATTGTCCGGCTCGTCATATAAGTCGGAGATGAGCACGATCAGGCCACGACGGGTCAGGTACTCGGCCAGGAAGCGAAGCGGTTTCCGAAATTCCGTTTGCTCGCTGGGTTGAATTCGATCGATTTCGGAAAGAATCGTTAGTAGTTGCCCGCGCCGCCGGCTGGATGGAACATGAACGCGGATATCGGTATCGAACGTGAGAAGTCCGACGCCGTCGCGCTGGTGGTGGGCAAAATACGTTAAGCACGCCGCCAAAATCCGCGCGTAGTCGATCTTCTTGATCTCGCCCGAACCGTAGTTCATCGAACCGCTCACATCGAGCAGCACGAGGACGCGAGTATTCGTCTCGCCCTCATATAACTTGATATAGAGCCGATCGGACCGGGAAAAAACGTTCCAGTCGATGCGCCGGATTTCATCACCCGGCTGGTATTGCCGGTACGAGGCGAAATCCACGCTGAACCCCATATATGGCGAGCGATGCAGGCCCTGGACAAAACCTTCAACAACCGTGCGCGCGACCAGTTCCAGGTTTTGGATTTTGATCAAAACCTTCGGATCGATGAACCGGTTCGCGGGCGTCTGTTCTACTGCCCTGCTCATAATTCTGCGTTCAATCCTTCAGACCTGATTTTGGAACAGGCACGGTCTCGAGCAATCTCTTGATGATGTCTTCGGATTTAATCCCTTCAGACTCCGCGTGGAAGTTGATCAGAATGCGATGCCTGAACACAGGATAGGCAAGGGTCTGAATATCTTCGAGAGCAACATGGTACCGCCCATGAACCAAGGCTCTCGCTTTGGCTCCCAGGATCAGGAACTGCCCCGCGCGCAAGCTCGCGCCGTAATTCACATACTGCTTTACGAAATCCGGCGGATTGGCGCCGCTGGGACGGCTCGTGCGCGCAAGCTGCACGGCGTATCGCATCACTTCTTCCGCCACGGGCATTTTGCGAACTAATCGCTGGAATTCGAGGATCTCGACGCCGCTGATCGTCTTTTCGAATTGCACCTGGCGGAGCGTGGTCGTTTGGCTGACCACCTGGAGCTCGTCGTCTTCGGAGAGATAGTCGATCACGATGTTGAACATGAACCGGTCGAGTTGGGCTTCCGGCAGCGGGTACGTTCCTTCGAGTTCGATGGGGTTCTGAGTGGCGAGGACGTAGAACGGCTTTTCCAGGATATAGGTGTTGCCTTCGATCGACACCGATCCTTCCTGCATCGCTTCCAGAAGAGCCGACTGCGTCTTTGGAGGAGTACGGTTGATCTCGTCGGCAAGAATGATATTCGAGAAAATTGGTCCTTTTACAAAGACCCGAGTACGTTTGCCGGTGGCGCGATCTTCTTCGATAATTTCCGTTCCCGTAATATCGGCCGGCATCAAGTCCGGTGTGAACTGGATACGTTTGAAATCGAGATGAAGAACCTGCGCCACGGTGGCACTCAGCAACGTCTTCGCCAGGCCGGGTACGCCCGTGATGATGGAGTGGCCGCCGGTCAGCAGAGAGATCATTACCTGATCAACGCAGTCCTTCTGTCCGACGATGATCTTTCGAACCTCATGATCGATTCTTTTTAATTCCGTATGAAACCGCTCGACAGTTTCAAGTTCCTTCTTTTGTTCAACACTGAGTTCCACGAATTACCTCACTTGACTATTTTTAATAACAATTCTTGGGCAGGCTCATATGATGGCGCAATCTCCAAGGCTTTCCGGATATTCGTTCGCGCACCTTCGCGATTACCTTGTCCGAAATTCGCTTCCGCAAGTCTGTAATAAGCGCCGGCTTTATCCGGTGTATTCAACGCAAGCAGCGCCTCAAACTCTCGCGCGGCGGGCGCATATTGTTTTTGGTTCAATAAAAGATCGCCGAGCCTTTGATGCTCTTCCATATCCAGCGGACGGATATACATTGCGGCTTCCAGGGCCTGGCGCGCGCCGGCCGCATCGCCGGCTTCCAGAAGAAGCTCCGACAGCTTAAGGCTAGCTTTATATCCCGTTTCGGAATACGTCATGAACTTCTTCAACGTATCGATAGCGGCTTTCTTGTTGCCTTTCTTCAGATATGCCTCCGCGAGCGGTTCGTAGGCATTGTGCTCATCGGTATATTCCGGATACATCTCGACGGATTTCGTGAGGATCTCGATGGCTTTGTCTGTATCGCCCTTCGCCAATGCTTCCTCGCCCGAGCTCATGAGTTGAGTGAACGATTTGACTTCGAGGTCCTTTACTTTGTCGTCCACGGATTTGAAGAACTCTGTGTCGAACTGCTCGAGCGTTAAGCCCAGCGCTTCCTTGAATACGTCCGCGGTGCTCTTGCCCTTTTTGTAAAGCTCGAGCATCTTCTTGATCGCCGGAAACCCGAACTTCTGATCGATGTAATCGCAGATGAGTGATGCCTGATAGTAAGAAACCAGAACCTGCTGCTCATATTTGGGGCGGATAAAGCCATCGTTGAGCTCTGCCGTGGGAAGAAGCTTCTTGGCTTTGATAGCACTCAGGTATTCCAACTTCAGATCGTCGCCCCACCCCGGAAATCCTTTGCGTTCCTCGTATACGGAAAGGCCCTCGGAAAACCACCGCGGGACCTTGTGATCCGTTATCTGGAGTGTGATGACATGCGTGAACTCATGCCAGAGCGTACTGCCCCAATTGAAGGCATCAGGCTTTCGGGCCGAGGGCGAATCCATCACAAAGAGTTTTCCAAAACAAACCCCAAGCGCGCCGATGCCCGGCAGGCCTAGCGTTCGGACCGCGAAGTCGGCATGGTCCGGATACATCTCGAAATTGATCGGACCCTCAGGCTTGAAACCGTACTTCTGGGTCAGCGTATCGTAAGCCTTCTCCAGAAGCTCCGAAACGTAGGGCCGCAACACGGCGACTTCCTTTTCGTGCAGCTTTACTTTGAAATGCGTTGTATCGAACCGGGTGAAGTGTTCGAAGCTGTCCAGCAGCGTAAGCGTATTCACGCTCCAAACGTTGAATGGGTCGCCTTGATATGCTTTTTCCAGCGCGGCCTTGCCTTCTTCTTCCTCGCCAATGCGCATCAGATTTACACCGAGAACGCTCATCGCATTCCAGTCTTTGGGATTGATCTTCAGCGCCTCACGTGCAAAGCCGACAGCTTCCTTGTAAAGGCGGAGCCTTACGGAGTTTTCCGCCAGAATGTCATAGAGGTTGCTATAAAAAGGATTCGTTTGGAGGACTTGACGAACGTACTTGTTGAAGTCATCCGTGTTGTTGCGGAAGAAGCTGATGGATGCCAGCAGACTGATAGCCTCACTGGACTTCGGATTGACTTCGAGCGCTTTGCTAATCTCTTGTTGCGCCTTCTCGTACTGCTCTGAATCGATGTTCTGTTCCGCGGCGACAAGATGGCCTTCGAGAAAATTCGGATTCGTCGCCATTGCCTTTTCGAGCGCGGCTACGGCTCGTTCCGGTTGGCTCAATGCGAGCGATTTAGCCAGACCGAGATGTGCCTCAGGCATGTTCGCGTCGATTTTCAGCGCGTCCTGATAACTCGCGATGGCTTCGGGCTCGTTGTACTTTTCCGCGAGCAAATCGCCCCAGGCGACGAACGCTTCAGCATTCTTAGGGTTCGCCTGTGTAACGATCTTCAAAAGATCGTTCGCGTCATGGAAATGTTCAGTAGCCCACATCGCACGCGAAACCCAGAGCAGATCGTTGGGAGCTCGCGTCAGGCCATTCACATAGTTCTCGATGAGCTTGTTGTAGATCGCTTCGGCTTCTTCACGCTTGCCCGTGTCGTCCAGAACACTCGCTTTCTCATACTGAGCGGCGACTGCGACGTTAGCGAAATTGAGAATCGCGTTCAGGTGCGTGAGCGCGTTGTCGTAATTTCCCGTAATGTGATTGACGCGTCCGGCAGCCAATCGCACGGGGCCGGCGTTCGGGTTCGCCTTAGACCAACCTTCAAATTTCTCGCGCGCTTTCCCATACTCACCCGTACGAAGCCAGGAGTAATAAAGACTCTCGACCACGACCGGATCAAAATTGCCGCCGGCGACCATCGGTTCGAGCGCGGCCGCGGCTTGCTTGTACGCGCCCGTGCGAGCCAGCTCAAGCGGACTTCGGGAATCCGATTGCCACAGTGCGCCGCAACTCAGCAGTAGAAACCGAAGCAGAGTCAGAGACAATATGCTTCTCTTCATTTCTTCTGTGTCTCCTGCTGCTTGATTTCCTGATTCTTCAAGGCAAGCTGGAGAAGGAGCTCATCCAATTGCTTGTCGTATTCCGGGGCGGGGATGGAGTTTTTATTGATGCGGAGCGCCTCGATCTTCTGTTCGAGTTCCTTGCGTTGATTGAGCAGTGTCTGGATCTTCGGATCACTCGAAACGATCGGGCGATCAACCACAAAGCTGGTCGACCGGGCAACCAAGGGAGGTTCTTTCGCCTTTGCGTCCGTCTTTTCGGTTCCGTTGTCGGAAATCTGCGGGTGCTCTGTAGCCAGACGTCCTTCTTCCTTATAGAAGCGTTCCGTACCGGCTACTGCATATTTAAAGGCTTCCCACACGGAAACCTTCTGATCCTTGTCCTCATCAGCCGCCGTACCTTGCAGGGCTTCCAGAAAGTAATCGTAGAAAACGATATCATTTCCTTCTTGGCCGCTGCGTGTGGCGGTGATCACAACGCGATTCTTTCCGGCGAATTTGTCCAACGACGCGCCACTCGCCGGCGTCGCCGCGACAATCACAATCCGGCCGACGTTCAGCGTACCTAACAGCTTGTTGTAGTCATCGGCGGTGTAGTCCGGGCCACTGATATTGAACTTATATTGTCCATCTTCACCACTGCCGTGCCCGATAAAGAAGAGAAAGAACGTGTCGAGCGGCTTGAGCTGTTGCTTCAGGGTGGCGAAGGCCTTCTGAATTTCGGCTTGAGCCGTCTTCTTGTCGGTGAGCACGATGACGCGGTCGGCCGAAAACCCAAATTTGTCGACAAGCGCTTTCGCGGTACCTGCCGTCCATTTTTCAAATTTCTGTTCGTGCTCCGGATCACCGGCCACACCCCTAAGGACCAGCGCGCTGGAGTCCGCGAGTGCGAATGCGGGTACAAAGAGAAGCAGCACCATCAACGGCACGGCGAAGCGGTGCTGGGAAATTAGCCCGGCTAATTTCCTTGCACCCCTTCGCCGTGCCGCTGGAGAAGCAACCGGAATTCTCATGCGAGGCCCTTCCTTTTTCTCCAGAACCACTCTGCCCCGAAGCTTATGCTTAGCAGCATGAAAAGGAACGGCACATCCCATAATTCTTTCTGCTCGACGAAAGAAGTTTCGGTGTCGACGTACTGCGCGTCCTCCGGCACGTCCCCGATCTTGGATAACGGATAGTAACGGCCGTTGGTTGAAGTTGCGACCGACTGCAGCAACCTCGTATCCAGTGCGGCGTTGGAGAACTCCACCGGCCGGTCCTCAACTTGGAAGGCCGTGTGGTTGCTTCCTAAATTTTCCGATCCTTGGGTGGCATCCACTTCGACGCGATAGATGCCGGGCGCCGTGACGTTCAGCTCGGCCTGATAGGTTCCTTCGCCGGAACCGTTCCAGTCCAGCGGAACGGCTTCTGTAACGCCGTCCGGATTCGTGATTTTCGCCACGGCCTTGGCATTGTTCATCCGCTCAAAGCTCTTGTTCGAAATATCCGCGGACAGATGCACCGTTTCACCGGGAAGATACGTGTCTTTATCGGAATTGATCATGAGGGGATCAGGCGAAGTATTCACGAGCCACCGCAGGATCTGTTTCCAAAACATCTCGTACGTTTGGTCCCGAGCATCCATTTGCATCTGCCATCGCCATGTACTGCCTGTCGGCAAAGCCATGGTTCGGCCGCGGCCGTAGCGTTGGAAGGCAAGGAGAATCGGGTCCGATCCGCCCCGTTGCTCCGCCTGCCCCCGGGCGAGGACAATGGCGCCGACCTTTGCGTCGAGTGTCTTGTTGTAGTCGTTCAACGGAGGTAGATCGCCCCATTGCTTTATATTCGCGTTCGCATCCGGGGTCAGCTTCATCAGCGGATGTGTGCGGCCGTAGTCGGTGACAGACCACTTCAAACGGCCGATAACCGGGTTCCGATCTGCCGAAGACAACTGCACAGGAAGAATATCCGCGAGAGGACTATTCTCGTATCGGCCCCCCGAAAAGGAGTTGCGTCCGCCCATCATCAGGAAGCCGCCGCCTCGATTGCTGACGAAATCAACAACGTTCTTGAGCTGATCTTGCGAAAAGAATGTCGACTCGATGCTGCCGAAGATCAGACCCTTGAATGCGAACAATTCGTCTTTTTTCTTGGGGAAGCCCTCCGACAACATTTCTTCTTTATCGATTCCCTGCCGGTAGAACTTGTTCTGGGACGAACGCAGCAGCGTTACGAGCCGGATATTCGGATCGTCCTGCATGGCACGGCGCAGGAACTTGAATTCCCAGCGCGGCTCGCCTTCTATATAGAGGATCTGGGGGTGGTCATTCTTGATCTCCACCAAGGCGGCGAGCGTGTTGTTTTCCGGTATGCGATCGTCCGGCGCCTGAAGTGAAAAGGAAAAGAGGCGCGTCCCTTCGTTTTTTGCCGGCAGATCCAGAGTCGTTTCAGCGATCTCGCCATCGGCGGGCAACGTGACCTGCTCGGATTTCAATAGTGTGCCGTTTTCGCGGACGTAGATGGTGGCTTTACGGCCGGAAAATCCGTGGCTTCGGTAAGAGACGTCGACAACGGCGGTAGATTCTTTCAATGTCGAGCGCGGGGCGGAAACTTTTACCATCTCCGCATCGCGCGTGATGCTTTCGGAACCGACCCCAACGGTATAAAAGGGAATCTTTCGCGCTTCGAGCTTGGACAAAGATTCTGTCCACTGCTTGGAAGCATTATCGGC
>Ga0066709_100005978_pt1 | contig 10184 bp, 11 predicted proteins | sample GraSoiAngelo_158_FD_79665 | JGI IMG/M metagenome (GOLD analysis project Ga0066709, IMG submission 79665) | Grasslands soil microbial communities from the Angelo Coastal Reserve, California, USA - 14_1009_16_30cm | ecosystem: Environmental > Terrestrial > Soil > Grasslands | place: USA... | reverse complement strand
GGCGGCGGCGTCGATCTGTGGAACCGACCTGCACATCTTCAACTGGGACCCCTGGGCCGAGGGCCGCATGAAGAACCTCCCCCTCACGTTCGGACACGAGGTGGCCGGGTTCGTGGAGGCGGCGGGCTCGGAGGCGCACCACCTTCGGCCCGGCACGTTCGTGGCCGCCGAGGGCCACGTGTTCTGCGGGTTCTGCCGACAGTGCCGCGTCGGCCGGGCCCACATCTGCGAGAACCTCAGGATCCTCGGCGTGGACTTCGACGGCGGATTCGCCGACTACGTGGTGCTGCCCGAGCGCAACGCGTGGGAGGTGGACCGGCGGATCCCGCTCGAGGTGGCCTCGATCCACGATCCCTTCGGCAACGCCGTCCACACCGCCTTCGTGGCCGGCGGGGCGGCGGAGATCCCGACCTCGACCGTGGTCGTCCTGGGATGCGGTCCCATCGGGCTGTTCGCCATCGGGATCGTGCGCGCCTCGGGGGCCCGGCAGGTGATCGCGGTCGAGCCGAACGAGTTTCGGCGCAACCTCGCCAAGCAGATGGGTGCCGATCAGGTGGTCGATCCCTCGCAGGAGGACCCGGTCGAGGCGGTGAAGGCGGCAACCGAAGGGCACGGCGCCGAGGTCGTGCTGGAGATGTCCGGTGTGGCCAAGGTGATCGACCAGGGCGCCCGGATGCTCGCCGGCGGGGGGCGCATGGCCCTCTTGGGGCTGCCCCCCGGGCCGGTGTCCCTCGACCTCACGGACCAGGTCATCTTCAAGGAGGCCAGGCTGTTCGGGGTGACCGGCCGGGAGCTGTTCCGGACCTGGCAGCAGATGACCACCCTGCTGGCGACCGGTATGGTGGACCCCACCCCCGTGATCACCCACCGCTTTCCGCTCGTCCGGTTCGAGGAGGCCTTCGCGGCCGCCGCGTCCGGCCGGGCCGGAAAGGTCATCCTGCTGCCGCACGCCAGCTAGCCGAAAGGAGCACGACCGGCATGGCCGAAGGAAGTCTCGACTACCTGAAGGAGCACCTCGACGAGCTGGAGCGGGCCGGCACCGCCCTGCACCCGCGCACCCTTGAGAGCGCCCAGCACGCCCGGGCCCGGTTCGACGGCCGCGACGTCATCAACCTCGCGTCGAACAACTACCTGGGCCTGGCGGCGCATCCCCGGATGAAGGAGGCGGCAGCGAGGGCGGCCGCCGAGTTCGGGGCGGGCTCCGGCGCGGTCCGGACCATCGCCGGCACCATGTCGCTGCACACCGAGCTGGAGCGGAGGTTCGCCGCGTTCAAGGGGGCCGATGCGGCCATCATGTTCCAGGCCGGGTTCACCGCGAACAGCGGCACGGTCGCGGCCATCCTCACCAAGGAGGACGTGATCGTCTCCGACCAGCTCAACCACGCCTCGATCATCGACGGGGCCCGGCTGTCGAAGGCCGAGATCAAGGTGTTCCCCCACAAGGACGCCGCCGCCGCCGACGCGCTGCTGGAGGAGTCCAAGGCGCCCGGCCGGCATCAGCTTCTGATCACCGACGGGGTGTTCTCGATGGACGGCGACATCGCCCCCCTGCCGGCCCTGGTCGAGGTGGCCGAGAAGCACGGGGCGGTCATGATGATCGACGACGCGCACGCTTCCGGGGTGCTGGGGAAGAACGGCCGCGGGACCGTCGAACACTTCGGCGTCCACGGCAGGGTCGACATCCAGGTGGGAACGCTGTCGAAGGCCATCGGCGTGCTGGGCGGGTTCATCGCCGGGCCCCAGCACCTGATCGACTGGCTGGTGAACCGGGGCCGCCCCTTCCTGTTCTCCACCTCGGCCCCCCCGGCCGTCGCCGCCGCGTGCATCGAGGCGCTCAACATCCTGGAGGAGTCCCCGGAGCTGGTGGAGCGGCTGTGGGACCGGACCCGGTTCTTCAAGCAGGGCCTGACCGAGCTCGGGTTCGATACGGGCCAGAGCGAGACGCCCATCACCCCGGTCATCGCCGGCGAGGAGACGAAGGCGGTGGAGCTGTCGCGGCTGCTGTGGGAGGAGGGCGTGTTCACCCCGGCCATCGTGTTCCCCACCGTGGCGAAGGGCAGCGCGAGGGTGCGCACGATCGTCACCGCCGAGCACACCGAGGACGACCTGAAGGAAGCGCTGGAGGCGTTCGAGCGGGTGGGCCGGAAGCTCGGGCTGATCTAGCTCTCAGCCCTCCGGCTGCTGCTCCCCGAACCCGTCGTCTTCCATCGGCTCCAACGGCGGGAGCGCCAGGTCGAACCCCTCCACGCTGTCCAGAAGGTCGTCCACCGCCACCACGGTCTGAGGGGCCTCCTGGACCGCGGGGGCGCCGGCCATCTCGGGCAGGACCACCGAGGGCTCGGACACGGCGGTTGCCGACTGGATCCCCTCGATCAGCCCGACCATGTGCTCCCGCATTGCCTCGAGCTCCCGGGTCACGGCCTCCCGGTGCCGCACCAGGTCGCCGATGACCCGCCGGGCCTCGTTTCGCGCCGAGGCCAGCTCCTCGGAGGCCTGGGCCCGAAGCCCGTCCGCCTCGGTCTCGGCCTGGCGCCGGATGTGCTCGGCCTCCCCTGTCGCCTCGGACAGCTGGTGCCGGCAGGCCTCCTCGGTCTCCCGGCGAAGCTTCTCGACCTGGTGGTCGGCGGCCCGCAGTAGCTCCGCCATCCGCGCGGCCACCTCGCGATAGGCCTCCTCTCGCGCCGCCGCCGCGTGCCGGTGGGCCCCCTCGACCTGGGCCCGGCTGTCCCGAAGCTGCCGCTCGAGAACGGCGATCCGCTCTCCGGCCTGGGTCACGAACTCCTCGACGTCGTGGGGATCGAACCCCAGGAACGCCTTGGCGAACTCCGGATGCTGTTCGTCCGGCGGCGCTGGACTGAACAGATCCATGTCCACTGTGGACATTTGTGGGCACCTCCTCCCGAGCCGGAACGGTACCGACGACGGCTGGACGGTTGACTGGCTCAAAACCCTAGCCCCGTTTCAGCCGGATTCAACGACCTCGGGACGAAAAGTTCGCGTGCGAAAACCCTTGATGCTTCCTCAGAATCAACCGCTACTCCAGCGTGATGAGATGCTTCGCCGTCCGGACGGACGAGCTTTGCTTTGTGGTTGGATTCAACCCAGGAGTTGAATCATCGGGAAATCCAGAGCACCACGATCGGGACAACCACCGACGAAGCGACCATGAGCGTGACTGAGAGACGAGTCGGCCGAGTGACAAGTAGAGCGACGCTCCAACCAACCCCCAGCAGAGCCAAAGCCGTCATAGGAACCCAGACGAACGGCAGAGGATGATGAGCGAGAAGCCACCAAGCGCTGCAAGCAACGAATACCAACACAGAGAGGGAAACGAGGAAGTAACCCCACCGCGAAGCAGAAGGACCTATTCTCCGTCCGTGGGATCTCGCGGCATCAGCCATCCTTGATCACTTCGTTCCGATTCCAGCGATCCACATGGCTCCCACGACAAGCAACATCACGCCACCGAAAAGGAGTAGGCCCTGATGGACTCGCCGATTTCCCTGGGCGGCAAACGGGAAAGCGCGCATGGGAGTTCTCCTCCTTCCGGCGCCGGGGACATATCCAGACTTGGAGCCAACGAACCGAAATGACAGAGCGATGTTGGCAATGCCAAGGACAACTACCAAGGTTCCCACGATCTTCATCATGGTCCTCCGCGGCAGCCTGAGCGGAGCTGCGATCGGGCTGCCAAGGCTCGCTGGCTGAAGGCTCGGATCATGGCGATGCCGAAGCCGTCGTGATGATCGCGTAGTGTCCTGGGCTCTCCTCCTCCCATATCGCCGTCGACGTGACCCTGAGCCCGTTCGCGTCACCTTGCACAACGAAGAGGAGCACATCGCGGGGTAGCGACGAGGATGAGGTGCTTGGGCGCGGCTGGCAGACGTATGAGGGCCCGTCGACCGCGCACCGCTCGGGTCCCGTCAGCGACGATCTTGGATTCATGCCAAACAGGTGAGCCACGGCCTCCGAAGTCCCTACATCAAGGGCGGCCTCGCGGTCGTCTCGGCGCCAAGCGGCGTACAAGCGTCCCGCGGCCATCAGGGCGTTGGACGAGCCTCTTATGCTTTCGGGTGAGAGCCCGCCCCGCGGCGTGGTGGATCGGGTGCAGCTGGTCGTGACGATCACGGATACAAGCACTCCAACGAACAGGCTCACCCATGACGGCTTGGTCAGCGTGAGTGGGCGAAGGTTCACGACCAAGCTATCGACCGTTTCCGTCGGGGGCTCGAGGCATCTTCCGAGAGGCCCCGCCCATGATTCCCCAGACCTAAGAGCCAGCCACCCTTCGTTTTGGTTCGGGACCGGATCTGGTCAGGGCCGTGGCGATCTCTGCGGCCAGGGCGGCGTTGGCCCTCAGCAGCGAGAGGTTCGCTCGGATGCTCGCCCCTCCGGTGCGTTCGGCCACGCAGGAGAGTAGGAACGGGGTGACCGACTTTCCGGTCACGCCCTGGCGCTCGGCCAGGGCTTCGCAGTCCCGCACGGCCGCGGCGACCTCGTCGGCGGGGAGCGCATCGGCCGCCGGGATCGGATTGCAGATCAGGAGCGTGGACTCGATCCCCAGGGCGGCTCTCGCCCGGACGGCCGCGGCGACGTCCTCGGGCGATTCGGCCCGGTGCTCCAGGTCGAGATCGCTCTCCCGAACCACGAAGAACGGCAGGCGGGCGCAACGGTAGCCGACCACGCCGATCCCGAGCTCCTCCAGCCGCTCCAGCGTGGCCGCGGGATCGACGATGGACTTCGGGCCCGAGCACACCACCGTGCCCGGGGTTCGGGCCATCTCCAGCAAGTCGGCCGAGACGTCCCCCGTCCCCCAGTGCACCCCGCCGATCCCGCCGGTGGCCATCACGTCGATCCCCGCCATGTGGGCGGCCCACAAGGTGGCCGAAACCGTCGTGGCGCCCAGTCCCCCGCTCGCCACCGCCATGGGCAGGTCTCGGCGCGCGATCTTCGCAACGACGGCGCTCGTGGACAGGCGCCCCAGCTCGTCCTCGGTCGCCCCGATCCGAACCGCCCCCCCATCCACCCACACCCATGCGGGCTCGGCCCCCTGGTCGCGGATGGCCGTGGCCATCCCGACGGAGGCATCCAGGTTGTGCGGGGCCGGCAGCCCCTGCGCCAGGACGCTGGTCTCCAGGGCCACCACGGGTCGCCCTCCGGCCAGGGCGTCCCGCACCGGCTCGGAGACGACGATCGGCCCAGACCCGCTCATGGCCACAGCTCCGGGCTGGCGGCGGCGCGGGCTCCGGCCGCGCAGGCCCGCGTCAGGGCATCCTCCCACGAGACTCCGAGACTGAGCGCGGCCAGCAGCGCGCCGTCGAAGCCGTCGCCGGCTCCGGTCGGATCGGCCTCCACGACCGATGGCGCCTTCGCTCTGAAGAGCCGCCCGTCGCGAGCCATGATCGCCCCGCGCTCGCCGAGCTTCACGCAGACCGTCGGGTACCGTTCCGCCAACGCCGACGCGGCCGCATCTCCCTTCGCGCCGGAGAGAGTCTCGGCCTCAAGTTCGTTCGCCAGGAGCAGGGTCGCCGGAGCGGTGGCCTCGAAGAACCTCTCGACCCCGAAGGCCTCGAGCAGCGGCCACGACGCGGCCTCAACGGCCACCACGCCGGCTCGGGCCCGCTCCAGCCCGACCCGGGCCGCGGCCTCGGACCGCGGATCGAACAGCAGGTAGCCCGAGACCAGCACCGCGCTCGCCTCCAGGGCGGGCGGGAGATCCTCCGGGGACAGGCGGGCGTTCGCTCCGCGATCGGCCACCATCGACCGCTCCCCCGACTCCCGCACCACGAGCATGGCCCCGGTCGGCGCTTCGGGATCGAACGCGAGGGCCGGCTCCACTTCCCTCGCGGCCAGCGCCTCGCAAACCGCCCGGCCGAACAGGTCGTCTCCCACCCTGCCGTGGAGACGAACCTTGGCGCCGGCCTCAGCGGCCCACACGGCCGCGTTCGCCCCCACGCCGCCCGGGCGGAGCCGGACCTCGCCGTGCACGTCGCCCCCGCGGGCCAGCGCGCCCGAGTCCACGCTCACGTCGACCATCACGTCGCCGACGACGATCAGGTCGGGCCGGACCGCCCTCACCCGCCGGTCACTGCTGGATGCCGTGCAGCTCGGGCTTGGCCTCGCGCAGCATCAGCGACCGCACCATGTCCTGCACGGACACGCCTTCGTACAGAACCCTCACCACGTGCTCGGAGATCGGCACCTCCACGCCGAGTTCCTCGCCCAGCGCGCACACCGGCCGCGAGCTCTTGACGCCCTCGGCCACCATGTGCATCTCGGCCACGATCTCGTCGAGCTTGCGCCCCTTGCCCAACTCCTCGCCGACGTGGCGGTTCCGGGAGAGCGTCGACATGCAGGTGGCCACCAGGTCGCCCATCCCGGCCAGGCCGGCGAAGGTGAGGGCGTTGCCCCCCATGGCCACGCCGAGGCGAGCCAGCTCGGCCAGCCCGCGCGTCATGAGCGAGGCCTTCGCGTTGTCGCCGAACCCCATCCCGTCGGCGATCCCGGCGGCGATGGCGATGACGTTCTTCAGGCATCCGCCGATCTCGACTCCCACCACGTCCGGGTTCGTGTAGACCCGGAAGTACGGGGCCATGAACGCCTGCTGCAGCCGCCGCGCGGTCCCCTCGTTCGAGCAGGCCACCACCGACGCCGCCGGCTGCTTCCGGGCGATCTCCCTGGCCAGGTTGGGGCCGGACACCACGGCCACCAGGCCCGGGTCGACCCCGCCCTCCTCCAGAAGGACCTCGCTCATCCGCTTGCGGGTGTCCTGTTCGATGCCCTTCGCCAGCGACACCACTGGGGCCTCGGACGGCAGGAGCTCGCGCACGGCCCTGAAGTTCTCACGGAAGGTGTGGGAGGGGACGGCCATCACCACCACGTCGGCCCCCGACATCGCCCGCTCGAGGTCGTGGGTCGCGGTGAGGGCGGACGGAAGCTCGATGCCAGGTAGGTAGTCGGGGTTCTCGTGGCGGGAGGCGATGGCCTCGGCCAGCTCCTCGCGCCGGGCCCACAGGACAGTCTCCATCCCCTTCTCGGCGGTGATGGAGCCGAAGGCCGTCCCCCACGAGCCGGCCCCGACCACGGCGACCCGCTCCCGTTCGGCTACTGTTCCCACCGCTTCGGGTACCGGCTCCGAAGGTCGTTCACCATCCGCGTCAGCTCGTCCATGATCGTGTCGGTGACCGTCCGGAGCGTCTGGGGGTCGTCCCGCCGGCCCTCGTACTCGGAGAAGTCCATCGGAACCCCGGCCTTCAGCCAGATCGGCCGTCCGAACTTCAGGCTGTGGGCCCCGTCGCGTTGCCACACGTGCCGCGAGCCCCACACCGCGATCGGCAGGACCGGAACCTCGCTGGCCAGGGCGAGCCGGGCGATGCCGGACTTGCCCTGCATCGGCGTGGAGTCGGGGTTCCGGGTGATGGTGGCCTCTGGGTAGATCACCACGGCCTCCCCGTCCTTGAGCGCGCGCCGGGCATGCTCCAGCGGCTCCTGCGAGCCGGTCCCGCGCTCCACCCTGATCTGGTGCGCGCCCCCCAGGAGCCGGCGCATGAATGGGTTGCCGTACAGCTCCGACTTCGTCAGGAACCGGGGCCTGCGGTGCGCCTTCAGCAGCATGTAGCCGTGGGCCAGGGGGTCGAAGTAGGAAATGTGGTTGCAGGCTAGGAGCAGGGGGCCCTCTTCGGGGATGTGCTCGAGCCCCTCGAACCGCCAGTTGAACCAGAGCCCGACCACCGGGCGAAGGACCCCTGCGGCGAAATGGAACCACGGCTCCGGCTTTCGCACCGCTCCTCCAAGGCTTGCCGGCTCGATACCGGCGGGGCGGCCCTATTCTAGACAGCCATGCGGGTGCTGGCGGTCCCGATCAAGTCGCTCGAGCGGTCGAAGGGCCGCCTGGCCGGGACGCTCTCCCCGGCCGAGCGGGCGGTCCTCACGATGGCGCTCTTCGAGGACGTGCTCGACGCGTGCGTCGGCCAGCCCGGGTGGGAGGTGGCCGTGGTGTCGCGCGACCAGGCCGTGGTGGAGGTGGCGGCGCGGCGGGGTGCCAGGCCGGTGGCCGAAGTGGGCGGGTCGCTGCTGGGAGCCGTCCGGCAGGTCGAGGCCACGACGAAGGGCCGGTCGAGCGAGCTGGCGGTGCTCCTGGGGGACCTGCCCTATCTCACGGCCGGGGAGCTTCGCCGGGCGCTGGCGCTGCCGGGTGCGGTCGTGGCCGCCCCCGCCGTCTCCGACGGCGGCACCAACCTCCTCCTGCGCAGGCCCGCATCGGCGATCCCGGCCAGGTTCGGGCGATCGTCCTACGCCAAGCACCGATGGGCTGCCCGCCGGCAGGGGCTGAAGCTGGTCGAAGCGCACGGCCTCGGGCTGGAGCGGGACCTGGACCGGCCCGCCGACCTGGCCGCGCTCCTGGCGAGCGACCATCGGGGCCGGGCCCGGACGGCTTGCCTGGAGATGGGGCTGGCGGCCAGACTTCTGGAGCGCCCGGTCGGGGCGTGAGGCATCGGGAGAGGCGGACCATGGCACAGGGCACCGTGAAGGACTACGTCATCGCCGAACGAACGGGTTCGCTCCTGCTCGACGACCACACCGAGGTGGCGATCGACGCCGAGTCCACGGAGGGCTCGGGCATCCGGTACCTTCGGATCGGGCAGCGGGTGAACCTCGACGTTGCCGAGGAGAGCGGGAGGAAGATCGCCCGCAACCTCCGCATCGTCACCTTTTCCTAGGCGCCGAGGCCCGGCTTTGGCGGGGGGCCCTCGCGGCTCCCCGACCCCGCCGCCGGGCGACCGCCTCCCTGAAGGGCTTGCCGGGCCGGAACGCGGGAACGCTCGTCGCCGGGACGCGCACGGGCTCGTCCGCCCAGATGTTCCTCGCCACCCGCTTCGCCCGGGCCTTCCGGTGGAACGTGCCGAAGCCCGAGAGCACGACGGGCTCCCCGCGCGACACCGACGCCGTGATGGTCCGCATGAGGGCGTCGACCACCTCGGCCACCACCGGGACCGGCTGCCGGGTCTTGGCCGAGATCTCCGCCACCAGATCGCGCTTGTTCACGTCGAACCTCCTCGACTCCACAGACGCCCAGCCCGTATGCGTTCCGAGCTTCGCCGGCGTTCATGATGCGCCATGACCGACGCGCCGCCACTCGCCGACGCCCCCTTCTCCTCATCTGTGGTCGTCCGTGGCCCATCCGCTCGCGTGCTGGCAAAGCGTCGCGCGCGTGGCGAGTGGGTAAGCCCTTGGGAGGTCAGTCAATGGCTGGAGGTGATGCTGCATGGCGTCGCAGAAGCAGGTGAGCGCAGCCAAGCGGAACATCGTGAAGGCTCGACAGGCCGCAAGGAAGAAGAAGACGATCCTGAGCCTGCCGAAGTCCGTGCGACAGGACCTCAGCCGCCAGGCCGCGAAGTCCCGGGCCCGAGGCGGCCAGCCCGGCCGAAACCTGGAGGACCGAACGCGGCAGGACCTCTACGAGGTGGCCAAGAAGCGGAACATCCCGGGCCGTTCGAGCATGGGCAAGTGGGACCTGATCAAGGCCATCCGCAAGGCGAGCTGAGGAGGACGTCGAAACAGGTCGACGGCCGCGCCCGCTGGCTGGTCGACGGCATGAACCTCATCGGGTCCCGGCCCGACCGGTGGTGGAACGACCCGGACCGCGCCGTCCGGGGTCTGATCGAGGAGTTCGACCGTTACGCCGCGGCCACGGGCGAGGAGGTCACGGTGGTGTTCGATCGCCGGCCACCGGACGTTTCGCCCGGGATGCACGGCGCCGTGTCGGTGGCGTTCGCCTCGAGGCGGGGACGCAACGCCGCCGACCACGAGATCGTCCGGATGGTGTCGGAGGACCCCGCGCCGGAGTCCATCCGCATCGTCACCTCCGACCGGCGGCTGGTCGAGCGGGTCCGGGAGTTGGGCGCAACCGTGACGTCTTCGGGCTCGTTCCGTCGTCGATTGACCTCGACGCTCCAGTCCGGGCCCACTACGGAAACGTGAACCGCCCGCTGACGGCTGGCATCGGCCGCGGGTTCACGGACGCCGGCCTACGCTGATCGCTGCGACGAGAGGAGCGATCGGAATGATCGGACGCATGCACCACGTGGTCATCGACTGCCCGGACCCTTCGGCATTGGCCGCCTTTTACTCGGAGCTCATCGGGCTGCCGGTCACCTACCGGAGCGACGACTGGGTGGTGGTCG
>Ga0066709_100005976_pt1 | contig 10184 bp, 10 predicted proteins | sample GraSoiAngelo_158_FD_79665 | JGI IMG/M metagenome (GOLD analysis project Ga0066709, IMG submission 79665) | Grasslands soil microbial communities from the Angelo Coastal Reserve, California, USA - 14_1009_16_30cm | ecosystem: Environmental > Terrestrial > Soil > Grasslands | place: USA... | reverse complement strand
TCACGAGCGCTCCGAAGTGGTCGCCAGGCACCTCGCGCCCGGCCTCGGCCGCGAAGGTCAGCGTCTTGTCGACGCCGACCCGGAACTGGTCCGGCGTGATGAACGACGGAATCCAGCCGTCGCCCAGGTGGCCGGCGCGGCGCATCGCCGCCTCGCTGTTGCCGCCGATCCACAGCGGCATCGGCTGCTGGACGGGCCGCGGCAGCACCGTGATGCGATCGAGGCGCCAGAACTCGCCCGGGAACGTCACCTCGGGCTCCTCCCAGCACTGCCGCATGATCTTGATCGCCTCGTCGGTGCGGCGCCCCCGCTCCCGGAAGGGCACCCCGGCGGCGTGGAACTCGCGCTCCTGCTCGACGCCGATCCCGACCGCGGGAAGCACGCGCCCCGCGGAGAGGTAGTCGAGCATCGCCAGCTGACGCGCGGCGAGCACCGGCGACCTGAAGGGCGCCACCAGCACGCTCGGGCCGAACTTGAGCCGCTGCGTGCGCGCGGCCACCGCGGCCATGGTGGTCATCGGCTCGAGGACGGGCAGCGGCGAGGAGAGCCGGTCCGAGAACCAGATGGAATCGATCGCCGTTCGCTCGCAGAGGTCGATGAGCCGCCAGAGAAAGTCGCGACTCCCGTCCTCCGGGCCCGCCGGCCACGGCCCGGGCATGATCCCGATCCGGTATTTGATCTGCATGGTGGCCATGCCTAGAACATCGAGAAGTCTTCCGCCTTCTCGGTGAGGAACTCGAGGAGCGCGGGCGTGCCCTCCTGCGTCTTGCGGATGGCGCGCCGGATCGCCGGCACGATCTCGCCGGGCTCGGTCACGCGCTCGCCGTGGCCGCCGAAGGCGCGAGCCATGGCCGCGTAGTCCCCGCTGATGTCGGTGCTGCGGTACTTGGCCGTCGCCGTCTTCATGATCTTCAGCTCGATCGCCATGGAGAAGTTGTTGAGCAGCACGGAGAGGATCGGGATCCGCTCCCGCACCGCCGTCTCGAAGTCCATCCCGGTGAAGCCGATGGCGGCATCACCCCAGACGTTGACGCACAGCTTGTCGGGCGCGGCGAGCTTCGCACCCATCGCGAGACCGAGGCCGTAGCCGAGCTGCGTCGTCTTGCCCCAGCCGATGTAGCTGAGCGGCGTCACCGGCTCCCAGAACGGCGAGATCTGGTCGCGCGGGCTGCCGGCGTCGTGCGTGATGATCGTGTTCGCGACGTCCACCGTATGCATGAGGTCCCACAGCACGCGATACGGAGACAGCGGCTTCGTGTCGGCGGTGAGCCGGGGCGTCCACTGCGCCAGCCACTCGCTCTTGAGATTCTTGATCTCCTGGGTGACGACCGAGAAGCGGCCGCGCGGCCCGCCCTTGAGCCGGTCCTTCACCTCGACCAGCAGCGCCTGGAGCGTGAGGCCGGCGTCGCCAACCAGCGCCAGCTCCACGGCCACGTCCTTGTTGATGTCGGTCGGGTCGAGCGTCGCGTGCGCGATGCGCTTGCCCTTCGGCATCGCGACGCCGTAGTTCGTCGTGGCGAAGCTGCAGCCGATTCCGAAGATGAGATCGGCGTTCGTGAGGAAATGGTGGAGCTGTTTCGAGATCGATCGCCCGCCGGAGCCGAGCGACAGCGGGTGATTCTCCGGGAACGCGCTCTTGCCCTGGAGGCTCGTCGTCACCGGCGCCTCGAGGAGCTCGGCCAGCTCGCGCAGGACTTGCCACGCGCGCGCGTAGTGCACGCCCTGGCCGGCGTAGATGACCGGCCGCTGGGCGGCCACGAGCGCCTCCGCCACGCGCGAGACGTCGCGCGGATCGGGCGCCGAGCGCAGCCGGGGCGCCGGGGTGTACTGGATCGGCTCCGGCACGTCCTCGCGCAGGAGATCAACGGGGAACTCGATCAGCACCGGCCGCGGCCGGCCGTTCTTGACCTGGGTGAAGGCGCGGCGCATGGCGTCGACCACCGCGTCCGGCACGATGACCTGCTCGCACCACTTCGTCACGTGCTGGAAGTTCAGGAACGAGTTGAAGTTGGGCTGGATGTTCGTGATCCGCCGCGGGTAGCCGCCTGGCAACACGACGATCGGCACCGAATCGCCGTAGGCCTGCGCCACGCCGCCGAATGCGTTCTCCGAGCCCGGGCCGTGCTGCATGGCAAAGACGCCGATCCGGTCGCCCGACGAGATGCGGCTCACCGCGTCGGCCATGTGGAGCCCGGTCCGCTCCTGGCGAACGATGATCGTCCGGATGTCCGCCTCGGCGGCCGCCTCGATGATGGGGTTGACGGGGTAGCCGATGAGGAATTTGACGCCCTCGCGCTTGAGAACTTCCGCGACAGCCGCCGCTGCCTTCATGATCCACTCTCCTCGCGTCGTTCCATATTGCCCGGCGTCGCCGCGCGGGACCGGCTTATCCTACGCCAGACCCGACGATCCGGGGAGGACAAGTGGTAGTGCGAGCCGGAGCGCGTCGCGGGGCGGGGGCCCCGCCGCGCGAGGCGAGCGGACAAAGACGACGGTGCGAGCCGGAGCGCGTCGCGGGGCGGGGGCCCCGCCGCGCGAGGCGAGCGGACGAAGACGACGGTGCGAGCCGGAGCGCGTCGCGGGGCGGGGGCCCCGCCGGCCGAGGCAGAGCCTCTGAGAACGGAGACGTGCGCATGACCTGTGACGAGCTAAAGCAACGCGTCAGCGAAACGATCGAGCGCCATGCCGACGAGATCGTTGCCGTCGGGGAAGCGATCCGGCGCCACCCGGAGCTCGGCTTCAAGGAGCTGAGGACGTCCGCGCTGGTGGAAACGAAATTTCGTCAGCTCGGCCTCGCTCCGCGGACGGGGCTGGCGATCACGGGAGTGCGGGCCGATGCCGCCGGGGGCGCGGGGCCCCGCCCCACGTTCGCGCTGGTGGGCGAGCTCGACGGGCTCGTGGTCGCTGGACACCCGGAGGCGGATCGATCCACGGGCGCGGTCCACGCGTGCGGCCACAATGCCCAGATCGCCGGGCTCATCGGCGCGGCGATCGGCCTCCTGCGGGCCAAGGCCATGGAACGCCTGGCCGGCCGCGTGGCATTCGTGGCTGTGCCCGCCGAAGAGGGCGGCGACCTCGAATGGCGGCTCAACGAGGTTCGCGCGGGGCGCCTCGAATTCCTGGGGGGCAAGTGCGAGCTGCTGCGCCTCGGCCACCTGGACGACGTCGACCTGGCGATGATGATCCACACCACGGCGCGCCACGAGGACGGTGTCGCGTGCGTTGCGGGGTCCAACAACGGACGGTTCGGGAAGACGGCCCGGTTTATCGGGCGCGCGGCGCACGCGGGCGGCGCGCCTCACGTGGGCGTCAATGCGCTCTACGCGGCCCAACTGGCGCTCGCCGCGATCAACGCGCTGCGGGAAACGTTCCGCGACGAGGACACGATTCGCGTCCACCCCATCCTGACCCACGGCGGCTCGCAGGTGAACGTCATCCCGGGCGAGGCGCGGCTCGAGACCTACGTCCGCGGCCGGACCCTCGAAGGCATCCGGGACGCCAACGCGAAGGTCGACCGCGCCCTCAAGGCGGGCGCGCTGGCCCTCGGTGCCAGCGTCGAGATCGAGACGCTGCCTGGGTACCTCCCGCTGCGTTCGGACCCGACGATGACTCGTGTATTCCAGCAGAACGCCGACACGCTCTTCGGCGCCGGAGCCTGCCGCGAGGCGGGCCATCGCACGGGCTCCACCGACATGGGCGACCTGAGCCAGGTGATCCCGGTGCTCCATCCGTACATGGGTGGCGCGCGCGGCACGGGCCACGCCGCCGACTACGAGATCGTCGACCCCCATCTCGCGTACGTGATGCCGGCGCGGGCCATGGCTGCCATGGTCGTGGACCTCCTCTGGGATGGGGCTGGCGGGGCTCGCGAGGTGATCGCGAAGGCCCAGCCCGGGATGACTCGGCAGGGCTACGTCGAGTTCCAGCGGAGTGTTCGACGGCGCGAGGTCTTTCAGGGCGGCGCGTGAGAGACACGGAGCCCGCCGCCGCACCACGCGAGAGTTGATTCTGAATCCGAGCGACCGTAGAATGAACGGCGGTTCAGTCAGCAAATTCATGCGCGACCCCGACAAGCCGCAGCAGATCATCGACGCCGCGATTCGTGTCTTCGCGCGCGGCGGCTACTACAACTCGCGCGTCTCGGATATCGCCCGCGAGGCCGGGATCGCGAGCGGCACGATCTACCTGTACTTCAAGACCAAGGACGAGATCCTCGTGACCCTGTTCCGCGAGAAGATGGCCGAGTGGGTGGCGTTGGTGCGGCGAGAGATCGCGGCCGAGCGCGACCCGCTGGCGAAGATCCGGAAGATCGTGGCCCTCCACTTCAAGGTGCTGGAGGAGAGCCCCGATCTGGCCGAAGTCGTCCAGGTCGAGCTACGGCAGGGGCAGAAGTTCTTCCGCGGCGCCTCCGCGCACGAGGTGTCCGCCTACTTCGACGTGATCAACGACGTGCTCGAGGAAGGGGTCAGCGCAGGGCTGATCCGGCGAGACCTCCCCGTGAAGGTCGCCACCAAGATGCTCTTCGGCGCGATGGACCAGCTGGCGACCTCCTGGGTGCTGGGCAAGCGCGGGTATCGCCTCACCGAGGCGGCCGAGCCGGTCGCGACAATCTTCCTCCAGGGAGTCGGTGCCCATGGCGTATGAGACCCTGCTGTTCGCGCGCGAGGAGAGCTTCGCGATCATCACGCTCAACCGGCCGCCCGCCAACGCGATCAGCGAGCCCCTCATGCGGGAGCTGAACGCGGCGCTCAATTCGGTGGCGGGCGACGACACGGTTCGCGCCGTCATCATCACCGGTGCGGGCGACCGGATCTTCTGCGCCGGTGCCGACCTCGGCTCGGCGTTCGCCGGAGGCGACGTCGACTCGTTCATCCGCTTCGGGAACAGCGTGGTACGGAAGATCGAGAGGTTCACGAAACCAGTGATCGCCGCGATCAACGGCCACGCGCTCGGCGGGGGCTGCGAAATCGCGATGGCCTGCCACTTCCGCCTGCTCAAGGAGACGGCGCGGATGGGACAGACCGAGTCGAACCTCGGGATCACCCCGGGCTTCGGCGGCTCGCAGCGGCTGCCCCGCCTCGTCGGCCGGACCAAGGCGCTCGAGTACCTGATCCTGGGCACGCAGGTGCCTGCCCCGGAGTGCCTGGCGCGCGGCCTCGCCACCCGCCTCACGAAGGAGGGCGAGACGCTCAACGACGCCAGGGCACTCGCCCGCGAGATCGCGAAGCGGCCGCCAATCGCCACCCGGCTCATCATCGAGGCGGTGGACGAGGGCCTCGAGGCGCCGATCGACAAGGCGATCGACATCGAGATCCGCGCGTTCCTCGAATCGCTCAAGACCGAGGACGCCTCGGAGGGTATCCAGGCGTTCTTCGCCAAGCGCGAGCCGAACTTCAAAGGGAAGTAGCATGGACCTGGGCATCCGGGGCCGGGTCGCGCTCGTCACCGGCGGCGCGCGAAGTCTCGGGCGAGCCGACGCGACGACGCTGGCCGGGGAGGGGTGCGCAATCGCGATCGTCGACCTCGACGGCGACGGCGCCGCCCAGGCCGCCGGGGAGATCGAGGCGTCGGGCGGCCGCGCGGGCGGCTACGCGTGCGACATCCGCGAGTCGGCTCAGGTGCAGGCCGTCGTGGCCCGCATCGAGCGTGAGCTCGGTCCGGTGGACATCTGCGTGAACAACGCCGGGCTGATCTACACGGTGGCCCAGCTCAAGGACATGAAAGACGAGGACTGGGAGCTCAATCTCGCCGTGAACCTGACGGGGACGTACAAGGTGACGAAGGCGGTGTTCCCGGGCATGCGCGAGCGGCACTGGGGACGGATCGTCTGCATGGCGTCGATCGCCGGCCTCATGGGTGGCTTCGGCCAGACCGCGTACGCGACGAGCAAGATCGGGCTGATCGGCTTCGCCAAGTCGGTCGCGCTCGAGGGCGCCCGCTACAACGTCACCTGCAACGCGATCGCGCCCGGGATCGTCGCGCCCAACGCGAAGCTCAGCCCGCTCTACGAGCGGATGGTCAAGCGGGTCGCGATGCAGCGCGAGGGGGAGCCCGAGGACGTGGCGAGCGCCGTCGCCTTCCTCTGCTCGGAGCGTGCGCGCTACATCACCGGCGCCGTGCTCACCGTGACCGGCGGAATGGATCTCTTTACGTTTTGAGTGGCCGAACGTGGGGCGCGACGGCGCCCGACGGTAGACCGGAAAAGGAGGAGGAAACGATGCCGACGGTGAAAGAAACCTTCGAGGCGATGGCGGGCCGGTTCCGGACCGACAAGTCCGTGGGGACGAACGCGGTGATCCAGTACGATGTGAGCGGCGATGGCGGTGGGACGTGGCACGCCGTCATCAAGGACGGGACGTGCCTCGTGAAGTCCGGCGCCGGCACGAGCCCGACCCTGACGCTCCAGATCTCGTCGCAGGACTGGCTCGATATGCTCTCCGGCAAGCAGTCAGGGCAGATGCTGTTCATGTCGGGCAAGCTGAAGGTGAAGGGCGACATGGGCCTGGCCATGAAGCTCGGCTCGATGTTCCAGATGTAGCTCGCCCGGGGCCGGGGATCCGGTTCGGAGGGAAGCTGATCTCGTTCAGAGAAGGAGTGCTCTGACCATGGGGCAGGAACGCTTTGCCGACGTCGTCGAGCGGTTCACCAGCGGATTCGCCGGGGGCGCCGGCGACGCGCCCGCCGAGACGATCAAGCGGTGGCAGGAGGAGCTCGAGCGGGGCTTCCGCCGGCTCACGAACCTCCACGGGCTGGTGACGAACCCGGTCGAGCCGAAGACGGGTCAGACGCCGCGCGTGGAGATCTACAAGCGGAACAAGTCGCGACTCTACCGGTACGAGTCGGCGCGAACTCACCGGGTTCCGCTGCTCTTCGTCCCGAACCTCGGCATCAGCCGGCCTTACATCTTCGATCTCCTGCCGGGCGGCAGCTTCGTCGAGCACATGACGCGCCAGGGGTTCGACTTCTACATGCTCGACTGGGGCGTGTTCGGTCCCGAGGACGACGACCTGACGGTCGAGGAGTGTGTGACGCGGATCCTGCCGCGTATGGCCAGGCGGGTGCTCGAGGCGTCGGGGACGGAAGAGCTCTCTGTGCTCGGCTACTGCATGGGGGCGCCCATCTCCGCGGCGTGCGTCGCCACGCACCCCGAGGTGCCGGTGAAGAACTTCGTCAACATGGCCGGGCCCATCGACTTCGCGAAGGTGGGACTCTTCGGGCTCTGGCTCGGCAAACAGAACTTCAACGTCGATCGCTTCGTGGACACGCTCGGCTCGGTGCCGGCGGATCTGGTCAAGGCCGGCTTCAAGCTCCTCAAGCCCACGATGGACCTCTCGACCAATCTGAACCTCTGGTGGAACTCGTGGAACGACAAGTACGTCGAGGGATTCCAGGCGCTGAACAAGTGGGCGAACGAGTACGTGGCCTTCCCGGGCGAGTTCTTCCGTCAGTGGGTGCGGGACTTCTACCAGGACAACAAGCTCTACCGCGGCGAGCTCGTCATGGGCGGCCGGTCGGTGCGGCTCCAGAACATCAAGTGTCCGGTCTTCGTCGTCGGCGCCAAAGAGGACTACATCGCGCCGCCGGAGTGCGTCCGGGCGCTCATCGACGCCGTGGGCAGTCGCGACAAGGAGTACGTCGAGTTGCCGGGCGGACACATCTCGCTCATCGCCGGGCGGGGTGCGGCCCTCCACTGCTGGCCCAAGGTCTCGGGCTGGCTGGCGTCCCGCTCGTAGCGGGACGCGCGGGGCCGATGGCGAGCCGGCGTCGTCTTCGTTGACGCGTAGCGTTACCAACGGTTAAGATTCAAGTAATGGCTGATACCGGGTCTGCGAACCAGCTGTTCGAGCTGTGGAGGAAGCAGTTCGAGGAGGGCGCGCAGGCCTGGACGCGCCTCGCCGGCCAAGCTCCCACGCCCCCCGTGCCGGACCCGACCGCGTTCTGGCGGCCCGTGCTCGATCAGGGCGTTCAGACCTGGGCGAAGCTCTTCGCCCAGACACCCGCCACCCCCGAGCTCCTGACACAGTGGAAGCAGTTCATCGACCAGTGGATCGAGGCCTGGTCCAAGGTGCTCGGCCAGACGATGGGCACCGAGCAGTTCGCAAAGCTGATGGGGCAGTCGCTCGATCAGTTCCTCGTCGCGCAGGCGCCGGCGAAGAGGGCCGTCGACCAGCAGGTCGAGCAAGCGCTGCAGGCCCTGAACCTGCCCTCCCGTAGCCAGCTGACGGCGGTGGCAAAGCAGATCGTGGAGCTAGAGGATCGGATCGAGCGGCTCGAGGATTCGATCGCCGCGGCGCTCCGGCGCCTCGCGGCGAAGGAGCCGACGTGATCGGCAAGACGATCGCGGAGATCGACCCTGGCGACCACGCGGAGCTCGTGCGCCTCGTCGAGGAGGACGACATCGCGAGCTTCGTCGACGCGGTGGGTGACCTGAATCCTGTCCACAGCGACGCCGGGTATGCCGCGACGACGCCGTTCAAGGGGCCGATCGCGCCCGGCATCTTCACCGCGGGGCTGATCTCGGCGGTCATCGGTACGAGGCTCCCGGGGCCCGGCGCCGTCTACCTCGCGCAGAGCCTCAAGTTCGTGAAGCCCGTACGGGCCGGAGACACGATCACCGCCCGGGTGGACGTGCTCGAGGTGCTCCGCGAGCGCAATCGCATCCGACTCCAGACCGTGTGTGTCAACCAGCACGGCGAGGAGGTCCTCTCGGGCGAAGCGTGGGTGATGCCGTCGGAGGCGCGCGTCGTCTACGAGGAACGGCCCCGACGGGCGGCGGCGCTGGCGGCGCTCGCGCTCGGCCCGTGGGCCCTGGCGGCCCAGGCGGCGAGGCTCTGGGCCGCGATGGTCACATCAGCAGTCCGCCGTTGATGGAGAGCTCGGCGCCCGTGATGTAGTCGCCGTCGGACGACACGATGTAGACGACGGCGCGGCCGACCTCCTCCACCGTTCCGAAGCGCTTCAAGGGAATCTGACTCAGGAGCTTTTCGCGAACCTTCTCGGGAATTCCCTGGACCATGTCCGTCTCGATGAAGCCCGGCGCCACCGCGTTCACGGTGACTCCCTTGCCGGCCAGCTCCTTGGCAAGTGACTTGGTGAACGCCGCAACCCCGGCCTTCGAGGCGGCGTAGTTGGCCTGGCCGAAGTTGCCGATCTGACCGATGACCGAGGTGATGTTGACCACACGGCCGTAGGTTTGCCTGAGCATCTGATCGACGAACACCTTCGTGCAGTTGAAGACACCGTCGAGGTTGATCGCGAGCACCTTGCGCCACGAGGCGTGGTCCATCTTGACGAAGGTCTTGTCGGAGCTGATCCCCGCGTTGTTGACGAGGATGTCCAGGTGCCCGAACTCCTTGAGGAGATCCTGCGCCATGCGGAAGGTGTCCGGGTAGTCGCCGACGTCGGCCTGCGCCAGCATCGAGCGGCGGCCCAGTTTCCGAATCTGCTCGGTAACCTCCTTGGCGGCCGTCTCGCTCGAGACGTAGTTGATCGCGACGTCGGCGCCTTCCTCGGCGAGCGCCATCGCAATCGCTCGACCGATGCCGCGGGAGCCTCCGGTGACGAGCGCCGTGCGCCCCTTGAGCTTCATGCGAGCCACCTCCCGTGGGCGTGGGTGGCCAGTCTAGCACGTCGGTCCCGCGCGGCTCTTGACGCGGGGTGTTACGGCATTCATAGTGACCATCGGGGCCGCCCCGCAGAGGAGGGTCATGGCGTACGTCATCAAGCGGTACTCGAACCGAAAGCTCTACGACACCCAGGAGAGCCGGTACGTGACCCTCGAGGAGATCGAGGAAATGATCCGGGCGGGCCGAGAGATCGCCGTGGTCGACGCCGCCTCGGGCGAGGACCTGACCTCGGTGACGCTGGCGCAGATCATCCTCGAGAACGAGCGGAACCACCGAGCGGCGCTGCCCACCGCGTTCCTCCACCAGCTCATCAAGCACGGCGAGGCGTGGCAGGACTTCGTCCAGCGCTCGATGAAGTCGAGCCTCGAGGGCATCGTCTCGAGCCAGCGGGAAGTCGAGCGCATCTTCCAGGACTGGGCCTCGCGCGCCGGGTGGGGAATGACCGGACCGCGCGCCGAGCCGAAGCGCGACGGCGCCGAGCCCGACCCGGAGCGCCTCCGCGAGGAAGTCTCGGCGCTGCGAGAACGCCTACGCTCCCTCGAGGAGCGGCTCGAGAAG